>Ga0207650_10001977_pt1 | contig 14384 bp, 13 predicted proteins | sample KBSS63metaG_FD_184325 | JGI IMG/M metagenome (GOLD analysis project Ga0207650, IMG submission 184325) | Switchgrass rhizosphere microbial communities from Kellogg Biological Station, Michigan, USA - KBS S6-3 metaG (SPAdes) (version 2) | ecosystem: Host-associated > Plants > Roots > Rhizosphere...
CGATCGGCTCGGAAAGGGCATCCGCGGTGCCCCTCGCGATGCGATGCTCGCCGACATGGCGCGCGCCGATACCCGCGGGCGCGTCTACAGCTTCCATCGCGCGATGGATCATTCCGGCGCCGTCACCGGACCGCTGATTGCGTCGGCGTTCCTGTACTTCCGGCCGGCCGATTACCGCACGCTCTTCCTGCTGACGATCGTCCCCGGGATTGTCGTCATGCTGTTCATCCTCGCGCTTCCAGATCGCGCGAGCCCCGCCGAACCGGGCAGAACTGTGCCGAACCCTGGAGAACCGAGCAGAGCCCTGTGGAACCTGGGGAGCGACTTCTATAAAGCGATGGCGGTGATTCTGTTGTTCTCGCTCGGGAATGCGAGCGATGCGTTTCTGTTGCTGCGGCTGAGCGACCTCGGGACGCCGGCGTTCTGGATCCCGTTGCTCTGGTCCGGACTTCACGTCGTCAAAGTCGCATTCTCGCTCGCCGGCGGCGCGCTGTCGGACAAGTTCGGCCGACGGTCACTCATCGCACTCGGCTGGTTGTGGTACGCCGCGATCTATGCGGGGTTCGGTTTCTTCAACTCCCGCCCGACAATCATGGCGATCTTTCTCGCCTACGGCCTCTACTTTGGATTCACCGAGGGCAACGAGAAAGCCTGGGTTGCGGACATGGCGCCGGCGCACGCTCGCGGAACGGCGTTCGGCATCTATAACGCCGTGCTCGGCGTCGGCACGTTGGCCGCGAGCCTCGTATTCGGGTGGATCTGGACGCGGATCTCTCCGCACGCGGCGTTCGTCACCGGTGCGGGGCTCGCGCTCGCCGCATCAGCGTTGTTGTTGGTGTTGTTCCGAGGCGCACGCGGAGCGGGGCTCGAACCGGGTGCGGCTCGGCCGATCTAGCGCTGAGTTCGCGCGCTGAGAAACCGTGCGACTTCTTTGTTGTCGGGGAAATTACGCGCCAGCCGTTCGGCGAGCTCTGCCGCATGGACCAGCTCTTTCTCGCGCACCGTCATGTCCCAGAGCGCGAACTCCGCCTCCGCGCGCGTAAAGAAATCGGCATCCAGCCGCGCCGCGTCGCGCACGGCGGCCATCCCGCGCTTCTTGTTTCCGCCGCCGAGGATCCAGCGGGTGCCCCAGGGCATCCTTGTATTGACGATGTAGTCGATCCAGCCGCGCGCCACGCGGGCGCGAACGTGTTTCGGATTGAGTTTCAGCAGCGCGTCGAGCGACTTGCGCGCTTCCCAATACTCATCCCACCCGGTTTTGTGTCCGAGGAGTCCGAGCTCGAGCCAGACGTAGTTCAAATCGAGCTTGCCGAGGAAGAACAGCGCTTCCTCGTCGTTGGGCTTCTGCTTCAAGGTCGCGCGCGCGACGCCCTGGCCGTGATGCAGATCGTCCATGAACGACGCGAGCAGGCTCGAGCATGGCGCGCACCGCTTCAGCGCCTCGCCCTTGTCGCCGTCCCGCGCGTCCTGCCCGTTCAGGAGTCCGCGGAGCTGGAAGAGAAGCGCCGACGTGCGCACCTCATCGTTTTCGAGCGTTTGACCGGACGCGGATCGCAGTGACTGCGCGAATGCCGCCGCTTCCTCGTAGTGGGCGTTGTAAAACAGGCGGTATGCCTCGGTCAGCGCCGCTGGCTCGGTCTGTGCTGCGGGATGTGCGAGGACGGCCAGCGCGAGGAAGACGGCGCACATCCAGACCCGTCCGGCGGCAATGGGCATCGTTGTCCTAGTGTGCGGCCGTCACCAGCAAATTGCACGCAATCATTTCGTGCCGCCTGCGCGATCACACTCGTGGTTCGACGCGCCAGCTGTACGGGGCAGGGCGCGCGGTATAATCGGGATTCGCTCCCCAACCACAAGGTCCGAATCGATTTCCCGATGACGCAAATCCTGGTGACCAATGATGATGGCGTCCGTTCAGACGGCATTCACGCGCTCGCCGCCGCGGTCGCTCCGCTCGGCGAGGTCACGATTGTCGCGCCTCACCTCGAGGCGAGCGCGATCGGCCACGCGCTGACGCTTCGTCGGCCGCTGCGGATGGAACGGCTGCGTGATCGCGTCTACGAAGTCGACGGCACGCCCACCGATTGCGTCAACATCGCCTTCACGCAGATCTACAAGGGAACGCCCGACCTCGTCGTGTCGGGGATCAACAAGGGATTCAACCTCGGCGACGACGTGACGTATTCGGGAACCGTGTCCGGCGCGCTCGAAGGCGCGTTGCTTGGTGTCCCGAGCATCGCAGTCTCGGTCGAGCGCGCGCGGCACGAGTACGACTTCTCGCATGCGGCGACGGCCGCCGCAACGATCGCGGCATTGGTTCTGCGCGGCGGTGTCCTTCAGGGCCAGACGTTTCTCAATATCAACGTTCCGACGGGCGAGCCGAAAGGATTCCGGCTGACGGTGCAGGCGAAGCGCAACCATGTCACCATCGTCGACCCGCGCACCGACCCACGCGGGCAGAAGTATTACTGGATCGAAGAAGGGGAGAACGACTGGGAGCCGCACGATCGCTCGGATTACCAGGCGGTCCGCGACGGCTACGTCTCCGTCACTCCACTTCAATCCGACATGACCGATCGCGACGCGCTGGCAAAGCTGGAGTCGCTGGCGCTGACCGCCTTTCAGGCGGGCCTGCTCCGTCCCTGACCTGCCCGGCGCTGATTCAGCCAGTAGTAGAGCGGCAGACTGAAACCCAGCCCGCCCATGAACGAGAGCAGAACGAACCAGGGCCAGCCGACGGGTCCCAGCGGATGCTTCGCGAAGTAGACCGCAAGTATGACCAGCGCGACCGCGACGTCGAGAATGAATCCCAGCGCCAGCCGGTCCTGCAGGACCGGTCCGAGCCCGTGGTATTCGTTGAACAGCCAATAGATGAAGAAGCCGTTCGGGACGAGAAATCCGAACGCGGCGACGAGCAGCAGCCACATGACGGTCTAGCTCTTGGGGATCGTACCGTCTGGCGTGAGGCGATCGACGGCCTGGGGGAACACCTGCGCGAGCTTCGCCGTCAGGTCCTGGACGGACAGTCCGGATTTCGTCGCCAGGTGCTGCAGGAGGTCCGGACCGAGCGCACGCTGCACGTCGGTGGGTGAAATCGGCTGGTTCGGGCCGGTCCCGACCCACGACCTCACCGTCGCGCCGAGTCCGTTGCGCTCGAATTCGTTGACCACGCCCTGCAATCCGCCGTGCTTCTCGATGATGCCGTTGACGACGGTAACCATGCCGGCCCCGACGATCCCGCCGAGTAATCCGTCGAACATTCCCATGGCGTGCCTCCTCGCCTCACGACCGCGGTTTTCGGCCTCGATAATAGTCCGTCCGGCCCGGGGTCGAGCCGACGCTTCGCGTTTCGCCAATCGGGCCATCCAAGGTAGAATGGGGGTTCACGTCTTAGTCGGGGCGTGGCTCAGTCTGGTAGAGCACTCGGTTCGGGACCGAGGGGTCGGTGGTTCGAATCCACTCGCCCCGACCATATTCACACTGGGGGCTTCGCCCCCAGACCCCCTACACGCGCTCTCGCTCGCCGCTTCGCCGGCTCGCTCCGTGCCCGTGGCTCGCTTCGCTTTGCTCGCTCGCCTCGTCATTCCGGCGCTTTGCCACCAACCCCAGACACGCTGACTCGCTCGCCGCTTCGTCGGCTCGCTCGTGGCGCGAGGCTCGCTTCCGCCTCCGCGCGAAGCGCTACGGCGCGACCGCGCCGAAGCCTTGGCGAAGGCGGGCGCTTCGCTGGCCCACCGGTCCTCTAATTCGGCATCGCGGCTTCGCCGGTTCGCGCAGAATGTGGCAGCTTCACCGCCACATCGACATCGCTGGGCGGTTCCTCGCGGACCTAAACGGTCAAACGGTGGGCGCGGACGCATGAGGCGGCGCACTAAGTCTTCGCGAGAAGCGAAGCCTCGCGTCAACGTTCAACAACTTTGGCGTGCGCGATTCCGTGATGCGCGAATGGTCCCTCGCGAAGGTGTGCTCCACCAGTACCTGGTCCGAGTTCTCTTGAGCCGGTTTTCCTCCGTTTGTCGCGTTTAGAAGTCGGAGACCATTTCATGCCATTGAACTTCCCCGTGCGCGCGCGCGTTGCCATGGCTCTCGTCCTCCTGCTGACCGTCCCCGCGTTGTCAGCGTCCGCGCAGACCGTGAGTTTCCGCCTGGCGCCCTCGTCGCCCCTCGGCATTTTTCCCATCGGCTCGCGGCCAGTGTCGGTTGCCGCCGCGGATCTGAATGGCGATGGGCGTCTGGACCTCGCTGTTGCGAACGTCCTGAGCAACACCGTCTCGGTCTTCCTCGGACAAGGTAACGGCACGTTTACGACCGCACCCAATATCACGGTCAGCGGCGGAATCCTGACCAGTAGCTTTCCCACAGCAGTTGCCGTCGGCGATTTCAACGGTGACGGCCGACCTGACCTGGCGGTCGCGAACATCCCATTCAACCCGCTGTTTCCGCCAACCAACCCCGCAGGACGGATCGGGGGAGGCGTAGCCGTCCTGCTGCGTCAAAGCAATGGGTCGTATATCGGCCCGGAGATTTCGACTGGGGGCGACTTCCCGGCAGCCCTTGCGGCCGGTGATTTCAACGGCGATGCGAAGTTGGATCTCGCGGTTACGAATTTGAACAGCGGCAATGTTTCGATTCTTCTGGGCGACGGAAGCGGCACGAGCTTTTCGCACGCTCAGGGTTCTCCCTTCGCCGTGGGCGCGCGGCCTTCTTCCGTCGCCGTCGCCGATCTCGACGGAGACGGGCGGCCGGATCTGGCCGTCGCAAACACGGACGACGACTGCGTCGCGATCCTCATGGGGCAGACGAATGCGACGTTCACCCCCAACGCGACCTCACCGGTGCACGTCGGCATACGTCCGGTGTCGGTGGTGATCGGTGACTTCGATCAGGACGGTCATCTCGATCTCGCAGCCGCCAATCTGAACGAGAGCAAGGTGGCGGTTTCGCTGGGGGACGGAACCGGCGGTTTTCCGCACGTGGAGAAGTACGGCGTCGGCCGCAACCCGAGATCACTTACGGTCGCGGACTTCAACAACGACGGCAAGCAGGATCTCGTCGTCGCGAACAGCTCCAGCGATCTGCTCACCGTCCTTGCCGGAAACGGAAACGGTACTTTCAAGACGGCCGTCAACCCGTCCGTGGGTGGGAATCCTCAGTCCGTGGCGGTCGGAGACTTCGACGGCAACCACCAGCCGGATCTCGCCGCGGCCAACCTCGGCACGGATAACGTCACGGTGCTGCTCAACACGACCGACATCACGCCGCCCGCGACGACGGCGACGTTTGCGCCTGCTCGCAACGTGAACGGGTGGAATAGCGCGGCGGTCACTGTGACCCTCAACGCGGCCGATAACACCGGCGGTTCGGGTGTCAAGCAAGTCAGCTATCAGGTCGCCGCGGGATCGCCGATCGTCGTTGCTGGGACATCCGCGTCGATCGCTGTTTCGGTCGAAGGCTCGACACCCCTCACTTTCTTTGCGACCGACAATGCCGGCAACGTCGAGAGCGCGCAATCGATAGCGGTGCAGATCGACAAGACGCTTCCGACGATCAGCAGTTCGCAATCTCCATCCGCGAACGCGGCCGGCTGGAACAAGAGCGACGTGACCGTCACTTTCGCATGTGCCGATGCTCTGTCCGGAATCGAGTTCTGCACCTCTCCGGTTCTGGTCAACACGGACGGCACCGGCCAGATCATCGGCGGTCTGGCCCGCGACCGGGCCTACAACATCGCGGTTGCATCGCGCTCCATCAATCTCGACAAGACTCTACCGACGCTGGCGATGCCCTCGCTCGCCGCGAGTTATGTCTACAACGCGTCGCTGACGCTCACATTCGGCGCGAGTGACGCGCTCTCCGGCCTCGCCGGAAGCGCAGCGACATTCAACGGGGCGCCGGTAGTCAGCGGGACGACGCTCACGTTGAACCGTGCTGGACTGAACACGTTCACGCTCACGGCCGCGGATCGCGCGGGGAACACGGCGACGCAAACGGCGACCTTCACCGTGCTCTACAACTTCGGCGGCTTCCTGCCGCCCGTGCCGAACAATGGAAGCGGCGTGTTCCGGCTGGGCAGCATCGTGCCGATCAGATTCACGCTGACGGACGCGAATGGCGTGGCGGTCTCGACCGCGACCGCTCGCCTGTCGCTGCAGTTGTACGCCGGCGGTTCGCCCGTGGGCACGCCCATCGACGCCACCCCCGCGGGTGCCGCTGATACCGGCGATCTCTTCCGATTCGGCAGCGGGCAGTACGTCTTCAACTTGAACACGACGCCGCTTACGACCGGCACGTGGGAAATCCAGATCCACCTGGACGATGGGACCGTTCACAGCGTCGCCATCGGATTGAAGTAGGAGGTGAGCTGTGATTCGTACAACGCTTGCTGGTCGAGTGACGCGCGGCGCCGACCACCTCGCCGTACTGGTGTTGATCGCCCTGCTGAGTGCGTGTGGCGCGCAACCGCCGGCGAAGAAGACTTCGTGGCTGAGCCGCAAATACCCGACGGCGCCCTGCGAGTCGTGTCCCGAGCTCACCGATCAAAACGAGGAGCGGAACTACTACTGCTCGATCGGGGTGACGGGGGGAACCGCAGCGGGGGGCATCGATCCAACCGGTTGCAACAGCCCGAACGCGCCGACACTCACCCTGGCCGACTGGAAAGCGGCCAACGGGTTTCCATTAACGGGCTATCCGACGGCGCATGCGATCTACGGCAACCTCGGCGATCTGCGCATCGGCCGCGACATGAACTGCAGCAAGCTGGGAAACAATATCGCGTGCTACGTGACCAACTACGGAGCGCCACCGTTCGATGGTTCGGGCACGAACGCCGCCTGGGACGGGAAGGACTCGGATTATCGGCAACTCGGGAGCGCGATCGACGACGCCATCGCCGGGCATTCGCCGTTCGCCACCGTGGCCATGGTGTACAACCCATCCGCCGGCAGCGGCGCAAACGTGGTGACCTTCTACACGTTTGCGCCCAACGGCGAGCTCGCGTTCTCGCCAGCGCTCGATGGCGAGGGCGGAAAGACCGCGCCCCGAATGTGCATGGCCTGCCACGGCGGCCTCTATGACGCGAGCTCACATACCGCGATAAGCGCGAGGTTCCTGCCGTTCGACGTCTACTACTTCAAGCAGTCGACGCAGCCCGGGTTCTCGCTCGACGATCAGCAGGAAGGATATCGCCAGCTCAACGCGCGCGTCAGAGAGACGAACGTCACGCCGGCGATCCAGGAGTTCATCGACAACACATATCCCGGCGGCGTCACGAACGCCGGAAGCCTGGCAGAGGACGTGTATGTTCCGGCCGGATGGAGCGGGCATGAACGTCTGTACAACAACGTCGTGCGTCAGTATTGCCGGACGTGTCACATGGCGAGCGGTCTCGACTTTAGGACCTTCGCACAGTTCCAGCAAGCCGCCGCGGGGATCGAGCACGCCGTCTGCCAGGAGAAGAGCATGCCCAACGCGCAGGTGCCGTTCACGATTTTCTGGAGACAGGATCACGTCGCGCGAGGCGACCTGCGCGACTTCCTCCTCACCGAGGGAATCGCCGACCTCCACGACTGCAAGTAGAGTGGCGACTAAATGGCGCCGATGGCGCTCTCTCTCGTCGCTTCGCCGGCGCGCGTCCGCCGCCGCTGAAGCTCCGGCGAGACCTCGCCGTCGCGCTTCGCGCGAAGGCGGGCCGTGCCCGTGGCTCGCTTCGCTGCGCTCGCTCGCGTCGTCATCCGGTTCGCCCCAAACCCTCTTACGCGCTTACTCCCTCGCACTCGGCGGGCGTAGCCCACTCGGGCCACCGCCTCAGCGTTTGCTCACCCCGTCGCGGCTGATCTCGAGCAGTGCGCGGAGTCCGTTGTAGAAGGACTCCTTCTGGTAGGCGAGCTCCCATGCTTTCAGAAGCATCTTCAGTTCCTGTTCGGCGGCTTTGATCGTCGCGCGCGCATTCGGGCGGCTCGTCCTCAGCTTCTGCAACTTGTTCATTGAGGCGACGAGATCGGGTTCGATGCTCTTGCGCGAGCGTCGCGTGTCGCCAACGGCGGAGCGCTACAAGCGCCCACACTGCTTCAACCAATCCGAACGGCCAAGCACCCGCAGAAATCCGTAGGTGGATCCGAGCGCGCATGCCACCGCGAACGCCAGGATGAAGAGGGGATCCCGATCCTCGAAGGCGTAGCCAAGCAGCATCGCGGTCACCGCAACCAGGCCGAACGCTGAGAGCGCCGTCATGCCGTTCTAACAGTGCGTCGAGGTCATGCGCGCCATCAACAGCAGTGGCGATCGCGGCGAGCGACTCGCGGGCCTGTACGCCGTTTGCGGGAGTCTCCCGCTGGAGATCTGGCTTACCCGCCCAGCGACGGCAACTTAGTCTCGCGCGGGATGATCGAGTGGCCTTGTTTCACGCGCATCACGATGTCGCGCGAGCGCGCAAAGTCCGCGAGCGGGTCTCCGGTGAGCACGAGGAAACTGGCCTCGAAGCCGTTGGCGAGGCGCCCAAGCTTGCGGCGCGGGAAGATCGCCTGGGGCGTTCTGACGGACCATGCCTGCAAGAGCTCTAGGTTCGACATCAAGTGGCGCGACGCGATCAAATCGACTTCGACCCGCGCGGTCTTCCGGAACTGATCGGTGCCGATCACGATGGTGTTGCCGGCGGCGCGCATATGCGTCAAATTGTCCCGTACGACCGCAAGCTGCTCCTCGGTGGCGTCTCCTTGCATCCAGTCGAGCGTCGTTGCGATCGACACGCCGCGCACGGCCGCGGCGCGAAGATCGGCCTCGTCAATCCGATAGCCATCCGGATGGTCCTTGTCCACGAAGGGCATGTGCGCGATATCATCCACGCCCGCGGCGATCGCGACATGAAAATCGTGCGCGTTCTCGATATGAGCGGACACGCGGAGGTGCGCCGCGTGGGCGCGCGCGACGACCGCGGGGACCAGCGCGGGATCCATGCCGCGGTTCTTGGGCGTCAACGCCAGGTTATCGCGGCGTAACGCGTACTCGTCGGAGTGGACTAGAAAGACCTTCACGAAGTCGGGCTTTCCTGCCATGAGCCGCGGCCAAGCGCGAGCGATGTCCTGCTCGGACGTCACGACAAACAGCGCGTCCCCCTCGCCGTGGGTCTTGGCCCACGCGGCGGGAAGAATGCCCATGCCGGCCAACGCATCGACAATCTCAATCGGATGACCTTTCGGTCCGGTGAAGCCTTGATGCGCGCTGATAAAGTCGACCGACGCCGGGCCGCCGAGCAGGGGGCGCATCTCGTCGTGGAACGCTGGCGCGGTCCCGTGATCCTTCACGTAGAAGATACCGTCGCGCAGGTAGGTCTGTACGTAGGCATCGACCAGCGTCGGCTCGAGCCAGTGATTATGCCCCTCGCCATACGGCGGCACCACGAAGCCGTTGTGGAGATCGACGACTGCGCCGACGCGCGCTGGCCGAGAGTCCACGAATGACCCGCCCGCGACCCACATGGTCTTGGCCAGGAACCTCTCGCCATCGAACCATTGGCCGCCTCGATATTCGGTGGCCGGCTCACGTTCCCGGGTCGGCAACGTCTGGCAGGCGGCCAGACCGAGAGCGAGCAGAGCACATCTGCGCATCCACATCAGATTGTCCTTTCAACGGGCGGCGAGTCCCGCGACCAGTCGATCAAAGGATCGATTGAACGCCCGACGGTAGGGGGCGAGCTGGTGTCCGAATCGTCCGGCGCGCTGGAGCAGGATCAGGCCGTGTGCGTGCGCCCACAGCGTCAACGCGACCTCGTTGGGGTCGTCGTCGCGCAACTCGCGCGCCGCGATCGCCGCGGCGACGCGATCCGCGAGCAGCGAGAACGCCGCGGACCGCCGCGCGGCGAAGTCGTCCGGAAAGCGGCGCGCGCGCGAACGTCGGGCGATGAACATGACCGCGAACACGTGCGGCTCGTCGAGTGCGAACTCGCGGTAGCCGACGACGATGTCGAGGCACTGCTGCAGGGGCCGCCGTGTCCTCAACGGCCGTCGGAGCCGCGCGACCAGGGAGTCGAAGCCCTCGTCGCTGACGGCTTCGAGGATGGCGTCGCGGTTGAGGAAGTGATGATAGATGGCCGGCGCCGACACGCCGAGGCGCGCTGCGATCCGCCGCATGGTCAAGCCGTCAGCTCCCGCGTGCTTGTGGATTGCCTTGGCTGCCGTGAGGATGCGCGCCCGAGTAGTCGGCATTGATTTAACGCTGTTAAGGTATCAGTTGAACAGTGTTAAGTCAAACCGATGGTCATTTCCCGCGAATCGCCGACCCGGCCACACCGCCGGTCTGATCGCGTTCGAATCGGCCGCGGCATCATGCTCTTCGCACTCTTCATCATGGGCGGGCTGGCGGTGTGGGCGGGCAGCGAAGCAGTCCCGCCGGCGTCCGTCATCGGCATGATCCTAGCCGGCACGGTCGGCAACGACCACGTCCTCAAACCGGATGCCCTTGAAGAGAAGCCCCAAACCGACAGAGAGCTCGAAGAAGAAGATCGGACTCTTGACGCGCGCTAGCCCGCTCGGTCGAGACACAGCATAATCTCACGCCACAATCCGAGCGGATGTCGTAGGAGCAATAAAATGAAGGCGATCGTCCGAGAGACGTACGGACCGCCGGACGTGCTGGTCCTGAAAGAAGTTCCGCTGCCGACGCTGCGTGACGGCGACGTGTTGGTCAGAGTTCACGCAGCATCCGCGAACGCGGGCGATTGGCATCTGCTGCGCGGGACGCCACTTCCATTTCGTCTCGTCGCCGGGCTTCGCAGTCCCAAGTTCAAGATCATCGGCACCGACGTCGCCGGTCACGTCGAAGCCGTCGGCCGGAACGTCACCCAGTTCCGTCCCGGCGACGAGGTGTTCGGCGAACTCTCCCGATGCGGCTTCGGCGCGTATGCCGAATTCGCGGCCGCACCGGAGACGGCGCTGGCGTTGAAGCCAGCCAACCTGTCCTTCGAGGAAGCGGCGACGATACCGACCGCCGGCTGCACCGCGCTTCAAGGTCTTCGCAAGGGACGCATACAACGAGAACAGCGGGTGCTGATCAACGGCGCATCCGGCGGCGTCGGAACGTTCGCCGTCCAAATTGCTAAAACGTTCGGTACCGAGGTGACCGCCGTCTGTAGCACGCGGAACGTGGACATGATGCGCTCGATCGGTGCAGACCACGTGCTCGACTACAGCAAAGACGATTTCGCGGCGCTCGGGCAACGATACGATTTGATCTTGGCGGCCAATGGAAATCGGTCCATTTGGGACTACCAGCGTGCGCTCAGCGCCCAGGGCTCCTACGTGATGAGTGGCGGTTCGAATCGCCAACTAGCGGAGGCCCTATTGTTCGGACCACTGCTTTCAATAGGCCGGCAAAAGTTCGGCAACTTGTTGGTAAAACCGAACCAAGCGGACCTGATGGTGCTGAAGGAACTCTGCGAAACTGGAAAGGTGAAACCGGTGATTGACCGCCGATTCCAGCTAAGCGAAGTTCCTGCGGCCGTCCGCTACGTCGAGGACGGACATGCGCGAGGGAAAGTCGCCATCACGCTTTGAGAGCTCCAGCGCGAACTCCAGACCCCCTACTCGCTTCCTCTCTCGCCGCTTCGTCGGCTGGCTCGTGGCACCGGCCTCGCTCACCGCCCAATCGCTTTAGAAGTCGAAGACGAAGCCCGCCGATGGCAGCAGCGGCAGCAGCGTTTGCGTGAAGCCGATCGTCGTGCGGTTCGGGAAGGCGAAGCCGTTCGTCGGCCCGTAGTTCGTGCGCGCGGCGGCGTTGAGGACTTCGGCGAAGAGCGAGAGCCGGCGCTTCGCGTACGTGAAGGTGTGGTTGATCCGGACGTCGAGCCGCGAGTAGAGGGGCAGCCGCTCCTCGTTCTTCATCGTTCCCACCTCGATGTCCGGACCGACGCGCGCGAAGTAGCCGGCAATCGGGAAATTGCTGCCGAGCCGAAGCTTCGTGGCGATGCTGGTCTTCGGCGACAGACGCAGTTGACCGTAGACGCTGATCGCGTGCCGCTGGTCGAAGTCCGCCCAGAACTCCTCGTGCATGTCGGCGTCCGTGTCGCGCGCGCGGCCGTAGCTGTAGCCGATCCAGCCCGAGAGGCGCGCCGTGCTCCGGTGTTGGAGCAGCAGCTCGACGCCGCGCGACGAACCGGTCAGCGCATTCCGCCACAGCGGCGTCAGACTCGGTTGGATCACTACGCCGTTGACCAGGCGCGCTTCGGAATTGTCGAGCCGCAGCACGTCGTGCTCCTTGCGGGAATATAACGTCACCTGCCAGCGAAGGGCGGGCGAGAGCCGCTGCTCGATGCCGGCGTCTACGCTCACGGCGCGCTCGGGTCTGATGACCGTGCCGCTGAAGTTCGACACCTGCTCGAGATCAGGGAACTGCCAGGCGCAGCTCACGCCGCCGCGCAGCACGACGCCGTGAGCGAGCGGCCACGAGGCGAGCGCCCACGGCGACGCCGGCGTTCGATCGACAACGCTCGAGTGTGTGATCGACGCGCCGGCGTCGATCGCCGCGCCGTTCGGCGATTGCCACGAGATCCCGGCATGCGCGTGCGACTGCCACGACGAGAGGTCGAAGCTCCGCTCCGATCGCTGTTCCACAGTACGCGCAGGCCCGAACGCGAATTGCCGCTTTAGCTCACCCGCATGCTCGAACGATAGCGAACCGCCGCTCTTGAACGTGAGCGAGTGCCCCAGATCCCTGGACACGTCGGCCAGATACCACCCCGTCGTGGAGTGGCCGTCGCCAAGCTCCTGGTCGAATCGTCCGTGGTTGACGAAATGGCCGCCCACCAACGCCGCCCGCTGAGTGAGGATGGTCTTCGCAAACGTGGATCGCCACGACAGGTTCCACACGCCAGAGCGATCGATCGCAGAGCCAGCTTCGTTGGGACCGGCATCGGCGTTCGTCTGGTCGAGCCTTGAGCGGCCCACCACCACGGACGTTTGCACCTGCTGCCCGGGTGTGACGTCGAAGACGAGCTTGCTCTCCACGTCGGTGAACCCGAACGTCGAGTCGTCGTCGCCGTTGACGATGCCGAGCAGCCATTGCAGATAACTCTGGCGCACGGAGACGACCCATGAGCCGCGCTGCGCATGGCCGAGCGGCCCGTCGGCGGAGAACGACGAGGCCGTGCCGCTCACGGCGAGATGGCCTTGCGTGGTAATGCGCGAGCCCTCGCGGAGATCCAGCGACAGCCAGGCGCCGAGCGACGCCGTGTGACGCTGCGGATACGGTCCGCTGTTGAGCGTGGCCCGATCGATGACGTCGCCGTTGAGGATCGACACCGTACCATTCGTGTCTTCCGTGCCGCGGGTCGAATGAACGAGCCACCCCAGCGGCACGCCGTCGAGAGACTGACCGATGTGGCGAACGTCGCTGCCCCGCACCGAGAACTCGCTGCGGAAGTCGTCGCCGGTCGCCACGCCTGGCAACGCCTGAATCGCGCGATACGGATCGTCGGACAGCACACTGCCCAGATCGCGCAGCTCGGCGCTCGTCAATGTCTGGACGGACGGTGATGCGGCGTCTCCCGCGCGGAAGCGATCCGCGACGACGGTGACTTCTTCAGCGTAGGTGCCAGCGCCATCGGCGAGCGCGATGGTCACCTCGGAATCGCCGCCAGGCTCGACAGAGACCGTCGGCCGCGCGAGACCGTAACCGACGAGCGACACGAACAGCTGGTGCGGTTCGGCTGGGACCTGTTCCAGCCGAAACGTGCCGTCTGCGCCCGTCACCGTCGTCAGAGGGGAGTCTGGAACCGTCACAGTGACGCCAGGCAGCGGCGCGCCGGTCCGCTTGTCCACGATCTTGCCGTAAATGCTGCCGGTCCGGGTCGCGGGGGATGGCGGCGCGCCCGACGTCTTGCGTCGAGCCCGGACGACCAGCCAGGTGCCTTTCGGTCCGGACGTCGCGCGCAGGCCGTGCGGCTCGAGCACTTCGTCCAGGATCCTTCGCGGCACCGTCGCCTTCGGTTCCACTGCCACCCGCATCTCCGGCCGCACCAGCTCGGAGCTGAAGACGACATTGAGACCGAGCGATTGCAGATCGCGCAACACGTCCGCCAGCGGCCGGCCCGCATAGCGGCCCGCCGGCTGCGCAGCGGCGGGGAGCGCGAACACGATGGCGGCGAGCGCGACGACGAGCAGAGACCTGAGCCGAACCGTCATCGTGCCCCCTGAAGGGGCCGAAGCCGCAGCGTTCCTCGGGCAATGACGGGCGACAGTCCGCATGTCGGCAACACGACGCTGAGTGCTTCGGCCGGCGTCATACCCGCAATCGTGCCGTGCAGCGTCGTCGTCCGCGCACGCTGCCGCATCGCGTCGGACCACTCGAGCGTCCATCCGCCCTCGTGCGTCGCCCACTGAAGAAAGCTCTCG
>Ga0207650_10001978_pt1 | contig 14381 bp, 9 predicted proteins | sample KBSS63metaG_FD_184325 | JGI IMG/M metagenome (GOLD analysis project Ga0207650, IMG submission 184325) | Switchgrass rhizosphere microbial communities from Kellogg Biological Station, Michigan, USA - KBS S6-3 metaG (SPAdes) (version 2) | ecosystem: Host-associated > Plants > Roots > Rhizosphere >...
CGAGGGGGAGGTCGAGAAGATCCGATCGGATCCCAGGTATCCAGGGTTCAACTACCAGCACTTCTCTTACCTGTCGAGAGGCATCTATTCCGATCAGCTCGCTCGCTGGTTCTCCCTGTTCCAGAGAGAGCGATTCCTGATCCTGGAGAGCGAACGGTTCTGGGCAGAGCCCCAAGCGAGCCACGTCGCCGTTCTGAGGTTCCTGGGTCTGCCTCCGATCCCCCTGACGGCATATCCGCAGCACAACAAGAGCGAGCCGTCGAGGATGGCCAGCCGCACCAAGGAGAGTCTTGTCGACTACTTCGCTCCGCACAATGAGCGCCTCTACAACCTTCTAGGTAGCAACTTTGGATGGGAACCCCCGTAGGTTCGCGTCGACGCTCGGATCGGATCCTACGTCTCTGTCCCCGGTCGAGCGCTGCGTCGGACGCCGTTGAGCGCCGTGTCGGAAAGCGCGACTTGGGTCGATACGCGGCGCGCCGTTATGAGTCGATCACCTCTTAAGTTGACCGTGTTCGTTACGTGGGTCATGGCCCCCACTCAAGCGGTCATGGGCTCGATTCGTTCATCGCGTCATCACCGATCGACGCTGCGCCGGTCGGAGTGCGTCTCGGCTCACGGATCGCTGCGACGGCGACGGTCAGAGCCAGGATCAGGGTCGCAACCGCCGAAGCCCATGTCGCTCCGATCAAGCCGTATTCGATTGCCCCAAACGCGGTGATCGCGACCCCTATCGTCACCACGATGATTCGGCTCAACAGGAGAAACCGTCCACGCCGCTGAACGGTGATGAGGAGACCGAGGCCGATCCCCGTTGCGGCGAAGACCTGGCTCAACGCAACCGGCAGCAAGAGGTCTCGATACTGATCGAAGGACTGTCCGAATAAGAGGGGTAGAAGACGCCAGCCTCCGAGCAAGAGAAACCCGAAGTACACGAGGGCCGCCGCAACGGCGATCCCGGAGATCGCCATAGCCATGTTCCGTGCCTCGCGAAACCCCCTCTTGTAGGCTCTGGCGACCGCGGGGAGGCCGGGCAGGTTGAGGGCCGGACCGATCGCGGTGAGCGGAGCGAAGAGCGATTCCACTGACCGAAGGCCGCCCACGGCGCCAGCTCCCAAGATCCCGGCGACCACGAACCTTCCAACGGTCCCGCCTAGGTTCACGATGATGGCCGCAGAGGCGTTCCACCTGGCGAACGGCCAACCCTCCCTGTGCCACCAGGCGAACGCCGCACCCAAAGGGGAAGGCAATGCTCGCACCTGAAAGAACCCGATCAGCGCCCCGGCCAAGGCGCCGAGGCCCCATACGCTGATCACCGCCCACTCCGTCTCGAAGGTCAGGGCGAGAGGAACGGCGGCCGCCATGCAAGCGAACCAGATCCCATCGTTGGCCGCGGCGGCAGCTCCCCGCCCCTCACGGAAGAGGAGATTCCTCCAGAAGTCCTGAAGCAGCAGAACGACGAGCCACGGCGCAATCAAGAAGAGAACCGTTCTGCCGAAACCGGATAGCACCAGCCCTAGCAGCAGGACGACGACGGTGGCTGTGGCTCCGAACATAACCGACAACGTCAGCCCGACGCGAGCCGTCCATGCGCGGTCCGTGGGATCGAGGGCCGACGTGAACGCCAAGAGGATAGATGTGAGCAGTGAGCGCTGCAAGACCAGCGCGACCGTGTAGATGGAAAAAGCGAGTGCAACAGCTCCAAGCCCTGTCGGACCGAGTAGGCGCCCTGCCAGCACCGAAAGCGCGAAGTTTGTAGCAGATGAGAAACCCTGATCGACGAAGCTCCAGGCGAATCCACGCCGATCCCCTTCCCGTAAGGGGGGTGGAAGACGGAATCGCATCAGCCTTCGTTCCTTGATCGCGTCACCTCACGCTCCATATCCCCCGGTAGGCCGCAAGCGGGCCCGATTCACTTTCCCATGTGTCGTCCACGCTGACCCTCGACCTCGACTCCGCTTGCATAACTCAGGCGGGCCGCGCCATAGCCGACAGATCATGAGCAAGGCCGGGAGATCTGGGCGGATCGTGGCGATCTCCGTCTCGATAGGATGGCATCCTGGATGGTTCGCAGATGGAGGACTTGCTGGCGATGCTGACTAACCCGGATCGATCCCTTCGATAACGCGGACGGCCGCGTCACGGCCTGTGAAGAGGTGACAGCCTGAGGTCTCGCTCAATGAAGCCCAGCCTGGATGATGGTCCCGTGATCCGGCGGCGACATCGGCGTGGCTCAGACCGCCAGCCAGCTCCGCGGGCGAGTCAGATCGCAGGCTCGATCATCGTGGTTGGCTTCATCATCGCCGGGCCGTATCTTGGAGAACGTACGCCGATCATTCATGGTCCCGTTCACCACTCCTCGATCAGGAACCAGTCCGTAGCTAAGCCTTGTGAAGGCCTCGATGTGCCGACTGGCGTCAACCTGAGTGAGATCATGGAGTCGCATCCATCTGGCACGACTTACTGCCTAGCCGCGGGAACGTTCGAACTGACATCGACGATAGATGTGGAGGACGGCGATCGCGTGCTCGGGGCTGGACGAGACGCAACCTTCATCGATGGCTCGTCGATCCCAGCGACCAATGGGCGCATGTTCATGGTTCATGCGCGCACCACCTTCGCCGATCTGGACATCTCGGGTGCGCGCACGCCATCCGACAGTTCCACGACCTGCATCAATGCGAGCGGCGAACCTGGCCCGACTTCGTGCGGAAAGGCGTTCGTCAACAATGGGGAGCTACTCTCGCTTCGGTCCGTGGATTGCCACGACAACGGGGCCAACTGCGTCGCAGGTTCCAGCAGCCTCGTCATGGACGACGTGGATTGCTGGAACAACGGCGGCACCTACTCGATGACGCCGGGGATGGCCTTTTCGGCTTGCGTCAAGATCGCTGGGGCGTACACACAAGGCGACGGCAACTTCACTCTGACGAATTCCTACATCCACGATCAGCCGGGAAACGGAATCTGGTGCGACTTCTGCAAGTACGGGTCGTGGCACATCGAAGACAACCGATTCGTCAATAATGGAAACCACGCGATCCAGTGGGAGATGTCCGGCGGGTGGACCGAGGACGACCGCGCGCTCGTTCAGAACAACGTCTTCCACGACAATGGCTGGCAGACGGGCAAGACGGGTCCAGGCGGCATCATCGTCAGCACCGCGAACGACATCCTGATCGAAGACAACACGTTCGACGGCCAGGCCGACCTTGGTGCCTATGCCGTGTACATCTTGTTCTCGGCGAACCGAGATCCACCCCAACCCGATTCGTTGGGCGTCGTGGTCAGGAACAACAGCCTGAACGGTGATGCGATCCTGGGATGCGGACGTCTGTCGCTCGCGAGGTTTCTCTACTCGGAGCGCGCGCTCCTGAGCGTCGGCCTGCTGGTCCTTCTGACCGTTGCGGTCATGGTTGGCGTGCTGTTTCGTCGGCGGCTGGGGACGCGGCTTGGCGTCCTGCTCGGTCTCGGTGCCGCAGTCTGCGGCGTGCTCGTGATCGGCCTTGCCCAGCTTCTCCCAGACGGAGCGACCTGCATCAACAACGTGTGACGGGCACGATCCTACGATTGATCTACGCGCAGTCCTAACAACCACCGAAGGATCACAGCCGTTCGGAGGTTCGTCCCTTTCGCGCAGATATGGAATGATTTGGCGCGGCCTGGGTTGCCGCCATCATCGATCCTCGTCGTCCTTCCCGGCCACGGGCCGGCCCCCCAGCAGTGGTTGGATGATGGACGAGATGGATGCCGCTCGGCGCTCGATCCAGTACGCATCAGAGACATCGCCGGTGCTCGTCGACATGGTCCGAGCTCGCTCTAGCGCAGCTGACAATCGGGACGTCACCACGGCGCGTCCGCCATGGACAGGGACGGTGACCGCGAGGCCATTCGCGAGCAGCGGCGGACCGCCTTTGTCGAGACAGACCACGGGTAGCGCTGCAGCGACCGCCTCGGCGACGACCCAGCCGGCCTCATCGTGCAGGCTTGGGAAGAGGAATACACCCGCTTCCGTCCGCATGGCGCCCAGCAACTCGCCCCGCGCGACGTGGCCTCGGAACTCAACCCGATCACCGACGCCCGCTCGACGAACGATCCCGCGAAGCCGGTGCTCGTCTGGCCCTTCACCGTAGATGATCAGGCGCCAATCTCGCGTCTTTGAGACCGCCGCGATGGCCAGATCCGCCCCTTTCCAGGGGATCAGGCGGCCCGCGAAAAGCGCCGTGCGGGGACGATCATCGCCGGGTCGGCCGCTATCCGAATGTGTCGAGAACACCACGTTCGGAATGACCCTTGCCTTGCTGCGATGCTGCCTCGGGAGCCAAGCTACCGTGTCCGGGTTCTGAGCGAGGATCACGATTGCCCGTCTCCATGAGAGTCGGGCGAGCGGGTTGAGATACCGGCCGACAGCTCGACTAGCCGCCCGAAGGATCTCCGATGCCACGGATCGAGCGCCAGTCGGCCAGACCAAGGACCAAGGGGGTGCGACACCACCCCCGACTGGACCGAACACGAAGGGTGAACCCACCAGTGCTCCCGACGAGCCGAGCCAGGCATTCGCCAGCGTCAGATGCCAGGTGACGTCGAAACGCATCGAGCGATGGAGCCGACGTCCGACACGAAGGGCCGCCAGCAGCCACAGGAGGTAGTACAACCTGAGACCCCGCGGTCCGCGCTTCCAGAACCGCGCCCAGCCGGGGAGGTCGACGTAGACGGGATGGAGCCGGTCGCGTTCGGGCAGATCGCCGAAGGCCGCCTCGATCCGTTCCCTGTTGTTCGTTCGAGTGATGACCCACGTCTCACCATGGCGGGCAAGCATCCGGGCCCACATCCAACCGGCTCCCGGTTCGGAGCCCTCTTCGGGCTCGCATGCATAGGCGAACGCAAGTAGTCTCACCGCTTCTCCAAGCCTCGGCTGTTCAGGATGACGGAGCTGATGCCTTGCTTGCTCATCCCTGCTCACATCGCCATCAGACCGGCAAAGCCGCAGGCATCCCTGCACGGATGACCGGACGGGTGTCGGCGTGAGATGGACTGAGCTTCTCACTTCGTGCTGCGCCTGGGACGCGATCGACAGGGCTGGCCACTCCCATCCGCGACTCATCCAAAGGACCCTCGGGCTCCCGCTCAGCACCTACTCCTAAGCACCGCCATCTATACTTCCCGCCACGGTGGCCGATGAAAGGATGGGGTCCATCCGGCTCGGTCACGCTGCGCGATGTGAACTCAACGAGGCTCTGGACGGAGGCCATCCGACATGAGGGTCCTGGTCACCGGCCACGACGGCTACATCGGTCGAGTGCTCGTTCCGCTGTTCCAGCGGGCGGGCCACGACGTCGTCGGGCTCGACAGCTTCCTGTTCGAGGGATGCGCGCTGGGCCGGAACCGCCCGATCTCCCAGCGGTGCGAGTGGATCTCCGAGATCTCGACCCGATGACCCTCCGGGGGTTCGACGCCGTGGTGCACCTGGCGGCCATCTCGAACGACCCGCTCGGAGACCTCGACCCGGCGATCACCTACGACGTGAACCACACGGCGTCGGTCGCTCTCGCCCTGTCGGCCAAGGAAGCTGGTATCCCACGGTTCCTCTTCTCATCCTCCTGCAGCCTCTATGGCGCCTCCGGAGGCGACGCGATGCTGACCGAGAGTGCGGCCTTCAACCCGATCACCCCCTACGGTGAGTCCAAGGTGCTCGTCGAGCGGGATGTGACAGGGCTCGCGGATGACGGATTCAGCCCGACCTTCCTGCGAAATGCGACGGCCTACGGGTTCTCCCCGCGCCTGCGCGCGGACATCGTGGTCAACAACCTCGTGGGGCATGCGTTCACGTCGGGCGAGGTGCTCATCAAGAGCGACGGCTCCCCCTGGCGACCGCTGGTGCACGTCGAAGACATCGCCCGCGCATTCCTCGCCGTGCTGGAGGCACCGCGTGACGCGGTCCACGCTCAAGCGTTCAACGTCGGCCGCAACGAGGAGAACTACCGTATCCGGGAGGTCGCGGAGATGGTGGAAGACGCGATCGGAGGGAGCCGCGTCACGTTCGCCGAGGGCGGCGAGCCGGACCTGCGGACCTATCGGGTCGATTTCTCCAAACTCGCGGCCGCCCTCCCGATGTTCCTTCCGCGGTGGACGGTGCGGGGGGGGATCGAGCAGCTCGTGCGCGCGTACCGTGAGTTTGAGCTCACGGCCGAAGACTTCCTCGGTCCGAAGTTCACTCGGCTCGAGCGGATCAATCAGCGTCTCGGTGCCGGGACCCTCGACGCAAGCCTCCGACCCAGCTCCACGCTGGAGGTCACGGCGTGAAGGTCGTGCTGTTCTGCGGCGGTCTGGGGATGCGTCTCCGCGACTACTCCGAGACGATCCCAAAACCGATGGTGAATATCGGGTTCCGTCCCATCCTGTGGCACGTGATGAAGTACTACGCTCATTTCGGCTACAAGGACTTTATCCTGTGCCTCGGCTACAAGGCAGACGTGGTCAAGAGCTACTTCCGCAACTACGACGAGTCCGTTTCGAACGATTTCATCCTGAGCTCGGGCCATAAGATCACCCTGCTGAACAGCGACATCCACGACTGGAACATCTCCTTCATCGACACGGGGATCAACGCGAGCATCGGACAGCGCCTGAAGGCCGTCCAGCCGCTCCTGGAGGGAGAAGAGGTGTTCCTGGCGAACTACACGGACGGTCTCACCGACCTCGACCTGCCGACCTACATCGACGACGCCCTCCGCTCGGAGAAGACGGCGAGCTTCCTGTGCGTTCGCCCCACACAGACCTTCCACGTCGTGTCGGTCCGGGACGAGGGCGTGGTATCGGAGATCGCGCCAGTGACCGAGTCGGACGTGTGGATCAACTCGGGATTCTTCGTCCTGCGCCCCGAGATCTTCGACCTGATCCACGACGGCGAGGATCTAGTGTTCGAGCCGTTCCATCGGCTGATCGAGCAACAGCAGCTCTACGCCTACAAGTACACGGGGTTCTGGACGGCGATGGACACGTTCCGAGATAAGGATCGGCTGGACGAGATGTACGCGAGCGGGGACGCGCCGTGGGAGGTCTGGCGCCAGGACCGCGTCTCGCGTAAGGAGCCGTAACGTTGATCGTCGTCGGAGATGGCCTGTCCCGAGGCATCTCGTCGATCCTGTGCGTAGGCGCACACAGTGACGATATCGAGATCGGCTGCGGGGGCACGGTATTGAAGCTCGTGAGAGCCAACCCGGACCTCAAGGTTCACTGGGTGGTGCTCTCGGCCGAAGGGGATCGCGCGGAGGAAGCTCGCACGAGCACCGAACGCTTCTTGGATCAGGCCCCGAACCACGATGTGGAAGTTGCTTCCTTCCGCGAACGATACTTCCCGTACCAGTCTCAACTGAAGGAGTTCTTCGACGACCTGGGGACACGCGTCCATCCTGACCTCGTCCTCACACATCATGGTGGTGACGCACACCAGGATCACCGCGTGGTCGCCGAGCTCACCTGGAATACATTCCGCGATCATCTGATCCTCGAGTACGAGATCCCCAAGTACGACGGCGACCTGGGCCGACCGAACGCGTTCGTGGAGCTGGATGAGGATCTCGCGGGTCGCAAGGTTCAAGCCATCCTCCAAGGCTTCCCCTCCCAAGCCGAGCACTTCTGGTTCAGTGAGGAAACCTTCATGGGATTGCTGCGGCTGCGAGGTGTCGAGGCGCGATCAGCGAGCGGCCTCGCAGAGGGATTCCATGCCCGGAAACTCCTCCTGGGATAGCTCGGAGCACGATCCGGGTCGGAGTCGCTAGTACCTCTACGGTGATCGGCGTAGGGCGCTCCATCTGTCATCGGGCATAATCATCTCTTGCCGTTCCTTGCAACCGACCGCGATGGCCTTAGCGCGTCGGTGTACGGCGAGAAGGGAAGGGGACAGTCGATCATCACGCTCCCTCATCTGGATGGTAGTCCGTGGTCACGGTGCTGACCCGCCCCTGGCCGACCAGTGGGCGCCGCTCGGTGCTCCGGCTCGCCTTCGCGTTCTCAGCAGTTCTCCTCGTCCTCGGCCTACCGCCAGCATCCCCTGCCCGGGCCGCCGGTGGGCTCGTCGCTGCGTACGGCTTCGACGAGGGAACAGGTCCCAGCGTTGCGGACGCCTCGGGCAACGGGAATACCGGGACGCTCAGCGGCGCGACGTGGACGTCGGGGAAGTACAGCTACGGGCTTGGGTTCAACGGCACCTCTTCGCGAGTGGACGTGCCCAACGCAGCCTCCCTGCAATTGACCACGGCGATGACGCTCGAGGCGTGGGTGAACCCCACGACCGCTACGAGCAAGTGGCGCGACGTGATCTACAAGGGCAGGGACAACTACTACCTGGAGGCGAGCTCGACCAACGCCGGCAAGCCGGTGGGCGCGGGGATCATCGGAGGCGTCAACACCAAGGCCTCCGGTACGGCGCCGCTCGCGACCAACACCTGGACGCATCTCGCGACCACCTACGATGGAGCCGCGCTCAAGCTCTACGTGAACGGGAACCTCGTCACGACCACGGCCGTCACGGGGATGCTCGCGACCTCGGCCGATCCCCTGCAGGTCGGCGGCGACAGCATCTTCGGTCAGTACTTCGCCGGCACGATCGACGAGGTACGCATCTACAACAACGCTCTTACGCAGGCGCAGATACAGGCAGACATGACCTCGCCGATCGGCTCGGGGAGCTCGGATACTCAGGCTCCGACGGCCCCGACAAACCTCAACGCGACCGCCGCGGGCAGCACGCAGATCGACCTCACCTGGACGGCGTCGACGGACGACGTGGGCGTGACGGGATATCTCGTCGAGCGCTGCCAGGGCGCAGCCTGTTCGAACTTCGCCTCGCTGCCTGCGACGCCGACGGGCACGGCCTACACGGACACGGGGCTGAGCCCGAATACCACCTATCGGTACCGCGTTCGAGCGATCGACGCCGCTGCGAACCTCAGCGGCTACTCGAACATCGCCGGCTCCACGACCCAACCCGGTGGCAGCGGACCCCCTGGGCTCGTCGCCGCCTACGCCTTCGACGAAGGGACAGGATCGACGGTCGCCGACAGCTCGGGCAACGGGAATACCGGCACGCTCAGCGGGGCGACATGGACGTCCGGCCGGTTCAACAGCGGTCTCGCGTTCAGTGGGAACTCCGCGCGGGTCAACGTCCCCGATTCCGCCTCGCTCGATCTCACGACGGCGATGACCCTCGAGGCTTGGGTCTCACCCACGACCGTGACGAGCTCGTGGCGGGACGTGATCTACAAGGGCAACGACAACTACTACCTGATGGCGACGTCGAGTCGGAGCAGCAAGCCGGTCGGCGGTGCGACGATCGCCGGGGTCCACCAGGAAGCCACCGGTCTCGGGCCGATCGCCGTGAACACCTTCACGCACCTGGCGTTCACCTACGACGGCGCCACGGTCCGGCTGTTCGTGAACGGGACGCAGGTGGCGAGCAAGTCGGCCACCGGCAGCATCGCGACGTCCACCAACCAGCTGCAGATCGGCGGGGACAGCCTCCACGCCGCTCAGTATTTCGCGGGCACCATCGACGAGGTCCGCATCTACAGCACGGCGCTGACGCAAGCGCAGATCCAGGCCGACATGACCTCGCCGATCGGCTCAGGGAGCTCCGACACTCAGGCTCCGACGGCCCCGACGAACCTGGTCGCGACCGGCGTGACTCGTAGCGAGGTCGACCTCACCTGGACGGCGTCGGCGGACGACGTGGGCGTGACCGGATACCGGATCTTCCGGAACGGCACCCAGGTGGGCACGGCCTCGACGTATCCGTCCTTCCAGGATATCGGCCTGACGGCAAGCACGTCCCACACCTACACGGTGCGTGCCTTCGACGCGGCGGGGAACACGTCGGGAGACTCGTCGGCCGCGACCGGCACCACGCCAAGCCAAGGCACGTTCTTCCAGAACGACGTACTCGCCACCGGCTTCGATCTCCCGACGAACATCGAGTTCATGCCCGACGGTCGCATGTTGGTCGTGGAACTGCAGGGCAAGATCCTCGTCCTACCCCCACCGTACACCCAGCCCGATCCGACACCGTTCCTGCAACTCACCAATGTGGGATCGGCCGGCGTTCAGCAGGGCTTGTACGACATCGTCCTCGACCCGAACTTCGTGACGAACCACTTCTACTACGTCTTCTACACGACCGCGACGCCCAACAAGGACAGGCTGTCCCGGTTCACAGCGAACGCATCGCTCACGGGCACGATCGCCGGGAGCGAGGTCGTGCTCTACCAGGACCCGGACTTCGCCAACCATGAGCACCACGGCGGTGCGTTGGCGTTCGGCAACGACGGCAAGCTGTACTTCACGACCGGGGAACACTTCCAGCCGCAGCTCGCGCAGGACCTGACCAGCCCGCGCGGCAAGATCCATCGGATCAATCCCGACGGCAGCGTGCCGACGGATGACCCCTTCTATGACGGGGCCGGTCCCAACTGGGATTCGGTCTGGGCGCTGGGACTACGCAACCCGTTCCGAGCGTATTACGACGCTCCTACGGGACGGTTCTTCGTGGGGGACGTCGGCGGGAACGTCGCCTCGACCGCGATCGAGGAACTCGAGCTCGGGGCGCGCGGCGCGAACTACGGTTGGCCCGATACGGAGGGTCCGTGTCCCCCGCCGTGCACGAGCCCAATCTACTCGTATGCCCACAACGGTCGGGACGCGGCCATCGTGGCGGGGTTCGTCTACCACGGCTCCCAGTTCCCGAGCGTGTACCAGGGAAGCTTCTTCTTCGCCGACTACGCACAGAACTGGATCAAACGACTCACGCTCGACGCCGCAGGGAACGTGACCGGCGCGTACAACTTCGAGCCGATCGACGGAGCGGCCGACGGGCCGACAGGCGACATCGTGTACATGACCGAAGGGCCCGACGGGGCGCTGTACTACGTCGATCTCGGATACTCCGACACGACCGACACCGCAGGCATCAGCAAGATCAGGAGGATCCGTTTCATCAATGGGGGGAACCAGCCGCCAGTCGCCGTCGCGGCAGCCAACCCGACATCCGGACCGCCGCCCTTGTCGGTCAGCTTCTCCAGCGCGGGGTCGACGGACCCCGAGGGGCAGGCCTTGACGTACCAGTGGACGTTCGGCGACTCGACGACTTCGACGGCCGCGAACCCCACCCATACCTACGCCCAATCCGGTCAGTACACCGCGAGGCTCACGGTGTCCGATGGCACCGATAGCACGCAATCGGCACCGATCACGATCCGCGTCGGCAACGTGCCAACCCCGTCGATCCTCTCGCCCCAAGACGGCGGTTCCTTCCAGGCGGGTGACGTGATCACGTTCAGCGGTGACGCCACGGATACCGAGGATGGCACACTGCCCGCCAGCGCCTTCACGTGGAACATCGACTTCCTCCACGACGGGCACGTCCATCCTGGTACCCCGATCTCGGGTGTGAAGAGCGGCACTTTCACGATCCCGACCGACGGCCACGACTTCAGCGGCAATACACGGTACCGGTTCACCCTCAGCGTGGTCGATTCCGATGGACTGACCGCCACACGTGTCGTGACGATCTATCCCCAGAAGGTGAACCTGACGTTCGACACGGTGCCGAGCGGGCTCACGTTGTATCTCGACGGCATCGCGAGGACGACACCGTTCATCCTCGACACGCTGGTCGGGTTCACACACACGATCGACGCACGCAATCAGACCTCGGGCGGCGTGACGTACACCTTCGGGTCCTGGTCCGACGGCGGTGCCCAGCTACACACGATCGTGGTCCCAGTCTCGCCGCAGAGCTACTCCGCGACCTACACATCGTCATCCGGTTCCGCGACGCCGACGTTCATCCAAGTCAACAGCGCGACCCCACAAACCAATCAGGCAAGCGTTAGCATCCCGTACGTCGCAGCTCAGGCGCCCGGCGACACCAACATCGTCGCGGTCGGATGGAACGACGCCACGTCGAACATCACCGCGGTGACCGACACATCGGGGAACGTGTATCAGGTGGCAGCGCCCACGGCACGAGGGACCAGTCTGAGTCAGGCTGTCTACTACGCGAAGAACATCGGCGCGGCGTCACCCGGCGCGAACAGCGTGACGGTGACGTTCAACGTCGCCGTGAAGTTCGCCGATATCAGGATCGTCGAGTACCGCGGTCTCGATGCCAACACCCCGTTCGACGTGACCCGCTCTGCCTCAGGAACGAGCACGCTCGCCGACAGCGGCGGCGTCACGACCACCACGCCGACCGAACTGATCTTCGGCGCCGGTATGACGAAGAAGCGGTTCACGGCGGCGGGCGCCGGCTTCACCAAGCGCATCATCACGTCACCTGACGGCGACATCGCCGAAGATCGTAACGCGACAGCCACGGGCATCTACTCTGCGACCGCACCGCTGAATGTGTCCGGAGCCTGGCTGATGCAGATCGTCACGTTCCGCGCAGCAGGGCAGTAGAGGCGGGGAGCGCAGACCGCCACTTCGTTCGTGCTCACTCCACTTGCGGTCATTCGCTCGAGACTTCGAAATGCGCGTACTGCTCGGTCCGGAGCTTGTCGGCCAGCCGTCCCGGAGGTAGCTCGATGTCCTCGTAGGTGAGCACCTCATCCTGCGCCACGTCACGCACCAACCTACACCCCGCGACGAGGCCCTCAGGCAGGTATCCCTCGCGTCGCATCTCCTCGCTGTTGACGGCTTCGCCGTACGTCATGTACATGCCGTAATCGTCCAGGGTCTCCCCCGCCTGGAGATCCCTCTTGGCGCACGCGCACACCTCCACCATGGGTCCGTCGAGCGGGACTCCCGCCGCATCGCCGAACAGGACGACGCGGGCGACCGTGTTCGGGACCTCGAAGTGGCACAGGTGCCATGGCGTGTAGAAGCTGTAGAGAGGCCCCTCACCGAGTTTGTACAGGTTCAGGTAATGGCGATGCTTGGGGTCGGGATGCTCTGCAAGGCAATAGATCCCGGGGTTGGGCTTGGCCCCGACGACATAGTCCACGATACCTCCGAGCTCGCGGAGCATGTCGAGGTCGTACATCGTCGTGAGTTCATCCACGTGCCCATCGTGATCGCGACCGAACATCCCGCGCTTCGGCACCTTCATGCCGGTCGCGTTCGCCACGATCGTCTGCTCGAACGACACCTTCGAACCGTCGGCGAAGCTCGTGACCATCGTCGGATTCTGGCCCCACTTCTCCGCGAACCCCTTCTGCGTGGTCGGATTCCGGTACCGGTCCTGCAAGCCCTTGATATTCCCCATCACACGCGGGATGAGGCCGAGGCCCTTGACGTACCGATACAGGTTGATCTCGACACCGGGTTGGTCGCCGTCGCAGGCGGAGAGGATGACACCGGCGTTCCTAGCGTACACCTGCAGGATCGGCCCGATCGTGGCATCGAGCTCCGCGTTCATCAGGACCACGTGCTTGCCGTGCTCGAACGCGTCCATAACCATATGCGCCCCGAACTCGACCGCTCCGGTCACGTCCACCAGCGCATCGATCTGGGGCGAGCGGGTCAGGAGAGTCCAATCCTCGGTCACGGCGGCGCGGTCGCGAGCCACGGCTTCCTCGAGCTGCTCCGGCGTCTCAACCGTGACGGGTTCGACGCCGGCGTAACGGTAGGCATCGATCGCCTTGTCGAGGTGACGGTTGTAGACGGCGACGAGTCGTTCGCCGGGAACCGAGTGCACGATCTGGTTCAGCAACCCGCGGCCCATGAACCCAGCGCCGATCATCCCGACCCGGATCGGATCACCCGACGCCTCTCGAGCCTGCAGCGCTGTGTCGACGATGATCATCCGGTCATCCCCCCCGCCCCGCATCCGCTTCCGCCAGCGTCATCTCTTCGCGCAATCGTTCCTGCCAGCTGTCCAGCGGCGGGGCGTCCCGATCCTTCTCCGAGATCACCGTCACGGGCAGCGGCCACTCGATCCCGAAACGAGGGTCGTCGTGAGGCAACGCTCGTTCGTGGGCAGGGCTGTAGAACTCTCCGACCTGATAGCTCGTTTCCGTCGCGTCGGCGAGGGCCTGATAGCCATGAGCGAAGCGCTCAGGGACGTACAGCGCACGATGGTTGTCCTCGTTCAGCTCGACCGAGACGTGATGGAGGTACGTCGGCGACTCGGGGCGGAGATCGACGATGACGTCGAGGATGGCGCCCCGGGTGGCTCGGACCAGCTTGGTCTCCGCCGCAGGTGGGATCTGGAAATGCATCCCTCTCACGGTCCCCCTGAGGCGATTGAACGCGACATTGGCCTGTGCGATCACCGGCTTGAGGCCCTGGTCCTGGAACTCGTGCTGACAGAAGGTGCGAGCGAAGAAGCCTCGTTCGTCATCGTGAGGTTCGAGGTCGATCACGAACGCACCCGCTAGATCGGT
>Ga0207650_10001979_pt1 | contig 14381 bp, 13 predicted proteins | sample KBSS63metaG_FD_184325 | JGI IMG/M metagenome (GOLD analysis project Ga0207650, IMG submission 184325) | Switchgrass rhizosphere microbial communities from Kellogg Biological Station, Michigan, USA - KBS S6-3 metaG (SPAdes) (version 2) | ecosystem: Host-associated > Plants > Roots > Rhizosphere...
GCCTTTTGCGTTAACCATTGGGCAACTTTCTTGCATCGTCACGATGCAACCCCCAGCTTACGGGGTTGTGCCGCGCGCAAAGGTCGAAGGAGAGTCGAGCGATGGACGACAGCGATCCCGCAGCCAAGGTCAGTCGTGACTTGTTGTGGCGTGCGCTGCAGAGCCGCCACATCGGTCTTGCCGCGGCGCTGCTCGTCGCCGCCGGCGGGCTGTCGGCGGGCTGGGTCAGCCTCGGCGCGCAACAGCGCAAGTGGATCTTCCAGGCGACGCCTGTCCCGTCCGCGAATGCCGACGAGCTCGCCGCGATCGCGCGCGCCGAAGACATGGACAGCGTCTGGATCGATCACGTCTCGCCGTCGACCGGTCGCAAGATCCGCCTGCACGCGCTCTATGCCGCCAACGTCGACGCGAAGGCGCCGCTGATGCTCTTCCTGCACGGCGCGCGCCAGTACCTCGGCCGCAGCGTCTTTCGCATCGAGCAGATGCGCGAGCTCGGCTTCTCGGTGCTGGCGATCGACTACCGCGGCTTCGGCGCGAGCACCGACGAGCTGCCGTCGGAAGCTGGCGTCGTCGAGGACGCGGCTGCGGCCTGGCACTGGCTCGGCGAGCGCCATCCCGAGAGCGCGCGCTACGTCTTCGGCCACTCGCTCGGCGGCGCGATCGCGGTGCAGCTGGCGGCGCGCCTCGCCGACCAGCCCCAAGAGGCCGCGCCGCGCGGCGTCATCGTCGAGGGCACGTTCACATCGATCCGCGACATGTTCGGCACGTTCAAGTACGGCTGGCTGCCGATCTCGATGCTGATTACCGAGCGCTTCGACTCGCTGGCGACCGTGCCGCGCATCAAGGCGCCGCTCCTGGTCGTGCACGGCAGCGACGATTCGCTCGTGCCGTCGCGCTTCGGCCGCCTCCTTTACGAGCGCGCCACCGCAGCGAAGCGGTTCCTGCTCATCGAGGGCGGCACCCACACGACGACGAGCTGGCGCGGCGCCGAGCAGTACCGCGCTGCGCTGCGCGAGTTCTTCGGCCTGGGCTAGCGTCGGCGCCTGCGCGGCCCGGGGCCTGCGCCCGACACAGATCGCGTAACGCACGGCGTCTCGTCCGACATCCACATAGCTGCTGCGATCCTTGTTCGTGCCCGATCGAGCATGAGAATGGCGAAACCTTACGACGCATGGAGCGAAGCATGGGGTTGCTGGACCAGATACTCGGCGGGCTCGGCGGCGCCGTCGGCAGATCGCAAACGGGGCGCTCGGGCGCCGGCAGTGGCATGGGACGGGTCTTGATGTCTCTTCTTCCGGTCGTGCTCGGAATGCTCGCCAACCGTTCGTCGCGGGCGGCCTCGCAACCGGGAAGCGGTTCGTCCGGAAGCGTGGCCCATCAGATCGACGCGGACGGCGCGGGCGGCTTCGGTGGGCTCGGTGGCCTGCTCGAGCAGCTCACGCAAGGCGGCTATGGCAGGCAAGCGCAGTCCTGGATTTCGACCGGAGACAACGAACCGATCGATCCCGATGCTCTGTCGCAGATCTTCGGCAATGACCGGATCGCGCAGATCGCCGCGCGGGCGGGCGTGAGCGAGCAGGAGGCGCGTGGCGGCCTGGCAGAACTGCTGCCGAATGTCGTCGACCACTTCACTCCCGACGGAAGACTGCCCCCGATGGATCAGCTGGTGGCGAGCATCGACGACTACCAGCGGCGCCTCGACCAGTAGCCGTTCGTCGTACCGGCAACAGCGACGTTGACCGATCGGCGGGCCAGGCCCGCGTTCGGTCCGGAACGAAGGTCGGCTCAGCGTCGCGTCGGGTCGAAGTGCTTCTGCAGGCCTTGCCAGCAGCGGAAATAGTCGTCCTGCAGCTCGGCCGACTCGATCGCCTGGCGCGTCGGCCGCCAGACGCCGCGCGTCTCGAACATGAATGCCATGGTGTCGCGGATGACGTCGGGCCTGGTCGTGTCCGCGCGGCTCGCCTTCTCGAAGGTCTCGGCGTCGGGGCCGTGGCCGGTCATGCTGTTGTGCAGGCTCGCCCCGCCGGGGACGAACCCTTCGGCCTTGGCGTCGTAGGCGCCGTGCACCAGGCCCATGAACTCGCTCGCGATGTTGCGGTGGAACCAGGGCGGGCGGAACGTGTCCCGCATCGCCAGCGTGCGCGGCGCAAAGGCGACGAAGTCGATGTTGCTGACGCCGGCGCTGTCCGATGCGCTGTGCAGGACCAGGAAGATCGACGGATCGGGATGATCGAAGCTGATCGAGCCGATCGCGTTGAAGCGGCGCAGGTCGTACTTGTAGGGCACGTAGTTGCCGTGCCAGGCGACGACGTCGATCGGCGAGTGATCCATCCGCGCCGACCACAGGTGGCCCTGGAACTTGGCGACCAGCCAGTGCGGCCCCTCGACGTCCTCGAAGCGTGCGAGCGGCGTCAGGAAGTCGCGCGGATTGGCGAGGCCGTTCGAGCCGATCGGGCCCAGGTCGGGCAGGCGGAAACTGGCGCCGAAGTTCTCGCAGACATAGCCGCGCGCTTCACCGTCGAGCAGCTCGACTCGAAAGCGAACGCCGCGCGGGATGACGACGATCTCCTGCGGCTCGACATCGATCGTGCCGAACTCGGTGACGAAGCGCTGGCGTCCCTGCTGCGGGACGATGAGCAGCTCGCCGTCGGCGTCGTAGAACGCGCGCTGCTGCATGGAGCGGTTCGCCGCGTAGAGGTGCGCCGCCGCGCCGGTCTGCACCGCAGGGCCGCCGCTGCCCGCCATCGTCACGAGGCCGTCGACGAAGTCGGTCGGCTCGTGCGGCATCGGCAGCGGACTCCAGCGCAACTGGTTGGGCGTCGCCTCGATGTCGTCGAACACGCTGACGATGCGGCCGTCGTCGATGCGCGCGAACGGCTCGTGCATCGCCGACGGACGGATCCGGTAGAGCCATGACCTCCGGTTGTCAGCGCGCGGCGCGGTGAAGGCGGTGCCGCTCATCTGCTCTGCGTAGAGGCCGTACGGCGCGCGTTGCGGCGAGTTGCGCCCGACCGGCAATGCGCCCGGCAACGCCTCGGTCGCGAACTCGTTGCCGAAGCCCGATTGGTAGGCGAGCGCGCCGCCGTCGCTCATGACGTTTCCAGCACGCCGCGCCGTACCTGGTCGCGCTCGATCGACTCGAAGAGCGCCTTGAAGTTGCCTTCGCCGAAACCGTCGTCGCCTTTTCGCTGGATGAACTCGAAGAAGACCGGGCCGAGCACGGTCTCGGAGAAGATCTGCAGCAGCAGGCGGGGCTTGCCGCCCTCGGTGCTGCCGTCGACGAGGATGCCGCGCGTCTGCAGCGCGGCGACGTTCTCGCCGTGGCCGGGCAGGCGCTGCTCGAGCATCTCGTAGTAGACGTCGTTCGGCGCCGCCAGCAGCGGCACCCCGGCCAGCGCGAGCTTGTCGATGGTCGCGAGGAGGTCTTCGGTGAGGAGGGCGACGTGCTGGATCCCCTCGCCGTTGAACTTCATCAGGAACTCCTCGATCTGCCCCGAGCCTTTCTTCGATTCTTCGTTCAACGGGATGCGGATCTTGCCGTCGGGCGCGGTCATCGCCTTCGAGGTGAGGCCGGTGTACTCGCCCTGGATGTCGAAGTAGCGGATCTCGCGGAAGTTGAACAGGCGCTCGTAGAAGCCGGCCCAGAACGACATCCGGCCGCGATAGACGTTGTGCGTCAGGTGATCGAGCGTCTTCAGGCCGTGGCCGACCGGGCGCCGATCGACCCCGGGCAGGAACTCGAAATCGATGTCGTAGATCGACTTGCCGTCCTCGAAGCGGTCGATCAGGTATAGCGGGGCGCCGCCGATGCCCTTGATGGCGGGCAGGCGCAGCTCCATCGGCCCCGTGGCCATCTCGAGCGGCTGCGCGCCGAGCTCGAGCGCGCGCGAATAGGCCTGGTGCGAGTCGCGGACGCGAAAGGCGAGGCCGCACGCCGAAGGTCCGTGCTCGGCGGCGAAATAGCCGGCGTAGCTCTTCGGCTCGCGGTTGACGATGAAGTTGATGTCGCCCTGGCGGAACAGGACGACGTCCTTCGAGCGATGCTTCGCGACCTGCGTGAAGCCGAGCTTCTCGAACACCGGCTCGAGCGTTCCTGGCTGGGGCGACGCGAACTCGACGAACTCGAAGCCCATCAGGCCCATCGGGTTCTCGAACAGATCAGCCATGCAATTCTCCTTCGCTCGCGCGCTCGCCGCGAAATTCAGCCGACACGCTCGAGGTGCGTGCGGAAGTGGGCGCCGCGCTCGACGTAGCCCGATGCGGCACGCTCGAGGTTGGCGATGTCGGCATCGGTCAACGTTCGCACGACCTTGGCCGGCGCGCCGAGGATGAGCGAGCGCTCGGGAAACGATTTTCCCTCGGTGACGACGGCGCCGGCGCCGACCAGGCAGCTCGCGCCGATGACCGCGCCGTTCATCACCACTGCCTGGATGCCGATCAGCGCGCCGTCGCCGATCGTGCAGCCGTGCAGCATCGCCTGGTGGCCGACGGTGACGCGCGTGCCGATCGTCAGCGGGAAGCCCGGATCGGCGTGCAGGACCGCGCCTTCCTGGACGTTGGCTTCGTTGCCGATGACGATCGGCTCGTTGTCGGCGCGCGCCACCGCGCCGGCCAGGATGGTCGCGTGCTCGCCGACGCTGACCGCGCCGATCAGCGTGGCTTCCGCGGCGATGTAGGCCGAGGCGGCGACCTGCGGCGCCTTGTCGTCGATGCGGTAGAGGGCCATGGGATCTTTCGCTCAGCGTTTGCCGCGCCGGCTGGGGAGGGAGGCGAGGATCTCGTCGGTATGTTCGCCGATCCGCGGCAGCGGCCGGCGCACGCCGGGGCGGCGACCGCCGAGCGTTATCGGCAGCAGGACAACATCGGTCGTGCCGCCGTCTTCGGTCTGCATCGGCACCAGCCCGCCGCTTTCCTTCAGGTGCCGGTCGTGGACGAGCTGCTCGGGCTTGACGATCGGCGCGTACGGCAGCCCGTTCGCCTCGAGCTTGGAGATGAGCTCGGCGACGTCGTGATGGCGCAGGATCTCGGCGAGCCTGGGGATCAGCTCGGCGCGCACCGCGACCCGCTTCTCGTTGGTCGAGAGCGCCGGGTCGGCGGCGAGCTCGGGCGCCTCGAGCACGCGGCACAGGATCAGGAACTGGCGATCGCTGACCGCGCCGATGAAGAGCTGCTCGTTGTCCTTCAATGTGAAGACGTCGTAGACGCTCCACGGTGACTGTCGCGCCGGAAACGGCAGCACCGGCTCGCCGGTCATCAGGTGCTGCTGCATGTTCTGCGCCGACAGGAACACGCAGTTCTCGAACAGCGCGCTCTGCACTTCCTGGCCGCGTCCCGTCCGGTCGCGCTCGCGCAGCGCGGCGAGGACGCCGATCGCGCCGAACATGCCGCCCATGATGTCGTTGACCGAGCTGCCGGCGCGCAGCGGCCGGCCGACCGGACCGGTCATGTACGAGAGGCCGCCCATCATCTGCACCACCTCGTCGAGGGCGACGCGCTTCTCGTACGGGCCGGGCAGGAAGCCCTTGTGCGAAACGGAGATCAGGTGCGGGAACTCGGCCTCGAGCGAAGCGTGGTCGAGGCCCAGCGAGGCCATCAGGCCGGGGCGGAAGTTCTCGAGGACGACGTCGCTCGCGCCGACCAATTCCTTCGCGGCCGCCAGGCCTTCGGCGGAATGGATATCGAGGACGACGCTCTTCTTGTTGCGATTGAACGAGCGGAAAAAGCCCATGCCGAGGCCCGGGAGCTTTCGCGTCTTGTCGCCGCCCGGGGGCTCGACCTTGATCACCTCGGCGCCAAGGTCGGCGAGGATCATTCCGCAGGTCGGACCCATCACCATGTGGGTGAACTCGACGACGCGGATGCCGTCGAGCGGCAGGCCGGTGTGCGGCGTGGCGCTCATGCCGAAGCGCCCTCCTGCGCGGCGACGCTTCGCGGCGGCAGCGCCTTCGGAACCCCCGCGCGCCACAGTGTCCCGTGCAGCTCCTCACCCTCCAGCCAGACGGCGACGTCGGCGCGCAGCGCGAGCAGCCGCTCGATGTCGATGCCGGTGTCGATCCCCATGCTCGCGAGCATGAAGGCGAGGTCCTCGCTGGCGACGTTGCCGCTCGCGCCGGGCGCATGCGGGCAGCCGCCGATGCCGGCGAGGCTGGCGTCGAAGCGGTCGACGCCGGTCTCGAGCGCGGCGTAGACGTTCGCGAGCGCCAGGCCGCGGGTGTCGTGGAAGTGGCCGCAGCAGAAGCGCTCGCCAGCGATGGCGCGCGCCTGCTCGAAAAGGTCGCGCACCGCGCCCGGGCCGGCGAAGCCAACGGTGTCGGCGATGCTGACGCGGTCGACGCCGGCGTCGAGCAGCGCCTTCAGGCAGCGCAGCACCTCGCTCGTCTTCACCCCGCCCTGGATCGTGCAGCCGAACGCCGTGCCGATGCCGCCTTCGATCAGCGTCTTCGCCCCGGCGGCGTCGCGCGCGGCGCGGATGCGGCCGACCTCGGCGATCACTTCGTCGGGCGTCTTCCTCAGGTTGGCAAGGCTGTGCGCGCGGCTCGCCGACAGCGGCACCAGCAGGACGTCGGCGCCGCTGTCGAGGGCGCGCTCGGCACCCTTCAGGTTCGGCACGAGAACCGAGACGACGAGATCCGGGAGCGTCTTCGCGTACGCGACCAGCTCGGCCGTGTCGCCAAGCTGCGGCAGAAGCCTGGCCGGAACGAACGAGCCGACCTCGATCTCGCGCTGCCCGGCGCCGTGCGCGGCGCGAATCCAGGCCTTCTTGCGCTCGGTCGGCAGCACGGTGCGGATGCTCTGCAGTCCGTCGCGCAGGCCGACTTCGCGGACGACGACGCGGTGGGGAAAGCTCGGCATGCGGGCACGTCTCCAGTCAGGGCGCCGATCGAAGCGTCGGCATCGACGCCACTCTAGACGTTCCGCGACACCGCGCCCGTGGTATTTCAGAAACCCCGAGTTTCCGGAATGGAAGGTCACCGGCGATCATCCTCGGCGTGCGCGACATCGACCTCAAGTCGCTTCGCCTGTTCGTCGCGGTCTCCGATTGCCGCTCGATGGCGCGCGCCGCCGAGCAGGAGCACATCGAGCCGTCGGCGATCAGCAAGCGCATCGCCCAGCTCGAGGACGACCTCGGCGTCGAACTGCTCGTGCGCGGGCGCCGCGGCGTGCAGACGACGCCGGCCGGACTGACACTTCTCGAGCATGCGCGCAGCGTCCTCTTCACGATGGATCGCATCGTCGCCGATGTCGCCTCGTTCGCCGGCGGCGTGCAAGGCCACGTGCGGCTGATCGCCACCGCCTCGGCGATCGCCGAGGCGCTGCTCGACGACATCGCGTCGTTCATGCGCGAGCCCGACAACGAGCACATCAAGGTCGACATCGAGGAGCGCACTTCGCGCGACCTCGTTCGCGAGGTGCGCGACGGCAACGCGTCGCTCGGCGTCTGCTGGGACCACGTCGACTTCGAGGGCCTCGCGCACCGCCCGTACCGGCGCGACCGGCTCGCGCTCGCGGTCTATGCCGGCCACGCGCTCGCCGGGCGCGCCTCGATCGGCTTCGAGGAGACGCTCGCCTTCGACCACGTCGGCCTGCCGCCGTCCACGGCGGTGCACACGATGCTGCAGCGTGCCGCCGCCGGCGCCGGCCGGACCGTTACCTACCGCGTCGTCGTCTCCGGCTTCGACGCGGCACTGCGCGTCGTCGCCGCCAACCTCGGCGTCAGCGTCGTGCCGCTCGAGGTCGGCCGGCGCGGTGCCGCCGGCGCCGACGTCGAGCTTATCCCGATCGACGATGCCTGGGCCGAGCGCAGCTTCGCGATCTGCTTTCGCGAGCTCGAATCGCTGCCGCCGGCGAGCCAGCGGCTGGTCGAGTACCTGCAGCGACGCGCTGCCGACGCCGAGGCGACGACGTGAGCGGCCTGCGCGGGCTCGCCCTGCTGCTCCTCCTGCAGGCGCTCGGAGAAGCGATCACGCGCGCACTCGCGCTGCCGTTTCCCGGCCCGGTCGTCGGCATGGTGCTGCTGCTCGGCGCGCTCGGCTGGGCGCCGCTGCGCGCGCCGATCGCCGCCGCCGCCGAGCTGCTGCTCGCGCACCTGTCGCTGCTGTTCGTCCCGGTCGGCGTCGGCGTCGTCACCCACCTCGACGTCGTCGCGCAGTACGGGGTGCGGCTGCTTGTCGTCGTCGTGGTCTCGACGTGGATCGGCATGGCCGTGACCGGCCTCGTCCTGCGCGGCCTGCTCGGCCGCCAGACCGCGGGGGAGCGGCGCGATGGATGAGTTCGTCCAGCTCTGGGTCTATCTTTCGTCGACGCCGCTGTTCGGCCTGACGGCGACGCTCGTCACCTACGTCGTCGCCCAGCTCGCGTACGAGCGCGTCGGGCGCGCGCCGTGGGCCAATCCGGTGCTCTGGTCGGTGGTCGCGATCGGCGTCGTGCTGGTCACGACGCGCACTGCCTACCCGACCTACTTCGCCGGCGCGCAGTTCATCCACGTGCTGCTCGGCCCAGCGGTGGTCGCGCTCGCCTGGCCGCTCTGGGTGCGCCGCGCCGAGGTGCGCCGGCGCGGCGTCGCGCTGACGATCGCCGCGCTCGCCGGTGGCGTCGCGGCGGCGGCGAGCGCAGTGCTCGCAGCGATCTGGCTCGGCATGCCGCTCGAGGTCGTCCACTCGCTCGCGCCGAAGTCCGTGACCGCGCCGGTCGCGATGGGCATCGCCGATCGCATCGGTGGCATTCCGGCGCTCGCGGCGGTGTTCGCCGTTCTCACCGGCATGGTCGGCGCGATCTCGGCGAAGTACCTGTTCAACCTGCTCGGCATCGCCTCGTACGCGGTGCGCGGATTCGCGCTCGGCACCGCCGCGCACGGGATCGGCGCCGCGCGCGCGATCCAGGTCGATGCGGACGCCGGCGCGTACGCCGGCATCGCGCTCGGGCTGCAGGTGCTGCTCGCGTCGATCCTGATGCCGCTCGTCTTCCGCTGGCTCGCGTGAGGCGACCGTTCAGGATCGTGGCGCGAGGGTCGAGGCGGCTGCGTGCGTTCGCGCGCCCCCGGGCGCGACGCTCCTCGACGGGCCCACGCCGATCCGCTCGAACGCTCGGGCGAGCTGCAGCACGGCCAGGTCGCCGTGCGGGCGGCCGATCAGCTGCACGCCCATCGGCAAGCCGTTCTCCTTGCCGAACCCGACCGGCATTGCGATGCACGGCAGTCCGGCAAGCGTCGCGTAGACCACGACCTCCATCCAGCGGTGGTAGGTGTCCATGGTGCGACCGGCGATCGACTGCGGCCAGCGCCACTCGGCGGGGAAGGGCCACACCTGCGCGCTCGGCAACGCCAGCGCGTCGTAGCGGTCGAAGAGCGCCAGCATGCTGGTGTGGAAGGCGGTCCGCTCGGCGGTGGCCTGGACCGTCTGCATGCCGGTGAGCTGCTGGCCCTGGTCGTATTCCCACAGAGCTTCGGGCTTGATGCGGGCGCGGTTCGCGGGATTCGCGAGATGCGGCGCGATGCGCGCGGCCACGCTCCAGCGTCGCCATGTCAGCCACGTCTGCCAGAGGCGGTCGGGATCGACGCCGAGCGTCGCCGGCTCGACGATGCCGCCGGCCGATTCGATTCGCGCGAGCCCTGCGGCGCAGAGATCGAGGATGCCCGGCTCCATCGCGAGATGGCCGCCGAGGTCGCCGAGCCAGCCGATGCGAACGCCGCGCGGGTCGAAGGCGTCGACGTTCGCCGCATACGACTCCTTGGCGGCGATCGACAGCGGCAGGCGGGCGTCCCAGCCCGCCTGCACGTCGAGCAGCGCGGCGACGTCCTTCACCGTGCGCCCCATCGGCCCTTCGGTGCTGAGCAGCGCGACCCAGACGTCGGCGGCGGGCCAGCGCGGCACGCGGCCCTGGCTCGGCCGGAAGCCGTAGACATCGTTCCATCCGGCCGGGTTGCGCAGGCTTCCCATGAAGTCGCTGCCGTCGGCGACCGGCAGCATGTGCGTGGCCAGAGCGACCGCGGCGCCGCCGCTGCTGCCGCCCGCGGACTTCGTGCGATCGAACGCGTTGCGCGTGACGCCGAAGACTTCGTTGAACGTGTGCGAGCCGAGGCCGAACTCGGGCGTGTTGGTCTTGCCGACGACGATGCAGCCGGCCGCCTTCATCCGCTCGACCATCAGCGCGTCGTGGTCGGGCACGTGGTCCGCGAGCAGCGGCGAGCCGAGCGTGCTCGGGATCCCTTTCGTTTCCGCGGCATCTTTGATCGCCTGCGGCATGCCGTGCATCCAGCCCATGGTTTCGCCGCGCGCGAGCGCCGTGTCGCGGCCGTCGGCCTGGCGCAGCAGGTCGCCTTCGTCCTGCAGGCTGACGATCGCATTCACCTGCGGGTTGACGGCGGCGATGCGATCGAGCGTCGCCCGCATGACCTCTCGGCACGACACCTCCTTGGCGTGGATGGCGCGCGAGAGCGCGTCGGCGTCGAGGTCGGTGATCTTCACGGCGGGTTCCTGTCTCGAGCGAGAACGGATCAGCGCGACCCGAACATCATCTGACGGGCGATCGCCGACTTGATCGGCGCGAGCACCTGCAGTGCCGCGATGCCGACGCCGCGCGCCGTCGCCGCGCCGGGCAGCACCCAGGTGAAGCTGCGCGCGAGGAAGTCGGTCGCGGCGATCATCGCCCAGCGGTCGGGGGCGCGCTGCCACTCGAGCCGGCGCAGGACGGCGTCGACGTCGCGTTCCTTCGCGAGCGAGCGCACCAGCTCGAACGCGTCGCGCATGCCCAGGTTGAGGCCCTGGCCGGCGACCGGGTGCAAGGTCTGCGCGGCGTTGCCGATGCGAACCATGCGGCCGTCGGTGAGGGTGCGCTCGGCGGAGAGTCCGAGCGGGAACGCCTTCAACGGCGACAGCGCGGCCAGGCGTGGCGTGCGCGGATGGAAGATCGTGTTGAGGACGGTGACGCGCTGCGCATCGTCGAGCTCCTTCACCGGATCGTCGCGGCTGTCGACGCACCACACGAGGCCGGCGCGGCCGTCCTTCAGCGGCAGCAACGCGGCCGGGCCGTGGCGCGTGAAGCGCTCGTAGGCGACGCTGCCGATGCCGGCCGGATCGCCGCCTGCGAAGGAAGCGATGCCGACCCACGCCGTCTGGCCGTAGTCGTGGCGCAGCGCGGGCCGCTCGGCGCCGGCGACGAGATCGCTCTTGGCGGCGCCGGCGAAGACGCCGCCCTCGGCGACGACGGCGAGGTCGAAGCGCTCCGCGATCCCCGAGTCGACTTCGACGCCTCGCGGCATGTCGACATTCTTCAGCGCCGTGACGTGGCTGCCGAAGCGATTGAAGAGGCGCTGCGGCGCGCGCGCCTGCGTCTCGAGCCACACCGCCTGCAGCGGCGCGACGATGGCGCCGTAGCTCATCACCGCACCGAGCATGGGCACCGCCTCGTCGATCGCGCGGATCACGAGCGCCGGCTCTCCGAAGCGCGTCGACACCGCGTCCAGCAGCGACGGCGCGTCCTGCGAGACATGGACATCGGCGATCGGCTGGGCGCTTTCCGGACGCCACGCGCCCAGGCGCTGCAACAGCTGGACACTGCCGAGCGAGAGCGCGAGCGTGCGCGGATCGCCGCTGATGTCCTTGGTCGCGGGCCGCGCATCGAAGAGCGTGATCTCGGCCTCCGGCAGCGCGGCGGCCGCATGCAACGCCAGCGCCAACCCCACCGGCCCGGCCCCGATCACTGCCAACTTCAAAGGGGTCGATTCGTTCATGTGCGTACACCCCTTCAGGGGATTGTTTCCCAGGGGCGAGCCTTATTATTCGCCGCACCCGGATGTCCGGGGACTGTGCGGGAGGTCGCTTTCATGGCGCTGATGGATTTCATCAAGAAACAGTTCATCGACATCATCGAGTGGACCGAGGAGAGCGACGGCACGCTCGCCTGGCGTTTCCCGATGGAGGATCGCGAGATCCAGAACGGCGGCTCGCTCACGGTTCGCGAGTCGCAGATCGCGATGTTCGTCAACGAAGGCAAGGTCGCCGACGTTTTCGGCCCCGGCCGCTACACGCTGACGACGGCGACGCTGCCGGTCCTCACCTACCTGCAGAACTGGGACAAGCTCTTCAAGAGCCCGTTCAAGAGCGACGTCTACTTCTTCAGCACGCGCCAGCAGATCGATCAGCGCTGGGGAACGAGCCAGCCGGTCACGATCCGCGACAAGGACTTCGGCGCCGTGCGCTTGCGCGCGTTCGGCAACTACGCGTACCGGATCGCCGATCCGCGCCTCTTCTACAACGAGATCTCGGGAACGCGCGAGCGCTACACCACCGAAGAGCTCGACGGCCAGCTGCGCGGGCTGATGCTCCAGCACATCTCCGACGCCGTCGGCGCCAGCGGCACGCCGTTCCTCGACCTCGCCGCGAACCAGGTCGAGTTCGCCAAGGCGCTGCAGGAAGCGACTGCACCCGCGTTCGCCAAGCTCGGCCTGAAGCTCGAGATGGTGACGATGCAGAACGTCTCGCTGCCCGAGGAGCTGCAGAAGATTCTCGACCAGAAGATCGGCATGGGCATGGTCGGTAACGACATGGGCAAGTTCATGCAGTACCAGACCGCGCAGTCGATCCCGAAGTTCGCCGAGAGCGCGGGCCAGGGCGGCGGCGTCGTCGGCGACGCGATCGGCCTCGGCGCCGGCGTCGCGCTCGGCCAGACGATGGCCAACCAGCTGAGCCAGGGGCTCGCCGCGGCGGCGCCCGGGGCCCCGGCTGCGGCAGCGGGGGCGGCCGCGGCAGCACCCGCAGGCGTCAAGCCCGAGGACGTGATGACCACGCTCGAGCGCCTCGGCGAGATGAAGACCAAGGGCATCCTGACGCAGGAAGAGTTCGACGCGAAGAAGGCCGAGCTGCTCAAGAAGCTCGTTTGATGTGACGTTGTGACCTCGAAGGAGGGCCTCGCGGCTCCTCCTTCGCACACCCGCATCGATTGGCCACCTCCGACCCCTCGCCCCAGCGCGCGTACCGCGCCGCGTGCCCCAACTGCGGTGCGCCGGTCGAGTTCCGCTCGGCGGCGTCGCCGTTCGCGGTCTGCAGCTTCTGTCGCTCGACGGTCGTTCGCGCCGGCGACCAGCTGAGGAAGATCGGCGAGAGCGCCGAGCTCTTCGACGACCACACGCCCCTGCAGCTCGGCGTTGCCGGCAAGTACCAGGGCGCGCCCTTTACCCTGGTCGGCCGGCTGCAATACCGCTACGCCGAAGGCACGTGGAACGAGTGGCACGCGCTGTTCGACAGTGGCGCCGGCGCGCAGAAGTCGGGCTGGCTTTCCGAAGACAACGGCCGCTACGTCGTCGCCTTCGACGCACCGCTGACGACGCCGCTGCCGCCGCCCGAGAACCTGAAGCCGGGCGCGCCGCTCACCGTCAATGGCCAGAGCTGGACCGTCGGCTCGGTGGTCGCCACCAAGCTGATCGCTGCCGAGGGCGAGCTGCCGAAGCGGCCCAATCTCGAGCGCGGCTTCGTCGTCGCCGACCTGCGCTCGAGCCGCGGCGAGGTCGGCACGGTCGACTACACCGACCCGGCGCGGCCGGGCTGGTCGGTCGGCAACTCGGTCGCTCTCTCCGGGCTGGCGCTGACCGGCCTGCGCGAAGGTAGCGAGAAGACGCTCGCCGGCCGCAGCGTGCAGTGCCCGAGCTGCGGCGCGGCGCTGGCGGTGAAGCTGGCGACGACGCAATCGATCGTCTGCACGCAATGCCGCGCCGTCATCGATCTCACGTCGCAGCAACAGGGCGGCATCGGCGGTGCGCTCGCGCACTACGCGCAGAGCCACGGCAGCGAGCCGCAGATCCCGCTCGGCAGCATCGGCACGCTCGCGCTCGGCAGCGCCGAGCCGCTCTCCTGGCAGGTCGTCGGCTACGTCGAGCGCTGCGAGGTCGCCGAAGGCGATGACGACGAGCAGACCTTCTGGCGCGAGTACCTGCTCTATCACCGCAACGTCGGCTTCGCGTTCCTGGTCGACGCCGAGGACGGTTGGAGCTGGTCGGCGCCCATCACCGGCGCGCCGCAATCGTTCGGCGACAGCGTCAAGCACGAAGGCGTTCTTTATCGCAAGCTCTACGACTACGTCGGCAAGGTCACCTTCGTCCTCGGCGAGTTCTACTGGCGCCTCGCCCGCGACGAGCGCACGGCCAACACCGACTACGTCGGCACCGGCGCGGCGGCTTCCAAGCGCCTGAACCGCGAGGAGACCCGCGGCGAGGGCTCGAGGGAAGTCGTCTGGTCGGCGGGCGAGGCGCTTTCGGCCGACACGGTCCTGAATGCCTTTCGCCTCGCGCCCGACAAGCGCGCGGCGCTGCAGCGCGACGCGCTGCCGACGACCTTCAAGGCGTCGCTGCTCGCCAAGATCTTCTTCTGGATGTTCGTCGTCGCCGTCGT
>Ga0207650_10001980_pt1 | contig 14371 bp, 10 predicted proteins | sample KBSS63metaG_FD_184325 | JGI IMG/M metagenome (GOLD analysis project Ga0207650, IMG submission 184325) | Switchgrass rhizosphere microbial communities from Kellogg Biological Station, Michigan, USA - KBS S6-3 metaG (SPAdes) (version 2) | ecosystem: Host-associated > Plants > Roots > Rhizosphere...
GCCGCGAGGGCCTGATGGCCCAGTGATGGCGCGCCTCACCATCGTCATCGTCACCTACAACTCGGCCGCCCACGTCGGCACCTGTCTCGAGTCCATTCCGGCCGCTGCCCGGACGACGGCGCACGAAGTGATCGTTGTGGACAACGCCTCGGCCGACGGCACGGCGGCGCTCGTCCGGGAACGCTGGCCGCAGGTTCGCGTGATCGATGCCGGTGGCAACCTCGGCTTCGCGCGCGGGAACAATCTCGGCATCCGCGCCACGGCCAGCGAGCTGGTGCTGCTGCTCAACCCGGACACGGTGTCCGGAGAGGGGGCACTCGATCGGTTGGTGGCCGTGCTGGACGCGATGCCTGCCGTGGCGGTGGCCGGCCCGCGCATCGTGGACGACAGCGGCCGCGCCGAGCTGTCGTACGGCGCCATGATCGGCCCGCTCGCCGAGCTGCGACAGAAGCTGATCACGCACGGGCATGCCCGGCGCTGGCCCCTGATTGCCGGGCGCGTCGAGCGTGCGAGCCGTCAGGCGTCGTTTCCGGATTGGGTGAGCGGTGCCTGTCTGCTCATCCGCCGCTCGGAGCTCGACGCCGCCGGACTGCTGGACGAACGCTACTTCCTCTACACCGAGGACGTGGACCTGTGTGCCGCGGTGCGGGCGCAGGGCCGGCTCGTGCGCTACTCCCCGGAGGCTGAAGTCATGCACGCCCGGGGCGCCTCGCGCGCCTCGTCCCCTGGCTGGGGCGAGCAGGCGTATCGACGCAGCCAGCTCGCGTTCTACCGGAAGCACCACCCTGGCTGGGCCCCGGTACTGGCCCTGTACCTCATGGTTCGAGGGCGATTTCCCGATAGTTCGATACAGGACCGTTGAGCCGGGGCCGGCCCTTCGGCCGCTCATCGTCCCGGTTTCGACATGGATATCGCCAGTTCCGAGAACAGCGGCTGGGACTGCCCGTCCTGCGGGCGGCGTGTGCCTGGACGCATCCGCGCCTGCCGGTGCGGTTTCGAGCAGTCGAGTGCAGTCGAAGCCGAGCGCGTCGACACCGCGCCGTCGCGTCCGTGGGCGGCGGGTCTGCCCCTGCTCGGCATCGGGCTCGTGCTCGGCGCGGCGCTGGCGCTCTACCCCTGGAAGCGCGAACCGGCGGCCGTGAACGCGCCCCGCCCGCCGGCACCGGCGGCCACTACCGCGGTGGCGGTCCCGGACCAGGACCACACGGAAGACTCCGAATCCGCCTACGAGCCGGGTTCCATCGAGCCGGTCCGCTCGCCCGACACGACGGTCACGCCGCCCGAGAAGGAGCCGCTCGAGGAGCTGGTGAGCAAGGTGGTGCCGGCGGTGGCCTTCATCCAGGCTGGCCAGAATCGCGGCACCGGCTTCTTCATCTCGCGCGACAAATTGCTGACCAACGCGCACGTCGTCGGCGGCCAGAGCAGCGTCAATCTCCAGCTCGGCGACAAGACGTACACCGCCCGGGTCATCAGCCTCTCCACCGGCAGCGACCTCGCGGTGCTGCAGGTCTACAACGCCAACCCGAACCAGCCGGTGCTGACGCTCGGCTCGGTATCGAGCGCGCGGGTGGGCGAGGAAGTCATTGCCGTGGGGTCGGCCCTCGGGGTGCTGTCGAACACCGTCACACGCGGCATCGTGAGCGCCGTGCGCAAGGCCGGACCGGTGACCCTGATCCAGACCGACGCGGCCATCAACCCGGGCAACAGCGGCGGCCCGCTGGTCAACCGCGCGGGACAGGTGATCGGCATCAACTCGCTCCGTGCCGGCCAGCAGGCCGAGGGCGTGGCGTTTGCCGTGGCCATCGATCACGCCACGCAGCTCCTGAACGGCGAGCGCGTGACCGACACGCAGACACCGCTCGGCAGCCTCACGCAGATGCTCGACGGCCGGCCGGAGGGCGACACGCAACGCAACCGCGGCGAGCAGGACTACGCGCGCACGCTCGACGCCATCGCGCGCGCAGCGGCGGAGGTGGACTCGTTGTGGACTCGCTATGCCTCCGGCTGCGTCGCAGCCAGCATTGCCGCGGGCGACCATCCGTGGTTCGCCGTCTACACGCCGGGCGGCGTGCGCCTCGGCACCTCGGCAACCTTCGACTGCCCCGCCTGGATCGATGCCGTGCGAACGCGCGCCGAAGCGCTGCGCGCGGAGATGGATCGGGCCGGCGAGGCCGCCCGCCAGCGCGGCGTCTATCCCGGTGCCGCGCGCGAACTCCGCCGGCGCTACCGCCTGCAGTGGAGCGGCTGGGACAAGTAGACCGCTCCACTGCCGCCTCTGGCCTCTAGCCTCTGGCCTCTGGCCTCTGGCCTCTGGCCAAAGGCTGCCATAATCCATCCAATGCGTGTCGCGATCGATGCCCGCAAGCTCCACGACTTCGGCATCGGCACCTATATCCGCAACCTGGTGAGGCACCTGGCGCGAATCGACGACCGCAACGAGTACGTACTGCTCTGCCACGAGGCCGACCTCGAGATGGCGGGCACGCTCGGTCCGAACTTCCGCGGCGTGCTCGAGCCGTCGCCCAACTATTCCGTGCGCGAGCAGTTCCACGTCCCGCTCGTGCTCCGGCGCGAGAAGCCCGACGTCTACCATGCGCCGCACTACGTGCTGCCGCCGGCCGTCTCGTGCGCCTCGGTAGTGACGATCCACGACTGCATCCACCTGATGTTTCCGCAGTACCTGCCGAGCCGCATGGCCTATGCCTACGCCCGTGCGGTGATGTGGGCGGCCGCGCGGCGCGCGCAGTTGATCATCACCGTGTCCGAGGCCTCGAAGCGCGACATCCTGCACTTCTTCAAGGTGCCGCCGGAGAAGGTGGTGGTGGTGCACAACGCCATCGACGAGCGCTTCCTGGTGCCGCCGCCCGACATCGAACTGCAGCGCGTGCGCGAGCGCTACCAGCTGCAACACGGGTTCGTGCTCTACGCCGGCAACATCAAGCCGCACAAGAATCTGGTGCGGCTGATCGAAGCCTTCAGCCAGATCCGCCAGGGACCGTTCCAGGAGCTGAAGCTGCTCATCATCGGCGACCAGATCTCGAAGCTCCCCGCCCTGCGCCGCGCCGTACACCAGCTCAAGCTGCACAAGCACGTCCGCTTCCTCGGCTACATCCCGGACGAGACACTGGCGGTGCTGTACCGCAGCGCCGAGGTGTTCGTGTTTCCATCGCTGTACGAGGGCTTCGGCCTGCCGCCGCTCGAGGCGATGGCCAGCGGCACGCCGGTCGTCACGTCCAACACCTCGTCGATGCCCGAGGTGACGGGTGGCGCCGCGGTGCTCGTGGACCCCTACGATGTCGGGTCGATCGTGGACGGCGTCCGCCGCGTGCTCACCGATCCCTCGCTGGCCGCCGAGTTGCGACGCAAGGGTCCGCTGCGGGCACGGGAGTTCTCGTGGGCCCGGTCGGTGGCGAGGACGAAAGAGCTCTACGAGGCCGTGGCGGCCGGGAGACATTGAGGCACCCGTGAGAGTGGCCCTCGTCCACGACTGGCTCACCGGCATGCGCGGCGGCGAAAAGGTGCTCGAAGTGCTGTGCGAGCTCTTTCCAGACGCCGACCTCTTCACCCTGATCCATCGCCGGGGCACGGTGTCGCCGGCCATCGAGCGCCACCGCGTCACCACGTCGTTCGTGCAGCGGCTCCCGTTCGCGGCCGCGCGCTACCGCAGCTATCTGCCGCTCTTCCCCTTTGCCATCGAGCAGTTCTCCTTCGACGGCTACGACCTCGTGGTCAGCTCGAGCCACTGTGCCGCCAAGGCCGTGGTGGTGCCGGGGCGGACCCGGCACATCTCCTATTGCCACTCGCCCATGCGCTACGCGTGGGATCAGTTCGACGAATACTTCGGCCCGTCGCGCGTCGGCGCGCGGATGAGTCGCTGGGTCTACCGTCCGATGCTGGCGCGGCTGGCGCGCTGGGACGCCGCCACGGCGCCGCGCGTCCACCGGTTCGTCGCCAACTCGCGGCATGTTGCGGGGCGGATCCGGCGATACTACAATCGGGGTTCGACGGTCGTGTATCCCCCTGTCAATACGAGCTTTTACCACCCCAACCCAGTCGTCGCTCCCCCGGCGGCGTCTCCCGCACCGGCGCTCGTCGTGTCGGCGCTGGTGCCGTACAAGCGCGTCGACCGCGCCATCGAGGCGTGCGCCCTGGCGGGTGTTCCGCTCCGCATTGCCGGCGACGGCCCCGACCGGGTACGGCTGCAGCAGCAGGCGGGCGATACCGTGACCTTCCTCGGACGCGTGTCGGACGAGACGCTGCGCGACGAATACCGCGCGGCCAGCGCGGTGATCCTGCCCGGTGAAGAGGATTTCGGCATCGCGCCGCTCGAAGCCCAGGCGTGCGGCACGCCGGTGGTGGCGCTGGCGCGCGGCGGCGCGCTCGAGACCGTGAAGAACGGGCAGACGGGCCTGCTCTTCCCCGAGCCGACGGCGGCGTCGCTGGCCGAGACGCTCAGGGCGGCGTCCCGCTGGCGCTTCGACCCCGACCGCATCCGGGCGCATGCCGAGGCCTTTTCACGCCAGGAACATGCCGCGCAGCTGCAGGCCGTCATCGACGAGACGATGGCCAGCCCGATCGAGCAGCGATGGTGAAGCGTTACAACCGGCTGCTCGTCGCCTTCTACATCGTCACCGACGCGCTGCTGGCCATGTGGGCGTTCGTGCTCGCCTACGGGGTCCGTTTCGAGAGCGGGCTCATCCCAGTGCCCAAGGGCTACCCGCCGATCGAGCAGTACCTCCACGTCCTCCCGTTCGTGGCGGTGCTGACGCCGCTCGCGTTCCAGATTCAGGGCGTCTACCGGCTGCGCCGCGGCCGGTCGCGCGTGGACGACTTCTTCGCCGTGCTCATCGGCACCATCCTGTCGGTGGTGCTCGGCGTGGTCAGTACTCTCTACGTGCAGGCCTACTTCGCCTCCGATGCCGCCCGCAGCACCGGCACCTACCAGGTGTCGCAGCTCGTGTGGGCGCTCTTCCTCGGCTTCACCGTCATCTTCACCTACGGATCGCGCGAGACGGTTCGTGAGCTGCTCGAACGGCGGTGGCGCGCGGGCATCGGCCTCAAGCGGGTATTGATCGCCGGAGCCGGCGACCTCGGCCGGCTGGTCGCCGACCGCATCCTGCAGCATCGCGAGCTCGGCTATCAGGTGGTGGGCTTCGTGGACGACCGCGCCGGCGGCGACCACATCGGCTACCGCGGCCTGCCGCTGCTCGGCACCCTCGGCGAGATGCCGGAGATTGCGCAGCGCGAGCGCATCGACCACCTCTACGTGGCGCTGGCGCTCGACGAGCACGTGAAGCTGCTCGAGCTGATGGACGCCGCCAACCGCGAATTCGTCGACGTCAAGGTGGTGCCCGACCTGCTGCAGTTCATCGCGCTGCGGGCGCGACTCGAGGACCTCGACGGCCTGCCGGTCATCAACGTCAACGACGTGCCGCTGCAGGGCGTGAACGCCTGGGTGAAGCGCGCGCTCGACATCGCGCTGTCCGCGGCGGCGCTGACGGTCCTGGCGATCCCGATGGCGATCATCTCGCTGCTCGTGCGCTGGACGTCGCCGGGGCCGGTGTTCTACCGCCAGGAGCGGATGGGGCTCGACGGCCGCCCCTTCACCGTGTTCAAGATCCGCTCGATGGTGCAGCACGCCGAGGACAGCTCCGGTCCGGTGTGGGCGCGCGACGACGATCCGCGCACGACGCCAGTGGGCCGCTGGTTGCGCCGCTTCGACCTCGACGAGCTGCCGCAGTTCTGGAACGTGCTCAAGGGCGACATGTCGATTGTCGGGCCGCGCCCGGAGCGGCCGTTCTTCGTCGAGCAGTTCAAGCACCGTATCCCGCAGTACATGCTCCGCCACAAGGTCAAGGCCGGGATCACCGGCTGGGCGCAGGTGAACGGGTGGCGCGGCAACACCTCGCTCGAGAAGCGCATCGAGTACGACCTCTACTACATCGAGAACTGGTCGGTGACGCTCGACATCAAGATCATGTGGCTCACCCTGGTTCGCGGCCTCTTCCAGCGCAGTCCCGCCGTCTAGCGGATTCGCGACACCAGGAGCGAAATGGCACGCATCGTCGTTACCGGCGCCGCCGGCTTCATCGGGTCACACCTGTGCGAAGCGCTGCTCGACCGCGGCGACGCGGTGGTGGCGATCGACAACCTTCGCACCGGCTCGATGGCCAACATCGCCCACTTGCGCGATCGCAACTTCGAGTTCATCCGCCACGACGTCACGCGCTACATCGACGTCGAAGGGCAGGTGGACTTCATCCTGCACTTCGCCAGTCCGGCGAGCCCGGTGGACTACCTGGAGCTGCCCATCCAGACGTTGAAGGTCGGCTCACTCGGCACTCACAACGCGCTGGGGCTGGCCAAGGCCAAGGGCGCGAAGTTCCTGATCGCCTCCACCTCCGAGGTGTACGGCGACCCGCTGGTGCATCCGCAGACCGAGTCGTACTGGGGCAACGTCAACCCGATCGGGCCGCGCGGCGTGTACGACGAGGCCAAGCGGTTCGCCGAGGCCATCACCCTCGCTTACCACCGCTACCACGGCCTCGACACCCGCATCGTCCGCATCTTCAACACCTACGGCCCGCGCATGCGCCTGCACGACGGCCGGGCGGTGCCCGCCTTCATGTCGCAGGCGCTGCGAGGCGAAGACGTCACCATCTTCGGCGATGGCACCCAGACCCGCAGCTTCCAGTTCATCAGCGACCTGGTGGACGGCATCCTGAAGTTGATGGAGGCGCCGACCAACGACCCGGTCAACATCGGCAACCCCCACGAGGTGTCGATCCGCGAGATCGCGGAGATCATCGTGCGGCTGGTCAACTCCAAGAGCAAGCTGGTGGTCCGGCCGCTGCCGGTAGACGATCCCAAGCAGCGCCAGCCGGACATCACCCGCGCGCGCACGCTGCTCGGGTGGGAGCCGAAGGTCGGCCTCGAAGAGGGGCTGCAGAAGACCGTCGGGTATTTCCGCGCGAAGGTCGAAGCGGGGCTCTAAGAGTCGGGAGGCCGTTGGCCTCTAGCCTTTGGCCTCTGGGCTACCGGCCTACCTGCCCACCCGCCAGGGGATCGCCGATCAGGCGGCGCATCCGGAACATGTAGTCCGCGCTCGAGACCAGGGTGAGCGCCAGCGACAGCCAGATACCGGCGCTCACAATCACCGACTGCTGTTCGCGGTAGTTGAAGAACATCACCGCAACCGAGGTCAGGATGAACGTGGCGGTGGTGAGCTTGCCGAGCAGCGACGGCGTGAAGGTGCGCGGCCCCACCGCCAGGTTGACGATCGCCACCACCACCACGATGACGACGTCGCGGCTGATCACCACGATGGTCAGCCACGCCGGCAGGTGGTTCGTCAGCGGAATCGTCGGGATGGTGAGGACGATGAACGTGGTGACGAGCAGGAGCTTGTCGGCCATCGGATCCAGCCAGGCGCCGAGGCTGGTGCGCTGCCCCGCCCGCCGGGCGATGAGGCCGTCGAGGGCATCGGTGATCCCGGCCACCATGAACGACACCAGCGCGGCGCCGAGCATCCCGTAGACCACCAGGATCACGAAGAGCGGCACGATCAGAATCCGGAGAATCGTCAGCTGGTTGGCCAGCGTCAGGTTCCGCATCGGGCTATTCGAGCGCCAGCAGGGTGCGCAACCGGCCCACGGCGGCGGTGGCGTCCGCCCCCGAGAGCGGACGCGAGGCTTCGAACCGGCCGCCGTCGAGCAGTGGCATGACGCCGGCGGCCACGGCGCTGGCGGCGGCCGAATACAGCGGGTGCTTCTGCGACATGTCGGCGATCGGCGGACGCTCCTGCAGGTAGCGCCGCAGCGCCGGATGCGCCGGCGCCGCCAGCGCCAGCAGCCGCAACGACGCCGCCGCGAGATCGGCGCGCAGCGCCGGCGCCGAGGGCTGGAAGGTGTGATTCGGGTAGGGCTCCATGACCCCGGTGCCCGCGACCGCGGTGATCCACGCACGCGACCAGTCGTCGTGCAGGTCGGTGATGACGAGCTGCACGGACGGCGCGCCGTGCAGCAGCGTCTCGAAGCGCACGCCCAGCAGCGCCGCCAAGTCGCCGCGCGTCAGCTGAGGCCGCCCTTCGATGGCGCGCACTTCGCCCGGCAGCAGCGTGTCGCGCTGGCGGCCGGCCACTGCACTCATTTCGGCGCGGATCGACTCCGACGGGTCGAGGGCGAACGCCCGCCGGTATGTCGCGTCGGCCTCGCGCAGCTGCCCGGTGGCGGCCAGCGCGCGCGCCAGCGCGACCAGCCCGTCGGCGTCGGACGGGTCGAGCGCCCCGGCGCGGCGGAGGTCGGCCACCGCGGCCGCGTCGTCGTGCAGTTCGCGCGCGACGGCCGCCCGGTCGCGATACAGGAACGCACTCTCGGGTGAGGCCTCGATCGCCTTCGTATAGCGCGCGCGGGCGTCGTCGAAGCGTCCGGCGCCGCGCGCCTTGCTCGCCTCGGCCACCGCGGTGTCCACGACATGGAGGCGGACCGCTTCTGCCCGCCGCTTGATCTCCACCAGTGAGGGGTCGGCTTTCACGGCCGCCTCGAAGGCCGCCAGCGCCTCGGCCTCCTTCTGCTGCGCGAGCAGCGCGTAACCGCGGCCGGCCAGCGCCGGCGCAAACGAGGGCCGCGAACCGATGGCGGCGTCGAATGCCCGCAGGGCGACGTCGGGCAGACGGCTTGCCAGCGCCAGGTACCCCTGCACCGTGCGCGCGGCCACCGAGGACGGCGCCTGATCGAGCAGCGCACGCTCCTCGCGCGTGGCGGCGCGGAGGTCGTTGGCCTGCAGCAGGTGCCACACCTGATCGAGCCGCGCGGCGACGGCCGCCGTCTCACCACGATCCGACGGGAACACGTACTCGGGATAGGCCTGCGCGCCGGGAACCACGGGGGCGCGCCGCGGCGCGCACGCGCCCGCGAGAATGCAGGCGCAGATCAGCACGGCGCCCAGCACCCGCTCCACCAGCCGGCGCGGCACGTCGGCCTCGATGACGGCGCGGCCATCGGTGGTGACGTGGCTCACCACGCGGCCGAGGCGGTAGAGTCGCGCCATGCGCGCCTGATCGTCGGCGCTGTCGTTGTCGAGCGATACCGTCACGCGCCGGGTGTCGAGCCCGAGCGCTTCCGTGATGCGATCGAGGAGCGCGCCGACGCCGTCGCCGGTGCGCGCCGAGATGAACGCCGCGTCCTCGTGCGCCTCGCGCAGCCGGCGCCGTTCGTCGTCGCCCAGCACGTCCACCTTGTTGAACACCTGCACGGCCGGCGCGTCGGCGGCGCCCACTTCGTCGAGTACGCGCTCCACCGCCGCCACCTGACGCCCCCATTCGGGGTTCGACGCGTCGATGACGTGCAGGATCAGGTCGGCCTCGACGACTTCTTCCAGCGTGGCGCGAAAGGCCGCCACCAGCGCGTGCGGCAGGCGATCGATGAAGCCGACGGTGTCGGAGAGCAGCAGCTCGCGCGAATCCGGCAGCCGGATCTGGCGGACCAGCGGATCGAGGGTGACGAACAGCGCGTCCGACGCCACTGCCCGCTCGCCGGTGAGGCGGTTGAAGAGCGTGGTCTTGCCGGCGTTGGTGTAGCCAACCAGGGCCACCGTGGGCACCGCGCGCTTCTCGCGCCGCTCGCGCAGCTGCGACCGCCGCTGCCGGACGGAATCGATCTCCCGCTGCAGCGCATCGATGCGGGCGCGGATGCGCCGGCGATCCGTCTCGAGCTTGGTCTCGCCAGGTCCTCGCGTACCGATGCCGCCGCCGAGGCGCGAAAGCGCGGTGCCGGATCCAGCCAGCCGCGGCAGCAGATACTTGAGCTGTGCCAGCTCGACCTGCCGCTTGCCTTCCCGCGTGCGCGCGCGGCGCGCAAAGATGTCGAGGATCAGCTGCGTGCGATCGAGGACCTTGCACTTCAGCTCGTCCTGGAGATGACGCAGCTGGGCGGGCGAGAGCTCGTTGTCGCAGATCACGATGTCGACGTCGGCCTCGGCGCATGCGGCCGCGAGGCTCTGCACCTTGCCGCGCCCGATGAACGTGGCGGGGTCCGGCCGCTGACGTTCTTGCACCGTGGTGAGCACGACGGTGGCGCCGGCCGCCTCGGCTAGCCCCTCCAGCTCCGCCAGCGACACGTCAACGTCCGCGCGGCGCGCCGATCCGGTCACCACGCCGACGAGCGCGGCGCGCTCGACAGCGGGCGTTGACGTACGACTGTCAGTCATTGATAGGGACGATCGAATGGTAGCGTACAGCGAGGCTCTGCCTTGGACGGTTGGGACGGGTAAGACCGGTCGGTCACAACGTCAAGTGTCTTCACCCAGCTGACCTACCTGACTCACCTGACCCGCCAGACCGCCAGGTTCGGATTCGGCCATCGCTCGCCGCACGATCAGGGCGAGGCCAGCCAGGACGACCACGCCCAGCACGAACACGCCGGTAATGCTGCGCGCGGCCACGAGACCTCCCAGCACCGGCCCGGCGGCGGTGCCGGTCAGCGACGCGCCGGTGAGAAAGCCGAAGCTGGTGCTGTGGACGTGCCGCGGGATACTGGCGCCGGCGGCGGTGAATGCCGCGGTCATCGCCACGCCAACCCCCACGCCGACGGCGAGGATGCCGGCCATCAGCGCCCATCCCGCGCTCGACACCGTGAACCATGCCAGCCCCAGCGCCGCCGCCACGATCGCCGCGGTAATGACGCGGCGCGCCGGCGCCCGCGCCAGCGCGCTGGCCGCGATCTGGTGCCCGAGCGCGCCGGCCACCGACAGCAGTGAGAACAGCACGCCGACGAACACCGCGGCGCTCGCATAGCCCAGGGCTTCGACATGCAGCAGCAGCACGGGGCCGAGGCTGCGCTCGGTGAGCTGCAGGCCGAAGATCACGCCCATCAGCAGCATCAGGTTGCGGATCGACAGGATCTCGCGCATCGGAACGTGCACACGCGTCTCGTGCGCGCGCGCTGCACCCGACGTCTCGTGATAGAGGACGCTGACCAGCGCGAACGCGACCGCATATACCGCCCCGGCCACGAAGAACGAGTTGCGCAGCCCAACCGCCTGCGCCAGGATGCCCCCCACCACCGGGCCGGCGGCCGGGGCCACGCGTTGTGCGGTCTGCACCAGGCCGATGGCGTGGGCCATCTTGTCGCGCGGCGCCGACTGGGCCGCCATCGCAATCGTGAGCGGTCCGTAGCCCGCCACCAGCCCTTGCAGCGCGCGCAGCACGAAGAGCTGCCACGGCTGCGTGGCCAGCCCCATCGCCGTCATCACGAACACGCAAAAGAACAGCGAGCGCTGCACCAGGAGCTTGTTGCCGAAGCGGTCGCCGACGCGCCCCCACAGCGGCGCGCAGGCCGCCGCCACCGCCGGCGTCACGCCGAGCGTGAAGCCGGTCCACAGCGCGACCTCGCGGGTGTCGTGGACGCCCAGCCCCTGGAAGCGCAGGGCCAGGAACGGCATCACCAGCGTGAAGCCGGTGAAGCCCACGAACGAGGCGATCATCAGCGCCGCCTGGTTGCGGCGCCAGTCGTGCGCGGCGGTCAGAAACGGATCTTGACGCCGCGATCGGCGTTTTCGGCCAGATGGATGCTGTCCACGAAGCGGATGCGGTGCGGATGCGTCTGCATCACCAGGGTCACCGTGCGGGTGCCGTCGCCAAAGAAACGCACGCCTTTCAGCAGCGTGCCGTCGGTCACGCCGGTCGCCGCGAAGACGATGTTCTTGCCCGGCGCCAGGTCCTTCGACTTGTAGATGCGCTTGAAGTCCGTGATCCCCATCGAGCGGCAGCGCGCTTCGTGCTCCGGTGTATCGACCACCAGCCGCGCGAAGATCTCGCCGCCCAGGCAGCGCATGGCGGCCGCCGTGAGCACGCCTTCGGGGGCGCCGCCGATACCCATCACGGCGTGGACGCCGCTGCCGATGACGGCGGCCGTGATGCCGGCCGACAGATCGCCGTCGCCGATCAGCCGGATGCGCGCCCCGGTCGAACGGATGTCGGCAATCAGCTTCTCGTGCCGCGGACGGTCGAGCACGATGACCACGAGGTCCTCGACCCGGCGCCCGAGCGACTGCGCGATGGCCCGCAGGTTGAAGCGCACCGGCGCGTCGAGGTCGACGACGTCGCGCGAGCTCGGCCCGACGATCAGCTTCTCCATGTAGAGGTCGGGCGCGTGCAGCAGCCCGCCCCGCTCCGACGCGGCCAGCACCGCCAGCGCGTTGGGGGTGCCGAGGGCGCACAAATTGGTGCCCTCGAGCGGATCGACGGCAATGTCCACCTCGGGATGGACCATCGTGCTGGTCCCCTTGGTCCCCATGCCGACCTTCTCGCCGATATAGAGCATCGGCGCCTCGTCGCGCTCACCCTCGCCGATGACGATGGTGCCGTCGATCGGCAGCGTGTCCATTTCCTTGCGCATCGCCTCGACGGCCACCTGATCGGAGCGGTGGCGATCGCCCTGGCCCATCGTGTGGGCGCAGGCGATCGCCGCCTGCTCGACCACGCGGATGAAGTCCAGCGACAGATCGGAATCCAGATAGGCGTTGGTCGCCAGGTCGGTGGCAGAGGGGGATGACGTGCTCGAACGGCTGGTGCTCACTGTACGCGCTCCACGGCCGGCAGCTCGCAACGGCTCGGCCTGTCTTCTCGGTACCCTAGCAGGTAGTCGGCCTGCATGATCGTATGGATTTCGCGGGTTCCTTCGTAGATCACCGCGCCCTTGCAGTTGCGGTAGAAGCGCCCGACGGGGTACTCGTCCGAGTAGCCGTTGGCGCCGTGAATCTCCACGGCATCGCCCGCCGCGCGCTCCGACGCGGTGGTAGCAAACCACTTGGCGAGGCTCGTCTCGCGGGTGTTGCGGCGGCCGGTGTTCTTGAGCCACCCCGATCGCAGCCACAGGAGGCGCGCCGCCTGGTAGTCCGACTCCATCCGCGCAATCATCTCTTTGACCAGTTGATGTGAGCCGATCTCCACGCCGAACGTCTTGCGCTGCTTCGCGTAGGTCACGCTGGCGTCGCGGCAGGCGCGAACGAGGCCGGTGGCGCCGGCGGCCACGGTGAACCGGCCCTGGTCGAGCGCAAACATCGCAATCTTGAAGCCCTCACCTTCGCGCCCCACCAGATTCTCCGCCGGTACCTCGACGTCGTCGAGCTTGAGGAAACCGGTATTGCCGGCCAGGATGCCCCATTTCTCGGTGAGCGTGCCGCTCGAGAAGCCGGGAAACCCGCGCTCGACGATGAAGGCGCTCATCCCGGTGGGATCGCGCTCCTTCTTCTTGGCCTGATCGGTCCAGGCGAAGACCAGCACGTGGTCGGCCACGTCGGCCAGCGAGATCCACATCTTCTCGCCGCTGAGGACGTAATGGTCGCCCTGCTTGATCGCCGTCGTCTGAATGCCACGGGCGTCGCTGCCCGCGGATGGCTCGGTGAGCGCGAAGGTGGCGATGCGCTCGCCCTGCGCCTGCGGCACGAGATAGCGCTGCTTCTGGTCGGCGGTGCCCCAGCTGAGCAGCGTGAGCGAGTTGAGCCCGACGTGTACCGAAAGGATCACCCGCAGCGACGTGTCGACGTACTCGAGCTCCTCGCAGGCCAGCCCGAGCGCCACGTAGTCCATGCCGGCGCCCCCCTGCTCCACCGGCACCGAGATGCCGAGCAGACCAAGCGACGCCATCTGCGGCAGCAGCCCGCGATCGAAGCGGTGGGCGCGATCGAGCTCACGGATGCGCGGGGCCACCTCGCGGCCAGCCCATTCGCGCACCGACTGCTCCAGCAGCCGGTGTTCTTCGGTGAGTTCGAAATCCATCAGACGTCCGCGGCCGCCGCTGTGGTCCCGCCCAGCTTGCGGAACAGCATCTCGCGCTGCTGGCTCTTCAACAGGAACTGCTCGGTGATGCGCAGCGGCTCGAACATGCGCTGGATGTCGCGGTTCTGAAACGGCCGCTGCTTGCCGCGGGCCGCGGGGTACGGCCGGTACTGCAGGTGCGCCGAATCCACCACGACGTGCTTGGTGTACACCGCCGGATTCGGTTCCTTCGGTTCGAGCGTGTTGAAGAAGGCGAGCACGACCCCTTCCGGCTTGACGATCCGGACAATCTGCCTGGCCAGTGCGGCGGCGGCGTGCTTGTCGAGATAGTCGAACAGGTCCCAGCAGAGCACCCCGTCCACGCTGGTGTCCTCTTGGGAAAAACGCCTGGTGAAGTGCGCCGGGAGATCGGCCAGGGTCTTCTCCTTGACCGCTTTGTCGATGTCCTTCGACAGATCCTCGACGATTATCTTGCAGCCGAGGCGTTCGCCGAAGAAGGTGACGTTGGAGCCGGTGACGGAGCCGAGATCGAGCAAGACCGGAGAGCTGCGCCCGGTGAGGCCGGCGATGAACTTCGCCAGCACCTTGGTGGAA
>Ga0207650_10001983_pt1 | contig 14357 bp, 13 predicted proteins | sample KBSS63metaG_FD_184325 | JGI IMG/M metagenome (GOLD analysis project Ga0207650, IMG submission 184325) | Switchgrass rhizosphere microbial communities from Kellogg Biological Station, Michigan, USA - KBS S6-3 metaG (SPAdes) (version 2) | ecosystem: Host-associated > Plants > Roots > Rhizosphere...
CGGCAGCATCTCCTTTGCGTTCTGGTTTCTCTGCCTCACGCCGCAAGACGCATGAGGCTGAGCAAATGCGTCGCGGAGCGGCGCGCTAAACCCGCTCGAGCGCGAGCGAAACCCCCTGCCCCACGCCGACGCACATGGTGGCGAGCGCTCGCCGGCCGCCTCGTTTTTCCAGGCCGTGCACCGCGGTGAGGGCGATGCGCGCGCCCGACATGCCAAGCGGGTGCCCGAGCGCGATCGCGCCGCCATGCGGATTGACGTGCTCGGCGTCGTCGGCGACGCCGAGTTGCCGCAGGCATGCGAGCCCCTGCGAGGCGAACGCCTCGTTGATCTCGATCAGGTCGAAATCGCCGATCTTGAACCCGAGCCGCGCCATCAACTTGCGGGTCGAAGGCACCGGACCAATGCCCATCACCCGCGGCGGCACCGCCGCCGACGCCATGCCGAGCACGCGGGCGCGCGGCGTGAGCCCGTGGCGCTGCGCCGCCTGCGCCGACGCGAGAATCACGGCCGCCGCGCCATCGTTGATGCCCGAAGCGTTGCCGGCGGTGATGGTGCCGGGATTACGCACGATCGGCTTGAGCTTGCTTAAGCCTTCGAGGGTCGTCTCCGGCCGTGGATGCTCGTCCTTCTCGACCTTGACCGGACCGCTCTTGCCGCCGGGAATTTCGACCGCGACGATCTCCTCGGCGAAATAGCCCGATGCCATCGCCTTGCCCGCGCGCTGCTGCGAGCGCACCGCAAAAGCATCCTGGTCGGCGCGCGACACCTGGTACTCCTCGGCGACGTTCTCGCCGGTCTCGGCCATGGAGTCGACGCCGTACTGCGCCTTGAGCAGCGGATTGACGAAGCGCCAGCCGAGCGTGGTGTCGTAGACATCGGCGTTGCGCTGAAACGCCTCCTGCGCCTTGCCCATGACCAGGGGCGCGCGGGTCATGGATTCGACGCCGCCGGCGATGGCGAACTCGGCCTCGCCGCAGCGAATGGCGCGCGCGGCGTCACCGATGGCATTGAGGCCGGAAGCGCAGAGCCGGTTGACGGTGACGCCGGGCACGGAATCGGGGATGCCAGCCAGCAACAGCGCCATGCGCGCCACGTTGCGGTTGTCCTCGCCAGCCTGGTTGGCGCAGCCGAACACGACCTCGTCGAGCGCCGACCAGTCGACCTTGGGATGGCGTGCCATCAGCGCTCGGATCGGAATGGCGGCGAGATCGTCGGTGCGCACGCGGGCGAGCGCGCCGCCGTAACGCCCGATCGGAGTGCGCACTGCGTCGCAGAGAAAAACGTCGCCGGTGTTGCTCATGTCCAAGTCCGTTCCTCATCCTCAGTGTCGTCCCCGCGGAAACGGGGACCCATCGCGCCACGCGTCGCCGTCTCTGGAATATGGGTCCCCGCCTTCGCGGGGACGACAGCAATGAGCATGGCGCCGTTTTTGTATGCCAAGTATCGCCCTTTACGCCGCATCGCCGTGCGCGCGGGCGGTACGGGCGTGCACCTCGCGCAGGACGGAAAGCTCCCGGTCGGTCGGCGCGGGGGTCTCGGTGACGTCGGCTGCGTAGCGCACGGCCCAGCCGGTATTGGCCTTGATCGCATCGCGCGTCACGCCCGGATGGATCGAGGTGACCGTCATTTCCCTGGTGACGGGGTCGGGCTCGAATACCGCGAGATCGGTGACCAGCTTGGTCGGACCCTTGGTCGCGAGTCCCATCCTGGTCCGGTGATCGCCGCCTTCGCCGTGGCCGAACGAGGTCACGAAGTCGAGCTTCTCGACGAAGCTGCGCGGCGACTGGCGCATGATGATGAAAATCTCGCCGCAGGCGCTGGAGATCTCGGGTGCGCCGCCGCCGCCGGGAAGCCGTGTCTTCGGCTTCTGGTAGGGACCGACCACGGTGGTGTTGAGATTGGCGAAGCGATCGATCTGCGCGCCGCCGAGGAAGCCGACGGAAAACCGGCCGCCCTGCAGCCAGTAGCGGAACATTTCCACCACTGGAACGGTGGTGAGTGCGGTGTCGCATAATTCCCCGTCACCGATCGAGAGCGGCAGTACATCGGGCTTGGTGGCGATGGTGCCGGATTCGTAGATCAGCGTGATGTCGGGCGCATGGGTGAGCCGCGCCAGGTTGCAGGCCGCCGACGGCATGCCGATGCCGACGAAGCAGATGTCGCTGTTGCGCAGCGCGCGCGCCGCCGCGATCGTCATCATCTCGTTGGCGGTGTGGGCCATCGCGTCCTCATTCCGCCGCGTCGGTCGCGCGCGCAGGCTGCGTAGACTTACCTGCGTTTGCCTGCGCAGGCTGCGTAGACTTGCCTGCGTTTGCCTGCGCAGGCTGCGTAGACTTGCCTGCGTGTGCCTGCGCGGACTTGCCTGCGGTATGCGAAGAATGCACGGCGAACACACCCGGTCCTTGCTCCAGCACGTTCGCCTTCATCCAGGCGAGAAAGCCGTCGCGGTCGCGGGAGATCGCGTCCCAGGCCTTGTAAAAGGCATTGTCGCGCTTGTAGTAGCCGTGCGCATAGGACGGATGGGCGCCGCCCGGCACGCAGGCAATGGCGCCGACGGTCCAGCTCGGCAGGATCACCGCGTTGGGGCTGCGCTCGCCGAAGTCGTCGACGATCTCCTCCACCGTGACGAGCGAGCGTTTCGCCGCCAGCACCGCTTCCTTCTGCACCCCGACGATGCCCTCGATGAAGACGTTGCCGGCGCGGTCGGCCTTGAGCGCGTGAATCACGGCGACGTCCGGCCGGATCGCCGGTATGGCGGCCAGCCGCTCGCCGGTGAACGGACAAGTGATGTGCTTGATGTTGGGGTTCACCTTCGGCAGGTCGACGCCGAGATAACCGCGAAAGACCGCAAATGGCAGGCCGGCGGCGCCCGCCTCGTAGGCATTGGCCATGGCGGTATGGGAGTGCTCCTCGATCGTGATCGGGCCCGGCCAGCCGTTCTCGTAGGCGTCGCGGAAGCGGTGCAACGAGCCGACGCCGGGGTTGCCGACCCAGGAGAAGACCAGCTTGTCGGCGCAGCCCATGCCGATGAGCTGATCGTAGATGAGGTCGGGCGTCATCCGGACGAGGGTGAGATGCCGGCGGCGCTGGCGGATGACCTCGTGCCCCGCCGCATACGGAATGAGATGGGTGAACCCTTCCATGGCCACCGTATCGCCATCCCGGATGGTCGATTCGACGGCCTCGGCGAGGGACAGGAAACGGGACATGCCGGCACTTCCCAATGATCGCGGGTTCATTTAGGGGTCATGACCGGCAGGGTCAAATACCGCATACGCGCAGCGGGGCTGCGGTCTCAACCGAGCGCTCATCATGATATCGCAGGCGCCGATCTTCACGATCCATGCCGAGCTCGGCGAGATCAGGCATTTCGGCCAGACGCCCTATGGCGAGCGGCGGGTGATCGACATCCTCGGCGGCCGCATCGACGGGCCACGGCTCAAGGGCCGGATCCTGCCCGGCGCGGACTGGCAGATCGTGCGGCCGGACGGGGTAACCGATCTGCAGGCGCGCTATGGCATCGAGACCGATCACGGCACCCGCATCCTCGTCACCAGCGATGGGCTGCGTCACGGCCCGCCCGAGGTTATCGCGGCGCTCGCACGCGGCGGGGCGGTCGACCCCTCGCGCTATTATTTCCGCACCCTGATGCGGTTCGAGACCGCAGACCCGGACCTGGCCTGGCTCAACCGCATCCTGGCGCTCGGGACCGGCGCGCGCGAGGCGCGCGCGGTGCGGCTCGACGTCTACGAAGTCGTGTGAGCGCTTGACCCCTTTTGGGAGAAATGTCACCGAACCGGCATGAGATGTGAGATTTGAGGATCGCGTGAGCAAATCCGGTGGCGGCTTCGAGGTGCAACTGCCGCAGTCGCTCAGGGCCGAACGCCGCGACGACATCGCCGTGCTCTTCCTGGCGCGGCCGGAAAAACGCAATGCCATCGACGACCCGACCGTTTTCGGCATTGAGGCATTCTTTGCCGGCCTGCCGGATGACGTCAGGGCCGTCGTGCTGGCGGGCGAAGGCGACCATTTCTGCTCGGGGCTCGATCTCGGTGAGCTCAGCGCGCGCGATGTCGCGCAGGGCATCGCACATTCCCGCAGCTGGCATCGCGCCTTCGAGCGCATCGAATTCGGCAAGGTGCCCGTGGTCGCGGTGCTGCACGGCGCCGTGGTCGGCGGCGGGCTCGAAATCGCGGCGGCGTGCCACATCCGGGTGGCGGAAGGCTCGGCCTACTACGCGCTGCCGGAAGGCAGCCGCGGCATCTTCGTCGGCGGCGGCGGCTCGGTGCGCCTGCCGCGGCTCATCGGCACCGCGCGCATGATGGACATGATGCTCACCGGCCGCAGCTACGACGCCGAGGAAGGCCAGGCGATCGGGATCTCGCATTATCTCGTTGCGCCCGGCGAAGGTCTCGCCAAAGGCATCGAGCTCGCCAAGCGCATCGCCGGCAACGCTCCCATGACTAATTTCGCCGTCACCCAGGTGCTGCCGCGGATCGCCGAATCCGATCAAGCCATGGGCTATGTCACCGAGGCGCTGATCTCGGCGATTGCCCAGGCCGACGACGAGGCCAAGGTGCGGCTCAAGGCCTTTCTCGAAAAGCGCGCGCCAAAAGTCGTGCACAAAAAGCCCGTGCACAATAAACCGGCCCGCAACAAGTCCTGACGCCGAGCGACCACCATGGCGGCCCCGGTCAAAGAGCGTCGTCCCGAAGCTGCCCCGGCGGCGCCGGTGCGGCCGGTCCGCCTCGGCCCGCGCGACGTCCTCGTGGAGCGCCGGCCGGATGGCGTCATCCACCTCAAATCGCCGCACGCGCTCGCGCCCTACCCGGCGAAGCTGACCGAGCGGCTGGACCACTGGGCGGCGACCGCGCCCGAACGGATCTTTCTGGCGCAACGGGATGCCGGCGGCGGCTGGCGCAAGCTCACCTATACCCAGACCTTGGAGCAGGTCCGCTGCATCGGCGCGGCGCTGCTGCGGCGCGACCTTTCGCCGGAGCGGCCGATCGTGATCCTGTCGGGCAACGACATCGAGCATGCGCTCCTCGGCCTCGCCGCCATGTATGTCGGCGTCCCCTATGCGCCGATCTCGCCGGCCTATTCGCTCATCTCGCAGGATTTCGGCAAGCTCCGGTCGATCATGGAGCTGCTCACCCCGGGGCTCGTCTTCACCACCGACGGCGAGCCCTACCGCCGCGCCATCGAGGCGGTCGTGCCGCGCGAGGTCGAGGTCGTCGTCGCCCGCAACCCGCTTGCAAGCCGCCCCACCACACTCCTGCAGGCATTGCTGACGCCCACACCGTCGGGGGCTGTCGACCCGGCGCACGCACAGGTCGGGCCCGACACCATCGTCAAGTTCCTGTTCACCTCTGGCTCGACCGGAACGCCGAAAGCGGTGATCAACACCCAGCGCATGTGGTGCTCGAACCAGGCGATGCTCCTGTCGCAACTGGCGTACTTCGAGGACGAGCCGCCGGTCATCGTGGACTGGTCGCCCTGGCACCATACCGCCGGCGGCAACCACAACTTCGGTTTCGTGCTCTACAGCGGCGGTACCCTGTACATCGACGAGGGCAAGCCGGTGCCGGGGTTGATCGAAACCACGGTAAGAAACCTGCGCGAGGTCGCGACCAACTGGTACTTCACGGTGCCGAAAGGCTATGAGGCACTGCTGCCCTATCTGCGCGCCGACGCGCAATTGCGAAACACTTTCTTCCGGCGGCTCAAAGTGCTCTGGTTCGCCGGCGCGGCGCTGTCGCAATCGGTGTTCGACGAAATGCAGGAGCTTGCGCTCGCGGCTTGCGGGGAGCGCATCATGTTCCTGACCGGCCTGGGCTCGACCGAAAGCGCGCCGATGGCGATCGCGCGGATGTGGCAAAGCAAGGATTCCACCAATATGGGCGTGCCGGTGCCGGGCGTGGAGCTCAAGCTTGTGCCCTGCGAGGGCAAGCTCGAGGCGCGGCTGCGCGGGCCCAACATCATGCCGGGCTATTGGCGCCAGGCCGAGCTCACGGCGGCGGCCTTCGACCCGGAGGGGTTCTACAAGCTCGGCGACGCGCTCAAATTCCAGGATCCCGACGACCCGGGCGAAGGGCTGTTGTTCGATGGCCGCATCGCCGAGGACTTCAAGCTTTCGACCGGCACCTGGGTGAACGTCGGCCCATTGCGCGCGCGCCTGCTGGCAGAACTCGAGCCCTATGCGCGCGACGTCGTCATCGCCGGCGCCGATTGCGATGAGATCGGCGCGTTGATCTTTCCCAATCTCGAAGCCTGCCGCCGGCTCGCCGGCGATGACGTGGTCGACGTCACCGCCGATGCCGGCGTGCTCGCCGAATTGCGCGCCCGGCTCAAGGCTTTTGCCGGCAGCAGCACGGGCAGCTCCAACCGCGTCTGCCGCGCCATCCTGCTGAGCGAGCCGCCCTTGCTCGATGCCGGCGAAATGACCGACAAGGGATCGATCAACCAGCGCGCGGTGCTCACCCGCCGCGCAGCGCTCGTAGCCGAGCTCTACGCGCCCAAGCCGTCCGCGCGGGTGATCGTGATCGATCAGGGAGCCTGAACATGGCGAACACCACGGACGGGCTCACCGCGAGCTGGAGCGACATCTGGCTCCTCGACGGCGTGCGCACGCCGTTCGCCGATTACAACGGCGCATTGGCGGCCGTTTCGCCGACCGATCTCGGCATCAAGGCCGCACGCGAAGTGTTCGCCCATGCGGGCGTCCCACCGCAGGACGTCGGCGCCGTCATCACCGGGTCGATGGCGCAGGCGAGCTTCGACACCTACTGCCTGCCGCGCCACATCGGGCTCTATTCGCAGGTGCCGATCGAGGTGCCGGCGCACATGGTGCAACGGGTATGCGGCACCGGCATCGAAGTGCTCATGCAGGCGGCCGATTTCATCGCGCACAGGGATATCGGGCTCGCGCTCTGCGTCGGCGCGGAATCGATGAGCCGCAATCCGGTCGCCTCCTACACCATGCGCGGGTTTCGCATGGGCGCGGTCAATTTCAAGGATTTTCTCTGGGAGGCGCTGCTCGATCCGGCCGCCAATGTGAGCATGGGCGACACCGCCGAGACTCTCGCGCGCCAGTACCAGATCACGCGGCCGCAGGTCGATGCCTTTGCCGCGCAGAGCTTCGAGCGCGCGATTGCCGCACAGCGCGCCGGCTTCTTCGCCGGCGAGATCACCCCGATCAAGAACGAGCGGTTCGAGCGCCAGGGCTACCAGCCGCGCGAGCTCAAGCTGCGCGGCACGAAAGAGCTTGCCACCGACACCCATGTGCGTCCGTCGCCGATCGAGGCGCTCGCCGCCATCCGGCCGGCCTTCGGCGGGGTGCAGACCGGCGGCAATTCCTCCGCCATCGTCGATGGCGCCGCGGCGGCGCTCGTCGCCTCCTCTGACTACGCCAAGAAGCGCGGCAAGTCCGCGCTCGCGCGCATCGTGGCGGGGGCGACCGTCGGCGTACCGCCCGAGGTCATGGGCATCGGCCCGGTGCCGGCCATCAAGGCCGTGCTCGCGCGCGCCGGCCTCACGCTGGCCGATATCGACCGCTTCGAGATCAACGAAGCCTTCGGTGCGCAGGTGATGGCGTGCGCGCGCGAGCTCGGCATCGACGAAGCGAAGCTCAACGTCAACGGCGGCGCCATCGCCATCGGGCACCCGCTGGGCGCAACCGGCGTGCGGCTCGCCATCACGCTGGCGCGCGAGCTCGGCCGCGCACGGCTGCGCTACGGCATCGCCTCGGCCTGCATCGGCGGCGGCCAGGGCATCGCGCTGCTGATCGAGAACCCCGACCCCACCCCCGCACGGAAGCACTGACCATGGACATGAAAGGACATGCGGCCGTCGTGACCGGCGGCGCCTCCGGCCTGGGCGCGGCGACTGCGGCCGAGCTCGCGCATGCCGGCGTCAAGGTCGCCTGCCTCGACGTCAATCTCGACGGCGCGCGCGCGGTCGCGGAAAAGATCGGCGGTTACGCCGTGCAGTGCGACGTCACCAATGCCGAGCAATCCGCCGCGGCGCTGGCGCAGGCGCGCGCCAAGCACGGCGCGGCGCGCATCCTGATCAATTGCGCGGGCGTGGGCCCGGCAAAACGCATCGTCGGCCGCGATGGGCCGATGCCGCTCGGCGATTTCGAGCGCGTCATCGCCATCAACCTGATCGGCACTTTCAACATGATGCGGCTCGCCGCTGCCGACATGCAAAGCCTGAGCCCGCTCGCCGACGGCGAGCGCGGCGTGATCATCACCACCGCCTCGGTGGCGGCGTTCGAAGGTCAGGTCGGCCAGGCCGCCTATTCCGCCTCCAAGGGCGGCGTCGCGGCGCTGACCCTGCCGGCGGCGCGCGAGTTCGCGCAGTTCGGCATTCGCGTCAACGCCATCGCGCCGGGTATCTTCCACACCCCGATGCTCATGGCGTTGCCGGAAGAGGCGCAAAAGAGTCTCGCAGCGGCGGTGCCGTTCCCCAAGCTGCTGGGGCGTCCGGAGCAGTTCGCCTCGCTTGCGCGTCACATCATCGAGAACACGTATATCAACGGCGAGGTCATTCGCCTCGACGGCGCGCTGCGCATGGCGCCGCGCTGAACCGATCGCAAGGACCCCAAGAATGCTCGTCAACAGCCGCGTCGTCCGCATCGAATGGGGCGACTGCGACCCGGCCGGGATTGTCTACTACCCCCGCTATTTCGCTTTCTTCGACGCCAGCACCTCGGCGCTGCTCGAGCGCGCGCTGGGAATGACCAAGCACCACTACCTCAAAGCCTACGATTTCGCCGGGCACCCGCTGGTGAACGCGCGCTCGCGCTTCCTCATTCCCACGCGCTTCGGCGACGACGTGACGATCGAGACGCGGGCCACGGACTTGCGCCGCTCGAGCTTCGACGTGCACCACCGTCTGCTCAAGAACGGCACGCTCGCAGTCGAAGGCTTCGAGACGCGGGTCTGGGTTCGCGGCGACGCGACCAAGGGAAAGATGAAAGCGGCGCCAATTCCACAGGCCGTGATCGAGCGCCTGTCGCAGGGGTGACGCCCACACCGAACGCGCTGCTGCCCTCACCCCGTTACGAGTGACCCTGCGCCAGGGGGACGGCGGAGGGCCGAACCGGCATTGCATCAGCGGCCAGACGGCCGTCGGCGGCAAACGCCGCCAGCACGCCGTTCGGATCGCGAGCCCAGGCCGCGACCGGCACCGGGCCGCACACCAGCAGGAAATAGTCGTAGGGCGCGCGCCGGTCGCTCGCCATGATGAATTGATAGTGCAGCCGGAAGAAGTTGAACCGGATGCGCCAGTAGAACTGCCGCGACAGCATGTCGCCGAACCGCACCTTCCAGATCAGCGGATTGCAACGCCGGCCGTCGACGCGCGCGCCGACGCCTTCGACGGGATCGAAGTTCCAGAAATTCAGGACGTCGGCGCGGGACTGGGAGTCGATCCACAGCACCGAGGGCTCGACCGCGAGCCGCGCGAACACCGCGCGCAGCCGTGCCGCTTTGGGGTGCAGCGCGGCGCCCGGAGCGATCGAGCCGAGCGTGACCAGCACCAGCGGCGGTCCCTTGCGGCCAATGTCGGGATCGAGCTCGAGCGCGCGCACGATCACCGCCGGCGCCAGCGCGCCGCCGCCGCTGTGGCCGACGACGATGATCTCGTCGGCATCGTTCGCGCGCACCGCGGCAAGGACGCGCCGCGCGCCGGCCTCGATCGGAGCGTCGAAGCAGGTCGCCTCGCCGCGGGCGAACGCGCAGAGATAGGGCCAGTGGTTGTTGATCTGGATCAGGAACAAGCGGCTGGCGAGCGGGCGCAGCGCAAGGAAGCTTGCGATGGCGACGAGAACGCCGATGGGAATGCTCGCCACGACGCCCAGCCCGAGCGCGTGCATCGCCGCCAATGCCGAGAGCCATCCGCCGCCGGCCGCAAGGGCCAACCACCAGATCAGCATGGTCTGGAAATAGAGCAGCACGAGACCGAAATACGGCGAGGCGCGCAGCACGCGAAAGATCGCGCCGCTGATGACGTAGTCGAAGGCCCAGGCCAGCGCCCGGGGGATCTGCTGTTGCAAGGGCTCGGCCATGTTGGCGCGGATGATGTGTTCCTGGCGCAGAAAGTCATAGCGCGTGGCGACCTGCCAGTTCGGTCCCACCGCTTCCACGTCCCAGTGCGCGAAGTCCTGCGAATCGAGCGCAAGCTCGCTCAGCCGCGACTTCAGCGGCCATATCTTGAGGAAGCGGCTCCAGGAGCGGTCGAACAGGCGGTAGTAGCCCTTGGCGCCCTGTGGATCGTAGCCCTCGACGTAGATGACGTGCCGCCGCCGGATCAAACCGCCCTGCGCCGCGCCGGCCGTCGACGCATCAGGCACGAGCGTCATCCGCCGCCGCTTCGACCACGGTCATCGCGGGATGCGTGGTGGCGACCGTACGCACCAGGCGAAGGCCGGCCTTTGCGAACAGGCCGGCATATTCCTCGACCGTCCGCTCGCGCCCGCCGCACAGCACCATCACCTGCAAATCGAGCCACCGGCCAGGTCCGGGGCTGTCATCGGACGGAAGCGGCGCTTCGAGCACGAGCACGCGGCCGTCCGGATGCATCGCGCGCCGCACATTGGCAAGGATGCGAACACAATCGGCGTCGTCGTAATCGTGCATGAGGTGGCGGATCAGGTAGAGATCGCCGCCTTCGGGCGCCGCCGTCGTGAACACGTCGCCGGCGACGAAGGTCACCCCGGGAAGCGGACCGCCCTCCCCGCGTTTGGCGGCGGCAATGGCCTCCGCCATGTCGAACAGCGTCGCACGCTGGTTCGGATTGGCGGCCAGCACGGCCGACAACAATGACCCATTGCCGCCGCCGACGTCGACGATGTGCCGGCACTGCGAGAAATCGTAGGCGGCGACAATCGCCGGGGTCTCCGGTCCGTGCACCTCGAGCATCATGCGATTGAAGCGGCGGGCTTCGTCCGGGTGTTCGCCGAGCCACTCAAAGAACGGCCGGCCCTTGAGCGCTTCGAAGGCAGTGCGCTCGCCGGTGAGCGCGTCATCGAGATGCGACCACATGTCGGCGAAATAGTCGTTGAGGAAGATCGCGGTGGTGCGTGTGTTGTTGGGCGTATGCGAGCTCAGCAGGCGTCCCAGCGACGTGAGCGCAAAGCGACCGCGCGCCGTTTCCGATACGATTCCGACCGTCGAAAGTGCGCGCAGCAGCCGGTAGACCCGATCAGGAACGAGGCCGCGCGCGGCGGCAATCGCGGCGTGGTCCTCGACGCCGTCCTCCATCACATCCGCCAAGCCGAGCCGCGCGAACGTGCCCACCGCCCGGGTCACCCACAAGCTGCTCAACAATTGCAGCATCTTCTTGTGCAGAAGCGCCGGAGCAACGTCGGGCACTTTACCGCTCTTGTTGTCCACGATCCCGCTCCAACGAACACCCGACCGCAGCGGACGCCATGTCGACGGCACCGGCCCCGCATAGACCAATTCACCGGACGAAGCTAGTGACGTGCCGATCGCGGCCAAGCGTGCGCAGGGCCCCGAACAGAGTCCGTTTTTCATGCGTCAAAATTGTGCGCGCGAGGCCCCGCCGAGATTGTGCCCGCCGAGCCCAGGAACTTCACTTTACAGTGACCGTCAGTTCGGGCTGAATGGGTGCAAAGGCCCGCTTAACGGCCAATTTCCAACCAGGAGGAAACGATGCCATCGCAACGAGGCCAGCGTCACCTTGCAACATGGGGCGCGTCGGTCGCCTGTCTGTTGATCAGCGCGTCCGTGGCGCTCGCGCAGGACAAGACCTTCGATCTCAAGCTCTCGCACTGGGTCCCGCCATCGCACCCGCTGCAGAAAGCGATGGAGGAATGGGGCGCATCGGTCGAGAAGGCCTCGAACGGCACCATCAAGTTTAAGGTGTTCCCATCCCAGCAGCTCGGCAAGGCTTTCGACCATTACGACATGGCGCGCGACGGCATCGCCGACTTCACCTACGTCAATCCCGGCTACCAGCCCGGCCGTTTCCCCATCATTGCCGCCGGCGAACTGCCGTTCCTGGTCGGCGACGCCAAGGGCGGCATCCGGGCGGTCGATGCCTGGTATCGCAAATACGCGGCGACTGAGATGAAGGACGTGAAGTATTGCTTCTCCTTCATCCTTGATCCACTCACATGGCATTCAAGCAAGAAGAAAATCATGGTGCCGGGCGACATCAAGGGCATGAAGGTGCGGCCGTCGCAGGCGACCGTCGCGGCCTGGGTGACGCTGCTCGGCGGCACCAACGTGCAGGCCAGCGCGACCGAGGTGCGGGATGTGATGGAGAAGGGTGTGGCAGAGGCCGTCACCTTCCCCTGGGGTTCGGTCCCACTGCTCGGCGTCGACAAGGTCACGAAATACCACATGGACGCGCCGCTCCACACGGTCACGTTCCAATGGCTCATGAGCCCGCGCACATACGCCGCCATGTCGCCCGCGCAGAAGAAAGTGATCGACGACCATTGCACCACCGAATGGGCGGGGAAATTCGCCGATCCATGGGCGGACTTCGAGCATGCCGGCTTGGCGAAGGTGAAGGCCGAACCGGGACATGAGGTCTACACCATCACCGACGCCCAGTTGAACGAGTGGAAGAAATCGGCCGAGCCGCTGGAGAAGCAGTGGGCCGACAATGTCCGCAAGGCCGGCGGCGATCCGGATGCGATCATGAAGGAGCTCAAGCAGTCGCTCGCGCAGAACAAGGCGGCGTACTGACGGCGGCGGATGAGTTCACTGGACGCTCTCCATTCGCGATGATACCGGCGGCGGCGGGATGTCCGCCGCCGTCGTCACCATGGGGCGCTGCATCCGGCGAGGGGCGAGAGCGTGAGCAGGATTGCGGATCGGTTCATCGATTCCATCGAGTTCCTGGCCGCGCTCTTCGTCGGGATCGTCGCTGCCGACGTGTTCGTCTCGATCCTGCTGCGCTATTTCTTCGGCGTCTCGATCCCCGACAGCTACGATTTCGGCCGCCTGCTGCTGGGCGTGCTGATCTTCTGGGGCATCGGCGCGACCTCCTATCGCGGCACCCACATCACCGTCGACCTGCTGTGGGCCAATGTCGGGCCGAAGTACCAGCGCGCGATCGACATCTTCGCGACCCTGGTGCTCCTGTTCGTGGTCGCGGTGCAGACCATCACCCTCTACGACAAGGTATGGACGACGCGCGCCGACAACGTACTCACGTTCGATCTGCGGCTGCCGACCTGGCCGTTCTTCCTGCTGGCCTGGCTCGGCGACGTCTCCGCGGTCATCCTCATTGCGCTGCGCACCTATCGCCTGATCTTCCATCCCGAATTGATCGAACGCCGGGATCCCGCGAGGCCGGTGGAATGAGATCCTTGCAATGAGTTCCGACGCCATTGCCGTCCTCGGTTTCGTCGTCCTGTTCGTGCTGATGCTGCTGCGCGTGCCGGTCGGCATGGCGATGGGATTGGTGGGGGTCAGCGGCTTCGCCTACATCGTCGGCGGCCCGGCCGCCCTCAAGAATGTCGGCCACACCACCATGCGTACCGTGACCGACTACAACTTCGCCGTTGTTCCACTGTTTCTGCTGATGGGCGCATTCGCCACCACGTCAGGAATGAGCCGCGAGCTGTTTCGCGGCGCGAATGCCTTTCTCGGCCATCTCAGGGGCGGGCTCGGCATCGCCACCATCGCCGCCTGCGGCGGGTTTGCGGCGATCTGCGGCTCGTCGGTGGCAACCGCGGCGACCTTCTCAAAGGTCGCCTATCCCGAAATGCGATCTTACGGTTACCCCCAATCCTTCGCCACCGGCGTGATCGCCGCGGGCGGTACGCTCGGCATCATGATTCCGCCTTCGACGGTGCTCGCAATCTACGGGCTGATCACCGAGCAGGACGTTGGCAAGCTCTTTGTCGCCGGAGTGTTGCCGGGCATCCTGGCGGTGGCGATGTACATGATCACCATCACGCTCATCGGCGCGGCGCGGCCCGGCTTCCTGCCGGCGGGACCCCGCAGCTCCTGGAAGGAGCGCATTGAGGCGTTGCGCGATGTCTGGGCGACGCTGCTCCTGTTCGCCTTCGTCATCGGCGGCATCTATGGCGGCGTGTTCACCGCAACCGAAGCGGCGGGCGCCGGCGCCGGCGGCGCCTTCATCATCGGCGTGCTGCGCGGCCGGCTCTCCGGCAAGGACATCTTCCGGTCGCTGCTCGAGACCACGCGCATCACCGCGGCGGTATTCACGGTGCTGATCGGCGCCATCCTGTTCGGCTATTTCCTGACCGTCACCCAGACGCCGCAGAAAGTGACGGAGTTTCTCACCGGGCTCGGGCTCGGGCGCTACGGCGTGCTCGCGCTGATCATGGTCATGTACCTGGTGCTCGGGTG
>Ga0207650_10001985_pt1 | contig 14346 bp, 11 predicted proteins | sample KBSS63metaG_FD_184325 | JGI IMG/M metagenome (GOLD analysis project Ga0207650, IMG submission 184325) | Switchgrass rhizosphere microbial communities from Kellogg Biological Station, Michigan, USA - KBS S6-3 metaG (SPAdes) (version 2) | ecosystem: Host-associated > Plants > Roots > Rhizosphere...
GATGTCCTTCTGGTCCTTCATGAAGGTGGTCATCGCTTCCATCTTCATCGTCGTGTCGGCGTCGAAGCGGAAGTGCCAGAAGCTGCACTTGCTGTTGGTAAGGTCGGGATCGACCGCGGCCTCGTTCAGGTAGATGATTTCCTTGCCGGGGTTGCGCTCGTTGTACTTGTTGATCGCATCGATGAGCGCGAGCGCGACCGACGAGCCGTTGCCCTGGATGATGTAGCGAATGCCCTGGTCGGTGGCCGACTTGAGCGCGTTCAGGCTCTCGGTGGGCGAGAGCTTGTTGTCGATGCCGACGATCTCGAACTTCACGCCGGCCGGATTGCTCGCGTTGAACTTCTCGATCATGTACTGCCAGCTCTTCAGCTGGTTGTTGCCGACCGGCGCCATCAGGCCGGAGAGCGGATCGATCCAGGCCATTTTCACGACCTGGCCGTCGAGCGGCTTGGCGCCGGCCTTGGCCTGCGCAGAAGCGGACGCTGCCGACGCAGCGAGGGCGACGCCGATGCAGGTGGCAAGCACGCATTTGCCGATCGGTTCGAAAGGGGTGTTCATTGGTTTCTCCTGGCCAAAGTGATCCGTGCGGAAGTTAACGGATGTCGCCGCCCGAGGGTTACAGGGACTTCCCCGAAAGCCCCAGAGCGGATCCGGCGCAATCGGCGACGATAGACTCCGCACCGCCCGGCGCACGCGCCGACAGCGCGCTACGTGACAGGGCCTCAATGAAGCTGTTCCTCGACTTCCTCCCGCTCATCCTCTTCTTCGGCGTTTTCAAGTTCGCCGACATGCATGCCGAGGCCGCGGCGCGCTTTGCGACCGAGCACTTCGGCTTCGCGGTTTCCGGCGGTGTCGTGGGTGTCGACGAGGCGCCCGTGCTGCTCGCCACCATCGTCGTCGTGGTTGCCACGATGGTGCAGATCGGCATCCTGATGCTGATGCGCCGCAAGGTCGACACCATGCTCTGGGTCACGTTCGGCCTGATCGCGGTCCTCGGCGGCGCGACCGTCTGGTTCCACGACCCGACCTTCATCAAGTGGAAGCCGAGCGTGCTCGATTGGGTGATGGCCCTCGCGCTCTGGGTGAGCCAGGCCCTCTTCGGCAAGAACCTCCTGCAGGTGCTGATCGGCGATCAGCTGGTCCTGCCCAAGCCGGTCTGGCAGCGCCTGAACTGGGCCTGGATCGCCTTCTTCGTCCTGATGGGCGTCGCCAACCTGTACGTCGCCTACAACTACTCGACGTCGGTCTGGGCGACCTTCAAGGTCTTTGGCCTCACCGGCCTGATGCTGGTGTTCATGATCGCCCAGGGCTTCTACATCTCGCGCTTCCTCCACGACGAGGAGACGCCGAAGGAGCCGCCCAGCAACCTGCCGGCCGCCGGCGTCGGCCCGGACTCGCGGTGAGCGTCTCGGCGGCCGACATCGAGGCGGCCCTGCGCGCCGCGCTCGCTCCAGAAGCGCTCGCCGTCGTCGACGACAGCCACCTGCACGCCGGCCATGCCGGCGCGCGCGAGGGGCGCCATTTCAGCGTCACCATCACCAGCGCGCGGTTCGAAGGCCTCAGCCGCGTCGGCCGCCATCGCCTCGTATATGATGCCCTGCACTCCCTGATGCCGCGCGGCATCCACGCCCTGGCGATCGACGCCCGCGCTCCGCAATCGCGCTGAGCGCGCCGGGCCGCCGAGCATCCCCGGGCTTCCTCCCGTTTCGTTCCTCAACATCGTCCCGCCGGAAAGGCACGTTCCACCATGAAGAAGAGTTTCCTTGCCGCGAGCCTCGCGCTCGCCGCCGTCACGCTGGCGCCGCTGGCCGTCCAGGCGCAGAACGTCGCCGTTGTCAACGGCAAGCCGGTGCCGAAGGCCCGCGTCGACACGATCGTGGCCCAGGTCCAGAAGCAGGCCGCGCAGCGCAACCAGCAGGTTCCGCCCGACCTCGAGAAGATGGTGCGCGACAAGGTCGTCACCGACGAGATCCTGTCTCAGGAAGCGGAACGGCGCGGCCTCGGCGCGTCGCCCGAGTTCAAGTCGCAGATGGAGCTCGCACGCCAGAGCATCCTGATCGGCCTGCTCTCGCAGGACCTCGACAAGACGACCAAGGTCACCGACGCCGAGATTCAAAAGGAATACGACAAGTTCAAGGCGCAGGCCACCGGCACCGAGTACAAGGCGCGCCATATCCTGGTCGAGAAGGAAGACGAGGCCAAGGCCATCGTCGCCCAGCTCAAGGCCGGTGCGAAGTTCGAGGACCTCGCCAAGAAGAGCTCGAAGGATCCGGGCTCGGCGCCCAACGGCGGCGACCTCGATTTCGCCGCCCCCGGCTCGTACGTGCCCGAGTTCTCGGCGGCGATGACCGCGCTCAAGAAGGGCGAGTACACCGAGACGCCGGTGAAGACGCAGTTCGGCTATCACATCATCAAGCTCGAGGACACTCGCGCCGCGCAGTTCCCGCCGCTCGCCGACGTCAAGGCGCAGATCCAGCAGCGCCTCGCCCAGCAGAAGGCCGCCACCTTCCGCGACGAGCTGCGCGCCAAGGCGAAGACCGACTACAAGTTCACCAACTGATAGTGGTCCGACGCTCCCTTCGGTCGCTGCTCCCCGAGCGGGCGCGGCCGGGCTTGGGGTGGCCCTGCGCCCGGCCGGCGCCGTCGAGGAACGACAACTAACGCGCGAGCGCCGCCGGCTCGGCGACGCTGACCCGCCCGGCCTCGATGCGAATCTGCTGATCGCAGCGGCCGGCGAGCGCCGGGTCGTGGGTGACGAGAACGAGCGTCGTCCCCGCCTCGCGATTGAGCTCGAGCATCAGGGCCATCACCGTCTCGCCGGTGGCGAAGTCCAGGCTGCCGGTCGGCTCGTCGGCAAGCAGCAGCATCGGCCGGACGACGAATGCGCGCGCCAGCGCGACACGCTGCTGCTCGCCGCCCGAAAGCACGCGCGGATAGTGGCGCAGCCGCTCGCCGAGGCCGACCCGGCGCAGCATTTCCGTCGCCAGCGGCCGCGCGTCGTCTCGCCCCTGCAGTTCGAGCGGCAGCATGACGTTCTCGAGCGCATTCAGGTTGCCGAGCAGCTGGAAGCTCTGGAAGACGAAGCCGACCTTGGCCGCGCGGACCGCGGCGCGCTCGTCCTCGCCGATCGCGAACAGGTCGACGCCGTCGAGGCGCACCGTTCCCGTCGTCGGCGTGTCGAGGCCGGCGATGAGCGAGAGCAGCGTGCTCTTGCCCGACCCCGATGCGCCGACGATGGCCACCGAGCGTTGGCGCGGCAGGGTGAAATCGATCTCGTGGAGAATCGTCAGCGTGCCGGTGGAATCGTGCACGCGCTTGGTCAGGCGCTCGACTGCAATGATGGGTTCGGACATGAAGGATGGCGTGTTGTCAGGGGCGACGTCGACGCGCCGCCGCTGGGTCGCGCACTGTAGCGTGGCCATCGCGTGCGCTGCCTATGCCCTGGCGATGCCCACGTCGGCCGCGCTCGGCCAGCGGCCGATCCTAGTCGTCGGCGACAGCCTCTCAGCGGAGTACGGCATCGTTCGCGGCAGCGGCTGGGTCGCGCTGCTCGAGCAGCGTCTGGCGCGCGAGCACATCGATGCGACCGTCGTCAACGCGAGCATCAGCGGCGACACAACCGCCGGCGGGCTGGCCCGGCTGCCGACGTTGCTGCGCGAGAGGAAGCCCGGGCTGGTCGTGATCGAGCTCGGCGGCAACGACGCGTTGCGCGGCCTGCCGATCGAGTCGACGCGCGCGAACCTGGTCGCAATGACACGTCTGGTCAAGGACGCCGGCGCCAAGGTGCTGATCGTCGGCATGCAGTTGCCGCCGAACTACGGCCGCGCCTATGGCGACCGCTTCGCGGCGATCTTCGCCGACGTCGCGCGCAACGAAGGCGCTGCGCTGGTGCCGTTCATGCTGAAGGGCATCGCCGACATTCCGCAGGCCGAGTCGATGTTCCAGCCCGACCGCATCCACCCGCTGGCGAGCGCGCACCCCGTCATCCTCGCCAACGTCTGGCCGGTGCTGGCACCGATGCTGAAGTAGCGAGTCGCGCGAGCACGCGACTCGCGCCCTACTTCTGCTTCTCGGCCTTCTCTTCGCGGCGCTCGTCGCCACGGCCGCGCGGCGCTTCCGGACGATTCATCTTGCCCTCGCCGGGCGGCCGCTGGGCTTCGGCCGGATGCGCCTCGGGCGCGCGCGGGGCGGCAGCCGGTGGCGTGGCGGGAGGCGCGACCGCGGCCGGGCGCGGCGCGGCAACAGCCGCCTCCGGCCCACGATTGCCCGGCGCCGGCCGCTGCGCTTCCGCGGCTCGCGGCGCGTCGGCCGGCCGCGGCGTGAAGACGCGCTGCGGCAGGGTTCCCTGCGGGATCGTACCCTGTGGAATCAAGCCTGGCGCCGGTTCGCGGCCGCCACCTCCGTACACCGGCCCGGAATACGACGGCCGGGCGCCTCTCGCCTCGCCGGTGGCGCCGTCGACGGGAGCGCGCATCTCCCGACCCGGCTGGCCGCGCGGACCCGCCCCGTCGGTCGGCTGGGCGTAGCGCTGGACCGGGCTGGGCGGCGCGACGTTGGGCGCCGCTCCCGCATCGACCTGCTCGTTGCGCGGACCGCCGCGCCCATACGGCCGGCTGTTCGAGTTCTCCATGAGAACACCGCGCGCGCCGACCGGCGGTCCGGCGTTCGCTGGCGCATTCACGGGAGGCGCGCCAGTCACCGGCGGCGCGACGGCTCGCGGCGACGGAGCCGTTTGCGGCGCGACCGCTTGCGGCGCACCGGTCACCGGAGCACCGTTCATCGGCGGCGCGACGCCTCGCGCCGGCGGAGCTGTTTGTGGCGCGACCGCTTGCGGCGAGGGCTGCGGCGCGGCGCCTTGCGGCGTGGTCGCCGGCGGTCGCGCTGCATCGGGCCGTGTGCCCTCCGGACGCACGCCATCCGAGCGTGCGCCATCGGGACGTGCGCCATCGGAACGTGAGCCGTCGGGACGTGAGCCGTCAGGGCGGCCGGCGAAGCCACCTGGCGCACGGCCGTCGAACGGCGGCCGCGGCGTCGCCCGGCCCTGCGGCGGGCGCGGCGCGACCGGCGGTGCGGTGACCGGCGGCGCGGTCAACACCGGGGCCGGCTGAGCGTTGTGGGCGACCAGCGCGCGCACCTGCGGATCGTTGCGGTAGCGGGCCGCTGCAGGGCCGACCGGCTGGCGTCGCGTCATCACGTCGGCAGGAACGAAGGTCACCGCATGCGCGTACTTGCGGTTCGCGAAGTCCCGCCGATCGGCCTCGCCGTTGCGGTTGTTGACGATCGTCGTGATGTTGGTGACGTTGGTGACGTGGGTGACGTTGACCTGCTGCACATAGCGCGGGCTGGCCCGGTAGGCTGGCACGTAGACCTCGCGGGGCGCGAGCGGGAACCACCCGACCGGCGCGGCGCCGACCGAGATCGAGACGCCGGTGCGGGGCCCGCCGACCCACGCCACCAGCGCCGGTGCGTAGACCGGCCGGGCGACGTAGGTGCCGGGCGCCCAGCACCAGACATTGCGATGGTTGACCCAGCGGCCGTAGTGGAACGGCGCGAAGCCCCAGGGCGCGTCGTCGACCCAGGTCCAGCCCCAGGGGCGCACCCACGCCCAGTGGCCGGTGGTGTACGGCGCCCAATCGGCCGGGACCGAGCGGGGCGTCCAGAGGGCGCCGTATTCCGGCGTCTGCTCCCACTGACCGTAGCGATCGAGGTCCTCGGCGCCGGTCATCTCGGGCGAGACGTAGCGCTGCGTCGACGCCGTCACGATGCGATCCTCGGCACGATCGCGGTCGTCGTTCCAGCCTGCGAACGCATCGCGCGCTGGCGCCACGATCGCGTACTGCGGCACGCCGGCGCTGTCGATCCAGAACTGCGCGTGCTGGCCGGTGGTCACCGGCAGCGCCGAGTTGCGCGCCTCGTAGATGGCCTGGCCGTTGAAGGCGGTGACGTCGCTGGTCTGGTCGAATCGGTCGAAGCGATAGCGGCCCACGGCCTGGACGCGAAAGCGCCCTTCGTCGGTGACCATCTCGAACTCGCCCAGCGACTGCGGGTTGCGCAGGCGCGCCGCGACGCTACCGCCGCGCAGGCGCACGCTGTAGCGCGTGTCGTCGAGGCGGGCGATCTCGATCTCGGTGGCGGCGTCGAGGCGAACCGTCGTCGTGCCGAGGGTGATCTCGGCGCGCGCGCCGTTGTCGGTGGCGATGCGATCGCCGGTCGTCAGCGGGCGGTTGCGCGCGACCGGCACCCACTCGTCCGACTCGCTCGTATACAGCCAGACCGGGCCCTCGACTTCGCTCAGGCGCGCCGCCCGGCTCGGCGGGTCGCCGGCGGGCTGCGCCCGCGCCGACAGCGCCGCGCCGAGCGCCAGCAACGCCGCTAGGACGGTGATCCAGAGGCGGCCTGACAGGACGATGCCGGGCGCCGGCAACGCGCGGGCACCCTTCGAACAGGTCTGCATTTCAGTCTCCATCTGCGCGGCTTCGGGCTCGGCCTTGCTGCGATGCCTATTCCAACGCCCGGGCGGCATCGATGGCCGACCCGGCGCCTCGGGCGACACGTTCCTTTACAACGCCCCGGCATCGGCCGTGCGGACGATCACGATCCCTCAGTCGTCCGCCTCGGCGTCCAGCCCGGGGAACAGCACGCTGGTGTAGCCGAACCGGGAGAAGTCGCGGATTCGCATCGGATAGAGCGTGCCGACGAGGTGATCGCACTCGTGCTGGACGACGCGCGCATGGAAGCCCTCGGCTTCGCGCTCGAGCGGCCGGCCCTCGAGATCGACACCGCGATAGCGGATGCTGGCGAAGCGCGGCACCACGCCGCGCAGACCTGGCACCGACAGGCACCCCTCCCAGCCCTCCTCGACCTCGTCGCCGATCGGCTCGATGACCGGGTTGAGGAGCACGGTCTCGGGAACCGGCGGCGCGTCGGGATAGCGATCGTTGCGGCCGAAGCCGAAGATGACGAGCTGCAGGTCGACGCCGATCTGCGGCGCGGCGAGGCCGGCGCCGTTGACCGACCGCATCGTCTCGAACATGTCGGCGACGAGCTCGCGCAACTCCACCGTCGCGAAGCGCTCGACCGGCGGCGCGATGCGCAGCAGGCGTGGATCGCCCATCTTCAGGATCGTCCGGACCGTCACGGCGTGTCGTGCGAAGCCTGCCAGGCCGCGATGATGTCGGGCGGCGCCTGGACGAGCTCGATCAGGACGCCGGCGCCGGCGATCGGGAACGCATCGTTCGGGCGCGGATGAATGAAGCAGATGTCGTGACCCGCCGCGCCCGCGCGGATGCCGCCGGGCGCCATGCGAACGCCGTTCGCCTCGAGCCAGGCCACCGCGCCGCGCAAGTCGTCGATCCAGAGGCCGACGTGGTTGAGCGGCGGCACGTGGACTGCCGGCTTGGCGCCGGCGTCGATCGGCATCATCAGGTCGACCTCGACGCGGGCGAGCCCGGTTCCGACCGCGCAGATGTCCTCGTCGACGTTCTCGCGCTCCGAGCGGAACAGGCCGACGGTCGACAGGCCGAGGCGGTCGACCCAGAGCGCGCGCAGCTCGGCCTTGTCGGGCGCGCCGAGGGCGATCTGCTGGAGGCCGATGACGTGGAACGGGCGCTCGCCGGTCGTGCTCATTGCGCTGCATCCGATTTTGCGGCGAACTCGAGGATCACCTCGTCGACCGCGACGCTGTCACCGGCGCGCGCGACGATCCGCTCGACGACACCATCGTGCGCGGCGACGACGACGTTCTCCATCTTCATCGCCTCGATCACGGCGAGGCGCTCACCGGCGCGAACCGCCTGCCCCACCTCGACCGCGACTTGGACGAGCAGGCCCGGCATCGGCGACAGCAGGAAGCGCGAGAGATCGGGCGGCGGCTTGAACGGCATCAGCGCGAGCAGCTCGGCGGCGCGCGGCGTCAGCACGCGCGCCTCGACGCGCGCGCCGTCGTGGACGACGCGCAGGCCGAGGCCGGCGCGCTCGATCTGGGCGCGGAAGGGCACGCCGTCGACGAGGCCATGGACGGCGTCGTCGGCGAGCGCGCTCGCGAACGAGATGCGCCGCATCCGGCCGGCGATCGTCACGCGATAGTCGGCGCCATCGACCTCGATGCCGACTGGCGTCTCGCGCCCCTTACCGTCGGACGCCGCCTCGAAGACGACGAACTGCGCGCCGAGGCGGAGCTCGTGGCCGGGCAGCTGGCCAGTCAGCCCGGCCGATCGCGCCAGCAGGCGGCGCTCGTACGCAGCGGCGAGGGCCAGCAGGAAATCGCGATCCCGATGATCGATCGCAGCCTGATCGAACCCTTGCGCGAACTCCTCGGCGATGAAGCCGGTGTTGAAGTCGCCGGCAGCGAAGCGCGGGTGGCCAAGCAGCGCCGCCTGGAACGCGAGGTTGCTCGACACGCCGCGGATGACGAAGCCGTTCAGCGCCTCGCGCATCGTCGCGATCGCCGCGGCGCGATCCACGCCGCAGGCGATCAGCTTGCAGATCATCGAGTCGTAGTGGATCGCGATCTCGCCGCCCTCATAGACGCCGGTGTCGACGCGGACGCCCGGCGTCCCCGGCGCCTGCGGCTCCCCGGCAACGAGCGTCTGCGCCGGCGGGCGGAACACGACCAGCCGGCCAGTGCTCGGCAGGAATCCGCGCACCGGATCCTCGGCGTTGATCCGGCATTCGATCGCCCAGCCTTTGCGCGCGATGTCGGCCTGCGCGAAGGCGAGCTTCTCGCCGGCGGCGACGCGGATCATCTGCTCGACCAGGTCGAGCCCGGTGATCGACTCGGTGACCGGGTGCTCGACCTGGAGCCGCGTGTTCATCTCAAGAAAGTAAAAGCTCTTGTCCTTGCCGACCACGAACTCGACCGTCCCCGCCGACTGGTAGTTCACCGCCTTGGCGAGCGCCACCGCCTGCTCGCCCATGGCCTTCCTCGTCTGGTCGTCGAGGAACGGGCTCGGCGCTTCCTCGATCACCTTCTGGTGGCGGCGCTGGATCGAGCACTCGCGCTCCCACAAGTAGACGCAGTGGCCGTGCGCGTCGCCAAGCACCTGGATCTCGATGTGGCGAGGTTCCTCGACGAACTTCTCGATGAAGACGCGGTCGTCGCCGAAGCTTGCCTTGGCCTCGCTGCGGCACGAGGCGAAGCCTTCCACGGCCTGGGTGTCGTTCCAGGCGACGCGCAGTCCCTTGCCGCCGCCGCCCGCCGACGCCTTGATCATCACCGGGTAGCCGATCTTCCTGGCGATCTCGACCGCCAGCGTCGCATTCTCGATCGCTTCGTTGTGCCCGGGGATGGTGCTGACGCCCGCCTTGCCGGCGAGCTTCTTCGACTGGATCTTGTCGCCCATCGCCGCGATCGCCGCGTGCTTCGGACCGATAAAGACCACGCCCTCCTCCTCGACGCGGCGCGCGAACGCCTCGTTCTCGGACAGGAAGCCGTAGCCCGGATGGACGGCGTCGGCGCCGGTCTGCTTGCAGGCGGCGATGATCTTGTCCATCGACAAGTACGACTCGCGGCTCGGCGCCGCGCCGATGAACACCGACTCATCGGCGAGCTCGACGTGGAGCGCGTCCCGGTCGGCGTCGGAGTAGACCGCGACCGTCGCGATGCCCATCCGCTTCGCCGTCTTGATGACGCGACAGGCGATCTCGCCCCGGTTGGCGATCAGTATCTTTCTCAGCATGGCCTGTCGTCTCCTCGTCAGAGCGGGATGTTGCCGTGCTTGCGCCACGGGTCATCGACCTTCTTGTCGGCGAGCATCGCCAGGGAGCGGCAGATTCGCTTCCTCGTCTCGTGCGGCTGGATCACGTCGTCGATGTAGCCACGCGCGCCGGCGATGAACGGGTTGGCGAACTTCGCCTTGTATTCGGCCTCGCGCGCTCGGGGTCGCCCTTCTCGTCGCGGAAGATGATCTCGACCGCGCCCTTGGCGCCCATCACCGCGATCTCGGCGTTCGGCCACGCGAAGTTGACGTCGCCGCGCAGGTGCTTGGAGCTCATCACGTCGTAGGCCCCGCCATATGCCTTCCTGGTGATGACGGTGATCTTCGGCACCGTGCACTCGGCATAGGCGAACAGCAGCTTGGCGCCGTGCTTGATGATGCCGCTGTACTCCTGCGCCGTGCCGGGCATGAAGCCGGGGACGTCGACGAACGTGATCACCGGGATGTTGAAGGCGTCGCAGAAGCGGACGAAGCGCGCCGCCTTGATCGAGCTCTTGATGTCGAGACAGCCGGCGAGCACCAGCGGCTGGTTGGCGACGATGCCGACCGTCGCGCCGTCCATGCGGCCGAAGCCGATCACGATGTTCTTGGCATGCTCGGGCTGCAGCTCGAAGAAGTCGCCGTCGTCGACAGTCTTCAGGATCAGCTCCTTGATGTCGTAGGCCTTGTTCGGATGGTCCGGCACCAGCGTGTCGAGCGAGAGGTCGATGCGGTCGGCCGGGTCGTCGCCGGGCAGGCGCGGCGCCTTCTCGCGGTTGTTGAGCGGCAGGTAGTCGAAGAAGCGGCGCAGCATCGCCAGCGCGTCGACGTCGTTGTCGAACGCCAGGTCGGCGACGCCGCTCTTGGTCGTGTGCGTCAGCGCGCCGCCGAGGTCCTCGGCGCTGACCTCCTCGTGCGTCACCGTCTTCACGACGTCGGGGCCGGTGACGAACATGTACGAGCTGTCCTTCACCATGAAGATGAAGTCGGTCATCGCCGGCGAGTAGACCGCGCCGCCGGCGCACGGCCCCATGATCATGCTGATCTGCGGCACGACGCCCGAGGCGAGGACGTTCCGCTGGAACACCTCGGCGTAGCCGCCGAGCGAGGCAACGCCTTCCTGGATGCGCGCGCCGCCCGAGTCGTTGAGGCCGATCACCGGCGCGCCAACCTTCATCGCCTGGTCCATCACCTTGCAGATCTTCTCGGCGTGCGCCTCCGAGAGCGCGCCGCCGAAGACCGTGAAGTCCTGGCTGAAGACGAAGACCAGGCGGCCGTTGATCATCCCGTAGCCGGTGACGACGCCGTCGCCGGGCGGGCGGTTCTTCTCCATGCCGAAGTCGTTGCTGCGGTGCTCGACGAACATGTCCCACTCCTCGAACGTGCCGTCGTCGAGGAGCAGGTCGATGCGCTCGCGCGCGGTCAGCTTGCCTTTGGCGTGCTGGCTGTCGATTCGCTTCTGGCCGCCGCCGAGGCGAGCGCGCGCCCGCTTGGCTTCGAGCTGCTGGATGATGTCGTGCATGCGTGTTCTCGCTGATATCAATGGGTGGTCGTCGGCACGCCCGACGGCGTCGGCGTGGCGGCGAAGGCGCCCAGCAGCCGTCGTGCGGCGACCGACACCGGCAAGCGTCCGGCATCGACTTGGGCAAGCGTGTCGTCGAGCTGCGCGCGAACGTCGGCGTCGGCGCGAAACGCGTCGCGGAGGCCGGCGTCGATGCGTTCCCAGAGCCACGCGCGCGCCTGGCCGCGACGTCGCTCCTGCAGGGCGCCGCGCTGCTCCTGCGCCGCCCGGAACGCCTGGACGACCTGCCAAACCGCAACGACCTGGTCGGGCGCCAGGGCGCTGGTCGCCATCACGCGCGGCTTCCAATGGCCGTCGTCACGACGCGCGACCAGGTGCAGCGCCGACTCGATCTGGCCGACCGCCCGCGCCGCAGCGCCGGCATCGAGGTCGGACTTGTTGACGACGACCAGGTCGGCGAGCTCCATCACGCCCTTCTTGATCGCCTGCAGGTCGTCGCCGGCATTAGGCAGCTGCAGGAGCAGGAACATGTCCGTCATGCCGGCAACCGCAGCCTCGCTCTGGCCGACGCCGACGGTCTCGACGACGACGACGTCGTAGCCCGCCGCCTCGACCACGCGCATCGCCTCGCGCGTCGCCGTCGCGACGCCGCCGAGCGTGCCGCCGCTCGGGCTCGGCCGCACGAACGCGGCCGGGTCGACCGAGAGCCGCTCCATGCGCGTCTTGTCGCCGAGGATCGATCCGCCCGAGACGCTCGAGGACGGGTCGACCGCGAGCACCGCGACGCGCAGCCCTTCGCCGATGAGGTGCAGGCCGAGCGTCTCGATGAACGTCGACTTGCCGACGCCGGGAACGCCCGAGATGCCCAGGCGAAACGACGGCTGTCTTGGCGCCGGCAAGGCAGTGAGGAGCGCGTCGGCGCGATCGCGATGGTCGGGCCGGCGCGACTCGAGCAGCGTGATCGCCTTGGCGATCGCGCGCCGCTGGGCCTCGCCGGGAGTGCCCGTCACGCCGGAGAGAAGGTCCTGGTCGGCAGGCCGCAGCATGGCGATGCCAGCGTGCGTCAAGCCGTCGCCAGCGAGCGCTTGATCTGCTCGAGGACGTCCTTGGCGCTCGCCGGGATCGGCGTCCCTGGTCCGTAGATCCCCTTGACGCCGGCGTCGTAGAGGAAGTCGTAGTCGCCGCGCGGGATCACGCCGCCGACGAAGACGACGATGTCCGACGCGCCCTGCGCCTTCAGTGCCTCGATCACCGCCGGCACGAGCGTCTTGTGGCCGGCCGCGAGGGTCGAGATGCCGATCGCGTGGACGTCGTTCTCGATCGCCTGGCGAGCGCACTCCTCGGCGGTCTGGAACAGCGGGCCGATGTCGACGTCGAAGCCGAGGTCGGCGAAGGCGCTGGCGACGACCTTCGCGCCGCGGTCGTGGCCGTCCTGGCCGAGCTTGGCGATCATCACGCGCGGCCGGCGCCCTTCGGCGTCGGCGAATTCGGCGATCTCGCCCTTGAGCGCATCCCAGCCCTGGGCGCTGTCGTAGGCCGCGGCATAGATGCCCGAGACCTTCTGCGTGTCGGCGCGGTGCCGGCCCCACGCAGCCTCGAGCGCGTCGCTCACCTCGCCGACCGTGGCGCGCGCGCGAACCGCCTCGATCGACAGCGCGAGCAGATTGCCGTCGCCGCTTTCCGCGCACGCCGTCAGCGCGGCGAGCGCCTTCGTGACCGCGGCGGGGTCGCGCTTGGCGCGCAGCGCCTTCAGCCGCGCCACCTGGTTGTCGCGCACCGCATGGTTGTCGATGTCGAGGGTGTCGATCAGCGCTTCCTCGTCGAGCTTGTACTTGTTGACGCCGACGATGACGTCCTCGCCGGAGTCGATCCGCGCCTGCTTCTCGGCCGCGCTCGCCTCGATCTTCAGCTTGGCCCAGCCGCTCTGCACGGCCTTCGTCATCCCGCCCATCGACTCGATCTCTTCGATGATCTTCCAGGCCGCGTCGGCCATCTGCTGGGTCAGCGCTTCCATCGCGTAGCTGCCCGCCCACGGGTCGACGATCGACGTGATGTGGGTCTCTTCCTGGATCACGAGCTGGGTGTTGCGGGCGACCCGGGAGCTGAACGCGCTCGGCAGCGCGATCGCCTCGTCGAGCGCGTTGGTGTGCAGGCTTTGCGTGCCGCCGAACACGGCGGCCATCGCCTCGATCGTCGTGCGGACGACGTTGTTGTACGGGTCCTGCGCCGTCAGCGTCCAGCCCGAGGTCTGGCAATGCGTGCGCAGCATCGAGCTCTTCGCCTCCTTCGGCTTGAACTCCTCCATGATGCGATGCCAGAGCCCGCGCGCCGCCCGCATCTTGGCGATCTCGAGATAGAAGTTCATGCCGATCGCCCAGAAGAAGCTGAGCCGGCCGGCGAACGCGTCGACGTCGAGCCCCTTGGCGATCGCGGTGCGAACGTACTCGCGGCCGTCGGCGAGCGTCAGCGCGAGCTCAAGCGTCTGGTTCGCTCCCGCTTCCTGGATGTGGTAGCCGGAGATCGAGATCGAATTGAACCTCGGCATGTGCGCGGCGGTGTAGGCGATGATGTCGCCGACGATGCGCATGCTCGGCCCCGGCGGGTAGATGTAGGTGTTGCGCACCATGAACTCTTTCAGGATGTCGTTCTGGATCGTTCCTGAAAGCTTGTCCTGGGCGACGCCCTGCTCCTCGCCGGCGACGATGTAGCCGGCGAGCACCGGCAGCACCGCGCCGTTCATCGTCATCGACACGCTGACCTTGTCGAGCGGGATGCCGTCGAACAGGATCTTCATATCCTCGACCGAGTCGATCGCCACGCCCGCCTTGCCGACGTCGCCGACGACGCGCGGATGGTCGCTGTCGTAGCCGCGATGAGTGGCGAGGTCGAAGGCGACGCTGACGCCCTGGCCGCCGCCGGCGAGCGCCTTGCGGTAGAAGTCGTTCGAGGCCTCGGCGGTGGAGAACCCCGCGTACTGGCGGATCGTCCACGGCCTGACCGTGTACATCGTCGCCTGCGGTCCGCGCACGTACGGCGCGAAGCCGGGCAAGGTGTCGGTGGCCGGCAGGCCCTTCAGGTCGGCCGCGGTGTAGAGCGGCTTGACGACAATGCCATCAGGCGTCTTCCAGC
>Ga0207650_10001991_pt1 | contig 14322 bp, 13 predicted proteins | sample KBSS63metaG_FD_184325 | JGI IMG/M metagenome (GOLD analysis project Ga0207650, IMG submission 184325) | Switchgrass rhizosphere microbial communities from Kellogg Biological Station, Michigan, USA - KBS S6-3 metaG (SPAdes) (version 2) | ecosystem: Host-associated > Plants > Roots > Rhizosphere...
CACAACAAGATCATCGACATCTGGCATCGCGCCACCGAGAACGTCTCCGATGAGATGTTCGGCGAGATGGCCCGCACCGAGCAGGACCGCGGCGAGTTCAACCCCATCTTCATGATGGCCGACTCCGGCGCCCGCGGTTCCAAGGAGCAGGTCCGCCAGTTGGCCGGTATGCGCGGTCTGATGTCCAAGCCCTCGGGCGAAGTCATCGAGACCCCCATCACCGCCAACTTCCGCGAAGGCCTCTCCGTGCTGCAGTACTTCATCTCCACGCACGGCGCCCGCAAGGGTCTGGCCGATACGGCGCTCAAGACCGCCGACTCCGGCTATCTCACGCGCCGCCTCGTCGACGTCGCGCAGGACGTGATCGTCACCGAACAGGATTGCCAGACGTTCGACGGCATCGTGGTCACCCCGATCATGGAAGGCGGCGACATCCTCGAGCCGCTCCGCGACCGCATCGTCGGCCGCGTCTCGCAGGAAGACATCTACGATCCGCTCACCGGCGAGATCCTGGTGTCGCAGAACGAAGAGATCACCGACGATCTGGCCAACTCCATTCAGGAAGCCGGCATCGAGCAGGTGAAGATCCGCTCCGGTCTGACCTGCGAAACCCGCCGCGGCATCTGCCGCCGCTGCTACGGCCGCAACCTGGCCAGCGGCAAGATGGTCGAGATCGGCGAAGCGGTCGGCGTCATCGCCGCCGAGTCGATCGGCGAGCCGGGCACGCAGCTCACCATGCGTACCTTCCACGTCGGCGGTACCGCATCACGCGTTTCCGAGCAATCGAAGCACGAAGCAACCAACCCCGGAAAAGTGCAGTTCGTCAACGTCGCCACCGTCACGAACAAGAACGGCGATCTCGTCGTCATCAACCGTAACGGCAAGCTGCTGATCATGGACGATGCCGCGGTCAAGAAGCCGAAGAAGGGCGAAGCCGCCATCCTCGACACGACCGGCCGCGAGAAGGAGCGTTATGCGCTCGTCTACGGCTCGACGCTGAAGGTTCACGACGGACAGCACGTCGACGCCGGCCAGCCGCTCGTCGAATGGGATCCGTTCACCTCGGCGATTCTCACCGAGGTCGGTGGCAAGGTGACCTTCAAGGACATCGTCGAAGGCGAGAACGTCCGCGAAGAAACCGACCGCGTCACCGGTCTCACCCAGATGGTCATCGTCGAATCGGCCACCGCCGAAAAGCGCACGCCGACCATCACCATCAAATCCAAAAAGGGCGAGGAGAAGCGTTACCTGCTTCCCACCGGCGCCCACGTCATGGTGCAGAACGGCAACGAGGTCTACCCGGGCGACATCCTGGCCAAGATCCCGCGCGCCACGACCAAGACGAAGGACATCACCGGCGGTCTGCCGCGCGTCGTCGAGCTCTTCGAAGCCCGCCACCCGCGCGATAAGGCCGTCATCTCCGAGGTCGAGGGCACGGTGCATCACGGTCCGGTGGTCAAGGGCATGCGCCGCGTCATCATCGAGACCGACGAAGGCACCCGCCACGAGTATTCAGTGCCACGCAGCGTGCACGTCAACGTGCAGGAAGGCGAGCGCGTGCGCGCCGGCGATCCGCTCATCGACGGTCCGATCGATCCGCATGACGTCCTGGCGGTCCTCGGCATCAAGGAGCTGCAGCGCTACCTGGTCGACAAGATCCAGGAGGTCTACCGCTCCCAGTCCGTCGCCATCAACGACAAGCACATCGAAGTCATCTGCCGCCAGATGCTGCGTAGCGTTCGCGTGACGCGCGTCGGCGATACGGACTTCCTCGTCGACGAGCAGGTCGATCGCTTCCGCTTCATGGAAGAAAACGAGAAGGTCATGAACCGCGGCGGCGAACCCGCCGACGGCACCCCCCTCCTCCTCGGCATCACCAAAGCCTCGCTCTCGACCGACAGCTTCATCTCCGCCGCCTCATTCCAGGAGACCACCCGGGTGCTCACCGAGGCGTCGATCGCCGGCCGAGTCGACCACCTGCGCGGCCTCAAGGAAAACGTCATCGTCGGCCGCCTCATCCCCGCCGGAACCGGCATGCCCGTCTACCGCGAGGTCTACCTCGAGAAGGACGAACCAGTCCCGGTCCAGCCGAACCTCGAGGATCTACTCCGCGCCGAAACCGACGACGACGCCGAGGAAGCGCTGTCGCTGGCGGATTTCGACGACGAGCAGTAGGTTCTGTCGCATTCGCATCATCCGAAACGGGCGGCCGAAAGGCCGCCCGTTTTGTTGCTCGTTGTGTCGTTACTTAACGAGCCTGTGGCGCCACCACTCCGTCGCGAATTAGGAGAGCCTGCCATAAGTGCTAACCTATGCCTTGGCAGGTGCGATTGGCGCCGCTGGTTCGCGCCAATCATGAGTAGAGAATAGCCCATGAGTGAAGACCAAATCAGCTCGGATGCTCACGCAGTGGATGTCGCTCTCCGTATACCAAACGTTTCAGCGCCGGATCGTGACGCGCTCTTTCGTCTTCTCGTCGAGGAAATCAAGGATCTGACTGAAAGCGAAAAGCTTCAGGGTTGGACACCGTGGGTTATGTCAGCTTCGCTCATCAGCGTTAGCTGGATTGTTGTTCAAGATATTTGGGCGAACCGGGTTTCTTTTCAAGCTAGTTTGGGCCCCTTCCTCATAGTTGCGCTAGGTCTGACGAGCTTTTTACACATTATTGGTATTGCTCGGGATCTGTCGGAACGGGAGCGATCTAAGTTCTTCCTCATTCACGCAACGAACACCCCTTTGCACGCGGTTGTTTTGACCGCTTGGCTTAGCTGCCTTGCGTTTGTTTGCTTTATTTTTAAGCCCATACCACCACCGTATCTGCTTCGCATAGTCGGCGTGACATTCGCGATCTTCGCTTTGTTTTCAGCGGTCACTGTCATTGCTATCGCTGCTCGCCTCCCGTTGCCTATCAACAAGAAAGGGTCGCGCACTGCGCTCTTTACAGGCGTAGCCTTAGTGGCTCTGTACAGTTACGCAGTCGTCATCTTGCTGCGCGCGAATGTCGTTCGCGTAGCAACTGTCTCAGATCTGCGTACCGGCGGTCTGCTCGCACTGTCTGGATTCGCGCTTCTAATAGTCTCCCGAGGTCGCGGACATCATGAGGTGGTACGGCGAACACTGATGGAGCTAAGGCGGGACCTTATCCTCGATTCGATTCCGCTGGACGAAGCACGACAGCGTGCCAGAATGGCGCTGAGAGGAATGTGGATTTCTGACGTAGTCAAGGATGACGTGAGACTGCTTCTCGGGCATATCTCCGCCGTTCGAAGCTTGTACGATGAAGCCTTTCGTAAGATTGACGTCCTCAAGGGTGCAGTTGACATTGGAACCGTAGCCGTTCCTCTAAAGGAGTTTGAAAAGGATGCTGTTTCGAACACCTTAGAGGTCCTTCATTCATTTGAGATGCGAATTTTGAAGATTTCTGAGGAGTACTTCCGACTGTTGAAAAATGTCCAGCAGCGCATCGAAGTGGTGGCTCGTATCGCAGGTGAAACAGCAACGGACCGGGACGCGCTCTTGCTGGAGACTCGCAGGGCGCAAGCACAGGCCGACAGTGACCTTCTTAGATTCGCTCGGGAATATCACGCTATTCAAGCCGCTTGGAATTCTTGGTTCCCAAGCGAGTCGAAGCAGTACACGCCTTTCGGAGTTGCCGCCGAGGATGCCTCATAAGAAGGAGCGGAATAGCGAGCAGTTTTGTTTGAGTGATCGGTATTCTCAGCTTCCTGCTTCCCACCCGGGCGACATCCTGGCCAAGATCCCGCGCACCACGACCAAGACGAAGGACATCACCGGGAGTAGCCTTCGATTAGACGCCGCTTACGAACGCCTACCTAGCCACTCCGGCGCGCACCCGCTCAATCCGCGTTCTTGCTGAACTGCGTAGTCAGTGCGCAATCAGAGAGTTTCAATCACCATGTAGTAACAAGTAGCAACCCGTATGAACGGCCACCCAACTCTTCGCAGCAGCCGACTCGCGGCCGTTCCTTGGCCCGGCGCTTCCGCGCCTTGTGCTTGTAGGTTCGCGTGTCAGTGTGGCCTGCACGTGGAAACCGCGAGCGGCTGAGCTAAAGAACGTTCGGCCGTCCATGGTTATCTCCTCGGTTCTCGCGGGCTCGGTATACCGCGGCCGTCTAGCCGCAAACGCCTCGCCCCACCCCGGAAGATCTTGGTCTCAACCGGCCACGTTGTCGCCTTTGATGATCGCTACGACGCGAACCGTCTCAGCCGAACTAGAGTATTCTCTTGACCAAAAAAGTGACTACAGAAAATAGCGGTCCATTCGGCCCAGTTGTCTATGAGAATTGGCGCTGTGCGCTTCGCCGACGCGCTATCGTTGGACCAAGCGATGAATTCGAACTGTTCTCCGATGCCAGGCTTCTCGGTACCTGGTGCCCATCCGGGTCACCCTACCAGCTAATTGCAACCTATGATCGCGTCGGCGAGGCCGTTTCGACACCTGCAGCTGTTCTTCGCTCAAGCTTCTACGGTGTGCCTTGGAGTTTGCCGTTCTCGTCAGGGGATAAATCAACGACCGCAGACGAGTACTACCACTCCGGATCACTCTACGATGAATTCGCCGCACTCGTGTCTCTGCTGCTAGGTATACGCCTGAAGGCGGCGTCAGGCGCATCACGCCGTTTTGAAAAGCAGGGCGATCCACTCGGCGTTCCCGTGGCGGCATCCCGAATCCTCGTACCTCAATCTCGGAGGGTTGGCGTCATGCTGCCCCATGCCGTTGGCGACCGCGACATTCGCCGTTTTCCATTGTTGGAGGCCTTGCCTAAGATCGAGCCCATTGACGCGAGCGTTCTCATACTCGCCGCACGCCAATATCAAGAAGCCCTCTGGGTAGCTGAGGTCGAACCGCAACAAGCGTGGCTGCTCCTCATTTCTGCAGTCGAGGCGGCAGCAAATCGCTGGGCCTCTGGAACTACGCCGCCAGTCGAGCGTCTTTGCACATCGAGGCCCCGCTTACAACAGATTCTACTGGAGGCCGGCGGGACAGAACTTCTCAAGTCAGTGGCGGAGCAGATCGCTCCGTATATGGGTGCAACCGCGAAGTTCCGGGACTTTCTGCTGGGCTTTCTTCCGAACCCGCCACGTTGGCGCGGGCCAGAAGACTGCCGGATACCGTGGGAGCACAAATACTTGAAACATGCATTCGAACGCATATATGGATATCGTTCCCGTTCATTGCACGGCGGTGCCGCATTTCCGCTTCCACTCTGCGACCCGCCCGGCAAACTCGAAGAGAGGCCTTCAAGTATCGGCAAGGGCCATGGCAGGCACTTTTGGAGTTCAGCCGACGTTCCGATGCTGCTCCATGTCTTCGAATTCATAACACGATCGGCGCTGCTCGCTTGGTGGGAACTACTTGTACCGCCGGGACGAGATGCGTGACTCGCGCAGGGCGCCTAACTCTTCGCAGCAGCTGACTCGCGGCCGTTTCGTTGGCCCGGCGCTTCCGCGCCTCGTCCTTCGCAGGTTCAGATGGCAGTGTGGCCGTACTTGAAGGCCGCGAGCGGCTGGAGCGAAAGAACGTTAGGTCGACGTAAGTCACGCTTGTGAGACGATAAACGGAATTCGTCCAGTTATTCGTTTTGGGTGGTTGCCGACGGTAATCACGGTACCCGCTTCGAACGGCCGTATCTCACTACATGACCTGAAGCGCACAACAAACGTCTGAACGTGGCGGCGGTGGTAGTGTTTTACGCGGCCGATCTTGGCGCGCGTCAAAGTCCTCTCGACGTTATGCGCCGGTGCATATCGGGCGGATAACAGCGGCACTCGCAGAATGTCCCTACCCTGAATGTTGGTAGAATAGGTGTTACTATGGTTGGGCGAAGGGAAAGGCTCTTTAGCCGCGAAACCGCCCTGTTAGATATGAGCCGAGTTTGACGAGGCAGGAGGTTGCAATGATCGGTTTCTTTACCAATGCCAGCGACACGGACATGATCGATTTTGTTACCTCGGCGGCGCATGCCGCCGCACCTACCGAAACGGTAGAAGTCATACCCATTCAACGCAGGCCCGACTCAGAAGTTCTGCGGTCGCGAAGTTTCGCGTCGGAATTGCTCGACATGAATGCTTGTGTACTCGATTGCGATCAGGCGTCGCCGATGGCGTATGCGGCCGAGTTAGGTTCTCTAGGAAAGGGAATCGCTTATTGGTCGGGAGCAAACAGATATGATCTTGAGGACGACGACTTCGAAAGTCTAGACCATCGCATCCTCTTATTAACTCGCGAGGGCAGCGATGACCACGTAAACCGATATTTTCGCGACTATTACACAATCCTTAAAGTACAGCCTACCAATTTGATCGCACATCACGACGAGTTGGCTAAGTGGTTGCGCGAGACGGTAAATCGAACGGCGCCAAAGGTGTTTGTGAGCTATCGCTCATCGCAACGTGAATTCGCGAGGAACGTGGCCGATGCTCTTCGCGCGAAGGGTGCTTTCGTTTGGTTTGATGAAATGAGCATTGTCCCGGGCCAGTCGATACCCGGTGAAATTAACCGTGGCATCGGCTGGGCGAGTCATTTGGTTCTCGTTATAGATGAGTCGTTCTTCAAATCCAAGTGGACGAAAGCCGAATACGAATCTGCCCTGTTCGTCTACATGGGCGAACGGTCGGGGCGTCGCGGATCAGGTCCAATACTGCCGATCTTTTTGATCGATCCCTCGGATCGATCCTTGCCGCCGATGTTACGTAGAATTCGAGGGATCGATGCGCGGTCAAAGTCGTTGGACGAAATTGTCACGCAACTTTGGAATGCGCTAACCATCGTCGGCTATCGGTAAGCAGTGCGCCGCCCGACTCTTCGCAGCGCCGCGGAAGCGGGAGCAGAGACGGTAGGGGTCAGGCCTTCGATCTTCGGCCGTGAGTTCTCGTGGTCGGGAACGCGTCGCATGGCGGAGGGCTCGTCCGCCGAAGCGTGGTCGGTCAAACGCGCCCAACAAGCGCTTGCAGCGGACTGCCTGCCGTCCTCTGCTAGTCTTGTCCTCATGTTCTGCGCGCGGCACGCAGTCCGCTGAAGCCAGAGCCGCCAGGCTCGCACACTTCCGAGGTACAGGAGACCCCCATGCCCGCCCTGAAGACGGATAAGACTTCTAAGCCCGCGGTCCGGAAACCGGCCAAGCGCACGGCGGCACGAGGCAATGCTGCCGCGACGCTGCCGGAGGCCATGACCGGCAGGGCAAGCCCCGCGAAGGCGGCGGTCGGCGACAAGCCGGTCTTCGCCTACATCGCCAGCCTGCCGCAGCCGCAGCGCGGCATCGCCGAACGTGTCGATGCTCTGGCGGCCAGGACGCTTCCCGGCCTGCAGCGTTCCGTGAAGTGGGGCATGTCGTATTACGGCGTCGGCGACGGCTGGTGCTTCTGTTGCGGTGGCTTCGCCGGCCACGTCAAGCTCATGTTCGTGAACGGTGCGGCGCTCAAGCCGGTACCGCCGGTGACGCCGGTGGGGATGGGCAAGTCGACGCGGGGCGTGGAGCTCAAATCCGTGGACGACCTCGACGAACGCCAGATCGCGGCGTGGATGAAACAAGTGGCGGCCGTGCCCGGTGTCGGGGGGAAGAAGCGTTAGGCCGGAAGTCGGCCGAGACCTTCTGAGGGGTCAGGCCTTTGATTCGCGGTGTCGCAGCAGCTCGGGAAAAACAAAGGCCTGACCCCCGTCAAAAAGCCCTTGGAGTTCACCGTCCCGATAGCGATACGATCGGGTGACGTTATGAAGCTATTTCCCAGCGAAGGATAAAAGATGGGGTCACACCTTCGTCCCATCTCAGAAGCGCAAGGTGTGCTCCCAATTACTGTCAGGGCACAGTTAGGCCCTCGGACCCCAACGGTAGAATCCTTCGCGCAAGCGGGTAGGGAATCGATCGCCTCCTACACTCCTTTGGGAGAGGTCTGACCATGCCAAACGTCGAGCAGGAACGCCGTGACCTTGAAAACCGACCGTTTCAGCACCCCGACTCGCGTGAAGCTGGCGAACTGTCGCAGAAGCGGTCATCAACCGAAGACATAGTGCCCGCGGCCGATGTTTTGCCCGCGGCGAAGAGCGATCCGGCGGAGAAGTCGCTTTTCACGCGCTCGAAAGTGGTCGAAATCCTCATCGGTATAGCGGTGTCACTCCTAACATTCATCGGCTATCGGATCTCAACGTTGGACGAATCAGTGAAGAACATGAATACGCGTATCGACCGAGTGTTCGAAGCTTTTCCTGAGTTTAGGAGGCGTATCGCAGAGGAGCGCTCAACACAGACGTTACGGCTCGCTCTCCTCGTCCTTCGCTCTCGCTCGAACCGCGATGAGGCGCTTGTGCATTTGATCGATGTTGATCGCCGCTCCCGAAAGACCTTCGTTATTCCGGTGAGACTCGTTTCCAACCGGTTTTACATGCATCATCTTCATGGCTTCGCTAACAGCATCGACCCGTATGCATTGTCACTGGCCCAATATCAAGCGGAACTAGAAGGCGCGGATTTGCATCCGCTCAAACTTCCGGGTTATTTGTATGCCGACGCTAGCTTTGCGATGACGACGCGTCCGTCGTCATCAGCACTAGTTGACGATATTAGGTCATTGATCGTGAGTTTTGGTCGACCTCTGATCGAACAGAATTTTGAGTTCACGGGCAGTACGTTCGAGGATCTTGCCAACGACATCACGACTCGGCCAGAAAGATGGACGGTTGTGCCGACGCAGTCGCCTCACCCAACCACTACTACGGTCAAGTAACGCTCCTGTCCTGGTGAGCATGGCGACACCCGCTCAAGAACGCCCCGTCACCTCTTCGGAATGTCCGTCCCGTAATCGCGGCGATAGGCTTCGCGCATCTGTTCCACGAGCGGGATGAGGTGCGCGTGCTCGGGGTCCTTGGACAACTCCTCGGCGGCGTAGTAGATCTCGAGGGCGCCGGCCAGGGCTTTTTCGCGCGCGGCTTCGATGGAGTCCGACACTTCGCCGGCGAAGGACTCCAGGGCATCGGCCAGCGTCTCCATTTCGAAGAGTTCCATTGCTTCCTCGGTGGTGCCGAGGAGGGTTGGGGCGCTGGCGGTGTCGCGCGGGGGAGTGTTCGCGATGTGCGGGACCTGCTTTCGGACGGTGGCGAGGGTGTTGAGGATGCCTTCCACGTCGATCTTCTGTTTCGTCATTGAATCCTCCAAATGCCGGGCGCGCCACTGGGCGCGCCCGGCTGACCGGGGCTTACTTCAAACGTGCGGCGCGGGTGTCGGAGTCGGCGCGGGAGCCGGTATTTCCGGCTGCGCTTTGCGGGTGCGTCCGAGGCGGTTGGTCTTCCGCATCAGCGCGACGTGCGGCAGCAGGTTGGCGTGCTGCGGCACCTTGACCAGTTTCTTGCTGACTGTGTAGGTCAGCAGGACCGACTGGCCGAGGTTGTGTTTCATGGTGAGGACGGCCGAGGTGACGCCGTCGAGCGTCGCCTTCAGTTCGTCGCGCACCATCGACCAGCGCGCGGTCAGGTCGACCGCCGCCTGCAGCTCCTCGGCGCTTTGTCCGACGGTCGCCTGCACCGTCTCCGAGGCGCCGACGGCGCTGATCGCCGCCTGCGTGAAGTCGGTGTTCAGTACCGCTACCGGATGCAGCGTGCGCGCCGTGGGGATCGGCAACTGTACGTAGTTGGGGATCAGCGCCCGAAGCGCACGGACGCTCTCTACGACCGATTCCGGCGTCACGGCCGGCTCCTGTTCCGCTGTCGCAGCGGTTTCGTTGGTGACTACCTGTTTGACCATGATGCTTTCTCCTTTCTGGATCGGTAATAGGACGCCGCTCGCGCTGTGTGCGCAACTCGGGTGGAATCCTTGGTAAACGTCAAAAGAGCGTGCGTCGCAAACCGCCGCTCGCCTGCCTCCGCGGGTAGCGAGCCCCGGAGGAACGCATGTTGTGATGAGGCTGGAGGAGCTAACGCTCGACCCCACTTGCATCAGATTCCGGCTTGCCCTTGCTCAAGCGCGACGGAAGCTGCACCTCAGTTTTCAAATCCGGTCATCGACTTCCCACCGGATCCTCGCTCGGGATTCGGACGCCATGACTCAGGCGTCGCCTCTGCGTGACTGGCAAGGTAGGCCCGCGATTTTCGATTGTCAATGCCACGTACGCGCATCTGCATTTGTTACGTGTCCTATTTTTTGACTTGACGTTACCGCGCCTCTCGAGAGAGGTCCCCTCTTTCGAAGAGCGACGCGGTCTCTCGCATGAGAGTGGGAGACCTCTTCGAAGCGAACCGCGATCCCTTGCAAGGGGAACCGAGTCGCTTGCAAAGGGAACCGAGTCGCTTGCAAGGGGAACCGAGGTCGTTTGCAAAGGGAACCGAGTCGCTTGCAAGGGAGCCGAGGTCATTTGCAAAGGGAACCGAGTCGCTTGCAAAGGGGGCGGAGCCGCTTGCAAGGGGAACCGTTAACCGTTCGAAAGACTGCTTTGTGTCGGGAAGGACAACGGTTTCACGCGGAGGCGCGGAGGACGCGGAGAAATCAAAACCTGCTTCTCTCCGCGATCCCCGCGTCTCCGCGTGGAAGACGTTCTTCCTCTCCAAAATCGGTCGTTGCGCCATCTCCAGCAGTCATGTGGCGTATCCTCCTCTCGAACTGGTCGCGTCGTCGCCACATGAGGAGAAACCGATGCTTGCTCGAAAGTCCCCTTCGATCGTTGTGTTCGCGATTCTCGTAACTGCCACGCTCTGTGTTGCTTCATGCAGCACCATTGGCTCGTACGGGAATGTTCGTCTCAAAACGGCTCGAGCCGTCGGCGGCGTCACTTCAGAGCAGGTCAAAATCAGTAACCTTCATACCTGGATGCAGAGCAGGCCAAGCGGATTCGCGCTGGCCGTATCGCCGGTAGGCGGGAACTGGGAAGCTGAAACGCCCAAAGGACGCTACAGATGCGAGTCAGACGACATGCTTAAGCGCCGTGCCAACTGCGTCAAGCAATAGTGTCTGCCCGACCGCACATCTCGCGCAACTCTGTGCCTTAGCTTTCGAAGGAGCTATCTCATTCGCATCAACCGAACGGGCGGCCGAAAGGCCGCCCGTTTTGTTGTCAAGCAAGCCGGCGGTGGCGGTATTTCTCCACACGTAGGCGGTGGCCGGACCCCTGTGGCGTCCTTCAGTGGGCTGGCGGTTTTGCCGCTGTCTCGTTCACCTTCTTCAGCGCGTCGGCCGGTGTGAGCTCTTTCCCTGCGGCGTCCACGTAATGCATGTCGAAGGGGACGTCGGAGTGGATGAAAAGCATGCACGCGGTGCTGCACGAAAAGCGGTGCACGTGCTTGCTCGGCATGAAGGCGAAGCCTCCCGCGTGGAGCGGCATGGCCTTCCCGTCCTTCATCTGCGCTTCGGCCTGACCGCTGACGATCATCACCGACTCGTTCGGAGTGTGCCAGTGCCAGGGGAACTTGCAGCCCGGCTTCATCTTCGCGAGGATGATCGAAGCCCCCTTCGAGGGATCGCCGCTGACGACCGCGCCGGTCGCGCACGTCGGCATCCCTGGGAACTCGCCGAATTTCATCTGCGAAGTATTCATCGCCGCAGGTTCCTGCGCGAGGAGAACACCCGAGCCGTTTACGAGGAGAAGGGCCGATCCGAGGAGCAAGGACAGTCTGCCGAGTCGCATGGTTTTCCTCCTGCCGGGAAGCTTAGCGCAACCGGCACGCGTCGAGAAGATTATCGTCGAGGCTGGCGTGCCGCAAAGGATCGGAGTCGGCGAAGTGTTCGTGACGCTAAATCCGCTGGGTGAAGCTCAGCCCATACGATCAGCCGCCGTTCAACTAGCGCCGGCGACTGCTATTCTTGCTTCGCGCTCTGCGCGCGGCACGCAGCCGCTGACCCCAGAGCCGTTGGCCGGCGCAAACCATGGACAATCGAACACTCCCGCCAATCCTGAATCTTCGCGTTCTCGTCCGAATCGCGGGGTCAGCTTCCTGTGCGGTGATGGTGGCGGTGGCTTTCTTCTGTTTTCTTGCAACAAGACCACCGTCGATTGACGGATTTCGGTACCGCGGCGGTGACTTCGTAAGTCCAGCGGCAACCGACGTCGCTCCCATCTACGGAGACGACGACGTGCCATCGATCATCGGTCGTTACTCAGTCCATGGCATTCCGTGCGGGCAAGTCTTGCGGTCAATCGACAAACAAGCCACAACTGCGCATTGGATCATCGTGCGGAAATCACAGGAACGCGGCGAGTACGTTAGAGATCGCCAGCTTGTAAGAGTCGCAGTTCGAAATTCGGACTCAGAGTGCCGTGTCGCAGTTGGCTGGCTTATGTTTGATATTCCAGCGTCAAGCGCTGATGCGCCTGTGTCGCATAGGGCACGTTGGGCTCGCGAGAATCTTTGGCCGCGGTTCGAAAAGGCGCTGCGAAACTAGTTGTCGAAACCGCCGCTCAACACGCGCTTGCAGCCGACGCAGAGATGGTAGGAGTCAGTTGAGGTAAGTTGGGGTCACATCTGGAAACTCAACTTAACTGCGTTCGCGCAATCCGGAAGTTGAGTTTCCAGATGTGACCCAACTTACCTCAACCAACTTACCTCAAAGTGAAGAGCAAGGTCGCGAAGTCCGCGACAGGGAAATCGACGAGCGAAAATGTGACCCCACCGACCTGCGCTGTTCTTCGATGGCTGCGATTGCACGGCGGCTAACTTTTTGTTCCGCCGGACTTCGAGCCGGACTCTGTTACTCTAGTCTTCACCCGCACCATGGCTGGTCGAACCTTGGTGCGCTGTGAACGTTAGGCGCTTTGGAATTCAATCACGGCGATCCGGCAGAGTAGAATGTTGGCATGGCAGATTCCTGGGACGTCCTTATTAGTTACTCGCGTGCGGATCAGTCCTTCGTCGAGACGCTCGCGCAACGACTTACTTCTGATGGATTTAGTGTCTTCTACGATCAAGCAGATATCGCAGTGGGTTCTTCGCTAGCCTCCGCATTGGCAGATGCGGTTCGCCGTGCGAGATATGTTCTGATTATCATGTCGCCCGACTATTTTGAATCAACTTGGGCAGAAACCGAACTTGTATTTGCACTTACAGATGAGATCGAGCAACGGCGCATAAAAGTGATTCCCGTGCTGTATCGAGTATGTGATGTTCCAGCTCCGCTCAGGGCAAAGATATTCGCGGACTTCACTTCGGCTGAATCGAGAGAAAAGTCATATGTTGGTTTAGTCAACGCGCTTCGTGATGGAGCTAAACGCTCAATCGGAGTCGTCGATGTTGGCCGCCAGCAGCGGTCTCGGGATAGTGCGGCGATCACACCGTTCGGCGCAGCACGATCCGTTCGAGATGACGCCTCGTTGCGTCAGGTTGTAGCGGAACTTCGTGAAAAAGTAGAAGCAATCATGGCGTCCAACGTAGATGACTCTCGCCCTTCGGAGTCCAGTGATCATGAGAGCAACTTATGTTTTGTAGTAATGCCGTTCGCGGTTGAGCAGTTAAATGATGTTTACGAGTTCTTCATCAAACCTTCTTTGGAAGCTCGTTGTGGTGTGTTATGCGTTCGTGGTGACGATGTGTTTGGTTCAAACGTAATCATGGACGACATCAAGTCGAGTATCAAGCGCTGTCGTTTGGTCGTTGCGGACCTAACGGGGCGCAATCCAAACGTATTCTACGAAGTGGGAATCGCTCACACTCTAAACAAAGATGTATTGCTCTTGGCCCAAGCCATGGACGATGTGCCCTTTGATTTGAGGCATCGGCGAGTACTCCTTTACGACTTCAGTCCTCGCGGATGCAAAAAACTCGAACACAGCATTGTTGAACACATTACGGCAATGCTTGGCAGTACCGCCTAACTCATAGATCAGCGCAGAGACGGTAGGGGTCAGGCCCTGGATCTTCGGTGGTGAGTTCTCGTGGTCGGCAACGCGTCGGATGGCGGAGCGCTCGTCTGCCGAAAGCATGGTTGGCCGAAAGCAGCCCAACAAGTGCTTGCAGCGGACTGTCTGCCGTCATCTGCTAGTCTTATCCTCAATGCTCTGCGTGCAGCACGCAGTCCGCTGAAGCCAGAGCCGTCAGGCCCGCAACTTCCGAGGTACAGGAGATCACCATGCCCGCCCTGAAGACGGACAAGACTTCTAAGTCCGTAGTCCGGAAACCGGCCAAGCGCGCGGAGGCACAAGGCAAAGCTGCCGCGACGCTGCCGGAAGCGATGACCGGCAGGGTCAGCTCCGCGAAGGCTGCGGTCGGCGACAAGCCGGTCTTCGCCTACATCGCCAGCCTGCCGCAGCCGCAGCGCGGCATCGCCGAACGTGTCGATGCTCTGGCGGCCAGGACGCTTCCCGGCCTGCAGCGTTCCGTGAAGTGGG
>Ga0207650_10001994_pt1 | contig 14309 bp, 16 predicted proteins | sample KBSS63metaG_FD_184325 | JGI IMG/M metagenome (GOLD analysis project Ga0207650, IMG submission 184325) | Switchgrass rhizosphere microbial communities from Kellogg Biological Station, Michigan, USA - KBS S6-3 metaG (SPAdes) (version 2) | ecosystem: Host-associated > Plants > Roots > Rhizosphere...
TCTGTATAAAACACATGAACTGATTTTGGCAACGGCTGATAAAGTGAATCAACATTCTGCCATTTTAATTGCGCGAACGAAAATGTTGGAATAAGAAATAGCACAATGAAAAACTTGCGAACCATTAAGCAGTAATTTGTGCTTTTTCTTTTTGCCATGCTGCCCTTCCATAACCAGGAACAACATGTCGTTCGCTGTGGTATGAGGAACGAACCAATGGACCGCTTTCAACATAGTCCAGGCCCATTTGATAGCCGATCTCTTTGTACTCCCCAAATTCATTGGGGTGAACAAATCGTTGAACAGCCAAATGCTTTTTTGTAGGTTGAAGATATTGACCAATAGTAACTACATCGCAACCGGCGCTGGCAAGATCCTGTAAGGTTTGAATGACTTCTTCCTTCATTTCACCAAGGCCCAGCATGATTCCGCTTTTTGTTCTCATTCCAGCTTGTTTAAGCGTTTTGATTACCTCCATACTCCTCCAATATTTTGCCTGTATCCGAACCTGTTTTGTAAGACGCTCAACTGTCTCAATGTTATGCGACACTACTTCCGGCCTGGCATCAATCACTCGCTGAATATTTTCCTTTTCACCTTTAAAATCTGGGATGAGCGTTTCAAGCGTCGTTTCAGGGTTTAATGCTTTTACTGCTTTGATGGTGTTGTACCAAATTAATGAGCCGCCATCCTTTATTTCATCGCGGTCAACTGACGTGATAACAGCATGTTTCACCTTCATGAGATGAATAGCTTCAGCTACGCGTTGCGGTTCGTCCCAGTCCACAGCACCTGGCCTGCCAGTTGCTACCGCACAAAAGCCACAGCTCCTGGTACAAACGTTACCAAGAATCATAAATGTAGCCGTGCCTTCGCCCCAGCATTCGCCCATGTTTGGACAATTGCCGCTTTCACAAATAGTATGAAGTTTATGGGTATCAACGAGGTTGCGAACATGCTTGTAGTTTTCGCCAATTGGAAGTTTTACACGAAGCCAATCCGGTTTATTTTTTTTTACTATTTCAGTAGTTGTCGAACAATTGCTCATAGTAATAAATCTTATCAATATTCATCAGTCGTCACTTAAAAGCTCAGCAAAGTTCTGAACGTAGAAGTGAGTGACACAACAGGCGGTCAATAGTGAACAATCTGCTGGTTAAATAATTCTGCAAATTTCCTGAGAAATTTTGAAATACCTGTGAAGTTATTTGCGGCTGCCAAATACGAAGGCAATATGGATTTGTGTGAAGAATTGCTGGTGATCAAAATTTACCATAATTGGAATTTTTTCAGCAAAGGCCTCGGTGCTGATACCTATTTCCATAGCCTGTACACTTTCGTTATACCTTCCAAAGTCAAAGCGCAAAGCACCGCGAAGGAACGCTCCTGGTTTTATTTTTAATTCATTCCAGCCCTTGGTAAATCCCGAACTTCCGTAAATATTACCGGTACTCATAAATAGCGCAGGGTCATCTTCATATTTGATAGACCTGTCACCATGAACGGGATCTTTCACATCCAGATAGTATGGCTTAAGCAGCCCCAGATCAAGTCCTGCAACTGCATTAATAGTGATAGCCACTCCGTTCTTATTTCCTTTTTGTCCTAAAATATACTGGCGACCAAAGCCAAGCTTTGCCTGGTAAAAGTTGTTTTGCTTACCGTACACAAATGAATTGCTGAAAAACTGATCACCACCTAATTTTTCTTCTTTACGGTGTTTGACTTCTGTCAGCTCCAATGCATAAATATTACCTGACCGCACTGATTTCCGTTTGCCATACTCGTAAAATACTCCATAACCGGTAGTCCTTATTTCGATTCCAAAAACACTCTGTTTATGATAAGACAGGTTGCCCTCCTCTTCCTGTTTGGCAATGGCATCGATCCTTTGACGTTTTTCTGCTTTTCTATCTTGTCTATTTGATGTTTTTCTAACGGGACGGGTCTCGGTTGAATCCTGACCAAACAATGATAGACCTGCACCGAGCACTAAAATGAATACAATTATTTTTTTCACGGAATAACAATATGTTCTTGAACGTAAATTTAGGCAAAAAAGTATGACCTCAGTTGTTGAATATGAAGGAGATTTGAGAACAGTTTGCACCCACCTGCGTTCCAAAAACGGTTTCGAGACAGATGCACCTGTTGACAACAATGGCAAGGGAGAACGTTTTTCCCCTACAGATCTGTTAGCAACCTCGCTTGCAACCTGCATGTTAACGGTTATGGGAATTAAAGCAAGAAAGATGGGATTTGACCTCAACGGCATAAAGGTTGAAGTGGAAAAACTGATGAAATCGGATCCCAGGAGAGTTGGTGGAATCAATTTATTTTTTCATATACCTGAGAACCTTTCAAGCCTGGACGAAAAGACGAAAGAAATTTTGAAACACACTGGTAATACATGCCCGGTATGGCTCAGCATACATCCTGATATTGAAGTAACAGTTAATTGGGACGCCTGGAGCTGAGCAGATTTCCTACGTAGATCATCTGTTTTAATTGAGCAGGATAAAGAATAGGTTTGTTATACACTAAATCCTCACCTATGTCAATGTCAAAAAGCCGACTAAATCTATTCAGGGTTCTTTTGTTTTTGCTGATCCTGTACATCCTCGCTTCCTGTGCCCGTGGAGTTACACCCGACCAGGCAGCCGGCAGGAGTTATGGAAAATGCAGGCCCGTCAGGTAATTTTTAAAAGGGCGTTTCCAACCGCACACTGAAGGCAACGCCTTTGATCGCAATACTGGGTTTTTAGCTCAATAAAAGCCTGGGAGTCGAATGCTGTTTTATTAGAAAGTCCAAGGTTGACAAAACCTTTTGTAACGGAGTTTGTTTCTGCCTGCAAGTCTTCTAACCACCCTACTGCTTTCATTTTATACTTCTCCTCTTTACGATAATGTCCATAAGCAAATAGCATGGGCACTGCAGTGTTGATGATAATATTGTCGACCATGTCATTGCCAAGTGTTTTCTTTTTGAAAGATGAAGTCTCATCAAACCGGTAGTGATAATGCCAGTAATCATTAGCAATAACATCAAACATTTTTTTGACGTCAGAAACTCTATCTTTTTCAAGCAATTTAGAAAACAAGTGAGCAGAATTTTGAATCAAGGCCGCCAGCTGAGAAAGACGAATGGTGGGAAAATTGCCAGGTCGCATTCTTAAATAATGGACTGGGGAATGGATGGGTTTCAGCTGGTATTTCTTCTTAAGAAAATTATATTCTCTTTGTAAAAGCCTTGGATAATCTTCTTTAAAATTCTCTTCCAATAAACCACACTGCCCAAATAGCAGTGCTTCCAATTGATGTATTTGATGTTTATGCTTTGCAAGAATCGATACTGAAATGGATCTTGCCATTGTTTCAAATGCCTCGGCATTTACTTTCATTCCAAAGTTGCGGGCCAACAGCCACCAGAAACTTTCCTCCCAGTGCGCATTATTTTCTTCAAGAAACTTAAAAATAATAGAGGATTTTCTTATGAGACGTTCAGCAAGTAACCGTTCTTTCCATGAGTGCCATGTAATCTCTTTAACCGATGCTACTGCATTCGTACAGGGGATGAACGTCAAAGAATTCATCAGGCTTGTGTAACGATCGAGCAGCAAATTAGAAATACGGGGCTGAAGTTCTAAAACCGGGATGTCGGAATCTGTGATGTCATGTTCAAAAACTACGTGCAAAACCACGTTTTTATAATTACAATCGCCGCTATGGCCATGCTCATTCCATTCAGAGGTTTTCAAATGAAGTTCAATTGAACCGACCAGAGTTGTGTCATCGATTTTGACCTGGGCATTTGTAAAATCGGGTCCCTGGTTGTTATTGAGCTTTCCAGGAGAAATAATTTGTATCCTCTCACCTTTTACAGTTTGAAGTTCGGAATGATTGAAATATTGAAACTGCCAGATGTATTGTAAAAGTTTTTCTCCTCCTGTACGAAAAGGCAGTGTTAAGTTTAGATTTTCTCGTTTCGAGTGAATATTCATTACCAGTGCTAACTATAATGAACTTAAAAAGATTTCTGTTGAATTACAAATTTATTTTATCTGAAATTTTGAAGTTCTCTCACTACCCTGCTAACCGGCAAACCCATTACATTGTAAAAATCTCCATTAATCTGTTTGATGCCAACCACTCCTATCCATTCCTGGATAGCATACGCACCGGCTTTATCGTACGGTTTGTAATTGTCAACATAAAATTCGATCTGATGCTGGCTTAGCGGATGAAATTCCACATCGGTGCTATCTGTAAAAGAGATTGTTTTTTCATTTCGTAAGATCACCACACCAGTAATTACTTTATGGTGAGTACCCGCTAGCTTACTTAAAATAGTTATGGCTTCAGCACGATCAATAGGCTTTCCAATTATTTCATTTTTTAAAACCACAATTGTGTCTGCTGCAATAATGATTTTACCAGACGCCCTTTGTTGAACGGCTTTTGCTTTCCCCAATGCAATATGTAAGGCAACATCTTCAGGCGTCAGGGCTTCCGGAAATGATTCATCAGTATCCGCGACAATAATTTCAAAATTTATTTCAGCCCATTCCAATAGTTGTTTTCTTCTTGGCGATTGTGAAGCCAGGACAATATTTGACATAGTTCAAAAATAAATGCGGAAAAATATCATGGAAACAATGCCTGTGAACATGATTAATTTGCTGAGGCTACTCAGTGCCGAAAATTCATTCACAGTGTTTGCTTTGCTAAGTTTAAAAAGCAGGTAGGCCAATGGTATGATAACTAAAACAATGCTATAGGCAATAGCATACCACCACTGAAATTGCAACACATACAACTGGAGGATAATTAAGGCGGCTAATAAAATTACAATCCAGATAGAAACATAAATTTTGGTGGCCCGAATGCCGGCAACAATCGGCAAGGTTCTGCAACCATATTTTTCATCGCCTTCCATATCCTCCATATCCTTGATGGCTTCGCGAATGAGAGAGCTGATAAATGCAAACCCTGCGTACAAAAATGAAATTCTGAAAAATTTTGTAGTAGCGGCACTGGTGCCCATAATAGCCTCCCGTGGCGATGTAAATGCAAAAAACAGAATTAGAACTGTCCATGCAGTTAGAATTGAAATCACAATATTGCCAATTAGCAGTTGCCTTTTAAACGAAGTTGAATAAAGCCAAAGAAACGCCGCACAGGCAATGTTGGCCATAATTAAGTACCATTTGTTCAACCCGACACCGATTGCAGTAGCTACAACACCTAAAAGGCTGAACACAAAATGCCAGATAATGGCCCATCTGCGATGAAGAGTTTTAGCAAAAACGTTTTTCTCCGGTTTGTTAATCTGGTCAATATTTAAATCGAAATAATCGTTGATGATGTACCCTGCTGCAGCGATTGAAACTGATGCAAGTATGATCCAAAGCAAGGCCCTCTGATCGTTTTTTTGAGACAAAGGCGCATAGATACAGAAATAAAACAACGCCTGCGTCAGTACAATAAAAACAAGATTTGGCCAGCGAATCAAACGCAAAAAAGCAATGACTAATTTCATTAAAATATCTTATCGTGATGAAATATCAGAATGATATTTCCAGTGGTCGTTCAGTTTTAAAACTTTTTCAATAACGTCACGTACACAGCCATACCCTCCGTTAAAGGAAGAAATGTATTTACTGATCTTTCTTACCTCAATAACAGCGTCTGCAGGGCAACAGGGTAATCCTACCTTTTCCAGAACCGGAATATCTGGCAAATCATCTCCCATAAATAAAATTTGTTGCCACTTCAGTTTATTTTGTTCAACATAAGCCTGCATGAATTTCAGCTTATCTTTTAATCCTAAATTAATTTCTGTAAGACCAAGGTATTGCAGGCGGTTAATAACCGGCGCTGAAGAACCACCAGAAATAATGAGAACATTGTACCCGTTTTTTAAAGCCATCTGCAAAGCCAACCCGTCTTTAACATTCATAGTCCGCGCCTGTAATCCATTTTCAAGCAGCAATACACTGCCATCAGTTAATACGCCATCTACGTCAAAAACAAAAGTGTTTATATCCTGGAAATGTTCAAGTACGTTCATTAATTTCTAAATTAACTATTTGACGAGGCGCTAATGTAGTTCAGGCAATGCAAAGTTTACTAGTTAGTAGTATAAATCTTAGTGTGTGGTGAAAATACTTTCCGTAAACGTTTCGTAGATTTTTTTTAAGTGGGGGTACTTTTTCAACATCTCCAGATGTTTTTTTATAGTATCCGTGTCATTTCTTAAGGCAGGGCCTGTCTGTGATTGCGCAGGAGAAATGTAATCAAGTCTTTCAGCTGTTTCCTTTATTAAAGGCAACAAAAGTGTGAAATCAATTCCTTCACTATTGCAATACGATTCTGCCAAAGCGTATAGGTGATTTACAAAATTGTTTACAATAACTGCTGATAGATGCAGTTTCATTCGTTGTTCATCGTCCGCTTCCACAACCGTATCGGAAATGCTTTGCGCCAATATTTCCAGTTCCTTCAAAGTAGATTCATCGCTGGCATCAATTATAATGGGTATGTCCGGAAGGTGTGTACTTTCTTTTTTCAAACTTTGCAACGGGTAAAAAACGCCGAAATGCGTTGCTGCATTTTTCAAAATATTTTTAGAAACAGATGCTGCAGTATGCACAATTGTTTTATCAGGTAACCGTAACTCCTCCAAAATTTCTTTTATGGCGATGTCTGAAACGGCCAAAATATAAAGGTCGGCGTTACGGTAAACCACATTCCAATAATTGGTGGATTCGGTATTTAACTCGTACGCTAGTTTACTGGCTGCGGTTGTATCCCTTCCGAAGACCTGAACAACTACATGTCCCGCGGCTTTTAATTTTCTTCCAAGAATAGTTGCTGTATTACCGGTACCTATGATAACAATTTCCATGGATGCTATTTAATATTGTAAAAGGTAAAGTTGAATTGCCAGGTCACTATCAATGTAATTACCACATATCTTTAAACATTAAACCTTTGAACGTATTTATGGCTTTGCCAAGGCGATTGGTTTTAAAATATGTAAGGACAAAATTTAAACTTCTTTCTTCCATCTCCAAAAGAAAGGCTGCTGAAAAGGCTTTTGAGTTATTCTGTACACCACAATCGCGCATCAATAAGGACCTGCCTCCTGTTTTTAAGAAATCTGAAAAGATCGAATATTCATTTGACGGAAATATAGTGCGGGGTTATCGGTGGAATCACCCTTCTTCGAAAAAGGCTTTGATCCTTCATGGATTTGAGTCAAGTGTGATCAATTTCGAAAAATACGTGGAACCCTTGATGAAGAAAGGATATGAAGTATTGGCTTTTGACGCGCCGGCCCATGGAAGAAGCACAGGCAAAACGGTTACTGTAATAGGCTATAAGAATATGATTCACCATATTTGGAACCATTATGGCCCTATTGATTCTTTTATTACCCATTCCTTCGGCGGATTAACACTGAGCCTTGCGCTTGAAGAAATTACCCATCCTTCCTCTACAAGAATTGTTTTAATTGCTCCCGCAGCTGAGACCAAAACAGCAATTGATAATTTTTTTGCGTTGCTTAAATTAGATAATGAAGTTCGTAATGAATTTGATAGGGTTATTGAGAAACAAGGAGGAAAACCCCCAGGCTGGTATTCGGTTTCGAGGGTGGCTCCTAAAATAAAGGGACAGGTATTATTCTTGCAAGACAAGGATGATAGTCTGACTCCTTTATCAGATGTAAAACCAATCATGGATAAAAACTATCCAAATTTTAAGTTTGTGATCTCCGAAGGGTTAGGCCATCGAAAAATTTATAGAGATGAACACTCCTTCAGGAAGATAATGGAATTTTTATGAGGTTTGTTCTTATGACTGTTAACTAATAACATTTTTATCAAAGCTGTAATGGTATGCACGTTTATAATTATTTAGCGCTGGGAGACTCTTATACAATAGGGGAATCTGTTGCTTTATATAATAGCTTTCCTTACCAGGTAGTCCAACTTCTGCGAAACAAAGAATATAACTTTAACGCACCTGAAATTATTGCAAAAACGGGTTGGACAACGGATGAACTGCTGGACGCGATCAATAAGTCTACCCTGCTACCTAAATATGATTTTGTTACATTATCAATTGGAGTGAATAACCAGTATCGCGGAAGAGATGCTATTGAATATAAGCAACAATATGAAGAGCTTTTAAAAAAGGCAATTGAATTAGCCAACAGCAAGAAAGATCATGTTATAGTGGTATCTATACCTGACTATAGCGTTACTACCCATGGGCAGTCCATGGATGTTGAAAAAATTTCCAGGGAAATTGAAGTGTTCAACAGTATTAATAAAGCATTGTCTATTCAATTTAAAGTCCAATACGTTGATGTTACTCCTGGTTCAAAAACGGCAAAAAACGATCCTTCTCTAATGGCTAACGACGGCCTTCATCCGTCGGAGATAGAATATGCAAAATGGGCTAAAAAAATTGTTGAACTTATAGCTTCTCAGCTTAAATAAATTATATACGACCTCAATACAAAAAACCGTTTCTATGGATAAAATCATCATCTTGCGTTATACTTGCATGTTTGAAAGCAGGTATTTACCGTTGAAAAACAGATGAGATTTTAAATTATGCCCAAGAATTTGTTGATAGTTGAGTCGCCGGCAAAGGCAAAAACCATTGAAAAAATATTAGGCCCTGATTTCGAGGTTAAGAGTTGCTTTGGCCATATCCGTGACCTCGAAAAAGACGACATGGGTATTGATATTAAAAACAACTTTAAGCCACGCTATATTGTACCCGACGAAAAGAAAAAAGTGGTAAATGATCTGAAGCAACTGGCTAAAAAAAGCAACGAAGTATGGCTGGCAACGGATGAGGACCGTGAAGGTGAAGCTATCAGCTGGCACTTATGCGAAGTGTTGGGACTTGATCCAGCTACCACAAAAAGAATCGTTTTTCATGAGATCACGAAGCCTGCCATTCAACGGGCAGTGAAGCAACCGCGAACTGTAGATATGAACCTGGTAAATGCACAACAGGCCAGGAGAATACTCGACAGGATTGTGGGTTTTGAACTGAGCCCTGTCCTATGGCGCAAAATCAGCATGAAAAATAATTTAAGTGCCGGCCGTGTACAAAGCGTGGCCGTTAGGTTAATTGCTGAACGTGAAAGGGAAATTAATGCGTTTACTCCTCAAAGCAGTTTTAAAACTGAAGCCACATTTACATCAGAGGATAATTCAGGCAGACCAATTTCTTTCACTGCAGAAGGAACCAGGTTTTCAAATGCTGATTCAGCTGAGAAGTTTTTGAAGGAGTGCATCGGTGCAACTTATACGGTAAACGATATACAGGTCAAACCCACAAAGCGTTCCCCTTCAGCTCCATTTACCACATCTACATTGCAACAGGAAGCAAGCAGAAAAATGGGATATGGTGTTGCAAGAACTATGTTGTTAGCACAAAAGCTTTATGAGAATGGGCATATTACTTACATGCGTACGGATAGTGTCGCCTTGAGCGAAACAGCGATGGAAGATCTTCAAAAAAATGTGACGAGCATGTATGGCGAAAGATATTACCAGGCTCGCAAGTATAAAAACAAAAATGAGTCTGCACAGGAAGCTCACGAGGCCATCCGTCCCACCTATATGGCTAAAACAACTATTGGAGATGCTGATACAAGAAAACTTTATGAATTGATATGGAAAAGAACCATGGCTTCTCAAATGGCTGATGCAGAGTTGGAGAGAACTATTGCAAAAATCAAGGTGTCCACTAATAATGCAGAACTAACAGCGGAAGGTGAAGTTTTGAAATTTGATGGGTTTATTAAAGTCTATCGCGAAGATGTTGATGAGGAAGATTTGGATGGTGAACAACACCAGGAAGGAATGCTGCCACCATTAAAGGTTGGGCAAAAACTTTCATTCAAAGAAATGAAAGCGATTGAACGATTTACCCGCCCACTTCCACGGTATACCGAAGCTTCCTTGGTGAAAAAGCTGGAAGAACTGGGCATAGGCCGTCCCTCAACTTATGCTCCCACCATTTCCACAATTTTAAAAAGAGGTTATGTTGAGAAGAGAGACAAGGAAGGTGTTCAAAGAAATTACAGTGTTTTTGTTTTAAACAATGATACCATCCAAAAAAAATCGGAAACAGAAAATACCGGCGCTGAAAAGGCGAAGCTCTTCCCAACCGACCTGGGTCTGGTGGTTACCGATTTTTTGAAGCAATATTTTGATGACATCATGGACTATGGTTTTACTGCAAGGATTGAGGAAGAATTTGATGAGGTGGCACAGGGCAAAATGAAGTGGAGCAAAATGTTGAACGATTTTTATAATCCATTCAAAAAAGATGTAGAGAAAACAATTGAGACCGCGGAACGTATAAAAGGAGAAAGAGAACTAGGGGCTGATCCGCAGTCAGGTAAGCCTGTTATTGCCCGTATGGGACGCTATGGGCCCATGGTGCAAATAGGATCTGCAGATGAAGAAGAAAAACCAAAGTTTGCGAGGTTAAAACGAAATCAAAGTATTGAAACGATCAACCTTAATGAAGCACTTGAGCTTTTTAAATTACCACTGACGTTAGGCGAGTACGAAGGCCAGGAAGTTTCTGTTAATATAGGAAGGTTTGGACCTTATATAAAACTGGGAGAACAGTTTATATCGATTCCAAAAGGTGAAGAACCCCTGGAAATGGATATTGAACGGGCTATGGAGTTAATTGAAGAAAAGAAAAGAGTGGATGCACCCATTGCCGAATACCAGGGAAAGCCTGTAACAAAAGGCAAAGGAAGATTTGGTCCGTTTTTGAAATGGGATGATTTATACATTAATGTACCGAGAGCCTTTAATTTTGATAACCTTTCCCAAAGGGAAATTGACGAATTAATTTCCAAGAAATTAGATAAAGAAGCGAACCGTTATATTCAGCAATGGCCGGATGAAAAAATATCGATAGAAAACGGACGCTGGGGACCTTTTATAAGGTTTGGAAAGAAGATGCTTAAGCTGGGCAGGCGATCGAATGGCGAAAAATACACTGCGGAAGAACTGGGAACACTTACTATTGAAGAGGTCAAGAGTATGATAGAGGAACAAATGCCAGGGGCCTTTACAAAAAAAGTAGCTGCGAAGAAAACCAGCACCAAAAGAGCAGCTCCAAAAAAGAAAACTGCAGCTAAAAAGAAAAAATAATTTTTCCCGAATACTTTTAAATTGATTAGAAACTTTCAACCTTGTGTGGAAAAGTTTAACTACTTTATATCACGCTCTACTTCGATATTTAGAGTGAATTTACCCAATGGAAGAAACAAGAGAAATATCCGCATTATTTAAACTGATTGACGATCCGGATGAAGAAATATTTGGTGCTGTTTCAACGAAGATTGTTGACTTCGGAAAAACTATTATTCCTAACCTGGAACATCTTTGGGAAACAACGCCCAATGAACACATACAGGAGCGAATCGAATTGATCATTCATCGTCTTCATTACAAAGACCTCACTGAAGACTTTACTCAATGGAGCCTTGCCGGTCATCACGATTTGTTGGTGGGGGCATTATTAGTTTCGAAATTTCAATATCCGGAACTGGCGACAAGTACAACGCTTTTGGAAGTAGAAAAGATCCGCAGAAATATTTGGCTGGAATTGAATCAATACCTCACTCCTCTTGAACAAATACGCATTGTTACCGGTATACTTTATAGTTATTACAACTTAAAAGGAAACGAAGTTGCTTATACGGACGTAAACGAATTTTTGATTCATAAGCTCCTTGAAACAAAAAGGGGAAACCAGTTGAGTAACGGTATTCTCTATTTAATTATCTGTGATTTACTGGATATTCCCGTCAAGGCAATTGGTGTTCCAAAACAGTTTGTGATTGCCTATTTCAAGCCTGGCTACAGCAATGAGGCAACAGAAGATTATCGCGACAAAATTGAGTTCTTCATTGATCCTTCAAATGGAATGGTATTTACACATAAGGATGTAGATAGCTACTTTAAAAGAATTTCAGTTCCGGCTGTTGCTTCTTATTTCAAGCCTCTTTCCAACAAAAAAGTAATCCAGTACCTCCTGGAAGAAACCTCAAAATGTTTCGATAACGAAAAAGAAGACTATAAAAAAATTGAATTGATTCAATTGGCCAATTTACTGGACTAAATAAAACTCATGGGAACCATTTCCTGGGATGACTTTGAAAAGGTAGATATAAGAGTAGGAACTATTGTTGAAGCAAAGGATTTTCCAAAAGCCAGGAAACCAGCATATAAACTTACAATTGATTTTGGAGCATTAGGGATCAAACAATCATCCGCACAAATCACAAGATTTTATTCTGTTGAAGATTTGCCAGGGCAACAAGTAATAGCTGTAGTAAATTTTCCCCCAAAGCAGATTGCTGATTTTTTGAGTGAGTGCCTTGTATTAGGAATTTATGATGAAAATAAAGATGTAGTTTTAATACAACCGAAAAATGCCGTATCCAATGGATTAAAAATTGGATAAATGAACCTTTATACCGCATACTACTCTTCACCAGTGGGACTTCTTAAACTACAATGTTCCGACAAACATATTAAGACAGTCAGCTTTTGTGATGCCGAGGGAGATATTCAAAACGATGAACACAAATTATTGCAGGCGTGTGCAAAACAACTAGACGAATATTTTGCAGGCAAACGCAAGCAGTTTACTTTGCCATTAAGCCATGATGGCACAGAATTTCAAATAAAGGTCTGGGACCTTCTCTATAAAATTCCTTACGGCAAAACAATCAGTTATAATGAACTCGCTAAACAATATGGCGACTTAAAGGCGATTCGTGCCGTAGCTTCTGCCAATGGGAAAAATAATATTGCGATCATTGTTCCCTGCCATCGCGTAATTGGCAGCGATCAATCCTTGGTTGGCTATGGCGGCGGATTGTGGAGAAAGAAGTGGCTGTTGAATCACGAAGCCAAATTTCATCTTGGCGTGCAGGAACTTAACTTTCTAAACGCAGCTAATTAGTATTAACGGCAGATTTTTTTGACTAAAGTGTCCTGCCGCTGGTTCACAACTATAGTACGATAATTAGATAATAATTGAAATTTTAAATAGATACAGGCAGTATCGGCCAACGCACCCCAATTTTGCTGGATAGAATCTCGTACCATTACGCACAACATACTATCTGCACATTGTAGGCTCCCAGTACATACAGGCGGTTATTGCGTAATGAAGTACTAACATCGTTTATTTTTTTGCACACTCCATCGCAGGGATAGTCTTTGCTAGTGGCCAGGTACAACAAACTATAAAATAATAGTATTGTAAATAACAGATTTTAAAACGCCATGTTTTCATTTACCTTTCTATAAAAATATATTGAAGACAAAAAAACCGCAAAAAGTTCTGCAAGTAAATCAACAATATCAAATGTAAAATATTGCGGCAACAAAATCTGCAGGAGTTCAGATCCGCATATTGCTACCAAAATAAACAGAGTACTTTTCCAAAATGACAAGCCAAAAGTGTACAAGAAAATGTGTAAAGCATTTGAAAATGAAAAAGCCCAACAAAAATCTGGCAATGTGTCAAGTATGACTTTCCAAAATGTAGTTCGTGAAATATCAAACACGGGTAAGGATATACTAAGAAGTCCGGCCTTGCGGAAAAAAATATAAATCAATCCGCCAATAAACAAGGGAAGAAAACATAGATACCCGATTCTTTTTGCCATGAACTAACGCTATCTGAGCTCCTCACTTGTAAATGCAAGAGGTAATAAACGGCTGGCAGTATCAATTACATAGACATGGCCTGTCATTCCACCAAGGATCAATTGAACAGGATGATCTACCCTTCCTTCGTATTCCTGCAAAGTTTGACGGCAAATGCCACAAGGAGAAATGGGATGGTCGCTTTTTACATTTTCACTTTTATAACTAACAGCCATGGTTTGAATAGGAACCTTTGGATATTGTGATGAGGCGGATGCAAGTAAAACTCTTTCAGCACATAATCCCGCCGGGAATGATGCGTTTTCCTGGTTGCTTCCCGACACCACTTCTCCATTCATCAAACGGGCAACAGCACCAACCTGGAAGTTCGAATAAGGTGCGTAAGCATTTTCAGTTACCTGCCTTGCTTCATTCAATAACCAGCGCATATCTTCAGGTAATTCGTCAATACTGTCAAAAACCTTGTAGTTGAATTCGAATTTATTTTCTTTCATACATTTAATTAAGACAAAAAGTCCCCCGCCTAAGGCGGGGGACAATTAAAGTTAATCATTTTACAGTTTTAAACAG
>Ga0207650_10001995_pt1 | contig 14306 bp, 14 predicted proteins | sample KBSS63metaG_FD_184325 | JGI IMG/M metagenome (GOLD analysis project Ga0207650, IMG submission 184325) | Switchgrass rhizosphere microbial communities from Kellogg Biological Station, Michigan, USA - KBS S6-3 metaG (SPAdes) (version 2) | ecosystem: Host-associated > Plants > Roots > Rhizosphere...
CGACGTCGGACGGCTTGACGACATGCTCTTCGAGCGCCGCGCTGGCGGTAATGATCTTGAACGTCGATCCTGGCTCGTACAGATCCTGCACCGGCCGGTTGCGCCGCTCGTTATCCTTCGCTTCGCGGTAGACGTTGGGGTTGAAGGTCGGGTAGCTCGCCATCGCGAGCACCTCGCCGGTGGCCGGATCCATCACGATGGCCGACCCGCCGGCGGCGTTCGCCCACTCGACGCCGGCCTTCAGCTCGCGCTCCACCACATGCTGGATGTTCTGATCGATCGTGAGCTCGAGCGTGGCGCCGGCGGTGGGCGGCCGCTCCACACGCAGGAACGCCTGCTTACGCGCGTCCACCTGCACCAGCACTTTGCCCTGCTGGCCGCGGATGAGCGAGTCGTACACGCCTTCGACGCCGGCCAGCCCGGCGTTGTCGATGCCGACGTAGCCGAGGAGGTGGGCCGCCAGCGCCCGATTGGGATAGAAGCGGCGGCTCTCCTTCAGGAACCCGATGCCGTCGAGCCCCAGCGACGCGACGCGGCGCGCCTGCTCGGGCGATGCCTGCCGCCGCACGTAGGCGAAGGCCTTGCCGTTCTGCATCCGCTCGGCGAGCGCCTGCTGATCCTTCCCGCTGCAATCGTCGAGCGCGCGGCACAACGCCCGCGCCGCGGTGGCCGGATCACCGATTTCGGTGGGCACTGCGTAAATGGTGTCGGCGTCGACGCTCGCGGCCAGCACGTGCCCGTTGCGATCGACGATCTCGGCGCGCTTGGCCGGCGCCTCGATCGTCCGCAGCTGCTGACGATCGGCCTTGGCGGCCAGCTCCTTGTGGCGGACCACCTGCAGATAGACCAGCCGGCTCTCGATCGCCACCGCCCACAGCGCGATGAACGCAGCCGCCACCCACACGCGCTTCCGCAGCGTGGGGCGCCAGCGCAGCGTCCCGTAGTCGTGGGCCGCGTCGGGGGAGATGGCGTCGTCCATGGCGGTCACCGGCTGGCGACGACAGACCGTGGTGGAGGCGACGTCTCGACGACGCGCTCGATCACCGACGCGTCCTCGGGTCGCGGGGTCACCATGTGCAGGCGGCCGAGCGCCAGCCGCTCGATGCGCTCGGGCGCCTGCAGCGTCTGCGCCTCGAGCCGCAGGTGACGGTTCACCTCCGCCTCGCCGGCGCGCTCCTGCTGCATCTGCTCGAGCCGGTAGCCGTTGCGGCGCAGCTCGAACTGCTGCCACGCCCAGAAGAGCAGCACGGCGACGATGAACACGCCAATCGCCACCGACCGGACCATCTCGCGGTTCCGCTCGCGGTCGATCTCGCGCACGATCGGGTTGTTGCGGACGTCCTTCTTGATCGCGTATTCGAAGGTTTCGGCCTTCATGCAGATACCTCCGCGGCTCGCAGCTTGGCGCTGCGCGCCCGGGGATTGCGATCGATTTCGGCGTCGGCCGGCACCAGCGGCCGCTTGGTGAGCACGCGAAGGCCGCACTCGCCAGCCGCCTGCATCGAACGCAGGACGTGCTTCACGACGCGGTCCTCGAGCGAGTGAAACGTGATAACGACGAGCCTCCCCTCCGGACGCAGCCGGGCCGCCACGGCGTGCAGGCAGTCGCCCAGCCCCTCGAGCTCACGGTTGACCCAGATGCGCACCGCCTGAAACGTGCGCGTTGCCGGGTCGATGCGCGTGTAGCCGCGCGTCGGTACCGCCCGCCGCACCACCTCGGCGAGCCGGCCGGTGGTCTCGATGGGCGCGACCGTCCGCGCCGCCACGATCGCCCGCGCGATCCGGCGCGCGTGGCGGTCCTCCCCCAGTTCGTAAATCACGTCCGCCAGCGTCTTCTCGTCGGCCTCGGCCAGCGCCTCCGCGGCGGTCGGGCCGGCCGACGTGTCCATTCGCATGTCCAGCGGCTCATTCCGCCGGAAGCTGAATCCGCGCCCGGGCTGGTCGAGTTGCATCGACGACACGCCCAGATCGAGCAGGATTCCATCCACGGCGCTCAGCCCCTCCCGATCGAGGATGGCCGGCAGCTGCCGGTAGTCCCCATGCACCACATGCGCCCGGTCGCCGAAATCGCGCAGCCGCTCGCGCGCCAACTCCACCGCCGCGGGATCGCGATCCACGCCGAGCAGCTGCGAGGCTCCGGCCTCGAGCACCGCCCGCGCGTGACCGCCGAGCCCGACCGTCCCATCCACGAACACCCCGCCGCGCGACGGCGCAAGGTGCTCGAGCACTTCCGCGACCATGACCGGCTCGTGCACCTCAGATCCGTCCGATCCGCCCGGCGCTACACTAGATACCGTGCTGAGACAGCAGCAGCCCGTCGTCGTCGGTCCACGGCTCGCGGGCGAGCTTGTCCACGAACCGTTCTTCGTTCCACACCTCGAGGTAGTTGATGCGCCCCAGCACGCGCACATCGCCCACGATGGCGGCGCGCTGCCGCAGATGCGGCGGAATGACCACGCGCCCCTGCGGATCGAGCTCACCCGGCTGGCCGTAGTAGCTGACGCGATCCATGAACTTCACGAGCGACGGATGCTGGGTCGGCGCCTTCAGCACGCGCTGCTCGAGCTCGGACCACACCTGCATCGGGTAAATGCGCACCGAATCGCCCTTCACGCTGGTCACGAACACGTCCGCGCCGCTCCGCGCCTGCACCAGGCCGCGAAAAAGCGTGGGAATCTTGAGCCGACCCTTGTCATCGATGCGGGTCGAGGCGCTCCCCCGGAAAACAGCGAGACTGAGACCACCAGGCTCCATAAAAAGCCACTTACGGCCACCAAATCTTAAGGGTGGTGACGGTTGCTGTCAATTGCAAACGACTGATCCAAAAGAGTTTCGTTCGTATCTGACCCACCCTAGGTTCGTCTGATTTTCGCTTTCTCGTATCTTCGCCACAACCTGTCGCTGCGTCCACTCGAGACCACCCGAGCCCTGGGCTATGCTGGAGCGCTCATGCTTCGTGCCGCGTTGATCGGGTTCCCCTCCAGCGGAAAGTCCACCCTCTTTCAGCTCATGACCAGCGCCCGCGATGGAGCGGGCGGCAAGGGCGACGTCCGCATCGGCATCTCGAAAGTGCCCGACGCCCGGCTCGACGTGCTCACAGGCATGTACAACCCGAAGAAGCGCGTGCCCGCGACGGTCGAGTTCACCGACATCGCGGTAGCGGCGAAGGCCGGCGGCGCGCAGGCGCTGGTGGATGTCGCGAACTACAAGAACGCCGACGCGCTCGTGCACGTGGTGCGCGCGTTCCGCGACGAGACGGTGCCGCATCCGTCCGGCTCCGTCGATCCCGCGCGCGACGCGCAGGCAATGGAAGACGAATTGATTCTCGCGGACCTCGGCGTGGCCGAACGGCGCCTCGAGCGCATCGAGCGCGATCTGAAGAAGGGACGCTCCGCAGAGCTCGAGAAGGAGCGCGACGTCGTACAGCAGTGCCGGACGGCGCTCGAAGAGGGGCGTCCGCTGCGCACGCTCTCGCTGGCCGGCGATGACGTGAAGCGGCTCCGCGGCTTTCAGTTTCTCTCGGCGAAGCCGCTCCTGCTCGTGATCAATCTCGACGAAGCCGACGTCGCCGACGTCGGCGCGGACGTCGAGCGCGCCGCCGCGAAGACCGGGCTCACCGCGTTCCTCTCGCACGCGGCCACGGGCGCGGTCGCGCTCTGCGGCAAGATCGAGCTCGAGATCTCGCAGCTCGAGGCCGCCGACGCCAAGGCGTTTCTGGCGGATCTCGGGCTCGCCGAATCGGGGCTCGATCGCGTCATCCGCGCCAGCTACGACCTGCTCGGCTACATGTCGTTCTTCACGGTCGGCGAGGACGAATGCCGCGCGTGGTCGATCTCACGCGGCACCCCGGCGCAGCTCGCGGCCGGCGAAATCCACACCGATATCCAGCGCGGGTTCATCCGCGCTGAAGTCGTGGCGTACGGCGCGCTGACCGGGCGGGGCAGCATGGCGGCGTGCCGCGAGCACGGCGAGGTTCGGCTCGAAGGCAAGGAATACGTGGTCCAGGACGGGGATATCATCAACTTCCGCCACGCCACCTAACCGACCGTGAGTGCTCTCCAGACTCGAGTCCTGGTGCTCGAGAGCCAGACGCCGTTCGTGCACGGCGGCGCCGAGATCCTGGCGCGCGAGCTCCTCGGCGCGCTGCGTGGGCACGGCTACGAGGCCGAGCTGGTCTCGATTCCGTTCCGCGATGCGCCCCGCGACGAACTGCTGGCTCACGCGGCGGCGTGGCGGCTGCTCGATCTGACCCGCGCGCTCGACCGGCCGATCGATGCGGTGGTGGCCACCAAGTTCCCCACCTACTTCGTCCGCCATCCGGCCAAGGTGGCCTGGCTGGTGCACCAGCATCGCGCCGCGTATGAGCTGTGCGGTACGCCGTTCAGCGACTTCGAGCACACCGAACGCGACGTCGGCGTGCGCAAGCGGCTGATCGAGCTCGACACGCAGATGCTCGGTGAATGCCGCGGGCTCTTCAGCATCGCGCGCACCGTCTCGGCACGCGTGCAGAAGTACAACCAGCTGACGGCCATGCCGCTCTACCATCCGCCGCGGCTGGCCGCGTCGATCCGGCCCGGCGCCTACGGCGACTACCTGCTGACGGTGTCACGGCTCGAGAAGGTGAAGCGCATCGACCTGGCGATCGACGCGATGGCGCGGGCGCGCGGGAACACCAGGCTGGTGGTGGCGGGCGACGGCAGCGAGCGGGCCGCGCTGGCGGCGCGCATCGAGGCGCTCGGGCTCGGCGATCGCGTGCGGCTGGCGGGGCGGGTCGAAGACGCCGAGCTGATCGAGCTGCTGGCCGGCGCCCGGGCGCTGCTCTTCACGCCGTTCGAAGAGGACTACGGCTACGTCACGCTCGAAGCCTTCCTCGCGCGCAAGCCGGTGATCACGACCACCGACGCCGGCGGGCCGCTCGAGTTCGTCGAGGACGGCGTGAACGGTCTGGTCGCCGCGCCGGTGCCCGACGCGGTGGCCGACGCGATCGCGCGGCTCGCCGCCGACGCCGCCGCGGCGGCCCGGCTCGGCGACGCGGGCCATGCGCGCGCGCGCCTGATCTCGTGGGACGGCGTGGTCGAGCAACTGATGGCGGCGGCGCGCGACGGAGTGGCGTCTGCAGGCTGACCGACGGCATTTCCCGGCGGCGTCGCCGGATTCTGTTCGTGGGCCCGGGTCTTCAGACCCGGGCGGCGTCCTCGTCATCGTCCCCACGTTCAACGAGCGCGAGAACGTCGCCGTCCTGGTGCCGCGGCTGCTCGCGATCGAGGGCCTGCGCGTGCTGATCGTGGACGACGCATCGCCCGACGGTACCGGAGCGGTGGCCGACAGCCTGGCCGCCGCGAGCGGCGGGCGCCTCGCGGTGATGCACCGTACCGGTCCGCGCGGCCTGGGACGCTCCTATGTGGAGGGCATGCAGGCCGCCGTCCTCACCCACGTGCGCTGCGTGTGCCAGATGGATGCCGACCTCTCGCACGATCCGAGCGATCTGGTCCGGCTGATCGGCGCCGGCGCGTCGGCCGATCTCGTCATCGGATCGCGCTACGTGCCGGGCGGCAGGCTGCACAACTGGCCGCGGCGGCGCGTGTGGCTGAGCGCGGTCGCCAACTGGTATGTGCGCGCCGTCACCGGCCTGCGCATCCGTGACTGCACGAGCGGGTTCCGCTGCTGGAGCCGGGACCTCCTGGCGCGCCTGCCGCTCGCCCAGATCGCGTCCGACGGCTACGCGTTCCAGGTGGAGATGGCCTTCGAGGCACGGCGCGCCGGCGCCAGGATCGTCGAGGCACCAATCACGTTCGTCGAGCGGCGCCAGGGCTCGTCCAAGCTGTCGTGGAGCGTCATCGTCGAATCGATCTGGATGCCGTGGCGTCTTGTCTCGCGGCGGCGCTGATTTTGGTATACCCTCCCCGTCCCATGCCAGCCCCCGGGGGCCCGCGGCCTTCGATCTCCGCGTTCTTCCCTTGCTACAACGACGAGGGCACCATCGCCGGCCTGATCCGCGAGACCGACGCGCAGCTGCGGTGCGCCACCGACGACTACGAGATCATCGTCGTCAACGACGGCTCGCGCGACGGCAGCGCCGCGGTGCTCGCCGACCTCGCGCGGCAGATGCCACCGCTCAGGATCGTCACCCACGAGGTCAATCGCGGCTACGGCGCGGCACTGCGCTCCGGGTTTGCGGCCGCCACCAAGGAGCTGGTGTTCTACACCGACGGCGACGGGCAGTACGACGTGAAGGAAATCCCGATCATGATGGCGCTGCTCGTGGACGACACCGACTTCGTCAACGGGATGAAGATGTCGCGCAGCGACCCGGCCTACCGGGTGTTCGTCGGCAACCTGCACAAGTTCGTCACGCGGTGGGCATTCTGGCTGCCGATCGACGACGTGGACTGCGACTACCGCCTGATCCGCCGCTCGGTGCTCGAGCATATCGAGCTGCGGAGCAACAGCGGGTCGATCTGCGTGGAGCTGGTGAAGTGCGCACAGCGCGCCGGCGCGCAATTCCGCCAGGTATCGGTGCGCCACTACTCGCGCCAGTTCGGCAGCTCGCAGTTTTTCCGGCCCGGGCGAATCCTGCGCACCTACGCCGATCTGGCGCGTATGTGGGTCGAGCTGATGGTCCTGCGCCGCGGCACCCCGGCTGATAGAATCCGCCCGTGAACCGGCCACCGGACGCGTCGGTACCGCACCTGGCCTTCTACGCCGGCCGGCGCGTGCTCGTCACCGGCGGACTCGGGTTCATCGGCAGCAACCTCGCGCGCCAGCTCGTCGCGCTCGGGGCGCAGGTGACGATCGTCGATGCCCTGATCCCCGACTACGGCGGCAATCTCTTCAACCTCGACGGCATCGCGGATCGCGTCGGCGTGGAAGTGGCTGACGTGCGCGACGCGGCGGTGGTGGCGGCGGCCGTGCGAGGACAGGAGGTCATCTTCAACCTCGCGGGTCAGGTGAGCCACATCGACAGCATGCGCGACCCGCACACCGATCTCGAGATCAACTGCCGCGCGCAGCTGTCGCTGCTCGAGGCGTGCCGGATGCACAACCCGGGCGTGAAGGTGGTGTTCGCCGGCACCCGGCAGGTCTACGGCCGGCCGTCGAGCCTGCCGGTCACCGAGGATCACCTGGTGAAGCCCACCGACGTCAACGGCATCAACAAGGCCGCGGGCGAGTACTACCACCTGGTCTACAACAACGTCTTCGGCCTCCGCGCCTGCTCGCTGCGGCTCACCAACGTGTTCGGGCCGCGGCAGCTGCTGAAGCACAACCGTCAGGGATTCATCGGCTGGTTCATCCGGCTGGCGATCGAGGATCAGGAAATCCAGATCTACGGCGACGGATCGCAGGTGCGCGATCTGGTGTTCGTGGACGACGCGGCGGACGCCTTCCTGCGCGCCGGCGCCAACGACGCCGCCAACGGCCGCGTGTTCAACGTTGGCGGCGAGGAGCCGATCACGCATCGCGTGCTGGTCGAGCGGCTGATCGACGTGTGCGGCACCGGCCGCTACCGCTTCGTGGAGTGGCCACCCGAGAAACGCGCAATCGACATCGGCAGCTTCTACGCCGACTCGTCGCTCATCGCACGCACCCTCGGCTGGCGGCCGGCGGTGCGGCTGCACGACGGGCTGCAGCGTACGGTGGCGTTCTACCGCGCGCACCTGTCGCACTACGTCCCCGCCGCCGCGCGGGTCGGCGCGCCGTGAGCCTCTCCGACGGCGAGCGCCTGCCCTTCGTCGATCTGAGCCCGGGAACCGACGCTGCCGAGATCCGCACCGCGATCGAGCGCGTGCTCGCCGGCGGCTGGTTCATCCTCGGCCCCGAAGTCGAAGCCTTCGAGGCCGAGTTCGCGGCGGCGTCGGGTGCCAAGCACGCCGTCGGCGTGGCCAACGGCACCGATGCCATCACCCTGGCGCTGCGCGCCGCCGGCGTGAACGCCGGCGATGAAGTGATCGTCCCGGCCATGACCGCCGCCTTCACCGGCCTCGCCGTGGTGGCGGCCGGCGCAATCCCGGTGATGGCCGACGTCGACCCGCGCACGCTGACGCTCGATGCCAGCGCGTGCGCCGAGGCGATCACGCCGCGCACGCGGGCGATCGTGCCGGTGCACCTCTACGGGCAGGCCGCCGACATGCTCGAGATCATGACGGTGGCCGACCGGCACCGGCTGGTCGTGATCGAGGACTGCTGCCAGGCGCACCTGGCCACCTGCAACGGGCTGCCGGTCGGCACGATCGGCGCGGCCGGCGCCTTCAGCTTCTACCCCACCAAGAACCTGGGTGCGGTGGGCGACGGCGGCGCCGTGATCACGGGCGACGGTGCCATCGCCGACCGTGTCCGGCTGCTGCGCAACGGCGGCCAGACCAGCCGCAACCTGCACGCCGTGGCCGGCGTGAACAGCCGTCTCGACGAGCTGCAGGCCGCCATCCTGCGCATACGCCTGGCGAATCTGCCGCCCGAGACCGCCCTGCGGCGCCTGCATGCGGCGTTCTACCGGGACGCCCTCGCCGGCGGCGTTACGCCGGTCGCGGAGCGCGATCCGGGTCACGTCTACCATCTGTTTCCTGTACGATCGGCCAGGCGCGAGGCGTTGCAGGGTTACCTGGCCCGCGCCGGCGTTGAGACGTTGATCCACTATCCCATTCCGCTGCACAAGCAGCCGGCGTTCGCGCACCTGGCCCCGCGCGAATGTCCCGTCGCCACCAAAGCCGCCGCGGAGCTGCTGTCATTGCCGCTGCACGCACGCCTGCACGCTCGGCAGGCCGCCCGGGTTGCCGACGCCATTGCGGCGTTCGAGAAAGGATCGATCGACGCGTGAGAGCCCTTCTGACCGGCGGCGCCGGGTTCATCGGATCGCACCTGGCAGAGCGGCTGCTCGAGCTCGGGCACGAGGTGCACGTACTCGACAACCTCTCGACCGGCTCGATCGACAACATCGCGCACCTCAAGGGGCGCAGCGGGTTCTCCTACGTCATCGACACGGTGACGAACGAGCCGCTGCTCGCCGAGATGATCGACCAGTGCGACGTGGTCTACCACCTCGCGGCGGCGGTGGGCGTGAAGCTGATCGTCGAGCAGCCGGTGCACACCATCGAGACGAACGTGCACGGCACCGAGGTGGTGCTCAAGCTCGCCAACAAGAAGAAGAAGCTCGTCGTCATCGCGTCGACCTCCGAGGTTTACGGCAAGAGCACGGACGTGCCGTTCCGCGAGGGGGCCGATCTGGTGCTGGGCGCCACGGTCAAACACCGCTGGGCGTACGCGTGCAGCAAGCTGATCGACGAGTTCCTCGCGCTGGCGTATTGGAAGGAGAAGAAGCTGCCGATCGTGATCGTGCGGCTCTTCAACACCGTCGGGCCACGCCAGACCGGTCAGTACGGCATGGTGCTGCCGACCTTCGTCCGGCAGGCGCTCGCCGGCCAGCCGATCACGGTGTTCGGCGACGGCACGCAGTCGCGCAGCTTCACCTACGTCGCCGACGTGGTGGACGCGCTCGTGAAGCTGGCGCAGGAACCGCGCGCCATCGGCGAAGTGTTCAACGTCGGCAACACCGAGGAAGTGACCATTCGCGAGCTGGCCGATCGCGTGAAGCGGATCACCAGCAGCGGCTCGCCCGTGCAGCTCGTCCCTTATGACGAGGCTTACGAGGCCGGCTTCGAGGACATGCCGCGGCGGGTCCCGGACATCTCGAAGGTGCACAACCTGATCGGATTTCAGCCCCGCCTGACGCTGGATGAGATCGTCTGTCGGGTGGTCGAAAGCTTCCAGAAAGCCTAGCCGAGTGCAGTAAGGCCGAGGTCTCCCTGGGGCGTCGACCCCGGAAGGCCGATAGTAGAGGTCAGTATACTCCTCTTCAGGAGAGTCCCATGAAGGCTCGCATCCTACTCGCCTGCGCGATCGTGACGCTCGGGGCCCTGCCGGCGGCCGGGCAGTCGGTGAAGCTGTCGTTCCACGGCGGCCGCGTCGATCTGAGCGCCGAGGACGCCTCGATCCGCGCCATCCTCACCGAGTGGGCGCGCGTCGGCGGTACGCGCGTGGTGAACGCCGAGCGGATCGTCGGGCCTCCGGTCACCGTGGAGTTCAAGAACGCGTACGAGCAGCAGGCGCTCGAGTCGCTGCTGCGCGGCGTCAGCGGCTACATCGTCGGGCCGCGGCTCGCGCCCGGCACGCCAACCTCGTCGGGCTTCGATCGCATCGTCATCCTGGCCACGAGCAATGCGCCGCGGGGAGCGGCGGTCACGCCCGCCGTGTCGAGACCGCCGGGCCCGCAGCCGCTGCGGCGCCTGCCGGGACCGATCGAGGACAACCAGGACGCCGACGACAACGAGCCCAACACCGCCGCGCCGGTCAACACCGGACCGCGCCCCGAAACGCCGGCGGACCTGCGACGCCGTCTGGGCCAGCTGCTCGAAGCCGACGCGGACGACAACGCCAACCCCCCCGCACCGGCAGCGGCGCCGTCGAACCCCTTCGGCGTCACGGCCGGTGCGGCGCGCCCCGGCGTCATCACTCCGGTGCCCCCGCCGCGCACGGAACCGCGCCCGGCACCGAATCCGTCGACACAGCCCTGAGGGCGAGGCTACGCCTCACCGGCAGTGTTTGATTGCCCGCGCTCCGAGCGGGCGGTGTCGTGCGACGTACAATAGTCACCGCGGCGTGCGGGAAACGCCGACACGCCGGGATGCCAGAAATCGATCGGTATAAACCCGAAGACCGCCGCGGCATCGAGGCGTTGACGCGCCGCACGCTCGGCGCCGATGCCGCTGAAGCCGATCGGTTGACGTGGGACTGGCGCTACCGCCGCAACCCGTCTTCCTCCGACCAGGTCAATCTGTGGGTGGCCCGGGAAGGGCCGACGATCGTTGGCTATCTTCCGACGATGCCGGTGCGCCTCTCGGTCAAAGGGCTCGAGGTGGATGCCGCCTGGGCCTCGGAGCCGCGCGTCGCGCCCGAGCGCGAGCAGCAGGGAAACGACGAGGCGCTGATGCGGGCCTGGGACCGCAGTACCGGTGCCAGCCTGGCGCTGGCGCCGTCGGCGTCCGCGCGCAAGGTACTCGATCGCATGCGCTTTCCCGAGTCGCGCGTGCTGCCCTATCTGGTGAAGCCGCTCACCAGACGCGCGGTGCGGCTGCCGCACTGGCCGCAACCGCTCAACGAGCTCGCCGGCGCCGTGGCCTATCCGTTCGTGCAGATCCTGTCGCGCTCACGGCCGCTGCGCGCCGAATGCGAGCCGGTGCGGCGCTTCGACGCCGCGTTCACGACGTTGTGGGAGAAGCTGGCCGACCGCTTCGACCTGGCGGTGCGGCGCGACGCCGCCTATCTGAACTGGCGCTACATCGAGCCGCCGCACGTCCGCTATTCGGCGGTGGCGCTCAAGCGGCAGGGAGAAGTGCACGGCTACGCCGTCTACCGCCACAAGCACGAGCCGCTCGGACGCGTCACGATGCTCGTCGATCTGCTGACGCATCCCGACGACGTGTCGGGCGTCAAGACGCTGCTCCGCTGGGTGGACCGGGCCGCGCGCGCCGAAGACTCCGACAAGGTGCGATGCTATGCACTGCACGGCTCGTTCCGGCGGGTGCTGCGTCGCAACGGCTACTTCGGCGTGAAGTCGAACGTCGAGGTGGCGGTCAAACTCAACGCCGTCCAGGTGCCCCGCGGGTTCTACGATCAGACCGAGAACTGGCACATCACGTTCGGAGATTCGGATCAGGATCGCTAAGGGTCCTCAAAAGACTATGACGCTCAACGAAAAGGTCAACGGCGAGATCACCGCCGCCATGAAGGCGAAGGACCCGGTGCGCCTCTCGGCCCTTCGCATGCTGAAGGCCGCCATCATGAACAAGGGCGTCGAGAAGAACCGCGATCTCGACGACGCCGAAGTGCTGCAGGTGGTGGCGTCGCTCGTCAAGCAGCGCCGCGATTCGATCGAGCAGTTCGGCAAGGCGGGCCGGCAGGATCTCGTGGACAAAGAAACCGGCGAGCTGAAGATCCTCGAGGAGTACCAGCCGCCGGCGGCGTCGCCCGAGGAGATCGCGGCGGCCGTGGCGGCCGCCATTGCCGAAACCGGCGCTACCACCCCCAAGGACATGGGGAAGGTGATGAAAGCCGTGATGCCGAAGCTCGCGGGCAAATCCGCGGACGGACGCGCCGTCAACGAGGCGGTGCGCCGAGCGCTTGGCGCCTGACCCCGCGCCCCCCGCCAGCGTCGCGCGATCGGCCGCCTCGGCCGGCGCGGCCACCATGACGAGCCGGATCCTCGGCGTCGTCCGCGAGCAGGTGCTCGCCTACTACTTCGGCGCCGGCAGCGCCATGGACGCCTACAACGTCGCCTACCGGTTTCCCAACCTGCTCCGCGATCTGTTTGCCGAAGGCGCGATGAGCGCCGCCTTCGTCCCGACCTTCACCAAGGAGCTTGCAACCAACGGCAAAGCGTCCGCCTTCCGCCTGGGCAATTACGTCATCAACGCGCTGCTGGTGATCACCGGGGTCGCAGTCGTCCTGGGCCTGGTGTTTGCCGCGCCGCTGGTGCGCGCGTTCGCGGGCGGCTTCGAGGACGTGCCGGGAAAGCTCGCGCTGACCGTGTCGCTGACGCGCATCATGCTGCCCTTCCTCACGTTCGTGGCGCTGGCCGCCGCGTTCATGGGCATGGCCAACGCGCTGCACCACTTCTTCGTGCCGGCAGTATCGCCGGCGATGTTCAACGTGAGCTCGATCGTCTGCACGATCGGACTGATCGCGGTGCTCCCGCGGTTTGGCCTGCCGCCAATCACCGCCGTGGCGATCGGCGCCCTGGTGGGCGGATTCGCGCAGTGGGCCGTGCAGTGGCCGCTGCTTCACCGCGAAGGGTTCCGTTATCGCCCCATTCTCGACTGGCGTGATCCCGGGCTGCGGCGGGTCCTGCTGCTGATGGGGCCGGGGACCCTTGGTCTGGCGGCCACGCAGATCAACGTGTTCGTGAACACCGTCCTCGCCACCAGCCAGGAAGTTGGGGCGGTGTCGTGGCTGAACCTGACCTTCCGGCTGATGTATCTGCCGATCGGGCTCTTTGGCGTTTCCATCGCGACCGCGACGACTCCGGCGATCGCGCGCCAGCTCGCCCTCGGCGATCGGACGACCGTGCGGAAGACGATTGCCGACGGACTCGTGCTGATGATGATGCTCAACGTGCCGGCCACGGTCGGCCTGATCGTCCTGGCCGAACCGATTATCCGGCTGATGTACGAGCGCGGCGCCTTCCAGCCCTCCGACACGGTCGCCGCCGCCGCCGCCCTCAGGTTCTACGCGGTTGGTCTGCTCGGCTACTCGGTGGTGCGAATTGCCTCGCCGGCTTTCTACGCGCTCGGCCAGAGCCGCGTGCCGGTCACTGTCAGCTTCATCGCCGTGCTGGCCAACGCCGCGCTCAACGCCGCGCTCGTGCACGTGATGGGCTACCGGGGACTCGCGCTCGGCACGTCGATCGCCGCGCTCCTCAACGCGTCGCTGCTGCTGGTGATGCTGAGCCGCCGGCTCGGAGGCATCGAGGGGCCGGCCATCGCCAACGCGCTCGTCCGCATTACCGTCGCCGCGGCCGTCATGGGCGCGGCCACGGCCGGCAGTTACGGCGCCCTGGTCGCCGGGTTGCCGAGCGGCCGGCTGATTCCACAGATCATCCGGCTGGGCGTCACGATCGGCGTCGCGCTCGCCGCGCTGGCGGTGTCGGCACACGTGTTGCGGGTGCCGCAGTTTGCCGAAGGCGTCGCGCTGATCACGCGCCGGCTGCGCCGGCGCTAGCCGCCCGCCCCAGGGTCTCGCCGCGCTTGCGCGCATCACCCGGTTGGACCAGACTGGATCCAATGCGGTCGCGTTCGTACTCCGGCGGTTCCAACTTCGCCCACTCGTTCGGGCCCGGGGCGGTCACGCCCGCCGTCAAGTTCCTCATCTTCGCCAACGTCGGCATGTTCCTGATCCAGCAGGTGGTCAGGGAGCTGCCGGTGTGGTTCGGCCTGCGCCCGATCGACGTCGTGGTGGGGCTGGAGATCTGGCAACCGCTCACCTACATGTTCCTGCACGGCGGCATCTCGCACATCCTCTTCAACATGCTCTCGCTCTGGATGTTCGGCACCGAGCTCGAACGGATGTGGGGTACGGCCTTCTTCAGCCGCTATTACCTGGTGTGCGGCGTCGGCGCTGCGGCGACGACGATCCTCGCCTCGTTTCTGCCCGGCGGTATCGGCGCGCGGCTCTACGACGGAGCGCCGACCGTCGGCGCGTCCGGCGCGATCTACGGTCTGCTCCTGGCCTACGGCTTGTACTTTCCGGACCGCCAGATA
>Ga0207650_10002002_pt1 | contig 14275 bp, 10 predicted proteins | sample KBSS63metaG_FD_184325 | JGI IMG/M metagenome (GOLD analysis project Ga0207650, IMG submission 184325) | Switchgrass rhizosphere microbial communities from Kellogg Biological Station, Michigan, USA - KBS S6-3 metaG (SPAdes) (version 2) | ecosystem: Host-associated > Plants > Roots > Rhizosphere...
ATCCGCCGCGATCCGTCAGCATCCGGACGCTCGATCGCGTACACGCTCATGCGGTTCAGGATCGGCTCGGGAATCGAGCTTTCATCGTTCGCCGTTGCGACCCACAGGATGTGCGACGCATCGATGTCGACGTCGATGTACTCGTCCTTGAAGTGGGTCGCGGTGTCGCGCTCGAGCAGCCCGTACAGCGCGCCGAACGGGTCATAACGCGCATCGCCGCCAGCCTTGTCGACTTCGTCCAGTACGACGACCGGATTGGCGTATTCGCCTTCGATCAGCGTCTGCGCGACCTTGCCGGGGCGCGCGTTGTGCCACTGGGCGGAGGCGCCGGTGAGCACCCATCCGGCCGTCAGCGAGCTCATCGACACGAATTCGAAGCCCGTCGCGAGTACGTGCGCCAGTCGCTTGGCGAAATAGGTCTTGCCGAGGCCGGGCTCGCCGAGGAGCAGCATGGGCAGGAACTGGACGGCCTCGTTTCCGGCCACGGCAAGCGCCAGATGCTTGCGCAGATCGTCGATGACGCCGTGGAAGTTCGGCGAGGCGTCGTAGAGGTCGTCGACGGCGGCGACGGTTGACGGCTTGATGATGTAGCGCGACCCGCCGAGCTCGCGCATCCGGTCATACCAGCTCGCCAGGCCTTCATTGCGCTTGGCGGCGCCGTCCCCTCGTGCCCGGTCGACGTCGGCGACCGAGTAGATCGGCTGCAGGTCCGCGATCGGGATGACGGTTTCCATGGCGCTTCTTCACCTCCCGCATTCGATTATGCATCAAACATGCCACCGGCAACGCTGCCGGCGCGCGACGCTTGCGCAGGCCGTGGCGAGCGCGCCAGCGTTGAATCCATTCGCAGCCGTTTGCCGTCGCGAATGGGCCGTGCTAGCGTCCCGGATCGCATCCCGGAGGTCCCATGCCGTCGTTCGATATCGTTTCGGAAGTCAACCAGGTGGAAGTTCGCAACGCGATCGACCAGGTGAACAAGGAGCTCGGCACGCGCTTCGACTTCAAGGGCTCGGACGCGCGCGTCGAGTACGACGGCAAGGCGCTGACGCTGTTCGCCGACGACGACTTCAAGCTGAAGCAGGTCACCGACATCGTCGTCGCCAAGCTCACGAAGCGCCAGGTGGACGTGCGGTCGCTCAAGTACAGCGATGCGGAAAAGGTTTCCGGCAACAAGGTGAAGCAGGCGGTGACCGTTCGCACCGGTGTGGAGCAGGAGCTCGCGAAAAAAATCGTCAAGCTGCTGAAGGAAAGCAAGCTCAAGGTCCAGGGCTCGATCCAGGGCGACGCCGTGCGCGTGTCCGGAACGAAGAAGGACGACCTGCAGGACGCGATCGCGCTGACCCGGAAATCGATCACCGACTTCCCGCTGCAATACCAGAATTTCCGTGATTAGGGCCCGTTAACAGGCCCTGACTCCGGCGCCTTTTCGGCCGCCGATGGGTCAGGCGAAGTCGGACGCGAGCGTTTCCTGCACGAGCGGCGAGATCATGGCGACCTCGGCCTGGTAGTTCGGGTGGTCGACGGTGAGCGCAACGGGCGTGGCCGCCTTGAAGGCAGCGATCATCGCCGGCGTCAGCTCGAAACGGACGAAATGCACGGCCGACGTCTTGTCGTCGTTCTCGCGATCGAGGTCCTCGTCGGCGATTGCCCGCACAACGGGGAACCCGGCGACGCGCATGAAAACGTGGTCCTCGATGCCGCGCAGCTGCGCCAGCGCCGCGTGGCGCGCGTCGGCGTCCTCGTACTCGAGCAGCATCGTCGCCTTGAGGTTGCTGCCGTCGGGCACGAGCGGGTTGTAGGCGTCAACTTCCTGCTGGATACCCGCCTCGTCGAACGTCTTCTCGATCCGCAGCATCTCCTGGATCTGATAGCGGATCGTGAGCTCGTCCTCGAACAGCAGCGTCACATGCGGTCCGAGATGGACGATTCGATTCCGTTTGTGCGCCAGAACGCGCGCGCGAAACGCCGAGCGTTCCTTCGCGTAGGCTTCGAGCGTCAGGAGGCTGTCGCGAGCGATGGCCGGCATGATCGGCGGCTCAATCGAGACCGTAGGCGATGCACAACAGCGTCAGCGGATGCGCCTTGCGCGCCTTCCGCCCGCCCGCCTGCACAATGCCCTGCTCGATCCTGCGCCCCGCGATCGGGCAATCGGAACTGATGTAGTCCGGCTCGCCATCGCCCATCCGCTGGAACACGGGCTTGCCGATCTTCATGGATTCGGCGAAGAACTCGCGCTTCACACCCCACGTGCCGTCATGGCCCGCGCAGCGCTCCACCGTGTTGACCGTCGTGTCGGGAATCCGCTCGAGCAGCTCGCGCGTTTTCTGGCCCATGTTCTGCACCCGCGAATGGCACGGGATGTGATAGCTGACGTGGCCGAGCGCCCGCGTAAACGATTTCTGCAACAGCCCGTCGCGCTCGCGAGCGACAAAATACTCGAACGGATCGAACATCGCGTCCGCGATCGCCGCGACATCGTCATCATCCGGATAGAGCAGTGCCAGCTCGTGCTTGAACATCAGCGTGCACGATGGCACCGGCGTGACGAGCGCATAGCCGGCGCGCGCCAGCGCGGCGAGCGGCGGCACGTTCTGCACTTTCAGCGCCTCGACACCCTCGAGGTCGCCGATCTCGAGCTTCGGCATCCCGCAGCACACTTCGCTCTCGACGACGACGTAAGGCACCTCGGCGTGCCCGAGCAATTTCACGAGGTCGTGCCCGATCGACGGCTCGTTGTAGTTGACGTAACACGTCGCAAAGATCGCCACCTTGCCCGGCGTTCGCGCGCCGTTGCGAACCGGCCACTGCAATGACGGCACGACGTCCGAGCGAAAGCGCGTCGATGCGTAGGGCGGCAGCCACGCGTCCTGCGCCACGCCGAGCAGCCCCTGCATCACCTTGCGCACGACGGGAAGCTTGTTCGCCTTGTTCACCGCATGTACGACGACGGGAATCGTCGCGAGCTTGCCGACGGCGTCGGTGCTCGTCAGCAGGCGGTCGCGCGTCGGCACGGGCCGGTCCCTGAATCGTTGTGCCTTCGCCCGCAGCATCAGGTGCGGGAAATCGACGTTCCACGGGTGCGGCGGAACGTATGGGCACTTCGTCATGTAGCAGACGTCGCACAGGTAGCACTGGTCGACGACTTTCCAGTAGTCGGCCTTGGCGACGCCGTCCACCTCCATTGTCGCGCTTTCGTCGACGAGGTCGAACAGCGTCGGAAAGGCGCCGCACAGCGATACGCACCGGCGACAGCCGTGGCAGATGTCGAAGACGCGCTGCTCTTCCTTCTGCAGCGCGTCCGCGTCGAAGAACTCCGGGTTGCGCCAATCGACCGGGTGACGCGTCGGCGCTTGCAGGTTGCCTTCGCGAAGTCCCGGGCCGTCCCCGTCGCCCAGTGGCTCCATCGTGCCGCGCGTCGCTACGTCAATCGGCCAATGCGTCGAGTGCCTTCTGGAATCGATTGGCGTGCGACCGCTCGGCCTTGGCCAGCGTCTCGAACCAATCGGCGATCTCTTCGAACCCTTCACCGCGCGCGGCCTTCGCCATGCCCGGATACATGTCGGTGTACTCGTGCGTCTCGCCGGCGACGGCGGCTTTCAGGTTGTCGCGCGAGGCGCCGATGGGCAGGTCGGTGGCAGGGTCGCCGACAGACGCCAGGTAATCCATGTGCCCGTGCGCGTGTCCCGTCTCGCCTTCGGCCGTCGAGCGGAACAGTGCCGCGACGTCGTTCTGGCCCTCGACGTCGGCCTTGTTCGCGAAATACAGATAGCGGCGGTTCGCCTGCGACTCGCCAGCGAACGCGGCCTTCAGGTTGTCGTGCGTCTTGGTGCCCTTCAATGGTTTCATGACCGAACTCCTCCGATTGGATGGTGCGTGCGCCCGCTGGTCGCGTGCCCTACGGCGCCTGTGGCGGGCACCGACGCCATGCGTCCCGACGCGCCGATTGTGGAGCGCGCAGCCGCGCGTGTCCAATCAACTATGACAATTGATGCGATAAAAGATGCCTATCGCCTCAATCGATCAGCTCGTAGGCCGGCAACGTGAGGAAATCGACGAACGTGTCGTTGTCGACGAGGTCCGCAAAGATGCGCGCCGCGGTCTCGTAGCGGCCCGCGCCGTACGCCCCGCCGAGCAGTTCGCGGATCTTCGCCATCTCCTCGGGCAACAGCGTCGCGACCAGTTCCTTCGTCACCTTGCGGCCGTCGTCCAGCGTGCCCTTCGGCGACCGTATCCACTGCCACACCTGGGAGCGCGAGATCTCGGCGGTGGCAGCATCCTCCATCAGGTTGAAGATCGGCACGGCGCCCTGCCCGGCGAGCCACGCACCGACGTACTGGATCGCGACGTTGATGTTGAGCCGCAACCCCTTTTCGGTGATGGGGTGCTCCGGCTCGAACCGCAGGAGGTCGGCAGCGCTCACGTTCACGTCGGTGCGCGTCTTCGTCGCAATCTGGTTCTGCGCCGGCATCAGCCGGTCGAACGCCTCCTTCGCCACGGGCACGAGGCCGGGATGGGCAACCCACGTGCCGTCATGGCCGTACGTCGCCTCGCGCTCCTTGTCTGCCTTCACCTTCGCGAAAGCCTCGGCGTTGGCCGCTTCGTCGTTCTTCACAGGAATCTGGGCAGCCATGCCGCCCATCGCGTGGATTTCGCGCCGATGGCATGTCTTCACGAGCAGTTCTGCATAGCTCTTCATGAAATGCGTCGTCATCGTGATCAGCGCGCGATCGGCGAGGCAGAAGTCGCGGTTGCTGCGGAATTTCTTGATGCAGCTGAAGATGTAATCCCAGCGGCCGGCGTTGAGCCCGGCGGAATGGTGCCGCAGCTCGTAGAGGATCTCGTCCATCTCGAACGCGGCGAGGATCGTTTCGATCAGCACCGTTGCCTTGATCGTCCCGCGCGGAATGCCGAGGTCGTCCTGCGCCATGACGAAGATGTCGTTCCACAGCCGCGCCTCGAGATGGCTTTCGAGCTTCGGCAGGTAGAAGTACGGCCCGCTGCCACGCGCCGTGAGCTCCTTCGCGTTATGGAAGAAGTAGATCGCGAAGTCGAAGATGCCGCCCGAGATCGGTTCGTCATCGACGAGCACGTGCTTTTCGGGAAGATGCCAGCCGCGAGGGCGCACGAACAGCGTTGCCGTCCGATCGTTCAGCCGATACGACTTGCCTTCGGGCGATACGTAATCGATGCGCCGCCGGATCGCGTCGCGCAGGTTGAGCTGGCCCTGGATGTTGTTTTCCCAGCGCGGCGTGTTCGCATCCTCGAAGTCCGCCATGAACACGCTCGCACCCGAATTGAGCGCGTTGATGATCATCTTCCGGTCGACGGGCCCGGTGATCTCGACGCGACGATCCTGGATGTCGGCCGGCACTGCGTCGCACTTCCATTCGCCGCCTCGGACCGCGGCCGTCTCGGCCAGAAAGTCCGGCAGCTCGCCGGCGTCGAACCGCGCCTGGCGCACGGCGCGCCGCGCGAGGAGTTCTGTTCGGCGCGGGCCGAACGCCCGCTGCAACCGGGCGGCGAAGGCGACGGCGTCCGGCGTCAGGATTTGTGCGGACTCGGGCGTCGGTTGCGCGGTGATTTCGATACCGGGGGCGTAGCGCGGAGCATTCATGCGGGCCTCGATGCGGGGGCGACGACCGCGGCTCGAGGCGATCGAGGGCGCGGCGATTGGGGGCCTCGGCGTCGAGGCATGTTGCAGCGCACTATTCTACCGTGCTCACGCCGCCAGCTGCGGATTCAGCCGCTCGACGCCGCCGTGCAGGCGGTTCAGTGCATTGATGTACGCCTTGGCCGAAGCGACGATGATGTCGGTGTCGGCGCCGAGTCCGTTGACGATGCGCCCATTGCGCTGCAGTCGCACGGTGACCTCGCCCTGCGCATCGGTGCCGCCGGTGATCGCGTTGACCGAATAAAGCAGCATCTGCCCCGTCGCACCCGCCATCCGATCGATCGCCTTGAACACCGCATCGACCGGACCGTCCCCGCCCACTTCGGCGACGACCTCCGCATCGCCGACGTTCATCACGACGCGTGCCGTCGGCTGCGTGCCGGTTTCCGATGTCACGCGCAGCGCGGCGAGCTTGTAATACTCGTGCGCGGGCACGATGCCCTCTTCGGAGACGAGCGCGTGCAGGTCCTCGTCGAACACTTCGCCCTTCTTGTCGGCGAGTTCCTTGAAGCGCGCGAACGCCGTGTTCACTGCATCGTCGTCCGGCAGGTCGATGCCGAGCTCGACGAGCCGCGACTTGAACGCGTTACGTCCGGAAAGCTTGCCGAGCACCAGCTTGTTCGCGCCCCAGCCAACGTCCTCGGCCCGCATGATCTCGTAGGTTTCGCGATGCTTCAGCACGCCGTCCTGGTGAATGCCGGACTCGTGCGCGAACGCATTGGCGCCGACGATCGCCTTGTTCGGCTGGACGGGAAAGCCGGTGATACCGGACACGAGCTTCGACGCCGCGACGATCTGCGTCGCATCGATGCGCGTCGCGCACGTGAACACATCCTTGCGTGTGCGCACGGCCATGACGATTTCCTCGAGCGACGCATTGCCGGCGCGCTCGCCGAGGCCGTTGATCGTGCATTCGACCTGCCGCGCGCCGTGCATCACCGCCGCCAGCGAGTTCGCGACGGCGAGACCTAGATCGTTGTGGCAATGGACGGACCACACGGCGCGATCGGAATTCGGAATCCGCTCGCGCAACGATTCGATCAGCGCGCCGAACTGCCACGGCATCGTGTAGCCGACGGTGTCGGGAATGTTGACCGTCGTCGCACCCGCGGCGATCGCCGCCTCCAGCAGCCGGCACAGGAAGTCGGGCTCGGAGCGCCCCGCATCCTCTGGCGAGAACTCAACGTTGTCCGTGTATTTGCGGGCCCAGCCGATTGCCTTGATCGCCTGCTCGAACACCTGGTCGGCCGTCATCCGCAGCTTCATCTGCATGTGGATCGGCGAGCTCGCGATGAACGTGTGGATGCGCATCGACTTCGCGGGTCGCAGCGCGTCACCGGCGCGACGGATGTCGTTCTCGTTCGCACGGGCGAGCGCGCACACGGTGCTGTCGCGGATGGCCTTGGCAATGTCGTGCACCGCTTCGAAATCGCCGTTCGACGACGCGGGAAATCCCGCCTCGATCACGTCGACGCGCAGCCGCTCGAGCTGCCGCGCGATGCGCGTCTTCTCTTCCTTGGTCATCGACGCGCCGGGGCTTTGCTCGCCATCGCGCAACGTCGTGTCGAAGATGATCAGGTGGTCGGACATCGGATTCTCCCGTCGGTTACGCGGCCTCGGCGCCCGCGGTGCGCCGGAGCGAAACGGCGCCTTGTGCGGTGCCCCGATTCAGCGCGGCGACGACGGCCTTCAGCGTCGCCGTCACGATGTTGGGGTCGAGACCCACACCATAGACCGGGCGGGTGCCTGCACGCAATTGCACGTAGGCGACCGCGGTCGCGTCCTCGCCGGTGCCCGTCGCGTGCTCGTGGTACGCCAACACATGGATGTCGGCGCCGACGCCTTCGCGCAGTGCATGGACGAAAGCGTCGACAGGACCGTTGCCCGTGCCGGTCAACAGCGTCTCGACGCCGTCGATGACGAGGCGCGCCGTCAACTGCTCGAGCGCGCCGTGCGCACTGCCGTGACTCGCGCGGTGATCGACATAGGCGAGCGGCGCCGCCGGTGCGATGTACTCACGCTGGAACGCCGCATGAATGTCGGCTGCAGACAGTTCCTTGCCCGACTCGTCGGTGATTGCCTGCACGACCTGGCTGAACTCGATCTGCAACAGGCGCGGCAGCGAGAGGCCGTAGTCGCGCTCGAGCAGGAACGCGATGCCGCCCTTGCCGGACTGGCTGTTTACACGGATGACGGCCTCGTAGGTCCGGCCGACGTCGGCGGGATCGATTGGCAGGTACGGGACCTCCCATTGCGTATTGCCCTTCGCTTCCTCGGCGCGCTGTGCGGCGAGCCCCTTCTTGATCGCGTCCTGGTGCGACCCGGAGAACGCGGTGAACACGAGCTCGCCGGCATACGGATGCCGAGGATGCACCGGCAGCGCCGTGCAGTACTCGGCCGTGCGGATCACGGCGCCGATGTCGCTGAAATCGAGCTGCGGGTCGATCCCCTGCGAGTACAGGTTCATCGCCAGCGTGACGAGGCATACGTTGCCCGTGCGCTCGCCGTTGCCGAACAGGCAGCCTTCGACACGATCCGCGCCGGCCATCACGGCAAGCTCCGCGGCGGCGACGCCGGTGCCGCGATCGTTGTGCGGGTGCACGGACACGATGACGCGATCGCGCCGGCTCAAGTGGCGATGCATCCATTCGATCTGGTCGGCAAAAACGTTCGGCGTCGCGACCTCGACGGTAGCGGGCAGGTTGAGGATCACCGGATAGCGCGTCGCGGGTTCGAGAACGTCGACGACACGTTCGCAGATCTCGAGCGCGAAGTCGAGCTCGGTCATCGTGAACGTCTCGGGCGAGTACTCGAAGCGCCAGTCCGTCTCGGCCTGGCTCGCCGCGCATTCGACGAAGAGACGCGCACCGGTGGTCGCGATGTCGACGATACCTGCGCGATCCTTGCCGTAGACGACGCGACGAAACAGCGGTGCCGTCGGGTTGTAGAGATGCACGATCGCTCGCCGTGCACCGCGCAGCGATTCGAACGTGCGCCGGATGAGCTCGTCGCGCGACTGCGTCAGCACCTGGATCGTGACGTCGTCCGGAATCAGGTCCTCTTCGATCAGCTGGCGGACGAAATCGAAATCGGTCTGCGAAGCCGACGGAAACGCGACCTCGATCTCCTTGAAGCCGATGTCGACGAGCTGCCGGAACATCCGCAGCTTGCGCGCGGCGTCCATCGGCTCGATCAGCGCCTGGTTGCCATCGCGCAGATCCGTCGAAAGCCATACCGGGGGCCGGGTGATCGTGCGCGTGGGCCAGGTTCGATCGGGGAGGTCGATCGGCTTGAACGGACTGTATTTCTGCGAAGGTTCGGCATGCATGGCGGAATCCCGGCGACGATGAACGCAACTGAACCGCCCCGCTTGGGACGGCGTAGGTTACTGCTCCAGCGGAAGGGGGTGGGTTTTATCTGCGCGCGGGGCGCAGCAGGAGCAGCAGGCCGGCCAGGCGGCGCGAAGCGGACGGAATCGTCCGGGCACCGGCAATGGCGAGGCTGGCCAAGGAGGTAACGCTGCTCATCCTTGCGAATCTAGCCCAAATCAGCCGGACCTGCAAGCGGACTCGCCGCGGCTCGCGGACGCGTAGACGCCGAGTTGCGCGACAGCCTTCCCGTCGCGCTGCAAAAACGTCTTCACGCGGGGGCCTTGCCACTGGAAGTCGTGAGCCCACGACGCGAAGCGGCCGGCGCGGTCTTCGCCGACGATCGCGATCGCGACGTCGCGTCCGCCGCACAAGAGGCGGTGCGCTTCCGTGGCATTCACAATCGCCGACGTCGCGACGCTGCCGCCGGTGATGAGCGTCACCGGCAGCGCCAGTCCCCAGTCCGGAAAATAGACAAGCGTCGAAGGCGACAGCGCAGCCACATCCGCCGCAAGCCGGTTGACGGCGTCCGAATACAGCCCGACGCCTCCGGTTCGCGCCAGCGTCACGAACGCTCGCTGGGTTGCGGCAAGGTTGATCGCCGCCAGCGCGCACAGGAATCCCGCCGCGATGATGGCGGCGGCGTGACGTCCACGTGCATCCGACGGCATCGCAGCGAGGCCGGCGGCCAGCGCGACGTAAGCGAGCGGCAGGAACGACATGAAGTGATGTCCACCCAACCGATTGCCGAATACCAGCGACACGGCGAAGAACGAGCACGGCAGCGCGATCGCCATGCGCATCAGCGGCGTCGATCGTCCGCGAATCTCGGCGTACGCGAACAACACAAGCGGCGCAACGATGAGCAGCAAGATGCGAAGCGCATCGAACGGCTGCGGCTCGCTCGCGCCGAACATCAGCGCGCGTTGCCAGTCGTTGGTGAAGACGGATTCGACGAACGATGTCGCTGTCGCAACGCGATCGTCGAACGAAAGCCCCGTCGGAAACGCGCTCAGCCGCGTCGACGACTCGCCGAGATAAGCGACGAAGCCCGCGAGGCCGCCGCCAACCTTGCGGGCTACGAGCGAATAGCCCAGAACGTAATAGGCGCATCCGACGACCAGGCCCGCAAGCCATCCGGCCGCATCTTTCAGCCCGGGTCCGGTAGGCGCTCCGGTTGGTTGCGCTCGCGCCATCCCGAGCATCCACAGCAGCATTGCGGGCAGATAAAACGCGTAGACGAAATAGCCGAGCACGGCAAAGCCGAAACAGACGCCGCTCGCGAAGTAGTGGCGTATGGACAGTGGAGCGCCGCGCTCGCCGGCACCGGAGAGCGCCGCGAGCGACAGCAGCAGCCACGCCACCGGCGACATCGTGATGTAGCTTTGCGTGCGAAACGCAAAGACGAACGTGGGGTCGGTCGCCAAGGCGATCCCCGCGAGTGCTGCGATCCACAGCGGCACCTGCGCGCGCCGGAGCAGCAGCAGTGCCGCGACCAGCACGCCCATCGCGAAGACCATGTGCGTCAATCGGATGCCGTCGACGCTCATGCCGAAAATCGCGTACAGCGGCAGGGCCAGCCAGAATTGCTGCAGCCCATGGTAGAGCGACACGAGGACCGGAAAGCGGTTGGCGAGATAGTTGCCGGGCAGCACCCATGCGACCAACTGATCCGCATGCGCGCGATTCAGCACCTTCGCGACGAGGTAATCCGGATTGACCGCGTCCATGTACACGCCGGGCAGATCGATCAGATGAGTGGCCGATCCTGCATAGACCAGCAGCACGCCGAGCAGCGCCAGGAAGAACAGCCGCGCGGGCGCGGCTCCCCGGGATGCGTCGGTCGGGTTCACAGGCGCCTCATGGCACCGGCGGCATCGGGACCGCAGCAGGCGCGAGCAGCGTCCGCTCGACCATCTCCTCGATGACGACGTCGGGATGCTCGCGCAGCACGAAGCCGGGATCGAGTTGACGGCTGCCGACGTAGATCGACCGCCTGAAATTTTCGGCAAGCAGCGGAATCAAGGGGATCGCCATCGAGTCGCGGTACACGATCGCGCGCGGCAGCGGTGCGCGATCGCACGCGTACCACTCGAAGCCATTGTTCTGCTCGCCGTCGGTCCGCTTTGCGCAACGCGTCTGCGGTGCCGCCAGGACTTTCCCCAGCGGCGCATAGTCGGGCTCGCCGAATGCCGCCCGATCGCCGGTGAGCCGCGCGAGGTCGCCGCGATAGACGTCGACGCCCGCGACGTACGGCGGAAGCGCTGCGGGAACCGGCTGCAGATGCACCGACGGCAATGCGTGCGCGACTTCGCGCATGATCTCGCCGTACGCGATGGCCGCGCCCAGCAGGTTCCAGTGCGAGTCAGTGGCGAAATAGACCCGTTCGCGCGCCTTCGCCGCACGCAACGAATTCCGCAGATCGACGAAGCGCACCGAACCGTCTGCGCGAATCGCGTCGACGAGGCGATCGAGCGGCGTGCGGGTGACGAGCTGCGTTGCCCAATGTGGCAGATGCTCGGGATAGATCGTGGCTTTATCCGGAGCAATCGTCACCACATAGGCAATGCCGTTCGCCGCGAGAAACGCGTTACGCCGCGCAAATTCCGCGACGACGGCCCGCAATTGCGCATCCGACACCGGCAACGTGCCGCGGTAGTAGCGATCGAAGGACGTTCCTTCCTCGCCCAGAAAATACAGCCAGCCATCGCGGCCGATCAGCACGTTCGACGCGGCGGGAACGCCGAACAGGCGAACTCGTACGCGGTTGTACCCGCGCAACAGCGCCTCACGGCCGCCGAAGCGATCGGCGAACGCGTGCTCGAACGCAGTTGGAAACGTGCGGGCGGGTACACCCGTCGGCCACGGCGCCATCGTCCGGTTCTCGGCGTCCAGCGTGACGCTCGCTCGCGGTCGAAACGCAAGGCTGCCCATGACGACGAGCACGACGATGAAGACGATGGTGAAGAGCCGGTCCCGGCGGGAATGCAATGTCGGCACTTCCGCAGGGACACGCGATGGCGCGCTGGCGTTGCGATCGGTGCGCATCAGAAGCGGAAATAGATGAACGGGTTGTACGTGCCTGCCGCCAGCGTTGCCGCCGACGCGACGAACACGGCGGCGAGCCACGCGCCTTCGACCGTCATCGCGACGACCGCCTCGCGCGACCGCTGCACCGCGCCGTCGAGCCACGCGGCGATGCGCCTGCCGACCGGCATCGCGCAGACGATCGCGACACCCAGCGTGGTCACGAGCAGGCCGTCGGCATAGCGGGCCACCGGATGCCGAGCCGGGTCCGCGCCCGACAATCCAGCGAGCGCCGCGTAGTAATCGATCGCGTGCCCGACGCTGTCGCTGCGAAACAGCACCCAGGCGCCGGCGACGACGGCGAGCGTATACACGTGCGCGACGATACGACGGCGTTCGAGCGCGCGCCCGAGCCATGCGCGCTCCAGCACCAGGAACACGCCGTGCCATGTCCCCCACAGCACGAACGTCCAGCTCGCGCCGTGCCAGAGTCCGCACAGCACGAACACGACGACGAGGTTCGCGTACGCACGCGCGCTACCGCTGCGATTTCCGCCGAGCGGCACGTACAGGTAATCGCGAAACCAGTTCGACAGCGATATGTGCCATCGCCGCCAGAACTCGCGAACGCTCGACGCGACGTACGGGTAGTTGAAGTTCTCGAGGATCCGGAAGCCGAACATCCGCATCAGCCCGATTGCCATGTCCGAATAGCCGGAGAAATCGAAGTAGATCTGCAGCGAGTAGCAGAGCAGCCCGAGCCAGGCGAGCGGTGCGCCGAGCTCGGTTGCCGGCAGGCCGAATATGTCGTCGGCCGTGCGGCCCAGCGTGTTCGCGATCAGCAGCTTCTTGCCGAGACCGAGGATGAAACGGCGCATGCCGTAGGTGAACTCGGCAGCGCTCGGCTGCGGGGCCCGGAGCTGGGCGGCGATGTCGCGGTAACGGATGATCGGACCGGCGATGAGCTGCGGGAACAACAGGATGTACAGCGCGAATTCCGCGACGCCGCGCTGCACGCTCGCCGTTCGCTTGAACACGTCGACGATGTATGAAATGGCGTGGAACGTGAAGAACGAAATGCCGAGCGGCAGCGGAATCGTCGCGACCGACAACGGCGCAACGCTCAGCACGGGCGCGAGCGTGTTCAGGTTCGCAACGGCAAAATTCGCGTATTTGAAGATGGCCAGCACGCCGAGATTCGCAGTGACGCCGACGACGGCCCAGCGCCTGCGCGCGCCGGCATGCGGCGCGTCGGCGATGCGAATCCCGATCCACCAGTTCAGCGCGATCGAGCCTAGAATCAGCGGAACGTAGCGCGCTTCGCCCCACGCGTAGAACAGGAGGCTGGCAACGAGCAGCACGGCCTTGCGGAAACGGCCGGGGAACGCCCAGTAGGCGACGAGCGTAAGCGGCAGGAAGAGGAACAGGAAAACCGGCGATGCGAAAATCATTCGGCGACGGCCCGCGCGGTCTTAGCGCTCAGCGCGCGATCGGCGTCGTCACGGGTGATCCCGCCGCGCGATGCGCCTGCGCGTCGCTGCTGCTTGCCGCGAGATAGGCAAGGCGCTTCATCTCGCGCTGCCCGCGCGCGACGTTGTGCAGGATCAGGCCGCAAGCCAGTGACAGGAACGACAGCAGCATCAGCCCCGTCGCGAGAATCGCGGTGGGGAAACGCGGCACGAGATGCGTTTCCATGTATTCGACGACGACGCTGCCGCCGAGCACGAGTCCGACCGCGCAGAACGCTAGCGCGAAGATGCCGAAGAACGACAACGGCCGCTCGTCTCGATACAGGCTCACGGTCATCCGCAGGATCCGGCTGCCGTCGCGATACGTCGAAAGCTTGCTCTGCGACCCGGCCGGGCGCTCGAAATAGGGCGTCCGGATCTCAGTCGTGGGCAGCCGCTGCGCAAGCGCGTGCACGGTGAGCTCGGTTTCGATTTCGAAGCCGCGCGATGCCGCCGGAAACGACTTGGCGAATCGACGCGACAGCACGCGATACCCCGACAGCATGTCGCTCGGCCGCACGCCGAACAGCGTGCCGAGGAGCGCGTTGAACGCGCGGTTGCCGAGGCGATGGCCGCGGCGATAGGCGGCGCCATCGCCCTGCTCATCGCGGATGGCCGTCACCATGTCGAGGTCGTTGACGACGAGCTCGTCGACCATCCGCGGAGCGCTCGCAGCGTCGTACGTAGCGTCGCCGTCGACG
>Ga0207650_10002008_pt1 | contig 14261 bp, 12 predicted proteins | sample KBSS63metaG_FD_184325 | JGI IMG/M metagenome (GOLD analysis project Ga0207650, IMG submission 184325) | Switchgrass rhizosphere microbial communities from Kellogg Biological Station, Michigan, USA - KBS S6-3 metaG (SPAdes) (version 2) | ecosystem: Host-associated > Plants > Roots > Rhizosphere...
CAATTTCCCAGAGGGCTTCGATCAGCGCTGCCACCAGGAAGCGCAACTCGACGCTTCCCTTTGGCCAGAGCCAGCGAAGCGCCGCATAAAAGAGAAAACCATGAATGATGTGGCTCGGGCTGTACCAGTCGGCCAGCATCTGGCTCTGTTTCGGCCCGACTTCGCCCCACAATTCAATCGTACCGCAGGTGCAGATCGGCGGACGGCCTATCATCAGCATAAGGGCAGCGGTCGCGGCCATTACGGCGGCGAGGATGATGAGCGGCTTCGGCCGCGAGGAAGCCGTCATTTATCATGAGTAGCATTGCCGCTCGGCTTGCCAAGCCCGAGCCCTCGCCCTTTGTCTTCCCTCGCCTATCTTGCTAGGGGCGCGGCCAACCGCCGTCCGTAGCTGCCGTGCGGCTCCATGCATCTCATTGAGGACCCAGGAATGATCCCGACCGGCCAGGACAGTTTGAAGACCCGCTCAACGCTGGAGGCCGGCGGCAAGCGCTACGCTTATTATTCGCTCGACAAGGCTGCCGCGGCACTGGGTGACGTCAGCCGCCTGCCCTTCTCGATGAAGGTGCTGCTGGAGAATCTCCTGCGTTATGAGGACGGGGTTACCGTCACCCGCGACGACCTCCAGTGCATGGCCGACTGGCAGAAGGAGCGGCGGATCAACCGCGAGATCCAGTACCGTCCGGCGCGGGTGCTGATGCAGGACTTCACTGGCGTGCCTGCGGTGGTCGACCTGGCCGCGATGCGAGATGCGATGAAAAGCCTCGGCGGGGATGCGCAGCGAATCAATCCGCTGGTCCCGGTTCATCTGGTGATCGACCACAGCGTGATGGTCGACGAGTTCGGCACACCGCGCGCATTCGAGAAGAACGTCGAGCTGGAATATAGCCGCAACGCCGAGCGCTATGAGTTCCTCAAGTGGGGCTCCAGCGCGTTCGACAATTTCAAGGTTGTCCCGCCCGGCACCGGCATCTGCCATCAGGTCAATCTCGAGCATATCGCGCAGGCGATCTGGTCCGGCGTCGACCAGTCCGGCGAGGAAGTTGCCTACCCCGACACGCTGGTCGGAACCGACAGCCATACGACCATGGTCAATGGCCTTGGAGTGCTCGGCTGGGGCGTCGGCGGGATCGAGGCCGAGGCCGCGATGCTCGGCCAGCCAGTGTCGATGCTGATCCCCGAAGTGGTCGGCTTCCGGCTTTCGGGCGAGCTCAAGGAAGGCATCACCGCGACGGACCTGGTGTTGACGGTTACCCAGATGCTCCGCGCCAAGGGCGTGGTGGGCCGGTTCGTCGAGTTCTTCGGCCCGGGCCTTGATGCGCTGTCGCTGGCCGACCGCGCGACCATCGCCAACATGGCCCCCGAATATGGCGCGACCTGCGGCTTCTTCCCGATCGACGAACGGACCATCGATTATTTGAAGCTGACCGGGCGTGACGATGACCGGATCGAACTGGTTCGCGCCTATACCAAGGCGCAGGGCATGTGGCGTGACGCCTCGACCCCGGATCCCTTGTTCACGGACACGCTCGAGCTGGACATGTCGATGGTCGAACCGTCGCTGGCCGGCCCCAAGCGCCCGCAGGACAGGGTGCGCCTCAGCGAAGTGGATGAGCTGTTCAATGCCGAGCTGGAAGGCACCTACAAGAAGATCAATGCGGATCGCGTCGCGGTCGAGGGCGAAAGCTACAAGGTCGGCAATGGCGACGTGATGATTGCCGCCATCACCAGCTGTACCAATACGTCGAACCCGTCGGTGCTGGTGGCCGCCGGCCTGGTCGCCCGCAAGGCGAGGGCGTTCGGCCTCACGCCGAAGCCCTGGGTCAAAACCAGCCTGGCCCCCGGCAGCCAGGTCGTGACCGATTATCTGAATGCCAGTGGCCTTAGCGAAGACCTGAATGCCCTTGGCTTCGACCTGGTCGGCTATGGCTGCACCACCTGCATCGGCAATTCGGGGCCGTTGGCAGAGTCGATCAGCAAGGCGATCAATGACAATGACCTGGTCGCCGCATCGGTGCTGTCGGGCAACCGCAATTTCGAAGGCCGTGTATCGCCCGACTGCCGCGCCAACTATCTCGCGTCGCCGCCGCTGGTGGTCGCCTATGCGCTGATGGGCACGGTCCGCAACGACATGGTCAAGTCGCCCATCGGCCAGTCCACGGACGGCAAGGACGTGTTCCTGGCCGACATCTGGCCTTCGAACGACGAGGTCCGCAACCTGATCGATCTTCATGTCCACAGCGACATGTTCCGTTCACGCTATGCCGACGTATTCCGTGGCGATGACCGCTGGCGGGCGATCGAGGTGACGGGCGGCGATACCTACAGCTGGCCTGCCGGTTCCACCTACATCCAGAACCCGCCCTATTTCGCCGGCATGACGATGACGCCGAAGCCCCTGACCGACATCCAGGGTGCACGGGCGTTGGCGGTCTTCGGCGACTCGATCACGACCGATCACATTTCGCCGGCCGGTTCGATCAAGCTCGACAGTCCGGCGGGCAGCTATTTGACAGAGCATCAGGTGCCGCGGACCGAGTTCAACAGCTATGGCGCGCGTCGCGGCAATCATCAGGTGATGATGCGCGGCACCTTCGCCAACATCCGCATCCGCAACAAAATGCTCGACGGCGTCGAGGGCGGCATGACCCGCTACGCGCCGACCGGCGAGATCATGCCGATCTATGACGCGGCCATGAAGTATCAGGCCGACGGCGCCGCGCTGGTGGTCATCGCCGGCAAGGAATATGGCACCGGCTCCTCCCGCGACTGGGCCGCCAAGGGGACTATCCTGCTCGGCGTTCGTGCGGTGCTGGCGGAGAGCTTCGAGCGCATCCACCGTTCCAACCTGGTCGGCATGGGCGTCTTGCCGCTGCAGTTCCAGGACGGCGAGGGCGCCAATACGCTTGGGCTGGACGGCAGCGAAACCTATACGATCGACGGCATTGCTTCGCTCGAGCCCCGGCAGGAAGTTGCGGTCCAGGTCACTCGCGCCGACGGATCGACCCAGTTGATCACCGCGCGCTGCCGGATCGATACCTACAACGAGCTTGAATATTATCGCTCGGGCGGGATCCTGCAGTATGTGCTGAGGAACCTGGCCAGCTGAGCGGCGTCGACCTCTTCGTCGAGATCGTCGGCTGGGTCGGCGCGGTTCTGATCCTGCTTGCCTATCTGTTCCTGTCGATGGGCAAGCTGACTGGCCGGTCGGCGATCTATCAGTGGATGAACGTCGTCGGTGCCGCCGGCTTCACGGTCAATGGCTGGTGGCACGGCGCATTGCCATCCGCGGCGCTCAACGTCATCTGGATGCTGATTGGGGGAGTGGCGCTATGGCGGATCGCGCATCGGAAAGGCTCATCGACCTCAGCCATGTGATTGAGGAGGGCATGACCACCTACAAGGGTCTGCCCGGTCCGCACCTGTGCGATTATTGGACCCGTGACGCTTCGGCGGCCAATTACGACGACGGCTCGACCTTCCAGATCGGCCGGATCGACATGGTCGCCAACACCGGCACCTACGTCGACAGCCCGTTCCACCGATATGCCGACGGCAAGGACCTGTCCGAATTGCCCCTGGAGTCGCTGGCCGAGCTTGACGGGCTGGTGGTCCGGCGGCCGTTCGAACAGGGCCTTGCGGTCGATACCGGGGCCTTTGCGGGGCTTGAAGTTCGCGGCAAGGCGGTGTTGGTCGCCACCGGCTGGAGCCGGTTCTGGCGGACGGACGCCTATTTCGCCGACCATCCATTCCTGACGGAGGCGGCGGCGCGCGCGTTGATCGACGGCGGCGCGGCATTCGTCGGGATCGACAGCTATAATATCGACGACACCCGCATACGGACGCGGCCGGTGCACACCTTGCTGCTCGGCGCTGAGATTCCGATCGGCGAGCATCTGACCTGCCTGGACCGGCTGCCTGACCGGGGCTTCCGCTTCTCGGCCGTCCCGCCCAAGGTGAAGGGAATGGGCACCTTTCCGGTCCGCGCCTTCGCCTTGCTGGACAATTAAGCAGCCAGTCAGTTTCGTGGGCGCAATCATTCTCGCAACAAGGGAGGTTGCCATGCTCCGAACGCTTGTCGCCGCGCTGCTGATCGCCACCGCCCCGGCCGAAGCCGAAGACCGCAACCCGCTGATCGACTATGCCGGTTTTCAGCAGCTAACCCGGGACGTTTCGGCCTACCGCCAGGGCCGGCTGCTGAGCTGGAATGAATTTGAAAAGGCGGGCCGCCAGCCGCGGACGCTGATCCTCGATGCACGTTCGGCCGACGCCTTTGCGGCGGGGCACATCAAGGGGGCCGTCAACCTGCCTTTCACCGATTTCACCGCGGCCAGCCTCGCCCGGGTGATCGGTAACAAGGACCGGCCGATCCTCATCTATTGCAACAATAATTTTTCGAACAACAAGGCGCCGGTCGAGACCAAGGCGGTTCGGCTGGCGCTCAATATCCAGACCTTCATCAACCTCGTCGGCTATGGCTATGCCAACGTCCGCGAGCTGAACGAGGTGGTCGATTTCAACGACCCGAAGATCGGTTGGGTGACCACCCCCGTCGCAACCTAGTCCGATGGACGCCAACCGACGCCTTCAATCAGTCGAATGAGTAAATGCGCACGACATTGGCGGTCGCGACCCACACACGCTTGCCCTCTTTGGTGAAACCGAAGCTGTCAGCATAGCTGCCGACCATCGACGGAGCGATTGTCTGTATGATCCGGCCATTCCGCATGTCGACGAGAGCAATGGGCCGCCGCATGTCGGAGGGCGGCAATTGAAAGAGTCCATAACGTCCGTCTGGGCTGATCGCTGGAGGCGTTCGCTGCGACCAGAATTGCGTCGCCGTGGCGGGCAGGGTCCAAAGCGCACGTCGGGTTACAACATCGATCAACTCGGCAATCGTACCCGTCACGGGCGTCGGCGGCGTCACCTTACAGTCGTCGCAGTCGAACACTTGAACTCCGTTCGGCTGCAGCTCGCGCATGACAAGCAGCTTTGACCCGTCCGCGGACAGCACGGCGGGCTTGAGCCAATCCGACGCATAGGAATCCCTCCACTCCTGCGGGGCCTCCCCTTGGGTCCATTCCAGCCAGAAGTCGGTGTGCCTGATAATATCTTCGCGCTTGTTGCTGCCGCCCTGCGGGCGTTCGATCCACCGGTTCATGTGAAGGACCGTGCGAACCCGGCCGTCGGGCAGGATCGCCCCGGTCGCGCTGCCGATCGAATGAGTCACTCCATAGGCAGGCAGGCGATCCTTGAATGTAGGAATGGTGCGGACGGGCAGCGAGTCGAGAATCTTGCCTGTCGAGGCGTCGATGATGGCCAGGGTCGGTTCGGGATCGTCATGCTCGGGTTTGTAGTAGCCGCCTCTCCAGCCGAAAAGCGCGACCGCCTTGCCTTCACCTCCGACCCACATGATTCCGTCAAGCGGTCCCGCCGCGTGACGAAGCAGCGGCAGGTCATGGATCGACCCGTCGAGGCCAAGCTTGATTGGGGTCAGTCCGGTGATGGCGAAGCCGCTCGGATTGACGGCCTGTCGGACGGACCAAAGGGCCCCTGAATCCACGCTCCAAGCAATCGCGTCCGGGGCTGCTCCAGATGGATCGTGAGACGCAAGGGTGCGGTAGGTCACCTTGTTGACAAGCTGCACGCCTCCAGGCTCGCCGAGCGGAGCGATATTGAAATGCTGGATATATCCTGAAGACCAATGCTGAACTGCAGCCCCGTTCGGCGAAACGGATGTTGGATAATATGAGTCGGAGCTGATGCCGACACAGTCGATCGAGACAAGCCGGAGCGGACTGGCTTCGGGTTCGGGATTCTTTTTGATCCAGTTGATGAAGCCATCATGGCATCCGTGGAACAGCGGTAAATCAGGCGGGGTTGAAGCGGTCGCGGCGGCGCAGGCAACGATGGAAAGAACAAGGGGGAGGGCACGCATGGACAACCGGCCTCCTCTCAAATCTACACAACGACCGGTTCTACGATATTGGCGTTACCCTTTCGAGCCAAGCCGGAACGATCGCATTGGCCGGAAGCGCATCTGCCCGAGCGTGGATTACCGCCAGGCCCAGGTCGGGATAAGCGACGCGCTGGCGATCGCCGCCATCACCGTCCACCACCACCAGGCGCCGGTTGACCTTCTGCCGCCAGTTCATCCGCGCGGTGTTTTCCTGCCCTATGAAGCAGCCCTTGGTGAAGCTGACGCCATTGAGTTCGGCCGCGTTGCACTCCAGCCAGAGCAGGTCGCCGAGTTCGGCCCGGCCCTCGCAAACACCGAGCCGCAGGCGTTGCTCGAGCCAGCCTGTTGCCGGTTCGCTGGCTTGGGCGAGCCATCGCCGGCCAAGTTCCGCCAGGCGCGGATCGGCTACGCCTTCATCTCCATCCGGTGACCAATGTACTGCCAGACTGTCATCGCGCTCGATCTTGATCGGACGTCGCAAGCGGTAGATCGACAGCCGCTTTATCAGGTCGCCGGCAGTCTCCGCTTCGCAATCAAGCAACAGATCATCTCCGTCCGCCCAAACCAGAAAGTCGAACAGGCATTTTCCCTGGGCGGTCAGCAGACCGGCCCAGACGGGCAGCGGCCCCGTGACATCCTGGGTCACCAGCCCTTGCAGATATTCGCCCGCGTCCTCGCCGGACAGGCGAATGACGGCCCTATCTACAAGGGTGGTACTCGCTGGGCTATTCGGGGCCATGACGCTTAGCTAAGGAGCCGGCGTGACTTTGCAATCGCTGACCATCCGCCGGCCTGACGACTGGCATGTCCATTTGCGCGATGGCGATATGCTGAAGACTGTTGCGCCCTACACGGCGCGACAGTTCGCACGGGCGATCGTCATGCCCAATCTGGTGCCGCCGGTTACCCGGTCTGGGGACGCAATCGCCTATCGCGATCGGATCATTGCCGCGGCCGGGCCGGGCTTCACGCCGCTGATGACCTGCTACCTGACGGACGATGTCGATCCGGATGAGCTGGCCCGCGGTCATGGCGATGGCGTGTGGATCGCCGCCAAACTCTACCCGGCCGGCGCCACCACCAACAGCGCCTCGGGCGTGACCGACATTCGCAACATCTATCCGGCCCTCGAGCGCATGCAGCAGATCGGGATGGTCTTTTGCGTGCACGGCGAAGTCACCGATCCACAAGTCGATGTATTCGATCGCGAGGCCGTCTTCATCGACCGTATCCTGACGCCGCTGGTGGGTGATTTCCCGGGCCTTAAAATCGTGCTTGAGCACATCACGACCATGCAGGCGGCGGATTATGTCGCCGGCGCACCGGCCACGGTCGCGGCGACCGTCACGCCGCAGCATCTGATGCTCAACCGCAATGCGCTGTTCCAGGGCGGACTGAGGCCGCACGCTTATTGCCTGCCGGTGATCAAGCGAGAAGTACATCGGCTGGCGGTTCGAAAGGCGGCGGTCAGCGGCTCGCCCAAATTCTTCCTTGGTACCGACAGCGCTCCGCACGCGCGCGAAGCCAAGGAGTCGGGCTGCGGCTGCGCCGGCATCTTCAACGCGCCCTTTGCGCTCGAAGCCTATGCCCAGGTGTTCGATGAAGAAGGCGCGCTCGACAGGTTCGAGGCCTTCGCCAGTCTTAACGGCCCGGCCTTCTACGGCCTTCCGGCAAATCAAGGGACGGTAACGCTGGAACGTGCCGAGTGCGTTATTCCTCAACAGATCGGCGAGTTGGTCCCGTTCGGTGCAGGCGCCAGTTTCAGTTGGAAATTCGCCGGCTAGGACCTGCCCGAGCCCTTCGGGCCGACAACATCGCCGAAGAATCGCTCGACCCGATCGTAGCATTCGCAGGCCCGCCGCTGCAGGCCGTCCCGGTCATGCACTTCGATGATCCCGCGCCTGGTGGTGATCAGCCCTTCATCCTGCAGCTCCCGGGCGACCGCGTTGACCGTGGTCCGCTGCACGCCCAGCAATCCGGCAAGCGATTCCTGGGTTAGTTCAAGCCGTGATCCGGCCCGGTCGTGGGCGGTGAGCAGCCAGCGCGCGGCGCGGGCCTCGATCGGATGGAAGCTGTTGCAGGCGACGGTCTGCATGATCTGGGCCAGCAGGTAATCGGAATAGCGGCAGAACAGGTTGCGCAAATGCGCCGACCGGCCCTTGGCATCCTCTATCGTGCTCATCGGCAGGCGTGCGGCGGGCCCTGCGACCATCACCTCGGCTCGCGTGAAGGCGGGCACATAGCCGCAACTGATGATCCCGCCGACCGCCCCCTCCCGGCCGATTGAGGCCACTTCCACCGAGCGGCCGTCCTCCAGGTCGACGACCATTGAAATCATTGTGGCGCCAAACGGAAAGAGCGAATGGCCCACTTCGGTGCCACGCCGGAGCACTGTCCTGCCGAGATCGAGCTCGACCAGTTCGATCCGGCCCTCGATCAGGGTTTTCAAATCATCGGGAAAGGTGGCCAGGAGCCGGTTGCCGGTGAAGGCGTCGGCGATGGATGGAGGAGCATAGCGAGTATCGGACATGGGCTGCAGCCTGTTGAGCGGGGATTCGCCTCACCAATGTTCGGCCGGTCAATTCGTTGCCGAAATTGCCGCGCAAGGGCGGTTGAACGTAGCTCAAGGGTTCGCTAAGGCCCGCCGACGCCGTTCCCGGAGACGTGGGTGAGTGGCTGAAACCAACGCTTTGCTAAAGCGTCATACGGGCAACCGTATCGAGGGTTCGAATCCCTCCGTCTCCGCCACCAGCGAATTCACGAATATTCGCCGAGCCAGCCTATTGCGGACATTGGAGCGGCGGGATCCGCTAGGTAGATTTGCTGATGGTTGAACCCGCCTTTGTCAGCCAAGGTCGCCGCCACGCCTAGCTTCGAAAGGTCGCGGGAAAATGAACAGCATTCGACACGGGCTCATGGCACTTTGCCTGATGCTAGCCAGCATCCTTGGGACTGTTCCGCAAAGCGCTTACGCCGCTACCGCGGCGGAATTGAACGCGGATGGCAAGGCCGCGCTCAATCGCCTCTACGCCAAGTCCGACAGAGCACGTAGATATGGGCGAGACGCCCGCGCAATTCTGGTCTTTCCGAAAATCGTCAAAGCCGGCTTCGTTGTGGGCGGGCAGGGCGGAGAGGGCGTCCTTTTCGTCGGCGGCAAACCAACTGGCTATTACAAGATCGGTGCCGCTTCCTTTGGACTTCAGGCCGGTGGACAGTCGTTCAGCTACGCGCTGTTTCTGATGAACGACAAGGCGCTCACCTATCTGAGAAAGAGCGACGGGTGGGCAATCGGTTCGGGACCAAGCGTGGTGGTAGTGGACAAGGGCGCGGCGATGAGCACTACTTCCACGACGATTGCGAAGGACGTGTACGCCTTCCCCTTCGGCCAAAAAGGTCTGATGGCCGGCTTGGGCCTCGAAGGGTCCAAGATCTCGCCAATCAGGAGGTAGGCTTCTCCCGCCGGCTCTGAACAGCGGACACTAGTGCGCGGCGCGCCATCCGTGTGCGCCCTCAAATCAATGCTTGTTGCGTGGTGTCCACTCTGAGAGCATTCCCGCGCTGCTGGAGCGCTCTGGTCACTCGGTTTGGCGGGATCGGCAAATCAGAGGCGGCCGCGAGTTCGCGGCGGAGATAGTGAGGTGAAATGCGCGTCCTGTTGACTGGCGGCTGCGGCTTCATAGGGTCCCACACCGCAATTTCGCTGATGGACGCCGGGCATGACGCCATATTGCTCGACAATTTCAGCAATAGTCAGCGCGACGTGCCGGACCGGATTTCTCAAATTGCGGGTCGCTCGATCCCGGTCGTTGAAGGTGATGTTCGAAACAATGCCCTTCTGCAGCAAGTCTTCGCTGAGCAGCGGCCGGATGCCGTCATTCATTTTGCCGGATTCAAGGCGGTCGCGGAGTCCGTCGCCCAACCCTTGAAATATTATGTCAACAATGTGGGCGGCACGTTGAGCTTGCTCGAGGCAATGCAAACCGCGGGTTTGCGGACGATCGTCTTTAGCAGCAGCGCCACCGTATATGGCGAACCTCGGGCTTTGCCGATCGATGAATGCCATCCGACGGTAGCGGTCAATCCTTACGGCCAGGCAAAGCTGGTCTGCGAGAATATCTTGGCAGACCTGGCCCGCGGCGATCAGCGTTGGCGCGTTTCGCTGCTTCGTTATTTCAATCCTGTCGGCGCTCATTCTTCGGGGCTGATTGGCGAGGACCCGAAGGGAATTCCGAATAATCTGATGCCATTATTGATGCGCGCGGCCACCGGAAAAACGGAAGCGCTGCAGATATATGGGACAGATTATCCGACCGCGGATGGTTCGGCGGTGAGGGACTATGTCCATGTCGCCGATCTTGCGGAGGGTCATGTTGCAGCACTGGAGAAATTGGAGCGCGGGTCGAATCTTGGAGTGTACAACCTTGGAACCGGCCATGGGACAAGCGTGCTGGAATTGATTTCGGTTTTTGAGCAGGCAACCGGCATCGCGGTGCCGCATATCATGGCCGAAAGGCGGCCGGGCGACGTTCCGGAGCTTTACGCGGCAACCGGAAAGGCCAATCGGGAACTGGGCTGGCAGCCAAAGCGCAGCTTGCACGACATGTGCTCGGACAGTCTTCGCTTTGCTCTCAGCAATTAGCCAACGCGCCGTTTATGCGTTGGGATTCGAAGCCGGATAGCAGAGCCCTGACATTGGTACCCAATGCGTCGATGGCGTAGCCGCCCTCCATGACGATCAGAACGGGCAGGCCGATCGAAGCGATACGGCTCGCAATTTCGCGATAGTCGTCTTGCTTGATCCGAAAATATGAGATGGGATCGGCCTCAAACGTATCCGCACCGAATGACAGGACCAACAGGTCTGCCTGATGCGCGCGCACAGCGCTGAGCGCCTCGTCCAACGGCTTCGCATATCCGTCAAGACCGGTGCCGCGCGGCAGCGGCAGGTTGATCGTCTTGCCGGTAGCTGATCCCGAGCCGCGCTCGTCTGCATGACCCCAGAAAAAAGGATAATCAGTCGCCGGGTCGGCGTGCATCGATACGAACAGCACGTCCGGATCATCGTAGAAAATGTCCTGCGTCCCGTTGCCGTGATGATAATCGATGTCGAGGATCGCGACACGGCGGCCTAGTCGTTGGGCACGCCGCGCGGCGATGGCGGCATTGTTGAGGTAGCAATAGCCCCCGCAATAGTCGCGGCCAGCATGGTGGCCCGGCGGCCGGGATAAAGCGAAGCTTGCGTGTGCATCTCCGTCGAGAATCGCGGAAAGTGCCGTCAGCGCCGTCTGCGCGCTCCAGTAGCTGGCCTCCCAGGTTCCCGCGGCGATCGGTGTCGCGGCATCGAAGCTGTAGCGGCCCAGCTTGGCGTCGATCCGTTCCAGCGCCAGGCTCCGGCGGCGGACCACCGGCCAGCTATAGCCGATTGCATCGCCGTCGCGGCCCGACGCGCGCCATTCTTCATGGGCAGTGCGCAAAAATTCAACATAGTCGGGATCATGAACCGCAAGCAGCGGCTCCAGTCCAAAATCCTTGGCTGGGCTCAGGGCTGGCAGACCGGCCGCAATCGTCTCGGCACGGGAAGCCTTTTCGGAATAGTCCACCCAGCTGCCATTGTGCAGCTCCCGGGCGGGTTCATGGCTCAGCTGACGCCGATCAAAAAAAGCGGGTACGGAGCCCATCGGGCCTAGGGCTCCTTGCCGTTCATTCCTGGATGCCCCTCGTGCATCGTCATCAAGGATTGGAGTAGTTCCTCATCGGCGCTGGACATGACCGCGAGGACGGTTGCCTCGTCGCATCCTTCGGCAGCGAGATAGGCGTGACCCATGCTGGAATCGATGTAGATCGATTGGCCGACTTCAAGCGTCACCGTGTCATAATGTTCGGTGTTGACGGTCACCCTGCCATTGAGGACGTAGACGAACTCCTCGCCAGCATGATGGACAAGCTCGCCAAATTCCTGCGACGTCTTGGCCCGGATTTTCGAGACTACGGGGATCATCCGCTTCCGCCGCAGATCGGTACAAAGAAAATAATAGTCGTAGTTCTGCGTCTCGACGCGAACCGCATGGTCGATATCGCACAGGCTGCGCCGCGCCGTGATGGCTGCCGGGGCTTCGTCGTTCGATTCCGCGAACAGCTCCGACATTCGCATGCCGAGCCGCTGGGCCACCTGATAGAGCTTGTCGTAGGTCAGCGTCAGCCGGTCATGCTCGACCTTCGACAGGGTCGAAACCGGAATACCGCTCTTCTCGCTCATTTGCTTCAGGGTCCAACCTTCGCGGTTGCGCACCCCGCGCAACAAGGCGCCCAAGGTTGGAATTTCCGAGGCCATTTGGGCGGATTCCTTTCTAGTTGACGAATTTTCTAATCAGGATAACAGTGTCCCGATCAGAACAATAGCACCAACTTTATTGGCTGGCGCTGGCCGGGGCAATCCCGGTGATTAGGGGAGGAAGAAACCGTGAGAAAGTGGCGAGGAATTGCCTTTGGATTGGCGGCGATTGCCGCAGGAACTGCAGTTGCCCAGCAAGCGGTCAAGCTTGGGCCCGACACGACCGTCGGCAAGCCGTTGCTGCCAACGGCCGCTCCGGGCGCAACGCCTGTATCCCCGCCCACCGGCGGTCATGAGCTCATCAAGACCGACGTCGACGCCTGGCTTGACGGCTATATGCCTTACGCAATTGCGCGCGGTGACATTGCCGGCGCGGTGGTCGTGGTGGTCAAGGACGGCCAGGTCCTGACCGAGCGGGGCTATGGCTTCTCGGACGTCGAAAAGCGGACTCCGGTTTCACCCGAAACGACCCTTTTCCGTCCAGGTTCGATTTCCAAGCTGTTCACCTGGACCGCGGTCATGCAGCTGGTCGAACAGGGCAAGATTGACCTCGACGCAGACATCAACACCTACCTCGATTTCAAGATTCCGCCACGCAACGGCAAGCCGATCACCATGCGCAACATCATGACGCATACCAGCGGCTTCGAGGAAACCGTGCGGCACCTGATCCATGACGACACCGTCCCGGTCGTGCCGCTGGATGAATTTGTGAGGGTGAGCCTACCGAACCGCGTGTTCGACGCCGGCACGACGCCAGCCTATTCCAACTATGCGACGGCTCTGGCGGGCTACATTGTCGAGCGCCAGTCCGGCCAGTCGTTCGACGACTATGTCGACCAGCACATCTTTCAGCCGCTCAACATGAAATATGCCAGCTTCCGGCAGCCGCTGCCGAAGAACCTCCAGCCCTTCATGTCGAAGGGATACAAGGGCGCTTCGCAAAAGGCCGAGCGGTTTGAGATCGTCGATCCGGCCCCGGCGGGAAGCCTGTCGGCGTCGGGCGCGGACATGGGCAAGTTCATGATCGCCCATCTCAACAATGGCGCCGGACTGCTGAAGCCAGAAACCGCCAAATTGATGCACGATTACCGCTACGACGTGATTCCGGGCCTTAATCGGATGGCGCTGGGCTTTTATGAGCAAGGCATCAACGGCCATCGCGGCATCGCCCATGGCGGTGACACCAGCCTGTTCCACTCCGACCTGACCTTGTTCATCGACGATGGCGTCGGACTGTTCGTGTCGGTCAACAGCGCCGGCGGCGAGGGCGCTCCCCGTGCGCTCCGCGAGCGGCTGTTTGATGAGTTCGGCAACCGCTATTTCCCCGGGAAGCCGGTGACGCCTAGAGTCGATGCCGAGACCTCCAAGAAGCACGTCCAGCAACTTGCGGGCAGCTACTTCAACAGCCGCGGCATCCGCAGCAAGTTCCTGCACATCCTTGACCTTGTCAGCCCGGTTGCAATCGGCCCGGACGAGGATGGCAAGCTGTCGGCGCCGATGGTCACCAATACCGGCAACAAGCCGCGCCGCTGGGTCGAAATCGAACCCTATGTCTGGAAGGACCTGGATAGCGACGAGAAGTTGGCGGCGAAGGTCGAGGACGGCCAGATCAACCGCTGGAGCTTCGACACGGTTTCGCCATTCATGATGTTCGACCGGGCGCCCTGGTACAAGGATCCCGCCTGGCTCGCACCGACCTTCTTTACCGCGATCGGCTTGCTTCTGCTCGCAGCGCTTGCCTGGCCGGCCGGCGCGATTGCCCGGCGCAGGTACAAGGTCGCGAACGCCTACGATGGCCGCAGGCTAAAGCTTCAACGCATCTGGCACGGCTGGCAGTGGCTCTCGCTGGCGACGCTCGCCGGTTGGGCAACCTTCATCGGCGTCGGCTTCTCGAGCCTGTCGCTGCTCGGAGGCCCGCTGGATCCGCTGCTCATCACCATCCAGGTCCTGACGCCGATCGCATTCCTT
>Ga0207650_10002014_pt1 | contig 14223 bp, 10 predicted proteins | sample KBSS63metaG_FD_184325 | JGI IMG/M metagenome (GOLD analysis project Ga0207650, IMG submission 184325) | Switchgrass rhizosphere microbial communities from Kellogg Biological Station, Michigan, USA - KBS S6-3 metaG (SPAdes) (version 2) | ecosystem: Host-associated > Plants > Roots > Rhizosphere...
GCAAGGAAAAGGTCATCGAAGAGCTGCGCCGGCTCGCCAAAGATGCCGACACCATCTATCTCGCAACGGACTTGGACCGCGAAGGGGAAGCCATTGCCTGGCACCTGCGGGAAGCCATTGGCGGCGACGACAGCCGCTACAAGCGTGTGGTGTTCAACGAAATCACCAAGAAAGCCATCCAGGAAGCCTTCTCCAAGCCGGGCGAACTGGACATCGACCGTGTCAACGCCCAGCAAGCGCGTCGTTTCCTCGACCGCGTCGTGGGTTACATGGTCTCGCCACTGTTGTGGGCCAAGATCGCCCGTGGCCTGTCCGCCGGCCGTGTGCAATCGGTCGCGGTAAAGCTGGTGGTGGAGCGTGAGCGCGAGATCCGTGCGTTCAACCCCGAAGAGTATTGGGAAGTCCACGCCGACCTCGGCACCGCCAAGGGTGCCAATGTGCGCTTTGAAGTGGCCCGCGAGAAAGGTGAGGCCTTCAAGCCGCTGAACGAAGCCCAGGCCATGGCTGCGCTGGAAAAGCTCAAGGCGTCCAGCTACAGCATCGTCAAGCGTGAAGACAAACCCACCAGCAGCAAGCCATCGGCACCGTTCATCACCTCCACCCTGCAACAGGCCGCGAGTAACCGCCTGGGCTTCGGGGTGAAGAAAACCATGATGATGGCCCAGCGTCTGTACGAAGCCGGCTACATCACCTATATGCGTACCGACTCCACCAACCTTTCGGTGGACGCGGTCGCGATGGCGCGTACTTACATTGAAAGCGAGTTCGGCAAGAAATACCTGCCGGAGAAGCCGAACGTCTACAGCAGCAAGGAAGGCGCACAGGAGGCTCACGAAGCGATTCGTCCTTCGGACGCCAACACCGAGCCAAGCAAGCTCAGTGGCATGGAGCGCGACGCCGAGCGCCTCTACGAGCTGATCTGGCGCCAGTTCCTGGCCTGCCAGATGCTGCCGGCGCAATACCTGTCCACCACGGTCAGTGTGGGGGCTGGGGACTTCGAGCTGCGTGCCAAGGGCCGTATCCTCAAGTTCGACGGTTACACCCGCGTGATGCCGCAAATCGCCAAGCCAGGCGATGATGATGTGCTGCCGGACATGGCCCAGGGCGATACGTTGAAGCTGATCAAGCTCGACCCGTCCCAGCACTTCACCAAGCCACCGGCGCGTTACTCGGAAGCCAGCCTGGTAAAAGAGATGGAAAAACGCGGTATCGGTCGTCCTTCGACCTACGCGGCGATCATCTCCACCATCCAGGATCGCGGCTACGTGGCGTTGCACAACCGTCGTTTCTATTCGGAAAAGATGGGCGACATCGTCACCGAGCGCCTGTCCGAGAGCTTCTCCAACCTGATGGACTACGGCTTTACCGCCGGTATGGAAGAGAACCTCGATGACGTCGCCCAGGGCGAGCGCGATTGGAAAAACGTGCTGGACGAGTTCTACGGCGACTTCAAGAAGAAGCTCGAAGTGGCCGAAAGCCCTGAGAGCGGCATGCGTGCCAACCAGCCGGTGATGACCGACATCCCGTGCCTGACCTGCGGCCGCCCGATGCAGATTCGTACGGCGTCCACCGGCGTTTTCCTCGGTTGCTCGGGCTACAGCCTGCCGCCGAAAGAGCGCTGCAAGGCCACCGTCAACCTGGTGCCGGGCGATGAAATCGCGGCTGACGATGAGGGTGAATCCGAGTCGCTGGTACTGCGTGGCAAGCACCGTTGCCCGATCTGCAGCACGGCGATGGACGCCTACCTGCTGGACGAGAAGCACAAGCTGCACATCTGCGGTAACAACCCGGATTGCAACGGCTACGAGATCGAAGAAGGCACCTACCGCATCAAGGGCTATGAAGGTCCGAGCCTGGAATGCGACAAGTGCGGCAGCGAGATGCAGCTCAAGACCGGTCGTTTCGGCAAGTTCTTCGGTTGCACCAACCCGACGTGCAAGAACACCCGCAAACTGCTGAAAAGCGGTGACGCGGCGCCGCCTAAGATGGACCGGTGAAGATGCCCGAACTCAAGTGCGAGAAGGTCAACGACACCTACATCCTGCGTGACGGCGCTTCCGGCCTGTTCCTGGCGGCCAGCCAGTTCCCGAAAAACCGCGAGACCCGTGCACCGTTGGTGCTGGAGATCGTGCCGCACAAGGATGAGATCGATCCGAAGTACCACTTCCTGTGTGAAGCGCCGAAGAAGGATCCCGACGGTCGTCCGGCCGTGATCCGCTACAGCCGCAAGACCAAGGAGCAATACGTGCAGTCCGAAGTGGACGGCAAGCCTACCGGCTGGAAAGCGTTCTACGACGGTGGTAAGTGGAAGGTCGAGGACAAGCGTCAGGGCGCTTGATCCGTCGGATGCGCTGAAGATCCAATGTAGGAAGGGGCAAGTCGAATCATCGCCGCCCCTCCCACATTGGATCTTTTTGGTTCTGAGCGTCGAGTTTTGACCCGCATAAGCAGCGGTTTATTGCACTTGCAGTAGGTTCGGCTGATCCGTGACACTGTTCAGCCAGCATCACGCTTATTCGTTGTGGAGATTGCCGTCATGGCCAACGAACTCTATACCCGTACCAACCAGAAAATTTACTTCGCGGGTTTGTCCCTGGAAGCCCTTGGCCGTGCCGAGGAAGGGAAGGAGATGAACGCGATTGCGCTGGTTCAGGCTGGGCGTGAAGCCGCGTTGTTCCACCTGTATGGTGCGTTACTGGGCTTGTGTCATGAGATCGCCGGGTTCTACCGCTTGCCCCAGGCCGGTTCGCCCCGTGCGGAAATGATCATGAATCGTGAAGTGCTGGAAAGCATGGCGATCCCTGAGCTGGCCGAGTTGGTGGAAATGGCCCAGAGCCCTGACAGCTGGGTCGCGCGCCTGCTTAAGGCCCATGCGGATATGTTTCAGCCGCCCCGTGTTCCCCATGTGCCCAAGGGCGATGTGACCCAGCCCCTGATCGTGGCGGTTGCGTTGGAAGAGGAAGAGCCCAAGCCTCTGAGTCGCGAAGAGTTGGAAGGCTGGCGTCAGGAGCTGAAAAAGATGGCGTTGCGCTTTCGTGAAGGTTTAAACGAGTGCTGAACGTTGGTCGGATTCATATGGCGCCGTTCATCAAGCCGTAAAGAAACCTCTTCAGAACCTCAACGAAGCCGGGCAGATGACTGATATAATCCCGGCCTTTCGTGGAGAACAGACTTTTATGCCGACGTCCTTTCTGGAAATTGTTGAGTTGCCCGACGGCCGAATCGAGCTGCGCCGGGCTGAGGACGAAGGTTCTCTGGTTATTCTGGATTTTTCCGAGGACGCCAAAGTGTTCCTGCAGGGCCAGCACGTGGAAGTGGCAAAAGCCATGCTGAGCGTGGGTGTGCAGATGGCAGGTCGCCTTGCAGAAGGCGAGCCGGAGAAAGAAGACGGGCCACGCGTTCTTCACTGAGGTCTGCGACGAGCGTGCAAGTTTTGGTCAGCGGGGCTGTTGTGGTGAGTGGGCTTGTGGTTGTGAGCTGCGCTGTTGTGGGCTGGGCTGTTGTGGTGAGCGGGCTTGCCCCGCGCTGGGCTGCGAAGCGGCCCTAAATAGATTCAATGCGGTACATCAGATATTCCACGGTGCTTGGTTTTGGGGCCGCTTCGCAGCCCAGCGCGGGGCAAGCCCGCTCACCACAACAAGCCCGCTCACCACAACAAGCCCGGTCACCATAAGAAGCCTGCAAACCACAGTAAGCCCGGTCACCATAACAAGCCTGCAAACCACAGTAAGCCTGCACACCACACGCAAAGTCCGTACTTTTATCCCAATCGAATATTCAAGCTCTGAGCATCGCCCGTGCGTGCGGCGCTGATCAGCTGTTGCTTGGCCGCAGCATTCAGAGGGTTCAGCCAGCTCACCACGGTGTGGCTACGGCCCAGGCGCAAGGCTTCGCAGGTCAACTGCTGGGCGCTTTGCGCGCCGCGCGGTTGCAGCAGCAGGATGCGTTCGCGGTTGAGGCCGGCGTCCCGCAGCCAGGCCTGGGTCAGGCTGGCGGGCGGGGCGATCAGCGTCAGCCAGCGGGCGTCCTGCTCTTCGCTCAATTCGCGAAGGATCGGCGCCAACAGGCTCAGGCAGCTCCCAGCTGCACCGCGCAACGACAATTCACTGAACGCCTCAGGCTCGGCGCTCCAGGGCGCCTCGATCGTTTCCTTGAGGATGGGCGCAAGGGGTTGGGCCATGAAGGCCTCGAACAGCGACAGTTGTGTGTGTTGTGGGGTGTGCACGAGCTGCATGATGCCTCCTTTAGCGGCGAATGACGCCGACGCTCAAGCCTTCGATCACCAGGTCCTGATCTTTCAGGTTCACTTCAATCGGGGCGAACTCAGGGTTCTCGGCCAACAGCCAGACCTTGCTGCCTTCGCGCTTGAAGCGTTTGACGGTGACTTCGTCGCCGATACGGGCGACGACGATCTGGCCATTACGGGCTTCGCGTGTAGTGTGGACGGCCAGCAGGTCACCGTCGAAGATGCCCACGTCCTTCATGCTCATGCCATGGACCCGCAACAGGTAGTCGGCGCGAGGATGGAAGAAGGTCGGGTTGATGTTGCAGGATTCCTCGACGTGCTGCTGCGCCAGGATCGGCGCACCGGCAGCGACACGGCCGATGATCGGCAGGGTCGATTCGTCGGCCTTGGCTTCGAAGCCAGGGATGCGAATGCCGCGCGAGGCACCGGGGGTCATCTCGATGGCGCCTTTGCGCGCGAGGGCCTTGAGGTGTTCTTCGGCGGCGTTGGGGGACTTGAACCCCAGTTCCAGCGCAATTTCCGCTCGTGTCGGCGGGTAGCCGTTGTCATCGAGGCAGCGCTTGATAAAAGCGAGAATCTCAGCTTGGCGTGGCGTCAGTTTTAGCATGTTGATCGCTCTGTCTTTTTATACAGTGACTGGGATTATATACAGTGAACTGCGCTTGGCAATCATCCTTTTTGGCCACTCCGCTGGACGGTCATCGGGGACACGTCCTACAAGGCAGGGATAGCGCTGCCTACAGACCGCCAAGGATGTGATTAAATAGCGATGAAATACATGACTGCCCGGCCGGAAAGCGAACCCGCAGGCTTGACAAGACATAACCTGAAACGTATGTTTCAAACAAGTGTTTGTCAGGCGGAGTAGCCATGGCCCAGTCGGAAACCGTTGAACGCATTCTCGATGCTGCCGAGCAATTGTTCGCGGAAAAAGGATTCGCTGAAACTTCATTGCGGCTGATTACCAGCAAGGCTGGCGTCAACCTCGCGGCAGTGAATTACCATTTCGGCTCGAAAAAAGCGCTTATCCAAGCCGTGTTCTCGCGCTTCCTGGGGCCGTTCTGCGCCAGTCTTGACCGTGAACTCGAGCGTCGCCAGGCAAAGGCTGAGCACAAGCCCACCTTGGAAGAGCTGTTGGAAATCCTCGTTGAACAAGCCCTGGTGGTTCAGCCCCGCAGCGGCAACGACCTGTCGATCTTCATGCGCCTGTTGGGCTTGGCGTTCAGTCAAAGCCAGGGCCACCTGCGGCGTTACTTGGAAGACATGTACGGCAAGGTTTTCCGCCGCTACATGTTGCTGGTCAACGAGGCCGCCCCGCGTATTCCGCCGATCGAGCTGTTCTGGCGTGTGCACTTCATGTTGGGTGCTGCCGCGTTCAGCATGTCCGGGATCAAGGCGTTGCGGGCCATTGCCGAAACCGATTTCGGTGTGAATACCTCTATCGAGCAGGTCATGCGCCTGATGGTGCCGTTCCTTGCCGCCGGCATGCGCGCCGAAACCGGCGTGAGCGACCCGGACATGGCCGCCGCCCAGCTGCGCCCACGCAGCAAATCCGCGCCGGCCCCCGCCAAGGTTTGACCCGCCCGGGTGTGCGCAGCCGCTTGCATCCGCTAAGCTAGCGGCCCATGTCTAATTCAGCTATTTACTCGCAACCCGTTGTTCTCACTGTGCCTGGTGAGAGCAACGGGTTGTGTGCGTTCTATAAGGAAGGTTTATGACTGCTGCCCTGCAAGGTTCTTTGATGGTCGACGTTGCCGGTACCTGGCTGACGGCCGAGGATCGCCACCTGTTGCGCCAGCCTGAAGTGGGCGGCCTGATCATTTTTGCGCGCAATATCGAGCATCCACGCCAGGTGCGGGAGTTGAGCGCGGCGATTCGTGCCGTGCGTCCGGACCTGTTGCTGGCGGTTGACCAGGAAGGCGGTCGCGTACAGCGCCTGCGCCAGGGCTTTGTACGCCTGCCGGCTATGCGTGCGCTGGCGGACAACCCCAATGCTGAATACCTGGCCGAGCAATGCGGCTGGATCATGGCGACTGAAGTGCTGGCCGTGGGCCTGGACCTGAGTTTCGCCCCCGTCCTCGATCTGGACTATCAACGCAGCGCCGTGGTCGGCACCCGATCCTTCGAGGGCGACCCCGAGCGCGCTGCCGTGCTCGCCGGTGCCTTTATCCGTGGGATGAACAGCGCGGGCATGGCCGCGACCGGTAAACACTTCCCGGGCCATGGTTGGGCGGAGGCCGATTCCCACGTCGCGATTCCCAATGACGAACGCAGCCTGGAGCAGATTCGCGCCAATGACTTGGTGCCTTTCGCACGCTTGAGCAAGCAACTGGCGGCGGTGATGCCCGCTCACGTCATCTACCCGCAGGTTGATAACCAACCTGCAGGTTTCTCGCGCCGCTGGTTGCAGGACATCCTGCGCGGCGAGTTGCAGTTCGATGGGGTGATTTTCAGTGATGACCTGTCCATGGCCGGTGCCCATGTGGTGGGCGACGCCGCCAGCCGTATCGAAGCGGCGCTGACGGCGGGTTGCGACATGGGCCTGGTGTGCAATGATCGCGCGGCTGCCGAGTTGGCGTTGACCGCCGCCCAGCGCATGAAGGTCAAACCATCGGCCCGAATCGCACGCATGCGCGGACAGGCGATTGCGTCGACGGACTACAAGCAGGATCCGCGTTGGTTGGCGGCAGTTACCGCGCTGCGTGAAGCGCAGTTGATCGGCTGAAAACCGCGGTGCGCCCATCGCAGGCAAGCCAGCTCCCACATTCGACCGCAGTTATCTTGAAGAAACGCGGTCACCTGTGGGAGCTGGCTTGCCTGCGATAGCGATCTGACAGTCAGCGCTTTTCCTGTTTGTGGGGCAACGGCGCGAACAGCGCTTCAATATCCTCGTTGCCCAGCTGCCAGTCTCCGGTAGTACGCCCATCCAGCACACCCGCTGCCAAGTCGGACTTTTCTTTTTGCAGGTGTTGGATTTTTTCCTCCACCGTGCCTCGGGCAATCATCTTGTACACGAACACCGGCTTCTCCTGCCCGATGCGATACGCACGGTCGGTGGCCTGGTTTTCCGTGGCCGGGTTCCACCATGGGTCGTAGTGGATCACCGTGTCGGCTTCCGTCAGGTTCAGGCCTACACCGCCGGCCTTCAGGCTGATCAGAAAAATCTGCAGCTTGCCGCTCTGGAAGTCCTTCACCGGCGTGCGCCGATCGCGGGTCTGGCCGGTCAACAAGGCGTAGGCAACGCCGCGCTTTTTAAGCTCGACTTCGATCAGGCTCAGCATCGAGGTGAACTGGGAAAACAGCAGGATCCGCCGGCCTTCTTCAAACAGCTCCTCGAGCATCGTCATCAAACTGTCGAGCTTGCCCGAGCTGCTGCCACGGGCGGGCAGGGTGGCGTCGTTGACCAGGCGCAGGTCGCAGCACACCTGGCGCAGCTTCAGCAGCGCCTCAAGAATGATGATTTGGCTGCGTGCCACACCCTTGCGGGTGATCTCGTCACGCACCTTCTTGTCCATGGCCAGGCGCATGGTTTCGTACACGTCGCGCTGGGCCTCATTGAGGTCGACCCAGTGGATGATCTCGGTCTTGGGCGGCAACTCCGTGGCCACCTGCTCCTTGGTGCGGCGCAGCAGGAAGGGTTTTATCCGGCCGTTGAGGTGCTGCAATCGTACATCGCTGGCGCGCTTTTCGATGGGCACGCGGTAATCGCGGTTGAAGCTTTTCACGTCGCCCAGCCAGCCCGGCAGGAGGAAATGAAACAACGACCACAGCTCACCCAAGTGGTTTTCCAGTGGCGTGCCGCTGAGGCACAAGCGTTGCCGCGCATTCAACTCGCGCGCCGCCTGGGCCGCTTTGCTGGAAGGGTTCTTGATGTACTGCGCTTCATCCAGGATCAGCACATGCAGGGGCAGCGCCGCGAGCTGTTCGATGTCCTTGGGCAACAGCGCGTAGGTGGTCAACAGCAGGTCGTAGTCCTGTAGGTGGGTAAAGTGTTTCTTGCGCGTTGCGCCATACAGCGCCAGCACTTTGAGCTGAGGGGTGAAGTGCGCCGCCTCATCGAGCCAATTAGGAATCAAGCTGGTGGGCATCACCACCATGCAGGGCCGATCCAGGCGCCCGGCGATTTTTTCAGTGAGAATATGCGCCAAGGTTTGCAGGGTTTTACCCAGGCCCATGTCATCCGCAAGTATCCCGCCAACATCGAGCTGGCGCAGTGACTGCATCCAGCTCAAGCCTTCCAGCTGGTAAGGGCGCAACGTCGCGTTCAACCCTTCCGGCGCTACGCAGGTGAAATCCTTGATATCCCGCAAGCGCTGGGCGAAGTTGCGGATCTTCTCGCCACCTTCCCATTGCAGCGGCAGGTCTTCGAGCGGGTTCAAGCGAATCGCATCGGCCTTGGCCAGGCGCAGCGTGGTGGTGCCGGCTTCCTGCAAGTAGAACTCGCCGAGGGTTGCCAGTACCGGTTTCAGCCGGCCGTAAGGCAGCGCCACTTGCAGCGGGCCATGGCCGCCGTTGGGCAGGCCGGGAATGTTTACCAGGATCAGTTCTTCATCGCGACGGCGTGCGAGTTTTTCCGGGTTGAGGATCTCGGTGTGGGAGCGCATCAGGTTCAGCAGGATCGGCAGCAGGCTCAGCCGCTCGCCGTTGACGATAATGCCCAGCTCCAAGTCGAACCAATCGCGCTCCGGCCCGTCATCGACGGTGGCGTACCAGTCATCGACGGTGCTCAGGTCGAAGCCGAAGTCCTCATCGATCTGCAGCTCCCAGCCCTCGGCCCGTAAGGTGGGTGATGCGTTGAGGGTGAAGTTGAGCCAGGCGCTGTCATTGACCATCTCGAACAGCTCGCCAGCGCTTTCCGGCAAGGCTTTGCTCTGGCGTGTGGCGATCTTGAAGCCGAGCAGCCGCAGTTGTTCGCGGTACGGCTGTTCCAGCTCCGGATGCCGCTTGATCCGCAGGCTCTGGGTGTCCTGGCGCACGATGATGTCGGCGTTTTTCTGCCCGCTGACATAGTTGCCCAAGTAGTTGAACGACAGCGCCGCACGGTGCTGGATGTAGCGCTGCATCTTGCCGTTGCGCGGTTCAAAGGCACTGAACTCGACACTGGCCAGCCACAAGCGCGGCACGGGCACTACATCCTCCATGACCACCTGCGGCAACGCCACGCGGTTTTCCAGTACGGCCTGGAGTTTTTCCAGCAGCTCGGCATCCTGTGCAGCGGCCGGGTAGGCGAGGGTTTCCTGGACTTTGAGCAGCACCGCCGCGATGTGTTTGCAGTTGGTGTGCACTGGGCAGGTACAGCGGCTGTCCACCAAAATCAACGTGCCCTTGGCCGACTCGCGCAGTGAGATGGTCTGCCGATAAACGTTGCCGCCCGAGCCTTCGCAACTGGCGACGATGGTGCTGTCGCCGCATTCGACGATGCGCACCCGGTTCTCCAGGGCATAACGGCGCCCGCGCTCCAGGCTTTGCTCTTTGAAGCGATTGGCCCATGAAGGGGCCAGGGGTTTGGTCAGCGACGACGTCAGGGGCATGGCGCTGGATCAGTCCTGGATATCGGGCGGTGGTGCGCTGGGTGGCTTGGCGGTCAACGAGGTGATCTTGATCAACAGCGCCAAGTGGCCGCCGTCCAGGTAGTTGAGCTGGTTGTTCTTGGTGCGCACGTCCTTCTGGGCGAGGTGTTCGCTGGCGATCACGCTGCCATTACTGTCGAAGGTGTTGATCCAAAAGTCCGCGTCGATGTCCGTGAAGCGACCCAGTTGCAGGCTCAAAACACCCTCGATGGGAAACTGGCCAAACTGCTCCTGGCCGTCGGTGATCGCGATGTTGACCGGCTGCTCACCCAGGTTCTGTTCCCAGGCCTTGTGCGCCAACACGGTGTAGCTGTTATCGGCGCGCAGCTTTTCGACGATGTTGCTCAGGCGCGGAGGGCTCAGCTTGTCGCCCAGGCGCACGGCCCCGGCATCCCAGTTTTCCGGCGCGGCGCGGCTGTTGATCACCGGCTCGGCGTTCTGGCGCACCAGGATCATTTCCACCTGGTACGGGCTGTCGGCAAACGCCGTAGGTGCCACGACCACCAACAACAGGCTCAAAATGCGGAACAGGCGCATTGGGGCGTCCTTCAAGCAGATTTCGGGATGAGGCGTTCGAACAACGCCTCCAATGTATTAAAGCGTTCTTCGGCACGTTCCATCGGTACCATGAACTTGAACAGCGTAGCCCCTTCGAACTTGTAGCGGTTGGGCTGGCCCTGGATCAGCTTAATCAGCACCAACGGGTCCACCGGCGTCTGCGCTTCAAACTCGATGCGCCCACCCTGCGGCCCGGCATCGACCTTCTTGATCCCCAGTTGCTCGGCCTGCAATTTGAGCAGGGTCAGGCGCACCAGGTTCTTGGTTGGCTCGGGCAGCAGGCCGAAGCGGTCGATCATCTCCACTTGCAGGTCCTTGAGGCCTTCTTCGTCGGTGGCCGAGGCGATGCGTTTGTACAGGATCAGCCGCGCATGCACGTCCGGCAGGTAGTCTTCGGGGATCAGCGCCGGCAAGCGCAGGTTGATTTCCGGACCGCCGCCCAGCGGTTGATCAAGATTCGGTTGCTCGCCCTTGCGGATCGCTTTCACCGCGCGTTCAAGCATTTCCATATACAGGGTGAAACCGACCGCCTGGATCTGCCCGCTCTGGCCGTCGCCCAGCAGTTCGCCGGCACCACGGATTTCCAGGTCGTTGGTGGCCAGCACAAAACCGGCGCCCAGGTCCTGGGTGTTGGCGATGGCTTCCAGGCGCTTTTCCGCGTCGGAAGTGATCTGCTGGCGCGGTGGCGTGAGCAAATACGCATACGCCTGGTGGTGACTGCGCCCGACCCGGCCGCGCAACTGGTGCAGCTGCGCCAGGCCAAACTTGTCGGCGCGCTCGATGATGATGGTGTTGGCGCTCGGCACGTCGATGCCGGTTTCGATGATGGTCGAGGCGATCAGCACGTTGAAGCGCTTGTGGTAGAAGTCGCTCATCACCTGTTCGAGATCGCGCTCGCGCATCTGTCCGTGGCCGATGGCAATGCGCGCTTCCGGTACCAGTTCGGCGAGGTCGGCGGCGCACTTCTCGATGGTCTTCACGTCGTTGTGCAGGTAGTACACCTGCCCGCCGCGCAGCAGTTCTCGCAGCAGCGCTTCTTTCACCGTGCTTTTGTTTTGCTCCATCACGAAGGTGCGCACCGACAAGCGACGCGCCGGTGGCGTGGCGATGATCGACAGGTCGCGCATGCCCGACACCGCCATGTTCAGTGTGCGCGGAATCGGCGTGGCAGTGAGGGTCAGAATGTCGACCTCGCTGCGCAGGGCCTTGAGTTGTTCCTTCTGGCGCACGCCAAAACGGTGTTCTTCGTCGATGATCACCAGGCCCAGGTTCTTGATCTTCACATCGTCCGACAGCAGCTTGTGCGTGCCGATCACGATGTCGATCTTGCCTTCGGCCAAATCGGCGATGGCTGCATTCACTTCCTTGGCCGACTTGAAGCGGCTCATCACTTCCACGGTCACCGGCCAGTCGGCAAAGCGGTCGCGGAAGCTGTTGTAGTGCTGCTGGGCGAGCAGGGTGGTGGGCACCAGGATCGCCACTTGCTTGCCGCCATGCACTGCAATGAAAGCCGCACGCATCGCCACTTCGGTCTTGCCGAAGCCGACGTCGCCGCATACCAGGCGGTCCATCGGCTTGGGCGCGAGCATGTCGGCGCGCACCGCTTCGATGGTGGTTTGCTGGTCGGGAGTTTCTTCGAAGGCGAAACCGGCGCTGAAGGTCGCGTAGTCGGCTTTCGGGTCGGCGAACGCATAACCTTCGCGCGCGGCGCGGCGTGCATAGATGTCGAGCAATTCGGCGGCAACGTCGCGCACCTGTTCGGCGGCTTTGCGCTTGGCTTTCTGCCAAGTCTCGGAGCCCAGGCGGTGCAACGGTGCCAGGGCATCGTCGCTGCCGGTGTAACGGGCGATCAGGTGCAGGCTGGCCACCGGCACGTAGAGCTTGGCGCCCTCGGCGTATTCCATGGTGAGGAATTCGGCGGCCTGGTTATCGATCTCCAGGGTCTGCAGGCCCAGGTAACGTCCGACGCCGTGGTCGATATGCACCACCGGCGCGCCTTCGCGCAGTTCGGTGAGGTTCTTGATCACCGCGTCGTTGTTGGCGTCGGCGCGTTTTTCGCGGCGACGGCGTTGCATCACGCGCTGCCCGAACAGCGGGCTCTCGGCGATCAGCGCCAGCGCCGGGTCGTCCAGCAGCAGGCCTTCATCCAGTGGCGCGATGGTGATCGCCAAGCGTTCTTTGCTCTTGACGAAGTCCGGCCAGCTGTCGACGGTTTTCGGTCGCAGCTTCAGGCGTTCGAGCAGCTCCAGCAGCACTTCGCGGCGCCCGGCGGACTCGGCGGTAAACAGCACGCGGCCAGGGAAGTCGCCGAGGAAGTTGGACAGCGCTTCCAGCGGTTGCGTGGCTTTGGCCTGGATTGCCAGGTCCGGCAGTGTGCCCGCCGGGAAGCGCTCGCGGCCGCTGCCGGCGTCCACATCCTGTTGGCTGGCGACCACGCGGGGCCAGTTTTTAAGACGGGCAAAGCAGTCTTCCACCGGCAGGAACAGCTCGGCGGGCGGTAATAACGGACGGGATGGATCGACGCGGCGTTCTTCGTAACGGTTACGCACGTCGTTCCAGAAGTTTTCCGCTGCTTGCTCGATACCCGGCAGCGAGAACACTTGGGTGTCCTGTGGCAGGTAGTCGAACAGGGTGGAGGTTTCGTCGAAGAACAGCGGCAGGTAGTACTCGATACCGGCCGGTGTAATCCCACTGCTCAAGTCCTGGAAGATCGGACAGCGACGGAAGTCGACGTCGAAGCGCTCACGGAAGCGCGCCTTGAAGCGCGTGACCGCATCTTTCTGTAATGGAAATTCCCGCGCAGGCAGCAGCTTGATCGAGTCGACTTTGTCGATGGATCGCTGGTTTTCTGGATCGAAGGTGCGCAGGGTCTCGATTTCGTCATCGAACAGGTCGATGCGGTACGGCAGTTTGCTGCCCATCGGGAACAGGTCGATCAGGGCCCCGCGCACTGCGAACTCACCGTGTTCGTACACAGTGTCGACGCAGCGGTAGCCGCTGGCTTCCAGGCGCGTGCGCATCTGCTCGACGTCGAGCTTCTGGCCGATATCCAGGACCAGGCTGCTGCCCAGCAGGAACTTGGTCGGCGCCAGGCGATGCAACGCAGTGGTGATCGGCACCACCAGCACGCCGTGGGCCAGTTCCGGCAGGCGGTACAGGCTGGCGATGCGCTGGGAAATGATGTCCTGGTGCGGCGAGAACAGGTCGTAGGGCAGGGTTTCCCAGTCGGGGAAATGCAGCACCGGCAAATCGGGGGCGAAGAAGCTCAGCTCCTGCTCCAACCGTTCGGCGCTTTGGCTGTCGGCGGTGAGCAGCAGGGTAAAGCGCTTAGCTGCGCTGGCAGCCTCGGCGATAGCCAGGCTCAGGGCGGCACCGGGCAGGTTGCCCCAGTGCTGTTTACCTGCCGCGGCAGGGAGAAGCGGTAGACGCAGAACGGGCACGGAAGGTTGAGCTCCAAGCGTTGCGACAAAGTCGGTAATTGTAACGGCCCAAGGTGCCGCCTGTCAGTTTCTGACTGAGCCTATTACGGTTTGTAGGAAATGTAGTGGCTAAGACAAACAATGGCGTGTTTTGACTCAATATGTAGTGCCGAAATGCGCGATTGTTTAGGAGGGTTACGGACAAGTTGGTCTGCGTCCCCAATGAGTGGCCTTCTGGAACCCGCGTATTTACTGGGCTGCAGCGCGGCGGTATTTTTTGGCAAGGGTTTTTTGTTGTAGGACGCGCATTGCTCCGAGGACGGTCGGGCGGCATAATGTAGCCCCTTTTTTCAGCCCCTACATGTGGAAGGTTCCCGTGACTCAGAAGCCCGACCAGTGTCTTGGTGAATGGATCGACCGTGAAGCACTC
>Ga0207650_10002015_pt1 | contig 14223 bp, 11 predicted proteins | sample KBSS63metaG_FD_184325 | JGI IMG/M metagenome (GOLD analysis project Ga0207650, IMG submission 184325) | Switchgrass rhizosphere microbial communities from Kellogg Biological Station, Michigan, USA - KBS S6-3 metaG (SPAdes) (version 2) | ecosystem: Host-associated > Plants > Roots > Rhizosphere...
AACGGTTCTGAGCAAATCGGGATCGCGCCGGTCTATTCCCCGGCAGTATCTAAAAACTAGATCAAGCAGAGCCTGCTTGTCCGCCGCGTGGTGCTCTATAGCCATGTCTACAGCCTCTCCTGTCACAGCCATCAGCTTTCATGATGAGCTCCCCTGAGCGAATGTCTCGTCGAGAACACTAGATCCTAGTCACTCTCCAATACGGAGCTTCAGAGACGCCGCAAATTCGATTGATTGCGATCGACCAACCAAATGGTGATGGAGCTGGCGCGTGACGTGCCCGGCAACGGCCTGGCTCCCCGCATGGGCCCCATCGCGCTCGTTCAACTTCTGACGCGGCCTTTGATGGGGCTTGTGCAATGCATTGGCGCCAGTAGCGCACTACACACAGTCATCTCTAACGGAGCAAACTTAGTTTTCGATCGGAAGAAACTCCTTGACCCGCAAAGCGGGCTCGATCCTCTCGGGACCAATCAAGCGATCTATTTCCTGATGATAGTTGTGAATTATTTGCTCGCCGTTCTTGAGCACCATCGTTGGTGACGTACCGTTATTGATGTTTCGCTGTATACCGGGCAGGAGGACCCTATCTTCTTCCAGAATTTCATTCTGATAGTTCTTAAATGCATCCCAGTACTCTTGGTTGTTCTCTTGTGTACTCCCCTTGAGCGCGAAGAAGACGGAGCGGATACGCGCGTTGTCATGACCGACAGGCCAGAAATGGAGGACGCTGACACTCATGGAATCGATGACGAAATTTCCGTTCGGGAAGGGCATCAGCCCCTCTATGCTTTCGCTGAAGCGATCCGAAATGCGAGCAGTCTCGTCCATTTCTCCGTTAAGCAACGGCGCATTTTGACGCCGAAGCTTGGTGATCATGCGCCCGTGCCCGTTCGCATAGCGAAGCGCCTGCGTTCCTTTGCCATCGAGCTGATTGCCGACGGTACGGGCGTGCACGGTCGAAACGTGGTAGCCTTCGAGGAAGTTATCGTAGACAGCCTTCCAATTGCCTACCACGTCGTAGGACAATTCGAACTTCGGCACGAGTTTTTCGAATGGGATGTCGGCGTAGACCGGCTGGACGGGCGCCATATACTCGCTTAGCGGCGCGGCATTCTCATCGAAGTTGATATACACGAAGCCACGGAACACCTCGCACCGAACAGGTAGCAGACCCTTCTCTTCCTTCTTCAGGCAAGGAAAATCCTCCAACTCCGGCACCGAAACCAGATCGCCCGAGAGATTGTAGCCCCAGGAGTGATAGGGACAGATGAAGCGCTTCGCTACACCCTTCGGCTCGAGCAGGATTTCCGCTCCCCGGTGACGGCAGGTATTGTGGAACGCGCGGATAACGTCCCCCTCGCCCCTGCTCACGATCACCGACCGACCCAGTTCCTGAAACAGCTTGTAGCTACCGGTCTTCTCCAGCTCGGAAACATGCCCCACGAAGAGCCAGGACTTGTTCCAGACATATTCCAATTCAAGAGCATAGAATGCCGTGCCCCGATATCGGCCAGTCGGCAATTCCGGAACAGAAAAAACCTTCTTCTCGCTGGCGGGCGCCCGAGCATCGTTCACGATGGCATCTTGCATGGTAGTTACACTCTTTCAGTCTAAACTATGCCCGATTAGAACCCTCCTTTGGCGCAAGATCAACAAATAGAACCCCACACGCTGTAACCAAATGCCAACCGGGCTGCGGCGGGTCCTGCCGCAGGGATGCTTTACCCGCCTACCCGGCCTGACTCATAAAACGCCGCGGCGAACTAAGCGCGGCTCGACGATCCGCCGAAGTACCGAACCGAACGCGCGGCTGCACGCCGATGGTACCGCCACCGTAACTATCTTGGGCGAAAGCGCGGAAGAAATGTACGCCAAAATTCAAACGGTAGTGCGACACACATCGTTTTCAAAAAATGCGTCGGCTGTTCTTAGATATGGCCCTCCGGGCAGCCGCGAGCGGCGCACTCATATGGCGAATTGATGGTTGGCATCGGCGTCCGCTATCAGAATGGACGGCAGGGCCCAGCCATCATCAAATAGCGCGAAAGGATCAAGCGACAGACAATCGAACATCGGCGCTTGCAACACCGCAAGCTCGCCGCCTAACATCCACCCCAAGACGAGGCCCGCACTCCGCTAATCTACGCCGCGATCTGTGCCAAATGTTCTGGCGACGGACAATCGCACACTTTCGTCAGATATCCATCCTTCTCGGAACTAATCGGCATCCTGCTACTGATGAGGCAATTTACCCGAGAATGCCCGATTGGTAAGGCGACTTTCATCGAGAACCGTCGTCCACAACCCGTCGACGATCTGGATTGCGCTCCGCCTTAAGTGGGTGATCTTGAAGTCTGATCGCCCTCTCCTTAGCGGGCGGTTATACGATCGACCTGCGACCCGACCTGGTCAGAAACGGCAGCAGAGCCGCTACATAAGCATCATTGTTGTCGCCAGTGACCATGTGACCGACTCCCTTGATCATCGCCGTATCCAGCCCTGGTTGCACATCGCGAAAGGCGGCAATCTGCTCGGCGGTCGTGAGCGTACTGTGCTCGGCATGCATGACGAGGATCGGCAGATCCAGTTTGGCGGCGGCTTTGCGGAAGAGGCCACCCTCCCCGCCGCCCCGCAGACGATCATTATCCATCAGCCGCGCATCCCATCGGAAATACAGTCGACCGTCGGATCCGGTGCGAAGGTGGCGCCGCAAACCATTGAGCCGCCCGATCGGCATCGGTGTTCCGCTCAGACGAGCGATCATCGCGCCGGCATCATCGATGTTTGAAAAGCCAAACGCGGCTTCGCGCAAGGTATTGCGCATAAAGTCACCTTGCTGCTCATCGATCCATGGCGTGACATCCGCCAGAGCGAGGGCGCGTGCGTATCTGGGAGCGCCTGCTGCGGCGAGCATCGCGATATGTCCTCCCAGCGACGCGCCGACCAGAACGGCGGGCTCGCCCCCCAGCGCATCAATAACGCAGATCAGGTCGGCTACGTAATCGTCGAAGCGATATGCGAGCGCATCGGACCAGTCGCTATCGCCATGTCCGCGCAAGTCCATGGCACAAGCCAAGTAGCCGGCGTCGGCGATGGCCCGCGCGGCGCCGCGCCAAGCTGACCGGCTCTGTCCACCACCATGCAGGAATATGATACTCTGCGCGCCTTGATCGCCATAGACCTCGCCGACAAGCCTCAGGCCATCCTTCGCGGTGACCGCAAGCTTCCGCGCTCTCGAAGCTGCCCCGCCCTGCACCTTCAGGCCTTAAGCAGGAGCCTTCGAAGCATTACCGCGCCTCGAAGCAACATAGCGGCAAACCGATGGGTGTTTTGCAAAGCAGATAACGATGGCGAGCAATTCCCCCCTCCAGAATGCGTGGCCGAACGCAAGTATCACGGGCGTCAGCCAGACATCGCTGCCGCATCGCTGCGCACGAAACCCTCGAACCCCTTTTCGGCCGAGGCAGCGCAGGCCGCCTGATAGGCAATAGTTCCACCCGTATATGGTAGCACGACGCGCGGCTTGCCGGGAACGTTAGCCCCGATGTACCAGCTGTCCGCACGATCAAATAGCGTTTGCGCGGCGCGGTCCTGGCAATGCTGCACCCACCGCGCCTGAGCGTCGGCGTCGGCCTCCACGAGGTCCACGCCGCGCAGGTAAGTTTGCGCGATGAGGTCACCAAGGAAATCAACCTGAAACTCGTTAGTCGGCACCACATTCGTGATCACGGATGGGCTCCCAGGCCCCCCGAGTATGAACATGTTCGGAAAGTCATGCACGGCCACCCCGAGATAGGTTAGCGGACCTGCCTGCCAGGTATCAGCCAATCTCACGCCGTCACGGCCGCGAATATCGATCGCGAACAGGGAACCGGTCATGGCGTCGAAGCCCGACGCGTAGACGATTACATCCAGCGGAACGACGTGCCCGTCGCGAAGTTCGATACCGTTGGGCACGATCCGGACGATTGGATTGGCCCTGACGTTGATTGCTTCGACGCTCGCCTTCAGGAACGACTCGTAATAGCCGTCGGCAACGCAGGGGCGCTTTGCTAGGAACGGGTAGCCTGTCGGCGTGAGCGTTTCGAGCAGGACGGGATCGGTGATCGTGTCGGCTATCTTGCTGATAATGAAGCGGCTGACGATCTCGTTGACGGCCGGATCCGTGTAGACATTGGCAAAGGCAAAGATGAGCGGCGCAGGCCCTCCAGCCTGCCAGCATGTCTCCATAACCTCCTGACGTTCTTCTTCGGTCAATGTAGCGATGTCGAGCGCCCGAATGTCGCGTAAGCTTTCGAAGCTCAGGACGTCGCCGCCACCCGCTACCTCCATTCGTCGTGCCTTCGCCTTCAATTCGGCCTTGTGGGACTCCCAATATGCGCGGTCCGCCGTTGTCAGTTCCCGATTACGAGCCGGGAGGACATAGTTCGGCGTACGTATGAAGACGGATAGCTTCTCGACCAGGTCTGCAACGGCAGGCATGAGTTGCGTGCCCGACGAGCCGGTGCCGATGAGTCCGACCCGTTTGCCCGCCAGGTTCGCGCCTTCGCGGGGCCATCTCGCCGTGTGATAGCTTTGGCCCTTGAAGCTCTCTGCGCCCGGGATGTCCGGCATCTTCGGGATCGTCAGCGGCCCCACCGCGAGGATGAGGATGTGAGTGGAGTAGACGGACCCGTTCGCGCAAATGACCGTCCAACGGCCGGTGGCAGCGTCGAAAAGCGCCTGTTCGACTCGTGCCGAAAATTCGATATCCCTCCGCAGATCCAGTCGGTCCGCGACGAAGGCCAGGTAGCGCTGGATCTCAGCCTGAGGCGGGTAGCGTTCGCTCCATTGCCATTCCCGCTCCACCTCGTCTGAGAAGCTGTAGGAGTAGGTCACCGATTCAACGTCGCAGCGGGCACCTGGGTAGCGGTTGGCGTACCAGCACCCTCCTGTGTCGGCTTCGGCTTCGATGATTCGCCCGGTTAGGCCGATCTGACGAACCTTCCAGAGCATATGGAGGCCGGCAAAGCCGGCGCCAACGATCACGACATCGACGGATTTGGACTCAGACGCATCTAACATGAATATCTCTCTCGGATCGTCTAAAAGCGATAGGAAACGCTGCGACTGCGATCGTTATCTTTACCGCAAGACGAGCCTTGACACCGCCGGCCAACGGTCCGCTGATTAAGCCGGCAAAATCCACGGTGTTGAAGCGGCCGTAGCTTACGTCCGCTTCCCCCGTTAGCGTGCTGGTGGGCTTGGCCGCGATATGGTTCACGGCGCCGCCCGTGGAATTTCTGACCGTACAAGGTCCCTTGCGGGCCCTTGAACACTTCGACCCGCTCCAGATCGATCGCGACAACCGGGTCATGGATGGAAAGGAGACGGGAACCTCGTCGACATAAATGCTGACGGCCGGCGGTGATGCGAGTTCGCTGTTGAAGAACCCGATGCCGGGTAAGTTATAGGAGGTGGAATTGAAAGCGCTCTGCTGAACCGTCAATCCCGGCACGAGCTTCGGAAGGTTGGTGACGTTCAATATACCTCGTGCCGCGAGTTGGTCCGAAGAAACGGCCGTGATCGACATGCCGGCCGCAATGACGGACTGCTGGCGCTTATTGGTGGTGACGATGATATCCCCAACGGTGGCCGGCCACGCGGGTTGCGGCGACGCTTCAGCGGGTGCGCTGCTTTGGGCATGAGCGGACGCCGCGGCCAGAACGGCGAAGACGATCGGCGTCCCTGAAAGCATCTGAAAAGTCCGTTCAGTCAAGTCCTCGTTCCTCTGGCATCGGACCCTTCACGCCTCCACGAGGGTCAGCTGGTTTCGTATATTTCGTATCTAGTCTACCAACCGTTTGTCAAACGTGATTCGGAGTTATATGGTCGCAGGTGAGAATATCGAGACTGGAGGGATCATGCTTGGAGGTCATTACGACGCGATGCTGAACGCGGATCCGGTGATGCTCATCGACGGCGAGTGGCGGCCTGCATTCGACGGCGCAACGATCGATGTCACCGACCCGGCAACTGGCGAGGTCATCGCCCGCTGCCCCGCCGCAACCGAATCGGATGTGAACGTCGCGGTAGAAGCGGCGCATCGAACGCTCCATTCAGCCGAATGGCGCCAGCTCGGCGCCGAAGGGCGCTCCACCATCCTGTGGCGATGGGCGGATCTTATTGAGGCCAATGCGGCGGAGCTTTCCTATCTCGAAGTGAGAACCAACGGCATGCCGGGGGCATTTGCGGACTGGATGATTAACTCGTCAGTCGCTTGGCTCAGGCATTTCGCGGGCAGCGCCCTCTCCATTCATGGGACCAACGTGTCAGATTCCGTTTCCAAAGGCGGCGAAACTTATCATGCCTTCAGCGGCAAGGAGCCGGTGGGGGTTTGTGCCCTGGTCATTCCATGGAATGGTCCGACGGGTTCTTTTGTTTTGAAAACCGGCCCTGCGCTCGCGGCCGGGTGCACCTGCGTCATCAAGCCCGCCGAGCTGACCCCGGTGACCGCGATCCGGCTTGGCCAGCTGGCCCAGGAAGCGGGTCTGCCCAACGGCGCGCTGAACATCGTCACTGGCTACGGAACGCCTACCGGATCGACGTTGGTACGCCATCCCCTTGTGAACAAGGTGTCCTTTACCGGGTCGACGGAGACGGGCCGCCGGATTGGAGCGGACGCGGTTCGCGACCTAAAGCGCATCACGCTCGAGCTTGGCGGAAAATCGCCCTGCATCGTTTTCGACGACGCCGATCTGGAGACCGCAATACCGGCGGCGGCGATGGCCATCTATGGAAATACAGGCCAGGTCTGCTTCGCCGGCTCCAGATTGTTCGTCCAGCGCGCATCCTATGACAAGGTACTGGCCGGCATTGCGGAATTCACGGCGTCGCTGAACGTGGGGAGCGGTCTCGTGCCACAGAACCTGATCGGACCGCTTATTTCCGCGCAGCAACGCGATCGGGTGCTGGACTATGTCGCCAGCGGTCTCTCTGATGGCGGCGAACTCGTCTGCGGCGGGTCGCCTCTGGATGGGAACGGCTATTTTATGGAGCCCACCATTCTGGCCAATCTCGGGCCGAGCGCCAGGGCCGTCCGTGAAGAAATTTTCGGGCCTGTTCTTGTCGCAACACCCTTCGATGAATTCGACGAGGTCATCGGCTATGCGAACGACACCGACTATGGCCTGGGTGCCGGCATATTCACGCGGGATCTCTCCAAAGCGCACAACGCTGCGCGCAGCATTCGAGCGGGTAACGTGTGGGTCAACTGCTACGGGGTTCTCCATCCAAGCCTTCCCTTCGGCGGGTTCGGAAAGTCGGGCCTCGGACGGGAGATGGGTACTGAGGGGATCGAGGCGTTCCTCGAGACCAAATCGACCTTCATGAGACTGGCCTGACCGGCCACGGCTCGCCCTAAACCAGCTCGCCTCGGGATGTCGTTGAGCGGGCATTCCGCGGTGCTCGGGCCCACGCGGTGCGGTCGCATGTCAAAGCGACGAGCGCTACGATCATCGCCATCGATATTGGGGCAAGCCCCCCGATCCAACTGGCCCTTTGGTGACCCTCAAGGAAGCCCTGTAGATGCTGTCCAAGCTCATCGGCCCAGAGGTAGCCGGGATGGGCTACAACATCCCCTGCGACAGCCCACTTGAGGGTTGCCGGCCGCGATGATCGGCACCAGCGGCGCGAAGACCAAAGCGAACGGGAAGTTCCATGGCCCCTGCAACAAGACCACCCCCGCGCGGCTCGTACTGGATCATCGTCTCGTTGCCGGCGAACTGAGGAGAGGGCTCGATGTGTTTCGGCTCCATCCACGCTGCGAGATTGGCTACCGCATCCTCGATGTCCGAGATGACCCCAGAGATTTCACAATTCTGGCTTCCCATCAGCGGCTTGCGCAGATCCATGCTCGTTCCGATCGATGAGGGCCCCGCACACGATAGCCGCGAACTCGGAGACGCTTGCTCGCAACAGCCGCTCTCCGCGAAGTTCACCTCGGGGAATATCGAACGCAGTTCCCGCGGTTTCCTCATCCATTGCCATCCTTCCCGTCGAATCTGTGAAGCGATTATCTCGTCGGAATGTCCGACGCCCTTTGGGGGCGATGACGTTCCGCTGGATTTCATTTGTACCTCCGCTGATCATGATCGACTGACGAAGCAATTGTTCGTTCAGTCCATGAGCCGGAACGCCCAGGCACTCCTCACCGAGCGTTGCCACGACGCCAAGCAAATCGATGGCGGCCTCGGCGACCGTGATGCCGCAGGCTTATGCCGTGCCGGGTGGAGCTGCGCGGCCACACCGCGCCAGGGTTCAGATCGACCACCGCAGCAACTCACTGCCGGCAGCTTTGATGAGGCCGGTCTGACCGACAAGCTCAAGGCTGCCGTTCGTCACCTGATCAAGGAGTCCCCGCTCTTCCCGAGACAGTTGAGCGAGCACACGCCCGCCCGATGGCGTCCGGGCGACGATCGTCGCGTCCTTGGGATCACCGGCGCGCGCGATCGGGAGCATAAAGGTCTCGACCAAAGCCGGGCCCTCATAGTGGTCGAGCAGCGGGGGAGCACCGCCACGCAGAATGTCGGCGGCATTCTGCACGTCGCAGCTTTGGCGTACGGCACCAATAGACTGCACGCCGCCGCTCAGAACGATAGAATGGAAGTAGGTCATGTAGCCGCCATTGGCGACGATCAGGCCGTGCTTCTCGCCGCCGCGCAGCCGCATCACCATCGCGGCAATCGCATGCATCATGCAGTTGCCGATCGGCCCGCCACCGAATGTCAGCCCGCCATAAACACTGTGCGGGCGGTCAAGAGGCCAGTCAAGGATCCGGCGCGCCATCTTCGGCACGCAGGGAAAACAGCTGTAAAGCTCGACGCAGTCGAGCTCGTCGGGGGTAAGGCGGTTGAATTCCAGCGCCTTGGCTATGCTGGCCTCCATCGCCGGCGAACGGGCAAAGCCGTCGCGGCGCAGGAAATCGGCAGACTCCCGGGCAGCGGCGCCCCTTTGCACAGTGACAACCGCCGACTCGGGGATCCCGACGCTCAGAGCATGGTCGAGGCTCGTGATCAGCACGGCCGCGCCCTGGTTCACATTGTTATTTGCCACCATGAGCTTCGTGTAGGGATGGCTCAGCCGCCTATTGTCTGCGGTGACCCGGAGGATATCATCCGGCGTCAAGGGGTCGCGCAACCACGCATGAGGGTTGGCTGACGCTGTCCGCGAGAAACCCGACCAGATCTCGGCCGTCTCGACCTGAGCATCATTGAGCGACAGGTTCCAGGCGGCCCGGGTGGCATTTTCGTAGAGCGGATAGACGTCGAGCGGAGTCAGCAGGCCATAGCGATCAGCGAGAGAGGTGGCCCGGCTCTGGCTCTCTGCAAGGAGCGGGTTTTCGGCGCCTTGTGCGCCCGCTTCTCGCGCAAGCCGCATGGCCGTGCGCATCGCTTCCGCGCCAACGATCGCGGCGACCTCGACCTCGCCGCTTGCGATGCGGTCGGCCGCTTCGTTGAGCAGCCGCACCGGACCATCGCCGCTCGGCTCTTCGGTGAGGTAGACGGTCGCCGGCCGTCTCGGCAGGCGTTGAGCGATCTGCTCGTGAATGTCCACGCATGGCTGGGAAATCTGATTCTCGACGCCCAGCCAATCGATCTTGTCCAGGAACCGACAACGTGAATCCGCCTCGGCGAGGATAAGACTTTTCTCCATGAGCGCGGCGGAATCGAGGCCGAGATACGGATCGGGCGGTCTATCGTTGATCTGGCCGACGCCAACGATAACCGGAACCCTCTCGCCAGACGCAGTTTGCAGGGTCATGTCATCCACCGTGGCTTGCGCTTCTCGATAAAGGCTTGCGGGCCTTCTCTGCTGTCGGGAGCCTCCAAAACCCTCTTCATGGCGCCGGCCAAACTGGCCCGAAGATATTCGTCGTCTATGTCGACCGCGCGCCGAGCGATCGCGAGCGCCTCCCGAACGGCGAGCGGCGCGTTGTCCGCTAAATTGCATGCCAGTTTCAACGCATCGTCGAGAGCTTGGCCTTCGCGCGCGATACTATTGACTAGGCCAAGCTGATAGGCACGCTCCACATCGATCGGCCTGCCGGTCGTGACCATTTCGATCGCGACCGCCCGAGGCAAGGCGCGACCGATGCGAAAGCCGCCGCCCGCACCTGGGATCAGGCCACGGCAGACCTCGGGAAATCCGATCGCGACATGGGGTGCAGCAACGATCATATCGCAAGCTAGGCTGATCTCGGCGCCGCCGCCATAAGCCGGCCCCTGCAACGCGGCAATCCAGGGCTTCGTTCTTGTTGTATAAACGAAGCCGGCGAAGCCGCTTTCGGGGCGCTCGAGAAGATGCCCTTTCCCTGCTGCCACTTCCTTGAGATCCGCGCCCACGCAGAACATCCGGCCCTCGCCAGTGATGATCGCGACACGGATGGTCGAATCAGCCTCTATCTCGGAAACGCATTGTTCGATCGTCTCGGCCATCGCCGCAGTGATTGCGTTGAGTGCGGCCGGCCGGTTGAGACGAAGCACAGCGATATGACTCGCGATCCGTTCCAAGAGAACGTCGCCGACGGCGCGCTCAATCATTTGCGGCTCCCGTCTGCCAGAGCACAAGTGCATCAAGCGCTTCCACCTGATCGCCCGAAACTCGTAGTGGGTTGATCTCGAGCGCGGCTAGATCAGGTCCAAGTCCAAGCGCGGCTTCGCCGATGCGCACGATCGCCTCCGCAAGCTGCCGCTCCGGGGCCGGCGCCATACCCCGGAAGCCTCGGAGAAGCTTGGCGCCTTTAAGGCTCCTCAGCATAACGGCAGCATCGCCAGTGGTGACCGGGAGAGGTCGCATCGCCACGTCGGCCAGGAGTTCGACTAAGACGCCGCCGAAACCGACCGTGATGGCAGGGCCCCAGCGGGAATCCACGGTCACGCTGACGAGAAGCTCAATGCCCTCGGATGCGCGCATCGGCGATATCACGACGCCCTCGATCGCCGCATTCGGACGATGCCGCTTCACGTTACCAACGATGGTTTCGTAAGCCGAGCCCGCATTCTCGGGAGCTATATTGAGAAGAACGCCTCCGACCTCCGTCTTATGGGCGATATCCCGGGATACGATCTTGAGCGCCAGCGGAGCTTGCGCGGCGACGCCAAATTCGCAGGCCTGGTCGCGCGAGCGCGCGATCTTTCCCGGAATGACAGGAACGCCGTAGCCCGCCAGATAATCCAGTGTATCCCGTTCGTGTGTCGGACGGGCGGATGACCCAGGATCGGGCGAGGCAAGGCGGGGCTCACCCGCTCCGACCTGCGCCGACCAAGTCACCGCCTTCGAGACAGCCCGGAGCATAGCGTCAATGCCAGTGACCACATGCGGTAATCCGAGCTCGTTCACGGCCTTGCGAGCAGCGTCGCCGACCGTTTTCACGCACGGCGTCACGAGGATCGCTGGTTTATCGATTGCGGCGACACCGCGGCCGATTGCAGCGAGCACGGCTGGCACGCCATGCCCGTCGTAGGACGGGAGCGTCATACTAACCGCAACAAGTCCGACTTCTGGCGCTGCAGCAACAACGGGAAGCACTCGTTCGAACAAGTCGGGATCGGTGATCGCCATGCCAGTCACGTCGAGCGGATTGAGCGTCGACGCATTGCCCGGCAACACCGCACGCATGCGGCTCGCCGTCTCCGGATCGTTAGGCGGAAGGCTCACGCCGTAATCTTCGGCGCCATCGGCCACGAGAGTGCAGGAACCTCCAGAAATCGACAGGAAGGATAGTCCCGGCTTGGAAAGCGGGCCGGTGGCGGCAAGGAGCCCAGCAACGTTGATCAGTTCCTCGGCAGTACCGACACGCACGATACCGAGCCGGTCGCAGACGGCGTTGAAGATGGCGTCGCTGCCAAGGACCGAGCCTGTATGAGCTTGGGCGACGGCACCGGCGAGCGCGGTGCGGCCAATCTTGAGAAGGACCAGCGGCTTTTTGGCTCTGCGCGCGCGGCGTGCAGCCTCAATAAACGCGTCGGGGTCACTGACATCCTCGACAAACGCGGCGATCGCTTTCGTCGGGTCATGGTCAACTAGATAATCGATGACGTCTGAAAGGGTTACCCCACCCTGGTTACCGGTCGCGGCGATGAAGCTCGAGCCGATGTTCTGGCTATGGGCATAGTCATGCAATTCCGATGCGGTGGAACCGCTCTGGGAAACGATGGCGATCGAAGGGGACAGATGAGGGCGCTGAACCGGAATGGAAGATACCGGCGTGCGGGCACTCACATTGACGAAGCCGAGCGTATTGGGCCCCCATATGAGGACCCGCAGCTCCTGAGCCCTGGCGAGCAACGCAGCCTGCTCCCGCGCGCCCTCCTCGCCCGCTTCGGCGAAGCCCGCGGTGAGGATGACGGCATTGCGGATCCCAGCGGAAGCAAGATCCTCGAGCGCATCCACGACGGCCGTTTTGCCCACCATCACGAATGCCAGATCAATGTTTTGACCAATTTCGCGACAGGAGGTGAACCCGGGCACCCCGAACACGGTAGCGCCGGTGCGGTTGACGGCAAATATTCGCCCGTCGAATCCGAGGTCGGCGATATTATCGATCACCTGTCTGGACCACGGCGATTTCTCGCTGGCACCGATCAGTGCGATCGATCGCGGCTCGCACATCACCGCGAGGCGATGACGTCCGCGAGAGGCCGTGCTTCGCGCGCCTCGACCGGGCTCCTGTTCAATCGGCAGTTCCGTGATCATCGTTTCTGCTTTCCGCTTTGAGTTCGCCGAAAATCTTTGGAGTTCCGGCGCTGACCCGGATCAGTTTATGCAAGAACGGCCGGGAACGCCGTAGCCTGCTCCCGGCGATCTATGAGGAGTTTGACTGCTCAGCCGCGGCCACGCCCATGAGGGTCGTCGTGCTCCCACCATCGACGGGGATATCGATCCCCGTTATCTGGCGGGCTCCGTCGCCAATCAAAAAGAGAATGGCTTCGGCAACATCCTTCGGAGCACCCAAGCGGCGAAGCGGGATCGTCGAGGCACGTTGGCGCGCGCGGTCGGGATCGGAATAGATCGCGACGTTCATCGCGGTGACCGTTGCGCCGGGCGACACCGTATTGCAGCGAATGCCATCGGGTCCCCATTCGTTTGCAAGCTGCCTGATCAGCATCAGCAGCGCCGCCTTGCTGGCCGAATAGGCGCCAAGGTTCGGTGCTGGGTTCGAAGCAGCAAGGGATGCGGTAGCAACGATAGAGGCCGAGCTTGACCTTTTCAGATGCGGGTAACAGGCGAGAGCGAGCAGCCAGGTCGCCCGAGTATTGACAGCAAAGGTACGATCGAAAACGGCCGGCTCAATCTGGGACATCAAACCTGGCGCTAGCATCCCTGCGTTACTGACCAGTGCGTCGATCCCTCCCATGTGCGCGACCGCATCGGCGGCAACGATTTCGCCGCAGTCCAGCTCGGACAAGTCCACGACGCATGCTTTCGCATGCTTTCCATATCGCGCCGCTGTCCGTGCGAGGCCTTCCCCATCACGATCGACCAACAGCAAGCGAGGGCGCTCACCTTCCTGAAAACGTCCGGCGATCAGATCCACTAGGGCTGCGCCAATACCGCTGGACGCTCCGGTAATGATTGTTCGCATTTTACATTTGTCCAGTCGAATTGGATGTCATGAAGACTAGAAGCTTTCTAGAATAGGATTACGGACCTGATGGATTTGCCCTCCTTCATGAGGTCGAATCCTTTGTTGATGTCTTCCAGGCCCATCCGATGCGTCACCAGCCCGGCGACATCGATCTTACCTTCCATGAACAATTCGACGAAATCGGGTGTTTCTGTCCGCGTCTTGACGTTCCCGAGCACGGCCCCCTTGAAGGTTCGGCCGACGAGCATGTTCATGGGCGCAACGGACACTTCCTGTCCCGTCGGCGCGGCGCCGACCACGACCGCAACCCCGAACCCGGGACGCGAGACATCGATCGCCTGTCTGACGAGAGCGACGTTGCCGACGCATTCGAACGCGAAATCTGCACCGCCACCCGTCAGTGCCGTGAGATGGTCGACTATGTCTCCGTCGATCTCGGTTGGATTGACGAACGCGGTGGCGCCGAACTTGAGCGCGATCTCCTTGCGCCCCGGATTGATGTCGACGCCTATGATCTGGCGCGCGCCCGCGAGGCAAGCACCCTGGATTACGTTCAGACCGACGCCGCCGAGCCTGAATACGACAACGGACGA
>Ga0207650_10002016_pt1 | contig 14219 bp, 10 predicted proteins | sample KBSS63metaG_FD_184325 | JGI IMG/M metagenome (GOLD analysis project Ga0207650, IMG submission 184325) | Switchgrass rhizosphere microbial communities from Kellogg Biological Station, Michigan, USA - KBS S6-3 metaG (SPAdes) (version 2) | ecosystem: Host-associated > Plants > Roots > Rhizosphere...
CCGGTATCGTCATCGTCGTCGTCAGCCTCGTCCTTGTCCTCGGCGTCGTTGTCGGCTTCCTCGGTCTCGACGACGTTGATGCCGATCTCGTTGAGCATCGCGTAGATGTCCTCGATCTGGTCCGAGGAGACCTCGCCGGAGGGCATCACCTGGTTGATCTGGTCGATGGTGACGTAGCCGCGCTTCTTCGCGGCCTTGATCATCTTCTTGACGCCGGCATCGTTGAGATCGAGAAGCGGCAGCGGCGTATCGGACGCGCCTTCTTCCTTTTCCGGGGCTTCTTCTTTTTCTTTCGCCTGCGCTGCTGCTTTAGCCTTGCTCGCCATTCCGCCTCTCCTGACCGTCCTGGCCCGACTTCTTTACTGGCGCGTCACCCCTCGGTTAGACGGCCAAAAAGGGCCGCGCCGCATGGGCGTAGCCCCGAATCAGGTCCCCAGTCTCTTCGGAACCCGCTAAGCTCCGATTAACCACAAACAATACCGCCGGAATCGGCCTTTATTCCCGCCGGTTCCGGAACTTCCGCGCCGCCCGGACTCACAAGCCCCCGGCGGCGTGACCTCATAAGCTACGAACGCCCCGACCGGAAGAGGCCCCGAAGCCTTCAATAAGCGCCTCGGTGCCGTCCATCCGCGAGAGGCGGGCTTTGACGTCGCGTAACCGCAAGTAATTGGCTTCGCTCGCGTCCTGGCCCAGCGCCTGCTCGGCGTCCTTAAGCTCCTTAGTTAGTGAATGCCATTGCCGATGCAAGGCGACCAGCTGCTGCCACGTTACTAAAACATCGTCGGGGGCGGCCTCAGGGCCCGAACCCCAGACCGCCGGGGTGGTGATGGCGCCGGCGATCCGGTCAATCACCCCGGCCAGGTTGCGGGAGGTGAGCTCGGCCTTGAGCGCCTCGGGATCGAGCGCCGCAGCATGGGCGGCGATGTCGATCAGCGCCGCCTTGAGCCGCTCGGCGTCGGCATGGCGGAATTCGAGCGAGGCAAGCTCCTCGAGATGGTCGTGCAGCAGCCAGGGGTGGTTGAGCGCTGCCAGTAATATGAGCGCCTCGCGCCGCGGCACCGTTGTGCGATGCCCGCGATGCACCGGGCTCGACGCGAGCTCCCGGCTCACCACCACGTAGGGCGCCGACCGGCCGCCGGTGCGCGGCGCATCGCGGCGCGGCCAGTCATTGTTGCGGCGCTCGCGCCAATTTCCGCCGCCACGCGGCTCGCGCCAATTGGCACCGCCCTGCTCGCGGCGCTCGTTTCGCGCCGGCGCAAAGAACTGCGACAGACGCGCGTTGAAATCCTGCCGGTAGTAGCGCCGCACGGATTCATCGGCGATCGTCGACGTCACCTCGTTGACGCGCGCTTCCAGTGCCGCGCGCCGCTCCGGCGTGTCGAAGCTGTGCTCCTCCGTCTCGCGCGCCCACAGCATTCCGGCCAACGGCCGTGCCGCGTTGATCACATCGGCGATCGCGTCGCGCCCGCCCGAGCGCGCGAGGTCGTCCGGGTCCTGCCCCTGCGGCAGCATAGCGAACTTCAAGCTCTTGCCGGGCTTGAGGCGCGGCATTGCGAGATCGACGGCGCGGTAGGCCGCGCGCAGGCCGGCGCTGTCGCCGTCGAAGCAGAGGGTCGGCTCGTCCGCCATCTTCCAGAGCAGGCCGAGCTGGTCCTCGGTCAACGCCGTGCCGAGCGGCGCGACGGTTGCGGGATAGCCGGCGTTCACCATGGCGATGACGTCGACATAACCCTCGACCGCGACGATCGGCGCGCCATCATGTGACGCCTGCCGCGCCGCGGCGATATTGTAGAGCGTGCCGCCTTTGTGGAAGAGCGGCGTTTCCGGCGAGTTGAGATATTTCGCCTGCGCATCTTTCTCGAGCGCGCGGCCGCCGAACGCAATCACGCGCCCGCGCAAATCGGTGATCGGGAACATCACGCGGTCGCGGAAGCGGTCGAACGGCACCGGGATGTCGTCGCCGGAGATCAGGAGGCCGGTCTCGACCATGTCCTCGACCGGGATATTGTGCGAGCCGAGATGCTCCTTGAGCGCGAAACGCTCGCCTGGCGCGTAGCCGAGGCGAAACTTGAGCTGCGTTGCAGAATCGAGCCCACGGTCGGCGAGATAGCCGCGCGCCTTGGCGCCGTTGCGCGACGCGAGCGTGTCCTGGAAGAATTTCGCCGCAAGCTCCATTACGTCGTGCAGCGTCTTGCGGCGCGCATCGCGCGCCTCGTCCTCGTGCGAGACCTTGGGCAGCGGCACGCCGGCCATCTGCGCCAGGCGCTCGACGGCTTCCGGAAAGCTCACGCCTTCCGATTCCATCACGAAGTCGAAGATGCTGCCGTTCTTGCCGGAGGAGAAATCGAACCAGGCCTGCTTCTGGTCGTTCACGAAGAAAGATGGGGTCTTCTCCTTGTTGAACGGCGACAGGCCCTTGAACTCGCGGCCCGCGCGCACGAGCTTCACGCGCCGGCCGACGACCTCCGACACCGGAAGGCGGGCCTTCAGTTCGTCGAGAAACTGGGACGTGAAGCGCATGCGTTTGGGCGACTCAGTGGCTAACCGGTGATTCTCTCCCATATCCGCGATTTGCGGCGCGTTCAGGGTCGGCTTTGTCCCCGCTAGTCACAGGTGCCATTTCTCGTCCACCATGGCCTTGGACCCTTGGGAGGCCCGCCAAACGTGACTTCAGCAACCTTCGTCCTTGTCCACGGCGCCTGGGGCGGCGGCTGGCACTGGTGCCGCGTCGCCGACCGGCTGCGCTCGCGCGGGCATACTGTCTTTACGCCCACCCTCACCTGTCTCGGTGAGCGCGCGCACCAGCTGCATGCAGGCGTCGACCTGTCACTCCATATCGCCGACGTGCTCGGCGTCCTTAGATACGAAAGCCTCGATGACATCGTGCTGGTCGGCCATTCCTATGGCGGCTTCGTCATCTCCGGCGTCGCCGAGGCATTCCCGGGCAGGATCCGTTCCATCGTGTTCCTCGATGCCTTCGTGCCCGGCAACGACCAGGCCCTGATCGAGATCGTGCAGCCGGCGGTGCAGGAGGTGATCCGCGGCGCGCAGACGCGCGGCGACATGACGGTGCCCGTGCGTGACGCGGCGGCGTTTCGCATGAACGAGAAGGACCGTGCCTGGGCGGATTCGCTCGCCAACCCGCAACCGATCGGCACGTTTCTCCAGAAAATCAGGCTCACCGGCGCGCGCGACCGGATCGCGAAGAAAACCTACATCCGCGCCATGGGCTATCCGAACGTGTCGTTCGATGAGTGCTACGCGCGCACGAAGGCCGATTCGTCCTGGCGCACCTATGAGGTGAACTGCGGACACCACATCATGATCGACGAGCCCGATCGGCTGACCGAGATTCTGCTGCAGGTTGCGTAAAGTCGCGACATTGGAGTGGGTGCCTAATTACTGACTTGGCGCACGTTCCAATATTGGACCTCGGTCCAATCGATGAAAGATATGTTCTCATTTCTAATCGCACCGTCTACGCGGTCTCAGTGCCCCTGAGGTCCTAGGTTAATCCATTTTGTTCGGAGGCCCATTATGAAATTCACGACGACACTATTCGTGCTTACATCTTTGTTCGTTGCGGCCACGACGTGCGCACCGGCTGTCGCGCAACAACAGCAAAGACCCAATATTGTTGTGATTTGGGGAGATGACATCGGACAATCGAACGTCAGTGCCTACTCGCGCGGTATGATGGGCTATCAGACGCCCAACATCGATCGCCTCGCCGGCGAAGGCATGATGTTCACCGACTACTACGCCGAGCAAAGCTGTACGGCTGGCCGTGCCTCGTTTCTCACCGGCCAGTCAGGATTGCGAACCGGAATGACCAAGGTCGGCCTGCCCGGCGCAACGCTGGGCCTACAGAAAGAAGATCCGACGATTGCCGAGTTATTAAAACCGCTCGGCTATACAACAGGCCAGTTCGGCAAAAACCATCTTGGCGACCGCAACGAATTTCTACCGACAGTGCACGGCTTCGACGAGTTTTACGGCAATCTTTATCACTTGAATGCGGAAGAAGAGCCCGAGTTGCCGGACTATCCGAAAGACCCGGCATTCAAGGCTAAGTATGGTCCGCGCGGGGTGTTGGATTGCAAAGCCTCCAATCGGGACGATCCGACCGTTGATGCCCGCTTCGGTAAAGTGGGCAAGCAGACTTGCACCGATACCGGCCCGCTGACCAAGAAGCGGATGGAAACCGTCGACGACGACATCGCCAATCGCGCCGCCGATTTCATCAAGCGACAGGCGGGTGCGAACAGGCCGTTCTTCGTGTGGGTAAACTTCACCCACATGCATCTGCGCACCCATACCAAGCCGGAGAGCGTTGGTCAGGCTGGACGCTGGCAGAGCACCTACCACGACGCCATGATCGATCATGACAAGAACGTCGGCACGGTTCTTAAAGCGCTCGATGACCTTGGCATCGCGAACAACACTTTCGTCATGTACTCGACCGACAACGGTCCGCACATGAACACCTGGCCGGACGCAGGGATGACACCGTTCCGCAGTGAGAAGAATACGAATTGGGAAGGCGCCTACAGGGTGCCGGCGATACTGCGGTGGCCGGGCAGGATCAGGCCGGGCCAAGTATCAAATGAAATGATCGCCCACCACGACATGTTGCCGACGATGCTTGCCGTTGCCGGTGACCCGCAGGTGAGCGAGAAATTGCGGACCGGCTTCAAGATTGGCGACCTGACTTACAAGGTGCATCTCGATGGCTACAACTTCGTGCCGTACTTGACCGGGCAAGCTACCAAAGGCCCGCGCGATTCATTCCTATACGTCAACGACGATCAGCAGGTAGTCGCACTGCGGTACGACAATTGGAAGTTCGTTTTCATGGAGCAGCGGGCTAACGGACAGTTGCTGCTCTGGGCCAACCCTTTTACCAACCTGCGGGTCCCGAAGATCTTCAATCTCCGTACCGACCCCTATGAGCGGGCGGACATCACCTCGAACACTTACTACGACTGGCTTTTCGACCACGTCTTCCTCCTGGTGCCTGCGCAGGATTACGTGGGTCAGTTCCTGGCGACTTTCAGGGACTATCCGCAGCGACAAAAGGCAGCCAGCTTCAACCTGGACGAGGTCATGGAAAAGCTCAAAGAGGCCAAGTAGTGGTCCACTTGCAATCGGCGGTCCGATAGTAACCCCTGTCGGACCGCTCACTAAAGCGGACATCATAACTGCCATGATACCGGCCATGCGCAATGGAGCATGGGGTAGGTCAAGTATCTCGCTGCCGGTTCTGGCGTTCGGAGGAAATCAGGCGACGCGACTTTCTGACAGCGCCTTTCTTTGAATCGTCTTCGTCGTTCGTGCCGCCAGCGAGATGGTGGTGCAAAGAAATGAGCGAGCCCAGGCGCCTCGCCCAAATAGCCAAAGCACCCATAACGGCTGCGAGGAGGAGAAGCCCGCCGATCCCGAGATAGAGCTGCATGCCTGCGATCCCCGAGCCCTGCGGAGTGTCCTTACCGTCCTTTGGCCGCGATCAGGCTTTCGAGCTCGCGATATTCGCGGCAACTCGTCGCGCCGCACGCCGACTTGATGCGATCGAGATCGCTGCGTGCCCTGGCGAGATCACCCTGGGCGACGTAAAGCGCGCCGGAGTTCCCCAGGGTCGCGACGTGATTTGGATCGGCGGCCAGCGCCTTGGTGTACCAGTCCCGCGCCTCGTTGAGATTGCCGAGCTTTGAGTAGGAAAATCCGATCGAGCCTGCAACGTCTGGATGGTCGTCATAGCCGAGCGCCTTCATCGCCGTGATGCCGGCTTCATATTTACCGGAGAGAATGAGAGCGCGCGCTGCGCCAAAACTCGCCTGCTGTTGCGCAGTGGACGCTGTCGGCTCGACCGCGGCAGGCGGAGCCTGCTGCACGGCAGCCGGCGGCAGCGCCGGCTGCGGCTGGACGGTGGTGGCGGGCGGCGGCGGTGGCGCCGGTTGCGCAGTGGCAGGTGGAGACACGGGCTTTTGCGCCGGCGCTGCGCGTTGCTTTTCTTCATCCTTGCGTCTGGGCTTTGGCTCCGCCGTCCGCTCCTTGCGCACGGCCGGTTTTTCCGGCCCGGCATCCGGATTCCGGTTGCAGAAGCCGCCGATGCCGCTGACCGACGCCATGCACTGTTCGTAAGTGTAGAAGCCGCAATTGTTGCTGCCGTTGCGATAGGCCGCGCACCAGGCGGGTTCCTTGGCGGCCGCGGGCGCTCCGAGCGCCAACGCGGCAAAGGGGATCAGACTTCCGAGAACGATAATTCGCATTGGCCGCTCCTGCGGTCGACATCTCAACGATCAGCCCGGATTGCTGCCCTTTCCACCACCGCCGCCACCGGGATTGCCCCGCGGCGGCGGGCCGCGGCCACCGCGCCCACCACCACCGATGCCAATACCGATGCTAAAGCCCGGCGACGATTGCGGCTGACTCTCCGATGGCGGCGGTGTCTTCTTTTTCTTTTTCGGTTTTTTCGACTGCACCGTCACCGGGCTCTCACATTTGCCACTCTCACTTTCAATCTTGCCGGCTTCACAACGGCAGGTGTTGCCGTCGAAGATCTTGCCGCCGGTGCAGATCTGGGGCGGCGGGCAATTTCCATCCGAATTGCGTGGCACGCCGCCGAGACAGCCGCTCGTGCCGCCGCCTGGCGGCCTCGGATCGACGATGAAGCATAGGCCGCCGAAACCTCTTCGCGTGCCCGCAGGGCAGGCAGTAAGAATGCCCCTGTCCGGCGGCGGAGAACATTGCAGCGTCGGGACCGGGACATTGCCGGAGATACAGAAAAGATCCGGACCGGGCGTGCCGGAATTGACAGGCTGCCGCCGGCCAAGCGCAACGCAGTTCGAGTACCGCGTGCCCGGAGTATAGAACTGGTCAGCCTCGCCTATGGCTTGCGTCTGGCCGGGCGCAAGCGTCACCTGCGCGCTGTGACTCGCGCCGTTCGGCGAAAGGTTGTTCGGATCATTATCGCCCCACGTCACCTCGCCGCTATATGGCGTGGTGCCAATATTCGTGACGGTGACCCTGAAGCTGCATTTCGCAATCTGCGCTCCATCGTTTGAAATGTTGCAACAGCTGGCGATGGCTTTTTCAACTTTCAGCTTCGGGCCGTCGCCGCCTGGAGGCCGGCACACACCATCTCCAATTGGCACCGTTCCCTCCGGGCAACCGCCTGGAGGCCTGCACACGCCATCTCCGATTGACACTGTTCCTTCCGGGCAACCGCTTGGAGGCCTGCACACGCCGTCGCCAATTGGCACCGTTCCTTCCGGGCAACCGTCCTTGGGTTTGCAGGTGCCATCTTCGCGCAGCCGCATGCCTTCCGGACAGCCGCAGTAATTGACGCACATGCCGCCCGTCGGCTGACAAACATCGTTGATCCTGGTTTGCCCAGGCGGGCAGCCGCCGCCTGACGGCTGACATTGGTCATTGATCATGACCTGTCCGACGGGGCAGTTGCTCTCCGGCGGGCGAGGCAGAATGCCGCCGTTCCCTCCGCCGCTCGGCGGGGGCAAAAGAACGCCGCCAAGCGCGGCCTTTCGCTGGACCACGACAAGGCCGGGCGGGCACTTCGGCGCCTCGCAATGTCCGGGAGCAAGATCGTTGGAATAAACTGCAGCAGGCCCGCAATTCATTGGCGGCGGCACGCAACGGCCGCGGATGCGCGCGTAGCTCGGCGGACAGCCGCGGTAGACGCAACAGCCATTCGCGAATTCCGTGCCGGGCGGACACGCGAGCCCGGCCCAGCAAACGCCATCGACGTTGAACTGTCCGGCCGGGCATACGATCGCGGCCGGTATCAACGGCAGCGCAGCCCGCGCGCACACGCGCGGGATCACGACATCGCCGAGATGGCCGCGCGTGTGCGGGTCGAAGCGATCGTCGTAGTCGATGAAATACGCCGCGAACGGCGGCTCGTTCTGAGGCCGCAGCAGCGGAACCGCATTGCCCTGCAGGCCATCGACAATGAGAGGACCGCCGGGTTGCAGGCGCTGAATGACTGCAGGATCGCGCGCGTTGCGCAGCTGTTCGCCGGTGCTCCAGAGCGTGCCGCCGCACACCGCGCGATTGATGTTTCCGGCCGCATCGTAGCCGTAACCGATGGCGATGCCGCCATTGTCGTTGCGATGGTTCGGCAGAAAGCCGATCGCATATTCATTCGGGACGGGAAACCAGAGATCGCGGCTCGGCGGATCGTCCGGGCGTTTCGGCCGGAAACGCAGCACGCGATTTTCGCCCGCCTGGGCAAGCGCCTTGTAATCATAGGCGCCGGTCGGCTCGCCGCGCTCGGCAACCAGCATGTCGCCGTTGTCGTCGAACAGAATTTCCGAAACTTCCGCGCCCCCGGCGGCGCTGCGCGGGACGCTGACTTCGAACCGCGCGTCGTTTCCGAACGAGCCGTCGGGCAAGATCGACACCGACCAGATGCGCAAGCTCGCGGCGACAGAGTAATAAAGACGGCTGCGGTAAGCCGCGATACCGAACACACGCCGCGCCGCGGGCGCATAAGCCCACGTGGCTGGATTGCCGCTGTCGAATTCCGGACTCTCGATATTCAAGCGCTTGCGCGGATCGAAGGCGATCGGCGGCAGTCCCGACGCAGCCAGCGCCTGCACACCGTGATCGAAACGGCCGCGATCAACACCGTCGAGCGTGAAGCGATGGATCATGCCGGTGTCGCGGTCGGCGACAAACAGCTGACGCGACGCCGAGTCGAATGCAAGAGCGCCCAGCGCCGGACCGGAATTCGGGACACCGCCAAGGGTGACGTTGGCGAAAAGTGTGACCGCGCCGGTGCGGCCGTCGATCTTCCAGATCGACCCGGGTCCGCCATCGGCAATTATCGGACCAAACAGGCCAGGCATGAACGCGGCGTTCGGCGCGCCGCGGCGCGAGCGGTCCGGCACCCCGTCGCCGTCGGCGTCGGGCACGACAACCGGCAGTCCGTAGGCGGACGTGGCGGCGGCGTAAATATTCGGCGGGTTCGCATCGTCGAGCGCGAGCGAAAAGACCTGCCCGATCTGACGCGCCGTAACCGTGAAGATTTTGGGCGCGGCAACCAGCTGGGCTTGCGGCGGCCCTCCCATGCGGGAAAGGCCGATCACGCGCAGTGCAGGGCCGTCGATGTTGATGTAGGTTTTTTCAACACGTTGCGGCTCGCTGGGGGGAGCGCCGACAACGGCCGTTCCAGAAAAGCCCGCAACCGCGGCATCGCCCGCCGGCAAGATAGGGGGCGCATTCTGCGCAAACCCGACCGCAGGCAATAACAAAAAACACAATAAGAGCGCGTAGCGTCGCACCCCGGTCGCCCCCCGCAGGTCGCACGCAGCAAAAAAACATCTTATGGTGTTTAGATGCCGCAACGCAATTCGCAGTAACCAATGTGAAACTGAGCCGGCCGTGACCTTTTCGCGTAGGCAGATTCTACTGTAGCTGCATCCCGGCAGCTTTCACCACCAGAGCGAGCGGTGGCTTGTCTGGACGCCGCATCCTCCTAAGCGGGATGGCCGAGACAGCCGGCCATGACGAAAAGTGAATCCGCTCTCTGCCGTTTTCCACAGCGGGTGCCAGCCCCTGTCACGCTTGCGCATCGGCGTGCCACAGTCGCCGGTCATCGCGTATCCGTCTGCGGTAAACGCATGTTGCTGACAGCCAATCCGTTCCTGATCGACAACGCGCTCTGGATCGCCGCCGTTTGCCTGCTCGTTCCTACGACACTTTTGACGATAGCCGGACCGACGATCGTTCGCCGCTATGTCCCACTGGAAAGACTGCAATCCAACAACGAAGTGGCCGGATTCAAATTCGCGACCGTCGGCGTGATTTATGCCGTTCTGCTTGCTTTCGCGATCCTCGTTGTGTGGGAGCGGTTCAATCAGGCCGATATCGACGTCGCCAACGAAGCGAGCGCCGCGGCAACCGTGTTCCGCCTGACGCAAGGATTGGACGCGGCGCACGGCGCCGCAATCCGCAAGGCAACGACGGAGTATCTGAAAGCGGCGGTCGCAAAGGACTGGCCCGCGATGGAACGCGAGACGTCGAGCCCCGAGGTCACGGTGGCGCTCAGCGCGATCTACAACGCCGTGCTCAAATTCCACGACTTCAATAACAAAGAGGCTTTGGTCGTGGCCGACATCCTGCGCAACGTCGATCAAATCAGCGAGAAGCGGCGCGCAAGGCTGGTGGCGGCGACCGGCTTCGTGCCCGGCATCGTCTGGGCGGTTTTGTTTACCGGCGCCCTTGTCACGATCGCGTTCACGTTTTTCTTCGGCAGCGTGAACCTGCGCGCGCAGATCATCATGTCGTGCGCCCTCTCAATCCTGATCTTCGGCGGCCTTCTGACCATCATCGCCATCGATCATCCCTTCGCGAGCACGGTAAAAGTCGGTCCGGATGCGCTAGTCTCGGTGATCAATGATTTCGGCAACTGGACGCCGCCTTGAGGGGCTTCTACTGCGAAGCGAATCGCATTTTAGGTGCCGACCGATATTTTACAATTCGTGTTGTGACGTTTGGGCATGCCGGGCATTCAAACGTTCGTTTGTCGTGATCCGCCTCATCCGGCTCAATACAGGCGAGCCACATCTGTGACCTACAGAATTCACAAAACGGGCGACCGATAATCCGTTGCTGGGGAAGTGTCTGATCTTTTCGCATCCAACACCTTTTGTGTGGTTGGCGTGGCATACACACAAACTGAAGGAATAAAAAAGAGCCGGCCAGCAAACTAGCGCGACTCCGATTTACAAACCGTGGCAAGAGGCCACGACTATTTGTGCGCGTTACGAAACAACTGCGTGTCGGGATTTACACTTCCCTTTGAGTTCGACAGGAATGTGGCGGCGCGGTTCCATCGCGGAACTGCATCGGCAATCATGTTAACGCGATGTCCGCATTGGGCCCGGCTAATGGCGACGGTCTATTGCGGCGTCATCCCGGCCGCTTTCACCACCTGCTGGGCGGCAGAGCGGTCGGCCTGGATCTCGGCGGCGAACTCTTCCGGCGTGTTGATTGCCGGCACCTGGCCGCGACTGATCACGTAGGTCCGCACCCATTCCTTGTCGGAGAATACGCGCCGCACCTCGCGCGCGATCTTGTCGATGATCGGCCGCGGCGTGCCGGCGGGCGCGAACAGGCCGTACCAGGTCTGCGACGGCGCGCCCTTGTAGCCGAGGTCGGCCAAAGTTGGAGTCTCCGGCAGCAACGGCGTACGAATGTTGTTGACCAGCGCCAGCGCCGTCATCTTGCCGGCCTGGATGTTGGAGATGACGTTGCCGAGACCGAGCAGCCCGATCGGGGTCGAGCCGCCGAGGATCGCATTGGTCGCCTCGCCGCCGCCCTTGAACGGCACGCGCACCCAGTCGGCGCCTTTTTCATTCTTCAGGCTGTCCATGTAGACGACGCAAGGGATGGATGCCGTGAGATAGGACAGCGTGCCGGGCTTCTCGCGCGACACCGCGATCAGCTGATCGACGGACTTCGCTTTGAGATCGGAATTGATCACCAGCACCTGGATCAGATGAAACAGGTTGATGATCGGCGTCACCTTCTCGGGATCGAACGGCAGGTTCTTGAACAGGTATTGGTTGTAGATCAGCGGATCGGCATTGATGATGCAGATCGTGTAACCGTCGGGCGCGGCCTCGGTGCAGGCGCGCGTCGCGATATTGCCGGCGCCGCCGGGCCGGTTCTCGATGATGATGGGCTGGCCGAGGCTCTTGTGCATCTCCTCACCGAGCACGCGCATGAAAATGTCGCTGATACCTCCGGCACTCGACGTGGTGAGCACATGGATCGGCTTGTTGGGGTAGTCCTGCGCTGAGGCCGCGGTGGCGCACAACGCAACGCCCGCGATCGCCGCCAGATATTTTTTCATTTGTTGTCCTCCCCGCCGCAACGCTACGCCAGCCTCGCCTTCACCATTCCGCTGGCCTTGGCCATGTCCATCTGCCCGGCATATTTGCCGCGCAACACGCCGATGACCTTGCCCATGTCCTTCATGCCGGCGGCGCCGGTCTCCGTCACCGCCGCCTCGATCGCCGCCTTCATCTCGTCGTCCGACATCTGCTTCGGCAGGTAACCGGAGATGATCGCGATCTCTTCCTGCTCCTGCTTCACGAGATCGGCGCGGGCGCCTTTCTGATAAAGCTCGACTGATTCCTGGCGCTGCTTGATCATCTTTTGCAGCAGGCTGAGCACCTCGGCGTCGCCGAGCGGCTGCTTTCCGGCGCCGCGCGCTTCGATATCGGCATTTTTAAGCGTCGAATTGACCATGCGCAGCGTGGAAACCGCCCGCTCGTTCTTGGCCTTCATCGCTTCGGTCAGGGCCTTGTTGATGTCGTCGCGCAGCACGGGAACCCCTTTTTTTGCATTAACTTAAGTGCAATGACGCGGCTGGGGGCGGAAGTGCCCCGCCCCTTGCCTCTCACACTATAATACGCAAGTAAGAGGCCATGACCCAGACGAAAGCCGATAAAACGGGGGCTTGGGACGAACCCAAACCCACGGCGCTTTTGGTGCTGGCCGACGGGACCGTCCTGGAAGGCTTCGGGCTTGGCGCCACGGGGCGCGCAGTCGGCGAGGTCTGCTTCAACACCGCGATGACGGGCTACGAGGAAATCCTCACCGACCCATCTTATGCCGGGCAGATCATCACTTTCACTTTCCCGCATATCGGTAATGTCGGCACCAACGAGGAAGACATCGAGAGCCTTAACATGGCGTCGCGGCCGGGAGCCTGCGGCGTCATCTTACACAGCGCGATCACGCAGCCCTCGAACTACCGGGCGACCAAGCACCTTAACGACTGGCTGAAGGCGCGCGGCATCATCGGGCTCGCCGGCATCGACACGCGCGCGCTCACCTCGCTGATCCGCGTCAAGGGCATGCCGAACGCGGTGATTGCGCACGAGCCGTCGGGCAAGTTCGACCTGCCGGCGCTGAAGAAAGAAGCCAAGGACTGGCCGGGTCTGGTCGGCATGGACCTGGTGCCGATGGTGACCAGCGCGCAGCGTTTCAATTGGGACGAGATACCGTGGGCCTGGGACAAGGGCTATTCACGGCAGACCAACCCGGAATTCCACGTCGTCGCGGTCGACTACGGCGTCAAGCGCAACATCCTGCGCCTGCTCGCCGGCACCGGTTGCAAGGTAACGGTGGTGCCGGCGAAGACCTCGGCTGACGACATCATGGCCCTCAAGCCTGATGGCGTCTTCCTCTCGAACGGCCCGGGCGATCCGGCCGCAACCGGAAAATACGCCGTGCCGGTGATCAGGAAGTTGATCGACTCAGGCACGCCGACCTTCGGCATCTGCCTCGGCCATCAGATGCTGGGCATCGCAGTCGGCGGCAAGACGATGAAGATGCATCAGGGTCACCACGGCGCCAATCATCCGGTGAAGGATCTCACCACCGGCAAGGTCGAGATCACCTCGATGAACCACGGCTTCGCGGTCGACAAGGATACGCTGCCGAAGAATGTTGAGCAGACGCATGTGTCGCTGTTCGACGGCTCCAATTGCGGCCTCGCGCTCAAGGACAGGCCGGTCTTCTCGGTGCAGTACCATCCGGAGGCCTCGCCCGGCCCGCGCGACAGTCATTATCTCTTCACGCGCTTCGTCGAGATGATGCGGCAGGCCAAAGACACCAAAAAGCGCAAGATTGCTTAGGCGTCGCAGGCAACCCCGCGTGCCGCGGTTCGTTGTATCGCCATGACGTCATCGCAGCCCCTCGCTTTCATGTTCAAGGACGACGGCAGGGTGCCGAACAATCCGGCTTTGCCGGCGCTGATCTACAAAGCCGCGGTTGATTTCGGCGGGAACGATCCCGCGCGCGCAATCGAAAGTCTGTTCGCGCAAAACGGATGGGGCCACGGCCAATGGCGCAACGGCATCTACCCCTTCGTGCACTATCACGCGATGATTCATGAAGTGCTCGGCATCGCGCGCGGGACGGCACGCGTGCAGCTCGGCGGGCCCAGTGGCGAGACGTTCGATTTTGCCGCGGGTGATGTCGCCGTCCTTCCGGCCGGCACCGGGCATCAGCGGCTGTCGGGCAGTGCCGATCTTCTGGTGATCGGCGCCTATCCGCCGGAGGGCACATACAACCTTTGCCGCGGCGACAACCCGGCCGACCGCGACAAGGCGCTTGTGACGATTCCGAACGTGCCGGTGCCCGTAGGCGATCCGGTGCTCGGCAGAAACGGGCCGCTGCCGAAG
>Ga0207650_10002018_pt1 | contig 14212 bp, 13 predicted proteins | sample KBSS63metaG_FD_184325 | JGI IMG/M metagenome (GOLD analysis project Ga0207650, IMG submission 184325) | Switchgrass rhizosphere microbial communities from Kellogg Biological Station, Michigan, USA - KBS S6-3 metaG (SPAdes) (version 2) | ecosystem: Host-associated > Plants > Roots > Rhizosphere...
ACATTGCCATCCGGACGGCAATGTCAGACTGCCTCTGCAGCAGATCCTCCAGGGCGTCCGAGACCGATAGCTCAATCGTCAGGCCAGGGTAACTGTCCTGCAACTTCGCCAGGATCGGCGGCAGTACTTCGACGCCGATGACTTCGCTGGCACTGATGCGGACGGTGCCCGAGACCTCGCCCCGCCGTCCCGAGGCGCTGCGCAGCAAGGCAGCGGCGGTCGCAGCCAGCGTCTCGGCGTAGGGTCGCAAATCGGTCGCGGCATCGGTGGGAAGCAGACCCGTCTGCGAGCGGGTAAACAGCTCGGCACCGATTGCCTGTTCCAGCGCATCGATGTGACGCCCGATCGTCGGTTGTGTCAGTCCCAGCTCCCGTGCAGCGGCCGAGAGCGACCCCTGCTGCAGCACAGCCAGAAAGCTCCGATAGAGGTCCCAGCCGGGCTCATACTTTTCCATACATTTTTGTATAGATCATCAACGGGTTTCGTCAATTCCGTTTATTCCAGTTAAAGCGCATCCTGCCTTCATCGAGCCAATGGAGATGACGATGAAGAATGATGCGGCAAGGCAGGAGAAGGCGCTGATACTCGGTGCTTCAGGCGGGATCGGCGGCGCGGTCGCCCGCGGTCTCAAGGCGCGTGGCTGGGAGGTCGTGGCGCTCAATCGTGATCCGGACAAAGCCGCGTTGAAGGCCCCGGACTTCCGATGGATCAAGGGCGATGCCATGACGCCGGGCGACGTCCTGCGCGCAGCCCAAGGCGTCAGCCTGATCGTCCACGCCGTCAATCCGCCCGGCTACAGCAACTGGGGCCAACTGGTGCTGCCGATGATCGACAATACGATTGCTGCGGCGAAGGCTGTCGGCGCGCGCATCGTGCTGCCGGGAACGGTTTACAATTTCGGGCCTGATACCTTTCCGCTTCTGCGCGAGGACAGTCCGCAGCATCCCACAACAAGGAAGGGAGCAATAAGGGTCGAGATGGAGCGGCGTCTGGAGGCGGCAGCAGGCCAGGGTGTGCCCGTCATCATCGTCCGGGCAGGCGATTTTTTTGGCCCGCAGGCCGGGTCCAGTTGGTTTTCTCAAGGTCTGGTCAGCGCAGGCAAGCCGGTGACCTCGGTGACTTATCCAAGCAGGGCGGGGACCGGCCACCAGTGGGCCTATGTCCCCGACGTTGCGGAAACGATGATCCGACTTGTCGAGCGCGGCGATCGGCTACCGGCCTTTGCAGTCTATCACATGCAAGGGTTCTTCGATGGCGACGGTCGCGGGATGATCTCGGCGGTCGAGCGCGTGGTTGGACGACGCGTCAAGGTTCGCAAATTTCCTTGGTGGATCCTGCCGCTGGCAGCCCCGTTCGTCACCGTCATGCGCGAGATGCGCGAGATGCGCTACCTCTGGCAAGTGCCCCTGCAGATGCCAAACGACAGGCTGGTGGCCGCGCTTGGTGAAGAACCTCACACGCCGATCGACATCGCGGTGCGGGAGACACTGGAGTCCATGGGCAGTCTCTGAAGGGGAAACTTTGCAACGGGAACGGCCCCCGGAGGCTGTGCCAGCTTTCCGGGGGCCGTTCGTGGTGCGGCATATCTTTTCGTCAGTTCCGATCAGGCGGCGCTGTCGAGTGTCGGATAGTCCGTATAGCCTTCCTCGCCGTTGACGGCACCGTAGAGCTTGGAGGGGTCCATCGGGGTCAGCGTCGCATCCAGCTTCAGGCGCTCCACCAGGTCGGGATTGGAGATGAACGGACGACCGAAGGCGACGACATCGGCCTTGCCACTTTCGACGGCCTCGATCGCCATCTGGCGGTCATAGCCGTTGTTGACCATCCAGGCTGCCTTGCCGCCGGCTGCCTGGTAGGCAGCGCGCAGCGCCTGGTAATCGAATGGCGCGTCGCCCTGCTTGAAGTCACGCGGGCCGCCGGTCTGACCCTCAATGACGTGGATGTAGGACAGGCCGAATTTCGCCAGTCCTTCGACCACGTAGGTGAACAGAGGCTGCGGCTGCGGATCGCTGGAATCGCCTGCGGCGGTGACCGGGGACAGGCGGATGCCGGTCACTCCGGCGCCGATTTCCTTGGTGATCGCTTCCACCACTTCGAACAGGAAGCGGGCGCGGTTCTCGATCGAGCCGCCATACTGGTCCGTGCGGTCGTTGACGCCGGAGCGCAGGAACTGGTCGATCAGGTAGCCGTTGGCCGCATGGATCTCGACGCCGTCGAAGCCGGCGTCGATGGCTGCGCGGGCGGCCTTGCGGTAGTCTTCGACGATGCCCGGAAGTTCGGCGGTCTCAAGCGCCCGCGGCTCCGAGGTGGGCACGAAAGCGCCCTTGCCGTCCTCGATGATAAAGGTCTTGGCGTCCGCCTGCTTGTTGGTCGAGGAGACCGGCTTGCCGCCATCGGGCTGCAGGCTCGTATGGGAGATGCGCCCGACATGCCAAAGCTGAACGACCATCTTGCCGCCAGCCTGGTGGACGGCATCGTTGACCTTGCGCCAGCCGTCCAAGGCCTCCTGGGTGTAGAGACCCGGTACGTCGGCATAGCCCTGGCCCTGGTGGCTGATGGCGGTAGCCTCGGTGATGATCAGCCCGGCGCTGGCGCGCTGGACGTAATAGGTGACGTTCAGCGCGTTCGGCACGGCGCGGGGCGAGTGGTTGCGCGTCAGCGGTGCCATGACAATGCGGTTGGCAATGGCGATATCGCCGAGCTTGGTGGGTTCGAACAATTTGGTCATGGGAGGTCCTTGTTGTTGGTGGCTGGGAGGTAGGGGGTTATTCGGCGGCGGCAAGGGTCTTGCGCCGGGCGCCGGGGGAGGCAAATGTGAGGGCGACAATACCGAGCCCGATCAGTGCCAGGGCGGCTGCGGCGAGCGGTACGCGGGTGAGCGCGAAGCCGTGATCGATGACCACACCGCCTGCCCAGGCACCCAGCGCGTTGCCGACATTGAAGGCGCCGATGTTGATGGTGGAAACGAGATTCGGCGCATCCTTGCCGTAGCGGACCACACCGATCTGCAGGGCAGGGACCGCGGCAAAGGTGACAAGGGCCCAGAGAAACAGGGTGATCTCGGCAGGGATCAGGCTGCTGCTTGTGAAGCCGAAGGCCGCCGAGGTCACTGCGATCGCCGCGAAGCTCAGGGCGAGACTGGTGCCGAGCCGCCAATCTGCGAGCTTGCCGCCGACGAGATTGCCGACGGTCAGCCCGAGACCGATCAGGAACAGCGTCCAGGTAACGCCACCAGGCGATACGCCGGTCACATCGCGAAGGATCGGCGCCACATAGGTGAACAAGGCAAACATGGCCGCTGAGAAAAAGACCGTCATCAGCAGCGACAGCCAGAGACCAATGCCGCGCAATGCAGAAATTTCGCTCAGAATGTCGCTTTTCGCTGCGGTTTCGGATTTCGGCAGTACCAGCATCAGGCCGGCGATCGATGCTGCGCCCATGACGGCAACGGCCCAGAAGGGGGCGCGCCAGCCGAAAGATTGGCCGAGAGCCGTACCGAGCGGCACACCCAGGACATTGGCGAGCGTCAGGCCAGTAAACATCAGCGCCACTGCGCTCGCCTTGCGGTCGCTGGCGACGAGGCTTGCCGCGACGACCGAGCCGATGCCGAAGAAGGCGCCATGGCAGAGGGCTGTGACGATGCGGGCGATCATCAGCACCCAGTAGCTCGGGGCAAGCGCGCACATCAGGTTGCCGAGGATAAAGATGCCCATGAGAAGGATCAACGTCGAGCGCCGGCGCAGGTGGGCAGTGGAGATAGCCATGATCGGGGCGCCTATGGCAACGGCCAGCGCGTAGCCGGTGACCAGCCAACCGGCCTCGGGAATGGTGGCGGCAAGGTCGCCGGCGACGTCCGGCAGCAGGCCGAGCACGACGAATTCGGTCGTGCCGATCGCAAAAGCGCTCAGCGCAAGGACGAAAAGGGCGATGGGCAATTTACAGTTCCTTGTGCAATTGAGCTAGGAATTCGGCGATGACCGGTTCGTTGCGCTTGTAGAATACCCACTGACCAATCCGCTTGGTCGTGACCAGGTCGGCGCGCAGAAGGGTTCCGAGATGGGCGGACACGGTGGATTGCGACAGGCCGCACAATTCGAACTGACCGGCGCAGACGCCGAACTCCAGCGACTGGTGCTGCTCCGAAAAGTGCTTTTCCGGCTCCTTCAGCCAGTTCAGGATTTCCAGCCTAGCCGGATGAGCCAGGGCCTTGAGGATTTCGTCGCGATCCATGGTGTCACCTGTATCGTGTATCATCGATATGAATATCGAGCAAAAGCGATACAAGGGAAGTGGTGATCACGAAAACGTTATGGATTGGCAGATGAAAAATTAGGCAAAAAAAGAGGGCCACCGGTAAACCGGGGCCCTATAGGTATGAAGGTTAAAAACCTCCAGAGGGGAACAGCTTCTGCGGTGGAACTGGGAGGTAAAAGCCACCATGTGCATCAGCTGCGTGCAATATGTCTGCATTTTGGGCAGGTGGCAACGATTTTTTGTGCACGGCAGCTATGCGTTTGTGCGCTGCAGCGACGCGAAGTGAAAAAATTCCAAAAAAAGAGGGCCACCGGTAAACCGGGGCCCTATAGGTATGAAGGTCAAAAACCTCCAGAGGGGAACAGCTTCTGCGGTGGAACTGGGAGGAAAAGCCACCATGTGCATCAGCTGAGTGCGATATGGTGGTTAAATGTGCAGTCAACAACGGCTAAATCTGCATGCCAGCCGTGCGCCGGATGCATGGATGAAGCGGCGCTTTGGCCTTGCCGCCCCGTTCAGAAATTCCAGTTGCGCGCCTTCGCGACGATGAAGTCCCTGAAGACCTTCAGTTTTGCGGCATTCTTCATTTCATCGGGATAGGCGAAGTAGGTATCGAAAGACGGCACGTCAGCATTGAGCGAAAGCTGGATGAGGCCAGGGTCGCGGCCAACAATATAGTCCGGCAGCACGGCAATTCCGATCCCGAGCAGGCAGGCGCGCTTGATCGAGGTCTGGCTGTTGATCTGCAGATGCGACAGGCGCTTGTTGTCCGACGAGCGTCCGGCAACTTCAAGCCAGTTGATGTCGAGCAGATATTGTGGAGCCGGCTCGCCGAAGGAGATGATCCGGTGATCGTCGAGATCGTCGACGGATTGCGGCTCGCCGTGGCGATTGATGTAGGATGGCGCGGCATAGACGTGCATGTGCACGGTGAAGAGCTTGCGCTGGATCAGGTCGGATTGCTGCGGCTGACGAAGGCGGATGGCGCAGTCGGCATGGCGCATGTTGACGTCCAGCTCCTCGTTGTCGAGGATCAGCTGGATCTGCATGTCGGGATAGAGCTGCAGGAATTCCTGGATCTTGTCGGTCAGCCAGCCTTGGCCGAGGCCGACGGTGGTGGTGACGCGCAGCTTGCCGCTCGGCTTGTCCGTCGTTTCCGTCAGCTGCATCTTGACGGTTTCGAGCTTCAGAAGCACGTCATGGGCGGTGCGGTAGAGCAGTTCGCCCTGTTCCGTCAGGATGAGGCCGCGGGCGTGGCGGTGAAACAGCTTGATGCCGACGTCCTGTTCGAGGGCGCTGACCTGGCGGCTGATGGCGGATTGGGACAAGTGCAGCTTGTCGGCCGCATGGGTGAACGATCCGGCTTCGGCAGCCGCGTGAAAAATACGCAGCTTGTCCCAGTCCAATGGCATCCCGCTCCCCCTCATCGGCTGTCTCACTCCGCAGCCACGGCAACTGGCATGTGCCCGGTCAAGTAGCGCTCCGCTTCCAGCGCCGCCATGCAGCCCATGCCGGCGGCGGTGATGGCCTGGCGGAAGGTGTCGTCGGTAACGTCGCCGGCCGCATAGATGCCCTCGACGTTGGTCGCGGTCGAATCGGGGGCGGTCCAGAGGTAGCCGTTGTCCTTGAGCTTGAGCTTGCCTTTGAAGAGTTCGGTTGCGGGCGCATGGCCGATGGCGACGAACACGCCGTCAATCGGCATGTCGGTGATCGTGCCTGCCTTGATGTCGTGCAGCCTGACGCCGGATACGGATGGCGGCATCGGCGGCTTGGCCGGCGTGCCGGTGATCTCCGCCACTTCCGAATTCCACAGCACCCGGACATTCGGCTTTTCGAACAGCCGTTCCTGCAGGATGCGTTCGGCGCGGAAGAAGTCGCGGCGATGGACCACCGTCACGGAGCGGGTGATGTTGGAAAGATAGAGCGCTTCCTCGACGGCCGAATTGCCGCCACCGACGACGATGACGTCCTTGTTGCGGTAGAAGAAGCCGTCGCATGTGGCGCAGGCGGAGACGCCGAAGCCCTGGAAATGCTGCTCGCTCTCGATGCCGAGCCACTTGGCCTTGGCGCCCGTGGCGATGATCAACGTATCGGCCGTCCAGACCGTGCCAGAATCCGTCCGCAGGAGGAAGGGGCGGCGTGAGGTGTCGACCTCGGTGACGAGGTCGTTGACGATCTCGGTGCCGACGTGCTTGGCCTGCAGCAGCATCTGCTCCATCAACCAGGGGCCCTGGATCGGATCGGCGAAGCCCGGATAGTTTTCGACATCGGTGGTGATCATCAACTGGCCACCCTGTTCCATGCCGGCGATCAGCACCGGCTTCAGCATGGCACGCGCGGCATAGACTGCAGCCGTATAGCCGGCAGGGCCGGAACCAATGATGAGCACCTTCGTGTGGCGGGCAGACATGGTGGAAGTCCTTTCAATGGCGGCGGGGGAAGCATCGGCCGACCAGCGGCTTTTCTCGGGCGATCCCCATGCGCCGCTTCATTTATGATTGTCGCATGCAATTATTCAAGGGCAGCCTTGCATTACCAACAGGGCAAATCAACTGCGGGCAAGAATCGGGCGTGATCCTGAAACATTGTTGCGAATTTCTTCCCTTTATATAGAAGGTGCGGCGGGAGATTACAAAGAAAGGCATGACTGTGCTGCGGGCAGAACTCGACGCCATCGACATTAAGATTCTCCGCGAACTGCAGCAGGACGGCCGCATGACGAATGTCGAGCTCGCCGACCGTGTCGGCATATCGGCGCCGCCCTGTCTGCGCCGAGTGCGCAAGCTCGAGGAAGCCGGCATCGTCGAGGGCTACCATGCCATGCTCAACAGCCCGAAGCTGGGCTTCGATCTGGTCGCCTTCTGCATGGTCGGGCTCAAGCACCAGTCGGAAAGTAACCTCAAGGCCTTTGCCGCCACCACGCTCGAATGGCCACTGGTGCGCCAGGCATGGATGGTTTCGGGCGACAGCGACTTTCTGCTCCATTGCGTCGCCCAGAACCTGACGGTCTTCCAGGACTTCGTCATAGAGATCCTGACCGCTAACGAGCATGTCGACACCGTGCGCACCATGCTGACGATCCGCCAAGTCAAGAAGCTGGGATTGGTGGAACTCTAGGCATGTCCGATCGCCCCTGGCACCGTTCCCTGATCAAAACCGGCACGCGCCTGTTGCTCGGCAGTGCCCGCGCCCATTTCCAGGATCGGTTTCCGGGATTGAGTCTCGTGCGGGCGACCGCGAGCACGCCCGGCACGGTGGATTACAGGGGCAAGCCGGTGGCAAGGCTTGCGAGCGCCTGTCTGCTTCGGGCGCAGGCGGGCGACGAGGTGTCGATCATCGGTTCGGGACCGTCCATTGCCGGCAACGATCTTATCGGGTTGCCGCCGCGGACCGCCATTCTGCTCAACGGCGCGATCAGCCTCTGGGGAGGCCCGATCGTGGCGCCGCTTGCGATCGCCGTCGAGGACGAGCGGTTCATATGGCGGCATTTCGATCTCCTGAAGCAGCGCGTCAGCGACCAGACGCCATGCCTGTTTTCCGTCGAGGTTCTTCGGGCGATCTGCGAGATCGATCCAGGCTTTCTCCGCGAGCGGACGATCGTGCTGATCGACGACATCCGCAAGCCCTACGGCGTCAGGCGACGGCGGTATGACCTCATCGAGACCTTCGATTTCGCACTGCGCGATGTAGCCAGCAATGCCGGCCTGTCCTTCGATCCTGATAGGGGCGTGTTTCGTGGCGGCTCGGTCTCGGTGTCGGCGCTGCAATTCGCGCTGTTCTGCGCGCCCAAGAGCATCGGCCTGTTCGGCATCGACATTTCCAATGCGGAGCAGCCGCGTTTCTACGAGACCAAGGGCAGCATGGCCGCCTCCGGAATAGCGCAGGCCGAGGCGCGCATCGTCGCGCATTTCGTGCTGGCGCGAAAGGTGGCGGCGGAGCGGGGCATCGCCATCCTCAATTTCTCACCCGTCTCGGCGCTGATCGGCGCCGGCTTCGGCTATGACGACCGTTTTTCGCCGAGCAGGCCGGCATAGACCTCGCCAATCGCCGTCGCTTCCTTTTCCAGAGCGAAATTGCTGCGCACGTGGACCACTGCGTTCAGGCCTTGGCGACGGGCCTCGTCGGGATCGTCCAGATAGGTCCTTATCGCCGCCGTCAGCGCTTCACCGTCGCCGGCCGCAACCACCATGCCGGTCTCTCCCGGAACGATCATCTCCGCATAGGCCCCGGCATCCGAGGCGACGACGACGGTCTGCGAGGCCATGGCTTCCAGTGGCGTCAGGCCGAAACCCTCGTTGCGGGACGGGGCAACGTAGAGCGTTGCGCGCCGATACCAGGGTCGGATATCGTCGACCTCGCCCATGAAGCGAATGCGGTCGGCAAGACCGGCCTCTGCCACGGACTTCACCAATCCATCGGCGAAAGCGCGATGCTCCGGCGTCACGCGGCCGCAGACGATTGCCGTCCAATCCGGATGGCTCGGTAGCAGATCGATCATCGCCTGGACGAAGAGGTCGGTGCCTTTCTGATGGCGAACGCGGCCAAAACAGCCGACGAGATAGCGACCGGGCAGGTCGGTGGCGCTGATCCGATCGGCCGGCACCTCTGGCGGATGAAACAGGTTGAGATCGACGCCGTGCTGGATGACCCTGTGCGGTACCTGCAGAAAACTACCGGACCGCGTACTGGTGGCGATGACGGCGTGCATGCGGCGGATGAGGAAGCGGGTATAGGCGGAATGGCGACGCTGGGCGGCGGAGGTGAACAGCAGTTTCAGCGGCATGCGCAACACCGTGCGCAGGAAGAGGCCGAACAACATTTCGTTGTTGCGCCGTGCGTGCCAGACCCGCGCCCTATAGCGGCGCGGCCGAAGCCAGAGGCCGGGTAATTGTGTCCACCCCAGTTTTGGCAGATGCGGGGGCAGGCCGGGGCCGAGGGTGGCAATGCGCGTGCCGAGCGCAACCTGCTTCGGAACGAGCTGAACGATTGTCGAGGTGACCCCCGACAACCGTCGCTTGAAATTTGGCGCGATGATCTCGATGTCGCGCAGATCGCTTGCCAAGAGGCTCAGCCCCAGGTGATGGAGAGGATTTCGTAGGCCTTGGAGCCACCGGGTGCGTTGACCTCGATGGAATCGCCTACTTCCTTGCCGATCAGTGCGCGGGCAATGGGCGACGAAATGGAGATGCGGCCGGCCTTCACATCGGCTTCCTGGTCGCCGACGATCTGGTAGGTCTTCTGCTCTTCCGTATCCTCGTCCACCAGCTTGACGCGGGCGCCGAACTTGACCGTCGTGCCCGACATCTTCGAGAGGTCGATCACCTCGGCGCGGGCCACCAGATCCTCGACTTCGCCGATGCGACCCTCGTTGTGGCTCTGGGCTTCCTTGGCGGCATGATATTCGGCATTTTCCGACAGGTCGCCGTGGGCGCGCGCTTCGGAAATAGCCTCGATGATCCGCGGCCGTTCCTGCTGCTGGCGCCAGCGCAGTTCTTCCTGCAGATTGGCGAAGCCGCTTTGCGTCATCGGTACCTTGTCAACCATGTCTCTGTCCTTCAGTCCTATGTCGTAGCTGCCGACACAAAAGAAAACAGGTCCCGAAGGAAAACTTCGGAACCGTGCAATAGCCGCTATATGGGGTTCATATAACAGATTGCGACGGCAGATTTCCAGAGAATTCGCACCGGAATGGTGCAAGCAGCGGTAGTTCTTTTGCTTAGCCTGCTTAATTTGCCCGAGGATGCCAAGCTGCCAACTTGACCCGACTCTAAAGAACATATAGTGAACGTCGTTATGAAAAAGTCGTTGAATGATCGTCTCGCCATTCTCTCCGACGCTGCCAAGTATGACGCGTCCTGTGCCTCCAGCGGCACCTCGAAGCGCAGCTCGGCGCAATCGGGCGGCCTGGGGTCCACCGAAGGGGCGGGCATCTGCCATTCCTACGCGCCGGACGGTCGCTGCATCTCGCTGCTCAAAATCCTGATGACCAATTTCTGCATCTACGACTGCGCCTATTGCGTCAATCGGTCGTCGAGCAATGTCGAGCGGGCGCGCTTTACCGTCGAGGAGGTGGTGTGGCTGACGCTGGAGTTCTATCGGCGCAATTACATCGAGGGGCTGTTCCTGTCCTCCGGCATCATCCGGTCTTCGGATCATACGATGGAGGAGATGGTCCGCATCGCCCGCGAGCTGCGCGTCACCCATAATTTTCGCGGCTACATTCATCTGAAATCAATTCCCGAAGCCTCGCCGAAGCTGATCGAGGAGGCGGGCCTCTATGCCGATCGTCTGTCTCTGAACATCGAACTGCCGACCGATGTCGGGATCACGCGCCTAGCGCCGGAAAAGAAGCCCGTCGGCATCCGCCAGGCCATGGGTGCGCTGCGGCTGAAGATCGAGGAGGCCAGCGAGCCGACGCTGCAGAGCAAGAAGCGCAAGCGTTTTGCGCCGGCCGGACAGAGCACGCAGATGATCGTCGGTGCCGACGAGGCCAACGACGCGACGATCCTTGGCACCAGCGCGCGGCTCTATGGCAGCTACGGCATGAAGCGGGTCTATTATTCCGCCTTCAGCCCGATCCCCGATTCGTCGAAGAACCTGCCGCTGATCAAGCCGCCGCTGATGCGCGAGCACCGGCTCTACCAGGCGGACTGGCTGTATCGCTTCTATGGTTTCGGCATTGGCGAGATCACCGGCCAGCAGGCAGGCGGCATGCTGGATCTCGATCTCGACCCGAAACTCGCCTGGGCGCTCGGCAACCGCCACGACTTCCCGGTCGACATCAACGTTGCCGCTCGCGAGACGCTGCTGCGCGTGCCTGGGCTCGGGACCAAGACGGTGAAGTCCATTCTGTCCGCGCGGAGGTTTTGCCGGCTGCGGATGGAGGATCTCGCCCGGCTCGGCGTCTCCGTGAAGAAGGTGCAGGCCTTCATCGTCGCCGAGGGTTGGAGCCCGCGCAAGCTTGCCGACCGGCAGGATCTGCGCTCCATGTTCGCACCGAAGCCGGTGCAGCTGTCGCTGCTGTGATGGCGACCGCGATGCACAGGGTCACGCTGAAGGGCAGGGGCGAACTCGCCGAATGGCGCGATGCCGCCCGGCCGTTGCTTGGCCGAGGCGTCGCGCCTGATGCGATCGACTGGCGCGAGGCCGCTGAAGAGCGAGATTTGTTCGGATCGGCCGGCCCGCAGCTGGCGCGATCCACCGGTGACAGCGGCGATTCAGCTGACTTGTTCCGGGCGGATTCAGTAATGTCGGCACCTTCGTTCTTCGGGGGCAATCCGTTGCATCAAGCGACGGATAGAGAGGCCAGTGAGAAACCGGCCGGCAGAAAACCGTCGGGGACGCCGGCCCTGTCGGTGCCGCCGGCGTTCATCAGCCTGGCGGAGGCAGTGCTGTGCCACTCCGATCCCGGCCGCTTCGCCTTGCTCTACCGCATCCTGTTTCGTCTGCTGCGGGATCGCCGGCTGCTCGAGATCGTCTCCGACGTCGATGTCCATCGGGCGTTGATGCTGCAGAAGTCGGTGCGGCGGGACTGCCACAAAATGACGGCCTTCGTGCGCTTCAAAGAGATCGACGTCGGCGAGGCCCTGCCGCGCCGGCGCTTCGTCGCCTGGTTCGAACCGGATCATCACATTGTCGCCCGCACCGCGCCGTTCTTCCAGCGCCGGTTCAACGATATGGACTGGCTGATCGCCACGCCCGAGGGATCGGCGGCCTGGGACGGAACGGCGCTGACCATCTCCGACGTGCCCGTGGAAAAGCCGTCGCTGACGGATGAGGCGGACACGCTCTGGCGCACCTATTTCGTCAATATCTTCAATCCGGCGCGGCTGAAGGTGAAGGCGATGCAGGCCGAGATGCCGAAGAAATACTGGAAGAACCTGCCGGAAGCCGATCTCATTCCGGGCATGATTGCCGGTGCCAAGGCGAGTGTTCTGGCGATGGCCAGGCGGGCGGCGACCGAACCCTTGCCGTTTCACCAGCGGCTGCAGGCGGCAGCGGCAGCCGAAAGACCCCCGGTCTCGACGGCACCCGAGGGCAGCATCGAGGCCTTGCGCGAATCCGCCCGCCACTGCACCCGCTGCGAACTCCATTGCCATGCGACCCAGACCGTCTTCGGCGAAGGCCCGGAAGATGCCTCCGTCATGGTCGTCGGCGAGCAGCCCGGCGATCAGGAGGATTTGGCCGGCCGCCCCTTCATCGGCCCCGCCGGCAAGGTGTTCAACCAGGCGATCGACGAGGCCGGCATCGACCGCACGGCGCTCTATGTCACCAATGCCGTCAAGCATTTCAAATACGAGCCGCGCGGCAAGCGCCGCATCCACCAGAAGCCGACGATGGGGGAGGTCAGGCACTGCCGCTGGTGGCTGGATGGCGAGCGGGCGATTATCCGCCCGAAGCTGACCGTCGCGCTCGGGGCAACGGCGCTGTTTGCGCTCACCGACAGCCGGCAGAAGCTGGAGGAGGTCCGGGGGCGCGCCATGCCGCTTGCCGACGGCAGCAGCCTCTTCGTCACCGTCCACCCGTCCTATCTGCTGCGCATTCCGGATGCGGGGCGCAAGGCCGAGGAGCTGGCGCGGTTTCAGGCGGATATCCGGGCCATCCGCCGCCTGGTCCGGTAAATGTTTCCTTCAGATTTATTGATGCCACTGAGAGTAGAGTGTATTGACAAGAAATATTGATTAAGGTTGTATTGACTGTAAGGGTTATTTTTCAAGTTCGGTTGTGGTTGGGGGAAGCTCATGACGGACTACATTATCTGTGCGCGCAAGGTCATAAACGGCGAATTTACAGCAACGCCGGGTCCTGTTCGTTACCTGAAGGTTCCTCCGGGCAACCCGCGCTATAACGCTAGCAATATTGTTTCGGATAGATCCAAGTGGGTGGCCGAGGTCCAAGGATTGGCCGACGGCGATGAAAACCCGAACTCGATTTCACCTACGGGTGACGTGCTTGTGATGGTTCACGGATACAACAATGACATCGCGAGCGTCTTGACGCGTATGCGCCAGCTCCGGCGAAATCTGCGTGCAGAGGGTTGGCGAGGCGAAATCGTCGCGTTCGACTGGCCAAGCAACAACCAGCTTCTGAATTATCTCGAGGATCGGAGCGATGCAGCGCAGGTCGCGGCGGAACTGGTCGTCAGCGGTATTGTCCTCCTTCGTCGTGCACAGCAAGCCGGCTGTGAGACCAATATCCATCTGCTTGGCCATTCTACGGGCGCTTACGTCATCATGGAGGCTTTTGCCCAATCCGACAAGAAAGGCACACTGTTCAAGGACGATTGGCGCCTCGGGCAAGTGGCATTCATTGCCGGCGATGTGTCCCAGGTCAGCCTTTCGCTTGCCAGCGACTGGAATGCTCCCATGTTTCGTCGCATCATGCGTTTGACGAATTATTTCAATCCGAACGATGCGGTCCTCGCAGTCTCGAACGCCAAGAGGCTTGGCGTTTCGGCACGTGCTGGCCGAGTGGGATTGCCGCTCGATGCAAACGTCAAGGCGGTCAATGTCAACTGCGGAGAGTATTTTAACAGCGTCGATCCGTTGCTGCAGCCCGAAACCGTGGGGTCCTGGACCCATTCGTGGGCTCTTAACAACCGGGTCTTTGCCCGTGATCTGGCGATGACAATGGAAGGCGCGGTCGATCGCGGTTCCATCCCGACGCGTATTCTTAAGAACGGAGAGCTTTGTCTTCAGGACGCCCCCCGCCCACAATTCATGGCGCGCTGGAATATCAAGGCCGATGCACAGAACGTCGAATGGCGAACGGTGTAAGTCCAGATGGACCGGATTATGCAGCGGGGTCGCCGAAGGTAGAATTGTCGGAGCGGTTTCTTGAGGCATTGCCGGACTGGTTACCGAATGAGGGTTCGGTGGCAGATGCCGACGAATAGGTAAGACATTCACGATTAGCTTTGACGCGGTTACATGGCCGCGGCGGATGCTTGCGTTCAATC
>Ga0207650_10002020_pt1 | contig 14203 bp, 6 predicted proteins | sample KBSS63metaG_FD_184325 | JGI IMG/M metagenome (GOLD analysis project Ga0207650, IMG submission 184325) | Switchgrass rhizosphere microbial communities from Kellogg Biological Station, Michigan, USA - KBS S6-3 metaG (SPAdes) (version 2) | ecosystem: Host-associated > Plants > Roots > Rhizosphere >...
AACGTCGTCACTCAACTTTGGGCTATCAAAGTCCTTGGCGATTCGAACAACAGCTGCGCTTAGCAACCTAAACTACGTGTCTACAAAACCGAGGCAAGTGCACTGTGTTCTCTGTGTCTTTGTGGTTAATCAGCAATCGGTAAAGGAATTAACCACAGAGATCACAGAGATACACAGAGGTCACCGAGGAATTCCTTGCACTCACGACAACCTCACGTGCTCAAGCAGCAACAACCCAATCGAAACCAGCGCGAGTGCATACATCACCGGATGAATGTCCCGCCGTCGGCCGACGATCAAGTAAAGCCCCACGTGTGAAATGAAGCCCCACAAAATTCCCTGCGTAATGGAAAACGTCAGCGGAATCAGAATGATTGTCAGAAACGCCGGCAGACTCTCTTCAATCTTCGCGAATGAAATCTTGCCGACGCTGCGAAACATCGACGCACCCACCAAAATCAATACCGACGCCGTCGCATAAGACGGCACCATGCCCGCGAGTGGCGCGAGGAAGAAGCACGGCAGAAAACAAAGCGCTGTGAATACTGACGTGAGCCCGGTGCGCCCGCCCATGTTGATGCCGGCAACACTCTCGATATAAGCCGTCCCGGATGACGTCCCGGCCACGCCGGCTCCGAGGGTGGCGAACGAATCGACAATCAAGCCCTGTTTCAGGTTCTTCGGATGACCGTCTTTGTCGAGCAAATCAGCCGCATGCGCCACGCCGATGAAGGTGGAGATCGAGTCGAACAAATCGGTGAACAGGATGCCGATGATCGCGGGTAGCAAAGAAAGTTTCAAAGCGCCGAGAAGGTCGAGTTTAAGAAAGACGGTTTTGAAATCAGGCGCGCTGAAAACTTTGTCAGGCGCCTTAACCAACCCGAGTGCCCAACCAAGCAGGGTTGCGAACACGATGCCGGCGAGGAAGGCGAAAGCGCTCTTGCGCGTCAACAGCCAGACGGAAATCGCAGTGGCTAGGATGGTCAGCAAAGCGGGAACGCCGAGCGTGCCCAACTTAACAAACGTCACCGGGTCCGACGCAATTAGTCCGGCGTTCTTCAAACCGATGAACGTGAGAAAGACGCCAATGCCGGCCGCCGTGCCGAGTCGCAGTTCAGTGGGAATCGCCTTGGCAATTGTTTCGCGTACCGGGGTAACGGAAATGACGAGGAACAAGACGCCGGCCCAAAAAATAATTCCGAGCGCCACTTGCCACCAGACCTTCTGCGTCAAAATGATGGTGAAGGTGAAGTAAGCGTTGATGCCCATACCGGGCGCGACCGCAAACGGCAGCTTCGCGTAAAGTCCCATCACGAGCGTCATCACAAAACAGACCAACACAGTCGCGGTGAGCGCGCCGCTGAAAGCCATGCCTGTTCCCGGCGTCGAAAGAATTGAAGGATTGACGACGATGATGTAAGCCATCGTAAAAAAGGTGGTAACACCGGCGATGGCTTCAGTGCGAATGTCGGGCTTTGAATTTTCGGATGCGTTCATCGGCGCGGCCGGCGTTGTGTGGTGATTACGAAAGCAGGCGGGAGTCTATGGCAGCGCCTCATCGGGCGCAACATGATTTCGCCGCGGGTTAACGCAGATTACACGAATCTGAAAACGCCTAAACTTTAACCTTCGCGGATGGGTTTTATCGCACTTGGTCTGATTCGCGCTTATCCGCGAAAATTCGCGGCCAAATCATCGCTGTCAAAACTACTTTGCCGGAAAGCATTACTGTAGAATCCGTGAACTTCTTCGACCTGCGGGGCTCACGATGCCGTGCCCCAACACGTGACAATTCTTTGGAACCAACCTGCTGCGCCGGCTGGGATTGAATCCGTGAAGTGGAATAACTGCAGCGAGCCTTGGCCAAACCGCGAAGCGGTTGGGTAACTCCAGCCCAGGGTTGCCGCGCTTCGCGCCTACCCTGGGACCGAGGTGTGATAGAACACTCCAACCCCGAAGGGGTTGCGACGTTTTTTCCGAGCCGACGCAACCCCGTTTGGGTTGCTGATTTTCCTCAACCGTTTTTTCCAGGGTAGCCGCGAAGCGCGGCAACCCTGGGCTAAGTTACGTAACCGCTTCGCGGTTTAAGCGTAATTACGAAAGGTAAAGGCAACAGCCGAGCCGCTCCTGCCTTGTCACTTTTCCCAAGCCTACAAAGAGATCCGCATCAGCCTGCCGGTGAAAATCTCGGTAACGTAGAGCGTTCCGGTTTTCTTATCCAAGGCCATGCTGCTCGGTGAAATCAAGCAGTTGGAGATTACCGCACCTGATCCTGCCGCTGAGGCAAAGCGTTGGAGCCGGCCCGGGTCGTTGGCCAAAAGATTGGTGCTAATCTCGAGTGTCAGGTAGCCGGCCTCGCCTTTTGCTTTCAGCGGCAGCACGTCGATTGCCGAGGTTAGCCCGGTGATCAGAGGCGTGGCGGCGCCGCTTACAGGATCAACCTTCATCACCGCTGCGTTTCCCGGAAGGAAAGGAAATCCACGCAACAGCGTCACCAGCAACTGGCCATCAAACTCGCGAATGCTATCGGGGACGGCTTCGATAAACGGACCACCGAACGGCGCCGGATTCGGAATGGGCGGAAACGTCGTCAGGGTTGAAATCGTGCCGCTGTCAATATTGACCTTCAACACTTTGTTCTGCCCGCCGTCGCTTACGTAAAGATTGTCTTCGATCTTCGTAACGCCATAAGGATTGGAATGACGTACGTTCGGCGCGAAAAACGGCAGCGGATCGGGAGTGTAATCAGGAAAATCGGCAATCAGCTCGATCGTGATTTTGTCACTCGGCCCGTTACCCAGTTCCAGCGTTTCGCCGTTCTTCAATGCCTGATGATCAGCGAGGGTGAGCGTGAAGCCGGTAGTGATCTGTTCAGCTTCGGCGCTGAAGTGCAACGCCAACACCGAGCTGAGAATTGGTGACGATGGCGCCGGGTTGGGGAGCTCGGTGCCAGGTATTGGACCGGCAAGCGTGGCATCACCTTCGCCGTTCAGGATGTAGAGCGTGCGGCCTTGCAGATAGATTCCGCCGGGGCCAGAAGGATCGCCAATTTCATTGATTCCGGAAGGCAGCCCACTAAGCAGCGTGCGGCGATTTCCCTGTTCGTCGACTATCGAGATCCGCCCGCTGTTGGGCGCGCCAAAGCCGGTCTCGGCGATGAGGAGATTGTTCTTTTCCGTCTGGATGATCTTGGCGGGCAGTTGCAGTCCGCCGGTTACCGTGCTTCCGGGGCATTGCGCTTTGGCGTCCCAGCCGAAAGCCAGACTTGCGACCAGGATGAGGAGTGAACTTAGGGTTTGGTGAAAACGATGCAAAATTTTAGGCAAGCTTTTAGGCAAATTCTGGTTCATGGGGATTCTCCTTGAGTTTTTGCGGATCTGACTGTTTTTAGCCTTCTATTTATTAACGCGAGAACCTGGCGGGAAATCCGGCACGGCAGCAGCAGATATTTTGGCCGCGGATGCACGCGGATAGGCGCGAATCTGAAAAGCAAGAAAGCAGACAAAACCCACGCCGGTTGTAATCCCGTATCCTGATAAAGATTTTTCACTTTCCGGATCGGCGCTCATCCGCGAAAATCCGCGGCCAATTATTTGGCGGATTAGAAGGTGCTACAATCGCCGCCGTTTTCAGCCTTCGCCGCTTGTTGGAGACAGTTCCCGATGACCGCCTCCGAGCCTTCACCGCACGAGATGACCCAACTGCTCGCCGCCTGGAGCGACGGCGACCGCGAAGCTCTGGACCGCTTGCTTCCGCTAGTTGAAGACGAGCTGCACCGGCTGGCCCATCGCTGCATGAACCGCGAGCGCGCGGGTCACACTCTCCAAACCACTGCTCTAGTAAACGAAGCCTACCTGCGTCTCGTCGATCAACGTGAAGTGCGCTGGCAGAATCGCGCGCACTTTTTTGCCATCGCGGCGCAGATGATGCGGCGCATCCTGATCGATCACGCGCGCAAGCAGGCGTATGCGAAGCGGGGCGGCGGCGCTCACAAAGTTTCGCTTACTGAAGTGGCAGTGCTGGCGGATGAGCGGGCTGAGGAGCTGGTCGCGCTTGATGAGGCGTTGAACGATTTGGCAAAAGTCGACGAACGGAAAGCGCGTGTGGTGGAGCTGCGTTACTTTGGCGGGCTGACCGTGGAGGAAATAGCGGAAGTGCTGAAAGTTTCAACTGACACGGTGACCCGCGAGTGGCGTCGGGCGCGCGCCTGGCTGCATCGCGAGATTGAAGGCTAGAAAAAAGTGCTGAGTACTGAGTAGTGAGTGACGAATGTAGCCTGGCTTACTCAGTACTCAGCACTCAGTACTCATCACTTCTTAATATGGATCGAGAGCGCTGGCAACAGATCGATCAAATCTTCGAGGCCGCACTGGCACGGCCGGCGCCGGAGCGCGCCGAATTTCTTGATGGCGCCTGTGCCGGCGACGCCGGCCTGCGCGCCGAAGTGGAATCGCTAATCGATCACGAGAAGGCGGACGGCTTCCTCGCAGATCCTGCCGTCCAGGACGCGACTCGCGTGCTTGCCGAGGACGCGCAACACTCCCTCTTCGGACAGACCATCGGTTCTTATCAGATTCTCGAAAGCCTTGGCGCGGGCGGAATGGGAGAGGTTTATCTCGCGCTTCACGTCCGGACAAATCGCAAGGTCGCTCTAAAGCTGTTGCACGCTTCTTTTATGAAAGACGAACACCGCGTGCAGCGTTTTCAGCAAGAGGCGCGCACGCTTCTCGCCCTCAATCATCCAAACATCGTAACCGTCTACGACATTGAACAAGCCGGTGACGCTCAATTAATCGCCGCTGAAGTGGTGGACGGGGAGACGCTGCGGCAGCGACTGGCGCGCGCTCCGTTAAAACTAGCCGAGGCCCTCGAGGTGGCGATTCAAGTGGCCGGCGCACTCGCCGCCGCCCATCGCGCGGGCATCGTTCACCGCGACATCAAGCCGGAAAACATCATGCTGCGGCCCGACGGCATTGTAAAAGTGCTGGACTTCGGTTTGGCAAAGCTTACCGAGCCTGACGATGCGCCGGTTTCTTCGCAGTTGTCCACCCGCGCGATGATCAAGACTGACGCCGGCATGGTGATGGGGACGGCAAATTACATGTCGCCGGAACAAGCGCGCGGCCTGGAGGTGGATGCGCGCACTGACCTCTTCAGTTTCGGCGTCGTGCTCTACGAAATGCTGACGGGAAACATGCCCTTCACCGGTGAAACGAAAACCGACGTGATGGCGGCGATCCTGCAAAACGAGCCGCCGCCCCTGGCGCGTTACTGGCCAGACGCACCCGAGGCGCTGGAATGGATCGTCACCAAGGCGCTGACGAAAGAAATTGACGAGCGTTACCAAACGGCGAAGGATGTTCTAACTGATCTCAAGCGGTTCAAACGGCGATCCGATTATCAAGTCGAAGCAGCGCGACTGAGCTCGACGGCTTCAGGCGATTCTGCCGGCGTGGCCCAGAGTAATGAGGAGGCGGCGCAAACCACCACGGCCCAACCGCTGGTTTCCACTGCCGAGGGTTCGCGCACGATGTCGAGCGCCGAATACGTCATCACTGAAATCAAACGACACAAACGAGTCGTGATATTCGCCCTAGTTGGACCGGCCATCGTTTCCGTGGCCCTCCTTCTGGGGCTTCGCTATCTGAGGCCGGCGTCTGTTTCCAGTGGACCAATACCTTTCGGCCAACTGAAGCTGACAAAACTCACCAGCACCGGCACCGCCAGCCAAGCCGCCATTTCTCCCGATGGCAAATATGTGATTCACGTAAGCGGCGGCGCTGGAAAGCAGAGCCTGTTGCTGCGCCACATTGCCACGGGCAGCGATAAGGAGATCGTCCCGACCAATGGAAGCGACTTTTCATGGGTCACGTTCTCACGCGATGGGAGTTACGTGCTTTACAGCCGGGTCGAAGCCGGCATTTATCCGCTCTTCCAGGTGCCGGTTCTCGGGGGCACACCGCAGAAGCTCATAGCTAACGACGTCGATACGCGCGTCACCTTTTCTCCGGACGGCAAACGCTTCGCCTTCATGCGCGGCCAACCGCAAAAAGGAGAGACTAACCTAATCGTGGCAAATGCTGATGGCACGAACGAGCAGCTCCTCCGCAGTTATAAAATTAGTGATATTTCCGGACCGTGGCCGTCTCCTTCATGGTCACCTGACGGAGAAAACATCGCGTTCGCGCACCGAGCTGGCGACGCCCGCAAGACGGAGGTAGTAATGGTGCGGGTGACAGATGGAAAAGAAACGCAGATAACCTCGCAGCAATGGGCCAACATCGTATCGCTCTCGTGGTTAGCGGACGGGAAAGGGTTAGTTATTACGGCCGGCGAACCCGAAGCGACTTATCTCCACCAAATCTGGTTCGTCTCTTATCCAGGCGGCGAAGCCCGGAAAATCACGAACGACGTGAATAACTATGTGGGCCTCAGCCTGACCGCGGATTCGTCAGCAGTCGTGACGGTGCAAACCGAGCAAGCGCCAAGCATTTGGGTAGCCCCGAACGGCGATGCGGCTCGGGCCACGCAAGTAACTTCCAGCCGGGGAGATGGATCGGGAGGCGTTGCCTTCACGCCCGACGGCAAAATTGTCTACACCTCAAACACGCATAACGCCAAGGAGCTGTTGCTTGTCAACACGGATGGCAGCGGTCAGAAAAAGATTATGACCGATGCTAAGGCCGGGGCCGGGCTATCTGTTTCCCCCGACGGTCGTTACATAATCTTTATCTCAACCAGAGCCGGGGCCTACAACATCTGGCGAATAGATATTGACGGCGGCAACCCGAAACAATTGACAACCGGGACTCGGGATCAAAACCCAAGCATTTCACCGGATAGTCGTTGGGTTTTTTATACGGCTAACGAGTCAGAGAAGCAGAGAATTCACAAGGTGTCGATCGATGGCGGCGATTCGGTGCAACTCACCGATTATTCCGCGGCCAGCCCGATGGTTTCGCCAGATGGCAAGCAAATCGCTTGCGGCTATATTGATGAAGAGAAGAAGCGTTGGAGCATTGCGATAATCCCCATTGAGGGAGGACCGCCAATCAAGGTCTTCGAAATCTCACCGTTACAGTCGAAGTTCCAGTGGAACGCTGCGGGCGACGCGTTGCTCTACTCGCTGACACGCGACGGCGCCAGCAATATCTGGAGCCAGCCGATCGACGGCCCACCGGCAAAACAACTAACCAACTTCAAAACCGATCAGATCTTTCGTTTCAACTGGTCCAGCGATGGCAAACAATTGGTGATGGCGCGCGGCCCGCTGAGCAGCGACGTGGTTCTGATCACGGACCTGCGATAAACGCGAGCTCATGTAGGGGCGGACCTATGTGTCCGCCCCTGTTGTTCGGCTATCGTAAGGAGCAGATAATCTCAAGACAAAAAGAACTTGCTAAACTCGCCGTTAAGACTTGGCTGCTCACGATATAATCCACAATGATCAATTAACGGAGGCAAGTAATTATGGCAATGAACGCTGATGAGCTAGCGTTAGAGATCAAATCGTGGCCCGACCTCGAAAAACTGCGACTGGTTAACGCACTTCTCTCCGACTTGGATAAACCGGACCCAGAGCTTGATGATATTTGGGCCAAAGAAGCGCGTTCGCGATGGGCGGCTTATAAGGCCGGCAAGATTCAGACGGTCGCTTACGAAGAAGTGATGGCCAAGCATCGTCGGCAATGAATATTAGATTTCTCGCTTTGGCCCAGCAAGAAGCGATGACGCCGTCTTCTGGTATGGCAGTCAGGCTGAAGATAAAGCACAAGAATTTCTCGACGAACTGGATCGTGCGGTCCGTTTAATCAAGTCCTTTCCGCTCGCCTTCACCGAAATAGAGCCGGAAATTCGCCGATGTTTGTTGGCGCGTTTTCCTTCTGACCCTGAGCTGCTTTATCTTGACTCGCACAACCGACCGGTTGTGGCCTTCAAGAGGGCGGACACGCAGGTCCACCCCTACATTAATCCACCACTTTGATTCTCACCTCGGCGCCATTCGTTCTGATCTCGGGGACGTACATCGCATGGCCCAGCACCGGCAGCGCATGGAACGCGCCCGGACTCTCCGCGCGCATTTCGTATCGCAACTGCCAAACACCTTCCGGTAGATGATCAATGAACAGCGCAACTTTTCGGTCGCGAAGTTCCTGATAAACCCAGCGCGTGCGTCCGGTAAACTCGCTCGCGTAGGTGTAGTTCATCAGTGTCGACTTCTTTTGCGTCAAGGCGCCGGATTTGATTTCTTTCGCAAACAAATTTTCGCCGCTGCGTATCTCCACCGCTTCCAGCCCGCCCGGTTTTAGATCCTCAAACAACAAATACTCGTAGTTGTTCTTGGCTTCGATGGTGATTACCGACTCCACCCGCTCGCCGCTCGTCACCGTGTCGCCATCGTTTAGCGGCACTCGTTCGACGACATAACCTTTCAGCAGCGTCGGATGGTTGACGAGCTTGAAGTATTGCCGGCGAACGAAGATTTCGTTTCCTGCCGGCGTGATTGGTTCTTCGAGACTGAAGAACTTCGCTGCGGCTGAAAAATAGAGTGGACCCGTGCCGCCCGTGCGGCGAATCGATATTTCGTTTGCACCGTCGCGAATCACTTCGCGCGGTATGTCAAACTTCGACGGCGCGCCAAGCGCGTCGGCCGGCGTAATCTGTTTAGTTGCGACTGAAGTTCCGTTGACCAGCAACTCGTAGCTGAGCGACGGCTGCAGCTCGCCGCTGCGGCGCAGGTAATCGTTGAGCGTGAGCACAACGATCGCCGTGTCGCGGGTGTTGCTCCATTGCGCGCCACGCCGGTTCTTGATCAGCCAGTTCGTTACCGGCTCGACCAGTTTGTTTTGCGGATCGATTGCCAACAGCGCGCGCAGCGCGAACGAAGTTGCTTCGACGCCGCCATCCGACCAACGCCAGTAGATACCGTCTTCGCCCCAGTGGGCAGTAGCCATGACGGACGGATCACTGCTTTGCTCGCCCTGCAGGACAATTGAGGTGTCAGGCTTTGAATCAATCTTGACGCCGTTTTCGAGGTTCTCAATCAGCGTCTTCGCTTGATCGGCGTAGCCGAAGTTGTGCGCGGCTAAAGCCAGCAGTGCGCGCATGTAGGCGTTGAGTTTGTCGCGGTTCGCGTAGAGATTGTTGAAAGCTTTCGACTGAAATTCGCTAGCGGTTTTGACGTTGGACGTTGAACTTTGGTCGTTGGACTGGTACACGGCCAAAGCGTGCAGCATCCAGGCTTGCTCGTCGTAATTGAGTTCCTCCTCAACCAATTCCTTATCGAGATAAGCGGCCGCGTGCGCCGCCACGTTTGCCTTCACGTCAATGCCGCCCTGCCGTGCGAGCGCCATGCCCCACAGCACATACGCAGTCATGAAGTGATCGCTTTCGCCTTCTTTCCACCAACCCCAGCCGCCATCAGCGTGCTGAAAATTGTAGAGACGCTCAAGACTCTGGCGGGTAATCGCGCCGAGCTGATCCAAACCCCGCGCGCCTTTCGGATGGGTTGCCGCCGCGGTTGATTGTTCGATGCCGCCGAAGACGCGGCTCATCGCGATCTCCGGATCGAGCTGCAGGTCGCGCACCGTCTTCGCCGTGATTGCCGCCGGCAGGAACCGGCTCATGGTCTGTTCCGTGCAACCGTATGGGTAATCGATCAGATACGGAAGCGCATCGAGCATGGTGGTGGCCATGCTGGGTGCTATTTGCACCGAAAGCTCGGTTGTCTCTGCTCGCCGGGCCTTTGGTATCTCGAGATTGATCGAGACCGTGCCGCTGCGCATCTTTCCTGAACGCGACACAAACTTCTCAATGCCATGCTCGTAAACCGTAAAACTCTTTTCCATCGCATCGGCATACTTGTCGGCGCGCGCCTCAACTTTCAGTTTTGCTTCGCGAGCTTCCGTGACTGCCACCAACCAATCCACGCGCGCTTCACTATTCGCCTTCACGTCGATCGGTCCCTGTTCGCCCTTCACCGGCTTGCCGTCGATCACCAGACCGGAAACCGTCAGACCTTCGGCGCTGAGTTTAGTGGCGACGCGGAGTGGCGCGTCAGTGTTGTTATTGATAACGCCGGAGACGGTGACCTGATCGCCGACCACGAAGAACCGCGGCGCCTGCAGCCGCACGATCAGCGGTTGCTTGGTGCGCGTCGAGGTGTTGCCGATACCGAACTGATTGCCGGTGGTGACGGCGCGTGCGGTGGCGGACCAGGTAGTTAACGAGTCGGGATATTTCACCTTGACGGTCGCGGCGCCATTCGCGTCCGTCAACACGTCGGGCAGCCATAGGATGGTTGAACGAAAGTCGCTGCGCACCTGCACCGCTGGTTCCTGATCAGGCGGCGGAGGCGGCGTCGTCGACGGTCTTAGCAGCGCAAAGTTTTGCAGAGTTCCGCTGGGCCGCATTTCCTTGGCCGCCCTGGAGACGGTAACGGAGTCCATAGCGAACCCGCGATCTCCCCGCCCCGCGGCAAAGCCCACGCCGCCGACCTCCGCCGGCGCCGCTGCGGGCTCGGGTCGATTTTCTTCATTCTCGGCGTCAGCGTATTTACTATCAACCAGGCGGCCTTTCGTCACTTCGACCAGACGCGAATAGGCCTTCTGACTGAACGTGCTTTGCGTTTGCACGCCGAGCCCGCGTTTGTTGCCGTAATAAAACTGTCGCGGATCGCCGGCGTAGTCCTGCTGAATGTACTTCACCGATTCATCGACCAGGCCCAGTCCGATTTCCGCGGCTACCGGTTTGCCGTTCGCGTCCCTGGCGGTTACGGAAAGCGTTCCTTCTTCACGCGGTTGATACTGTTCGCGGTCTGCCTTGACGTCGATCGACAAAAACTGCTGCACCGGCGGCACGACCACCTGCTTTGTGTCTTCAAACAACTGCGCATCGCTGATCAGCACTGCGTTCAGGTAAATATTCGGGACGTGTTTTTCTTCAATCGGCAGCTCGATCAATTTGGCGGTACCGCTTACGTGGATCACGCGATAGCTGAAGAAATCATCCGCAGCCACACTGAACAGCACGTAGCGATCGTTGGTGAAAGTTGACAACATCACCGGCGCGGTTTGTCCGGCGCGGAAAGTATCTTTGTCGACAATGATCTCTACACCGTCGTGACGATAGCCGAGTTCGCTGCTCGCATTAGTGGCGACGAACACATACGTTTCCGCTTTGACCGGCGGCAGGAAACGATCGCGCCTGGCGCTGCCGGGTAATATCTGGCTGCTCTCCCACGCCACCCGATAGTAGCCTTCGCGCTCGGGCGTGAACTGCAATTGCGCGGCGCCCTCTGCATCTGTTTTCACTTTCTGCGTCAGGATCTCCTCGTGCTGGTAGCCGCGAAACTTCAGCCGCCAGGGTTTTTGTCCTCTGGTTACCGCCGGCGGGAACATTCCCGCCTTTTCGCGCACCAGTCGCAGCTCGTTGCCTTTTATTTCGCGGCCCGTCGGATCCAGCCACACTTCCCACCAGTAGTCGCGCGTCACCTTCACCGTGCCTTCAGTAACCACGGGTTGCTCGTTCGCATCGAGCGCTTTGAAGTCGACGGTAACTTTATCGTGCGGCTGGTAAATATTTTGTTGCGGCTGCGGGTAAACGTAGTAACGCTGACGCGTAACGCGCACGGTATCGCTCGCCAAGATTTCCCGGCGCGACGAATCTACGACGCGCGCTTCAATGCGATACTCGAAATCCTGATTGTAATTCTCGCGCGGCGTATCGAAAGTCAGGGTCGCCTTTCCGGTTGCGTCGGTCTTGATCGTTTCCTGTTTGACGATCTGCCCCTGCCCGCCGTAGTAACCTCGCATGCGCAGCGGTTCGATGTCGTCGTAGTACCAGGCATACTCACGATGCGGATACCAGTAGTGATAGAAGGGGTTTTGGTAGACCACCACGGTTACCGAAGCGTTGCTGACCGGACCGCCGAAATAATAGTCAGCCTGAATGTTGACCTCGACTTTTTCGCCCAGCCGGAAAGATTTTTTTCTGCCGTTCTCTTCCGGAGTTTGCACGGCCACTTTGAATTCCGGCAGCTTGTACTCCTCGAGTCGAAACAACCTGGCGTTGCCGATACTGTTCTTGCGGCCGAGGTCCCAGAATTGAACGTTGTATTCCCCGAGCGGCAGTTGTTCGCCGAGCTCAAGCGAACTCCAGGCACTGCCGAAACTATTGAGCGTGGCTTTGCCTTCCGTCACTTTCGTGCCGCGCGGATCATTGATCTGATACTCGACTACCTGGTTCGCCGGCGTTGAATAGCCGCCGGCGCCGTAACGACGCGCAATAAATTTCCATTGCACCGTTTCCTTCGGACGGTACGCCGGACGATCCGTAAACGCGTAAATGCGCCAGGCATCGCCGGCGGCGCTGGAGCCATTCGCATAGCCGGCGACAAAAGCCTGGCGCTCGGCGTTGCCGCTCGGGATCGAGGCGGCGGCGTAAAGATTTCTGCTGCTGTTAACGTTTTTGAGCGGGAAGATTGCGAGGCCGTCGCTGTTGGTTGTTTGCACCAGACGGCGCGAACGCCATTTGTCGTTGACGTAATAACTTTCCCAAAGGGTGACGCTGCCGTTCGCAACCGGCGCGCCGGTGATTGCATTTGCGAAGTAGACCAGGGCCTGTTTAGGCGACGACTTCAGAACCAGCGAAACATCGGTAACGAGAACCAAATCACGCGCCGACAACGAACCGCTTTTTGCCTCAAGCAGATAAGCGCCGAGCGGCAGTTTGCCATCGATGCGCAGCTCTTCGCTGTAAGGCTGGTGATCGCCTTTCGGGTCGATTTGCTTCGACCAGGCGCGCAGCGGCGCCCGGCCAGCCACGCGCACTTTCTGCATCCAACTTTCTACATCGCCTTCGCCTTCGTCTTCCTCGGGATTTTTAGTGAAGCGGACGTCGCTGGTGAGATCGATGCGATAGAGGGCGAACTCAACCCGGCGCACATTGCGAGCATTCAAACTAAACTGCAATTCCGAGTCGGGCAGGAAAATATTCGACACCCCCACGCTTAGCGTTGCTTCGGTGATCTCCCTGATTTGTTCGATCGCCTGGTCGTAATAACGAGTTTGGCCCTTGGTAAATTCTTTCGTGAGCCGGCGATACAATTCGAGGGCTTTGACGAAGTCAGGCTGCTGTTCCCATTCGCCGTTGGGGAGCTGACGAATCTCGCCGGTGCTACCCATCCACTGCGCGTAGTTGAACAGCGCATCGTCGTACCAGTCCGTTTGCTTGCCGGTCTTCAGCGCTTCTTCAAATTCGTCAGCGACGCGTTGACGGCCTTCCCAATCGCCGCTGAGGTAGCGCATGGTCATCGCGATTAGGAAATGGAGGTGTGCCTTCTCGCGATCAGTCGTGCTGATCTTCAGCGCGTTTTCCAAAACGTCGAGCGGAATGTAGTTGCCGTAGTAGGTGTAGTAGTAATACTCGTTGGGAGTCGGCGGCTCGGCGGCTTTAAAGACTATCTTCAGGTAACGCTGCCGCGCCTGATCGATGTCACGCTGGCCAGCCCACCAGTCAAGCGCGGGTTGGTAATGCGGCCAGGCTACACCCCAGTTCATCTGGTCGCGACGCGTCCAAAAAAAATCGCCGAGCGACTCGTGCGCTTCGGCCCAAACAAGATCGCGCTCATCGTCTTTGTCGTTCGCGCGGATCAGCTCCTCCAATTGTTTCTGCGCGAGTTCAAACTTCGTGGTGTCTGCCGTTTCCGTGGCCGCCTGCGCGCGCCACAAGGTGTCAGCGATTCGGAATTCGACCCAACGAACTTCGGCCGGCGTTAGTCCCGTCTTGTTTACCCTGGCGTAAATTTCATTGGCCCGGGAATAGGAACCGGACTCATAGAACCGTTCCGCTTCTGAACGCAGCCTGGCGTAGTCGGGTTGTTGAGCAGTGGTCGGGAGAAAATAGATGAACGCCAGCAAGGCGATGGAAGTGATGGTTTTCATGGCTCCAGTGATCGAGTCTGTTATTTTTTTCCGAATCATTAACAAAGTTTGCACGGACGGCAAACCCGAGGCGGTGAATTGCGACCATTAGACCGGCAATCACCGGGTCGAGTTGCCCGTTCGCTGTTAGATGAACGACAGAATCGGAAAGGACTTGCGTGGAGGCGTAATGCTTCCGCGAAGGACAGCGCGCAGACGGTCCCATGAGGTCAGTACCACCACGCGGTAGCAACTGTGTTGGAAGTCAAGCTGAAACTAGT
>Ga0207650_10002021_pt1 | contig 14199 bp, 10 predicted proteins | sample KBSS63metaG_FD_184325 | JGI IMG/M metagenome (GOLD analysis project Ga0207650, IMG submission 184325) | Switchgrass rhizosphere microbial communities from Kellogg Biological Station, Michigan, USA - KBS S6-3 metaG (SPAdes) (version 2) | ecosystem: Host-associated > Plants > Roots > Rhizosphere...
CACGGCCGCTTCATCCGACCCGGGCGGGCGGTGGGAGCGGTTCGCGGAGGCCCTGCTCGATCGCGCCGGTGACGCGGAGACCACGCCGCGCCTGCTGCACGCACTCGTGCTGGGGGCGGCCGAGGACCACGCGTGGCCGGAGGTCGAGGCGCTCTCGAGCCGTCTTCTCGATCGCTTCCCGGGCTACGCCGGTGCGCCGGCGATGCTGGCCGCGGTTGGCGGCGTGGCCACCTCGGCGCAGCGCTGGTCCACCGCCCGCAGCAGCTATGAGCGCCTGGCCGCGCTCGACCGCAGCGCCGGTCTGCGGCCAGAAGCGCGGACCAACCTTGCCGAGGCGCTGGCCCGGACCGGCGAGCCGGCGCTCGCGCGAGCGCAGCTGCGTCAGGCCGACTCCACGCCCCGGGCGCTGCGGCTCCTGGCCGAGGTCGACGAAGCGCTCGGCGAGCCGAGGGAGGCCCTCGAGGCCTACGAGCGGCTTCGCCGGGACTACCCGCGCGAGTGGTCCGAGAGCATCCTGCCGCACGCCCGCGTGCTTCTTCGAACGGGCGGGAACGACCAGGAGGCCCGGGCTCTCCTCGAGGAGGCGGCGCAGCAAGGGCCGGGCGACACGCGCAGCGAAGCCTCGTTCAGGCTCGGACAGCTCCTGGCCGCGACGGGCGAGCACGAGCAGGCCGTGGATCTGTTCATGAGTGCCGCGTACGGGACCGGGGAGCCGTCGCCCTGGTCACGGCCCGCCCGGCTGGCCGCGGGGCACTCGCTGGCCGCCTTGCACCGGACGGAGGCGGCGATGGCGGTGTACCGCACGCTCCTCCCGGCCGCCCCGCTGGGTCCGCTCCCGCGCGACGGTCGACCGGTGCGAGGGCTCAGCGAGAAGGTCGAGGAGCCGGAGATCGCGGCGGCGGCCGCGTATGGCATCGCGGAGCTCCTGCGCGGATCGGGTCGGAATGCCGAGGCGGTCGACATGTACCTGACCGCCGCGTCCCTGGCGCCTTCGTCGGACCTCGCGTGGCGCGGCCGCGTGGGGGCGATCCGCTGCCTGGTCGCCACCCGCGACTGGCCGGCCGCCGCCGCGATCTACCAGCGCGTCCTGGAATCGCACCGGAACGCTCCCGCGGTCATCGCCGAGGCGCGGAACGCCCTCGGCCCGCCGGGGCGCGACACTCCCGCCCGCGGGCGCTAGCATCGCCTGGCCGCGCCCGCCCCGGCGGCCCAGGAGGTGGCCATGACCCTCGACGTGCCCTCGCTCAGAGCCGACACGCCCGGGGTGGCCAACGTCGTCCACTTCAACAACGCGGGCGCGGCGCTGCCGCCCCGGCCGGTCCTCGACGCGGTGACGGGGCATCTCGCGCGCGAGGCCGCGATCGGCGGCTACGAGGCCGCGGGCGAAGCGGCCGAGCGCCTCGCGGACGTCTACGACGCGGTCGCCACCCTGATCGGGGCGGGCGCGGACGAGATCGCGGTCGCGGAGAACGCCACGCGCGCCTGGGACGTGGCGTTCTATTCGGTGCCGCTCCGGGCGGGCGATCGCGTCGTCACCGCGCGGGCCGAGTATCTGTCGAACTATCTCGCGTTCCTGCAGATGAAGGAGCGCGCGGGGATGGGTGGACGTGCGGCAGATCGGGTGCCACATCTCTCCGCCGCCGGGCGCAAGTATCTGCGCGGGCCCCGCGGCACCGGCTTCCTGTACGTGCGGCGCGACACCATCGCCTGCCTCGAGCCGCCGTTCATCGATCTGCACGCCGCGTCGTGGACCGACGCCGACACCTACGTCCTCCGCGACGACGCGCGGCGGTTCGAGAGCTGGGAGCGCTCCGTGGCGGGCCAGCTCGGCCGCGGCGTCGCGGCCCGCTACGCTCTGAACGTCGGCATCGGCGCGATCGAGACGCGGGTCAAGGGCCTCGCCGCGCGGCTACGCGAGGAGCTCGCCAGGCGACCGGGCGTGCGAGTGCACGACCGCGGCGTGGAGCAGTGCGGGATCGTGTCCTTTCTGCGGGACGGGGAGGCGGCGGGGCGGACCCGCGATCGCCTGCGGGCCATGGGCATCAACGTCCACGCGGCCAGCCTGTCGCGGATCGATCTGCCGGAGGGCGGCGTCGACGCGCTCGTCCGCGCCAGCCTGCACTACTACAACGACGAGTCGGAGGTGGAGCGCCTGGTCCGCGCGGTGTAGGGCGGCCCGCGCCCTAGATCGTGGCGCTGACCCCGCCGTCGACCGGCAGGCAGAAGCCGGTGTTCCAGTGGGCCTGCTCGGACGCGAGGTAGACCGCGGCGGACGCCACGTCCTCGGGCGTGCCGCCGAGGCCGAGAGGATGTGCCTTCTCCAGCTCCTGGATCTCTCCGCTCTTCCGCATCTGGCTCAGGTGGTCGCGGTTGAGGTCGGTCTCGATGTACGCCGGACAGATGCAGTTGATCCGGATGCCCTCCGGCGCATGATCCAGGGCCATGCACTTGGTCAGGTGCACGACCGCGGCCTTGGCGACGCTGTAGGGAAGGTGGCGGCGCTGCGCCTTGAGGCCGCCCATGGACGCGACGTTGATGATGGTGCCGCGCCGGCGCCGGATCTCGGGGAGGGCCGCCCGCGAGCAGAGGAAGACGCTCATGAGATTGGCCTCGAGCGTGCGCCGGAAATCGTCCGGCGCGCATTCCTCGGCGGTCACCCGGCCGAAGACCGCGCCCGCGTTGTTGACCAGGATGTCGAGCGCGCCGAACCGCTCGACGGTGCCACGCACCATGGCCGCCGCGTCGGTTTCCACGGTAGCGTCGCCCACGACGGCCAGCGCCGCGCCGCTCGCCTGCCGGATGACCTCGGCGGTCGCCTCGAGCGGCGCCGGCCGCCGGCCGCCGATGGCCACGCGGGCGCCTTCCCGCGCGAAGCGCAGCGCGATGGCCCGGCCGAAGCCGCTGCCGCCGCCCGTGACGAGCGCCACTCGATCCTGGAGGAGCACGGGTTGCACTCTACCGCAGGGGCCGGTCGGAGGCACGGGCTGGCGCCCCGCGGGGCTGGCCCCGTACGAATTTTGGCAAGATTTCGGAGGGCTCCACGCTAGCCTGACGCGCAGTGGAGAAAAGACGGCGCGTCCACTATCTGCCGCTCGGCAAGAGGCGTGCGCTCTGCGCATCCCCGGGGACGGCGGTGTCCTCGGAGCCGCAGGGCGTGACCTGCCCGCGGTGCGTGGCGCTCCTCAAGCTGTACCCGGCACGCCTCGCCCCCGCCTCCGCCCAGCGCGCGCCCGCCTAGCCCTCCGGGGCGGATGCGGTCACACCAGCACCGCCGCCAGCGCGAAGTCCTGTGAGCCGGTGCTCACGTTCGAGGCGACGACGTCGAGCGTCCAGCTGCCCTTCTTCGCCTTCGCGACCTGGATCACCTCCACGTTGTTCGTGGCGTCGAGCGTCAGGATGCTGCCCGCGGAGGTCGGCTGGTTTCCGACGTAGCGCTTGCCGGCGGGGTCGGTGACGATCAGGTTCAGGTTGTTGATGAGCGAGCTCCCCGGGGCGTCGGAGTAGCACAGCACGATTCGCAGGGTGCGGCTGGCGGTGGGCACGTGGAGGGTGACCGTCGACTTCTTCCCGGTCTTGAGCGCGGGGCCGTCCACGGTGGCCAGCACCCGTTTCACGGAGCGGTCCAGGTTCACGCGCCCGTAGCCCTGGTGGTTGTCCGCGAGGGCGGTGCTGGCCGCGGTGCCGGGCAGTCGCTCCGCGCCCGCGATGAGCAGCGCCTTGAGCAGCGCGGCGGACGGGCTCGCGACGCCCCGCTTCTTCCGGAGAAACTCCCGCAGCAGCGCCACCGCGCCCGAGGTCAGCGGCGTCGCCATGCTCGTGCCGCCCATGTGGAAGTAGTGCGCCTTGTCGGGCGGGTAGGCGGCCCACGCGAAGTTGTTGGCGGCCAGCCGCGACGAGCGGGTCGAGAGGATGAAGGTGCCCGGCGCCACCACGTCCGGCTTCACGCGGTTGTCCGTGGTCGGCCCGCGGCTGCTGAAGGCCACGACCTGGTCGGGGCGATCGGCCATCGGGTCCTTCTTGATCGGGCTGGTCGGGAAATCCGAGGGCCACCACTCCCCGTAGGTCTCGGAGTCGAACTCGGGCCGCCGGTTCTCGCACGCGCCGACCGTGATGCAGTTCTTGGCGGTGCCGGGCGACGTCACGCTCTTGAGGTTGATCTTGCCGTCGCCGTCGCTGTCCGTGCCGTCGTTGCCGGCCGCGATCACGAAGCAGAAGTCCTTGTGGTCCCACACGTACTGGTCGAACTGGCGGCACTGGTCGTCGTAGGCGCCCGGATCGCCGCCGCCCCACGAGTTGGAGTGCACCCGCGCCCCGCTGGTGTAGGCGAACTGGAACAGCGGGCCCAGGTTCGTGGGCAGGCCGGCCAGCACGTAGCGCTCGCCCTTCAGGTTCGGCGGGGCGGTCGGCTTCCACTTCATCTCCTGCTCCACCGCCTGGAAGACCAGCTGCGCCTGGTGGGCGTGGCCCCGGATGAGGGCGGGGCCGCTCGCGGACGCGGTCCCGTCACCCAGCACGGAGCCGCTCACGTGCGTGCCGTGGCCGGAGTCGAGGTCCGCGGGCCCGTCGTTGGCGGCGGGGTTGGTGATGACCGAGCTCCAGTCCGCCGTGATCGGATAGCTCTTGATCGCGAGGACGCGGCCCGCGAAGTCGGGGTGGATGGAGGCGGGGTTGCCGGTGTCGAGGCCGGTATCGCACACCGCCACGATCTCGCCCGCCCCCGCGAGCTTGAGGCCGGAGGCGCTCGCCGCCGCGTAGGCGTTGCCCATGATGCCGGTGGCGACGTTGTTGCTGGTGCGCGGCACGACCTGCTGGCGGATGAACTTCACCCCGTGCACCGCCGACAGCGCCTGGATCTGCCGGGCCCGTGCGGCCTCGGAGCGGGTGGTCTCGAGCACCAGCACCCTGGCCGCGGGCTCGCGCGAGAGCACCGTGAAGCCGAGCCTCCGGGCCGCCGCCGCGATGGGGCCCATCTGCCCGCCGTCGAAGACCTCGACGCGGTACACGTTCGGCCGGACGCGCCGCCGCGGCAGGGTGGCGCGGGCGCGGCGCCGCCCGGTGAGCCCGGGCGCGACGCGGGAGGCGTGCGGCAGGTGCCCCATCCAGCGCACGAACGGCAGGGCCGCGATCTTCGGCAGGGCGCTCCGGCGGGCCCAGACCACGTACGTGAAGCTGCCCCGCGGCTCACGGATGCGGGCGCCGATCTGCTCGAGCGCGGCGAGCCAGCGGTCCTTGATCGGCCCGCGAAACTGCACGAGGTAGTGATGCGGTCCCGGCGCGAGCCGCTCGCCCGCGTAGGCGGGGTGGCGCACCTTGCCCCGGACCGTGATGCGCGGCCGCGCGGTGTTGATGGTGACGTTGGGCAGGTCGACCGCGTAGTGGTCCGTGATGTCCTCCACCGGGTACCGGCGGGCCAGGCTCCGGGCCCCCGCCGGGGTGGCCTGCACGAGCAGGAACGCGTCGTACGGCTCGATCAGCGTGGCGTGCTCGACGACGGCCGGAATGTCGTCCTTGCCGGCGAAGACCTTCAGGATGGGCATGGCGGACCTCCTCTGTGGCGATGCCCGACGCGCGTCGTGGGACGGGATCAGGTCGGCGGCGCGTCGGGCGGGTGGATGGTCACGATCGCGGTCGGCGCGCCCGCCGGGCGCGGGTCTTCGTGGGCCGCCGGGTGGGGCCCACGCGGCGCGCGGTGCCCTTCTCCCACGGGGACTCGCTCTCGATCTGCTCTAGCGCCTCCTCGAGCCGCAGGTCGCGCTCCGCCGCCGAGAGCGAGCGGTCCTGGGCGAAGACGCGCCACGCGGCGATGAGCATGTCGACCTGGCCGGCGGTGATCGACGCCCACTCGGGCCGGGCGCGCCCGAGCCCCGCGAGGGTCACCGCGAGCAGGCGAGCCCAGGCGACCGCGGGCAGGTCCTGGGTCGCGGAGCCCTCGCCGACCGGCCGTCCGATCCGGCGGGTCACCCCGACGACCCGGTCGCGGCTCCTGCGCTTGCTCATGAACGCATCATAGTGCGCGTCGGGGCGGTGGTTGACAGCCCGTCCAATATACTGGATGATCGATCCACCATGAAGGATGCCGGGCCCGACATCAACCAGCGCATCGCGACCCGCGTCCGCGACCTCCGGGCGGGGCGGGGGCTGTCGCTCGAGGCGCTGGCCCGGCAGAGCGGGGTGAGCCGCTCCATGATCTCGCTGATCGAGCGCGGGGAGTCGAGCGCCACCGCGGTCGTGCTGGAGAAGCTCGCCGCGAGCCTCGGAGTCTCGCTGGCGGCCCTGTTCGAGGACCCGCAGGCACCGCCCAGCCCGGTGGCGCGACGCTCGAGCCAGACGCAGTGGCGCGACCCCGCCTCCGGCTACCGCCGCCGGAACCTCTCGCCGCCCGGGGTGGCCGCGCCGCTCCAGCTCGTGGAGGTGGAGCTGCCCGCCGGGGCCCGGATCGCCTACGAGTCCGGCGTGCGCGCGGTGCCCATGCATCAGCAGCTCTGGGTGCTGGACGGCAGCATCGAGGTCACGCTGGGCGACGCGCGCCAGCGACTCGACGCGGGCGACTGCCTCGCCATGCAGCTCGCCGGCCCCACCGCGTACCGCAACCCCGGACGCAAGACCGCCCGTTACCTCGTGGCCATCGCGAGCGACGGCCACTCCACCCGGAGGAGACCATGACCGCCGCTCCCCACGTGCGTCGCGCCCGCCCCGAGGAGGCCGCCCGGCTCGTTCCCGCGCTCGCCGAGGTCCTGATCGCCTGCGTGACGGGCGGCGCCTCGGTGAGCTTCATGCATCCGCTCTCGCGCGAGCGCGCCGAGGCCTTCTGGCGAGGTGTCACCGACGGCGCGGCCCGCGGCGATCGGATCCTGCTGGTCGCCGAGGACGAGGCCGGCGCCGTCGTGGGCACCGTCCAGGTACTGCTGGCCATGCCCGAGAACCAGCCGCACCGGGGCGAGATCGCCAAGCTGCTGGTGCACCCGCGCGCGCGCCGGCGAGGCATCGCGGCCCGGCTGATGGACGCGGCCGACGAGGCGGCGCGGGGCGCCGGGAAGTCCCTCCTGGTGCTGGACACCGTGACCGGCGGGGACGCGGAGCGGCTCTATCCGCGACTCGGCTGGCAGCGCTGCGGCGTCATTCCCGACTTCGCGCTCTGGCCGACCGGCGGGTTCTGCGCCACCACGTTCTTCTACAAGGCGCTGCCGCCCGGAGCCGCGACCGCATCGCGGTAGTTGACAGGCGACCGGAGGAAGGCGTTTTCTAACCCCGCCGGGCGGACGCCGTCCGTCGGCCGAGGGGAGAGCCGCTACGAACCGACGTCGAGGGTGGTCGGCCGCTCCGGGCCGCGCGAGCGCGCGGGGGATGTGGGCTCGCGCCGCGGTCCTGGCGCTGCTGGTGCTGATCGGCCCCGCCGCCGCCCAGTCGCCGTCCCCGGTGCCGTATCCGCCCGCGGTGCCGTATCCGAAGGAGTACAAGACCACGCTGCTGAAGTACGCGCTGGTCGACCGCGCCGACGGCCTGTCCCGCGACCTCTACGTCTCCCGCGACGCCTTCGAGGCCGTGAGGCGCGACCCGAGGCTCTCCGAGCTCCCGGTGGGTGCGCTCTTCGCCCTCGACGTCTACAGCGCGCGGATGATACGCCGCGATCCCAGGACCGGCGCCTCGGTGTTCGAGAAGAGTCCGGACGGCCACCTGGTCCGCAGCAAGGACGAGCACACCCTGCACCTCATGCAGAAGACCCGCGCCGGCTTCGGCAGCCGGACGTGGAGCTTCGGCGGCTTCGATCCCGCGACGGCCTTGCCGCTCAAGCTCGACCTCCCCGGCGACTGCCTCCTCTGCCACCAGGCGGCGCTGGTGAGCGACCTGTCGTTCTCGCTCACTCTCCTCCGGCGCTACGTCGCCACCGGCCAGGTGCAGTACGGCTTCTGCGCGCAGCCCGGCCGGCAGATCTGTCCGTTCTAGGCGGGGGCGGCGGCTCAGGCGCGGGGCGGGTAGGCCGGCGCGGCCAGGGCCGCGCGCACCGCGTGGGTCAGGCCCTGGGGCGTGAACGGCTTCTGCATGAACGACCAGCGCGGCTGATCGGCGTCGCGGCTCTCGGTGTAGCCCGACATGATCAGGACCTTGACGCCGGGACGGCTCTCCCAGAGCTGCGCGGCCAGCTCCGGCCCCCGCATGGCCGGCATCACCATGTCGGTGAGCAGCAGGTCGATCGGGCCGTCCCGCCGGTCGCAGAGGGTGAGCGCCTCCAGCGGGTCGCCCGCCTCCAGGATGGTGTAGCCCGCCGCGGCCAGCACCTCCGCGGCCAGCCGCCGCAGCTCGTCGTCGTCCTCCACGAGCAGGATCGTGCCCGTGCCGCGCACGAGGTTGGGGTCGGGCTCGGCCCGCGCGGCGGCCACCTCGGCCGCGTCGGGGATCCGGGGCAGGTAGATCGTGAACGTGGTGCCGCGCCCGAGCGCGCTCTCGAGCGCCAGGTACCCACCGCTCTGGTGCACGATGCCGTGCACGGTCGAGAGCCCGAGCCCGGTGCCCTTGCCCGGCTCCTTGGTGGTGAAGAACGGCTCGAAGACTCGGGCCGCGGTGGCCGCGTCCATGCCGGAGCCGGTGTCGCGGATGCTGAGCGTGACGTAGCGGCCGGCGGGCACCACCCGATCCTGCGCGCGGAGGCCGGGCTCCTCCACCGTGCGGCCGGCGGTCGCGATGGTGAGCGTGCCGCCCTCCGCCATCGCGTCGCGCGCGTTGACCACCAGGTTCACCACCACCTGCTCCATCTGGCCCGGATCGGCCATGACCTTGCCGGTGTCGGCCTCCGACAGGATCACGATCTCGATGTGCTCGCCGATCAGGCGCCGCAGGATCGGGGTGACGCCATCCACCAGCGTGCGCAGGTCGATGGGCCGTGCCTCCAGCACCTGCTTGCGGCTGAACGCGAGGAGCTGGCGGGTGAGGCCGGCGGCCCGCTGCGCGGTGGTCTGGATCAGGTCGATGTCGCGGCGGGCCGGATCGTCGGCGGGCAGGCGCATCTGGAGGAGGCTGCTGCGGCCGCCGATCACGGTCAGCAGATTGTTGAAGTCGTGCGCGATGCCGCCCGCGAGCTGTCCGACCGCCTCCATCTTCTGCGACTGGGCGAGCTGGGCCTGGGCCTGCTCCAGCTCCGCGTACGAGGTCCGCAGCCGCTCCACCAGGCGCGCCTGGTGGAGCGCCACCGCGAGCTGGGCCGCCACCTCCCGCGCGATCCGCACCTGCTCCTCCGGGAACCGCGCCTGGTCGCCGCCGAAGCTCACCGAGCCGATCAGCTCGCCCGCGGTGATCATCGGTACCACCATGTACACGTGGACCCCGGAGGCGAGGAGGGCATCCACCTCCGGGCTCGGCGGCAGCGTACGCACGTCGACCACCTGCGGCTCGCCGCGGCGCAGCCCCTCGATGTCCCCCGCCAGGGCCAGCGAGTACCGAACCTTGCCCCCGCGGTGGATGCGATGGCGCCCGACCGCGGCCAGCCACTCCACCTCGCCGGTGGTCCAGTCGAAGAGGTTGACGATGGCGCGCGGGACTTCCAGCAGGTCCCTCAGGCGTGCCAGCACCGCCTCCGCGATCGCCACCGGGGCGGTCTCGGAGAGGATCGCGAGGTCGATGTCGTGCAAGATCTTGAGCCGCGCGGCCTGCTTCACCAGCACGTCGCGGGAGCGCGCGTTGCTGATCGCGAGCGCGGCCTGGTCCGCGAAGCGCTGCAGGAGATCGATCTCCGCCCGGGAGAAGTTGCGAGGCTCGCCGCTGCCCACCGAGAGCACCCCGATCACGGTGCCCGCCGCGCGCATCGGCACCGCGAGTCCGGCCACGATGCCCACCGAGACGTTGCGCGCGCGCAGGGTGGGGTGGGACTCGAAGTTGGGGTCGATGCGGATGTCCCCGGTCCACACCGGGCGGCCCTCGGTGGCGGCCCGGCCCACGATGCCGGCGCCCGCGGGGACGACCTCGCCGCGTCCGGCGTACTGCTTGGCCCGGCCGCCGAGCGCGATGGCGCCCAGGTCCCCGTCGGGCTGGAGGAGCCGGATCGCCGCGCTGTGCACGGACAGCAGGCCGAGCACGCTCTCCGCGATGCGCTGGCCGACCGCCCCCGAGTCGAGGTCCTCTCCGATGAGGCTCGCCACCAGGGCGAGCTCCGTCGCCTCCTGCCGCTCGCGGGCGATCTCGGCGTGCAGTCGCTCGCTCTCGAGGACGAGCCCGGCATTGTCGGCCACGGTGGTGAGCAGCGTCAGCTCGTCCTCGGTGTAGCGGCGGCCCGTGTGATCGGCGAGCACGAGCGCGCCCGCCGTGCCGTCCCGCCCGACGATGGGCGCGGCCGCGAGTCCACCCAGCCGCTGGCTCCGGATCACCTTGCGGTTCGCGGCGTCCAGCGGGCAGCCGGGCTCGGCCAGGATGTCGGGGGCCGCGCGGGCGGCGCCGACCCGGGCCGCCAGTCGGGCGAACGCGAGCTCGGCGTCCACGGATCCGGTGGTGGCCCGCACCCCGGCGCGGCCGGCGAAGGCGACGAGTCGCGGGGCGATCGGCTCCGGCTCGAAGCGGTACAGGCGGGCGTGGTGGCCGCCCAGGAGCCGGACGGCGAGGCGTACGAGCCTCTCCGAGGCCTGGACGAAGTCGCTGGCGGTCGCCTGCTCGCTGCCCAGCCCAGACGGGGTGGCCTCCCCCATGAGACCAAGGGTAGTACATCGGCATTTTTAAAGGTAATTTTGCCAACCGGCGCGCGGGCGGGCGGCTGACTCCCGGTCCGAGGAGCTGGCGGCGCGCGATCAGGGAACCGCGTGCCCGGACGACGCGTCTGGAGTATTGTGACGGGGTTCCCCGGCTTCACTACGCATTGAACGAACCACCTCTCGGAGGAGGAGGATGGCGAACTCGGTCGGTTACCACGAATCGGAAGCGAAGCTGAGGCCGGAGACCCAGGACAACCACCGGGCCCTGACCTCGATGCAGGAGGAGCTGGAGGCGGCCGACTGGTACGATCAGCGCGTCGACGCGGCGACCGACCCGGACCTCAAGGGGATCCTGGCTCACAACCGGGACGAGGAGAAGGAGCACTTCGCGATGCTCCTCGAGTGGTACCGCCGGCGCGACGCCAAGATCGACGCCCACCTCCGGGAGTACCTGTTCAGCAGTGGCTCGATCATCGCCAGGGAGCAGGCGGCCACGGGTGGCGGCGAGGCCGGTGGCGGAGGGCCGTCCGCGCCGTCGAGCTCGGGCTCGCTGGGGATCGGCAGCCTGAAGGGGGGGAACGGGCTATGAACAATCTCAAGCGTGAGCTCGCCCCCATCTCCTCCGCCGCGTGGGAGGAGATCGACGAGGAAGCCACCCGGGTCCTCAAGCTGAAGCTGGCTGGCCGCAAGCTCGTCGACTTCGTGGGGCCGCTCGGGCCCACCGGCGCGGCGGTGAACACCGGACGTCGCGAGCGGCTCGACAAGGGCCCGGTGGCCGACGTGGAGGCGTCGCGCCGGCAGGTCCTGCCCCTCGTCGAGCTGAGGGCCTACTTCGATCTGTCGCGGGAGGAGATGGACGCCGTCGAGCGGGGCTCGAAGGATCCCGAGCTGCAGCCGCTGATCGACGCGGCCACCCGCATCGCCTACGCGGAGGACAACGCGATCTTCCACGGCTATCCTGCGGGCGCCATCCAGGGCATCGACAAGGCCTCCGCGCACCCGAGCCTGCCGATCTCCGACGACTACCGGGCCTACCCGCACACGATCGCGGAGGCCACGCGGCTGCTCCGGCTCGCCGGGGTCGACGGTCCCTACGCCATCGCCCTCGGGCCGCGGTCGTACACGGGTCTCACCCAGGCGGTGGGTGACGGCGGCTACCCGGTGCTCAACGTGGTCCGCAAGCTCGTGGACGGCCCGATCGTGTGGGCGCCGGCCATCAGCGGCGCGGTGGTCCTGAGCCTGCGCGGCGGCGACTTCGAGCTGACCGTCGGCCGTGACCTCTCGATCGCCTATCAGAGCCACACCGACGCCTCGGTGCGCCTCTACCTGGTCGAGACCATGGCCTTCCGGGTGCTGACCCCGGAGGCCGCGGTCGCGCTGGTGCACCAGAACGGGAAGGGGTCCCGGAAGGGCTAGATCAGTCGGGCCGAGCTCAGTCGAGCTTGCCCTGAACCACGACGCCGGCGTCGAGCAGGTGTGCGATCTCGTCCTCCGCGAGGCCGGCCTCGCGGAGGATCTCGACGCTGTGCTCGCCGATGCCGGGAGCCATGGTCGCGGGCACCTTCTCCTGACCTGAGATCGCCAGCGGGCTGCTGACGGTCAGCCGGGCGCCCGCACGCGGGTCGTCGATCGGCACCAGCGCGCCGCTGTCGCGCATCTGCGCGTCGTGCGGGACGTCCTCGAGCGTCCCGACCACGCCGAAGGCGATGCCGCTCGCCTCCAGGATCGCGCGCCACTCCCCCCACTCGCGCGCCGCGAAGACCGCGTCCAGGATGCCGATCAGCGCTCGCGCGTTGGTGCGTCGGGCCGCGGGGGTGGCGAAGCGTGGGTCGGCGTGCAGCTCCGGACGGCCGATCGCGGCGGCGAAGTCCTGCCAGCGGCGACCGTCGGGGGTGAGCGCGATGAGGAACCAGCGGCCGTCGCGGCTCCGGTAGAGGTTGCCGAGGGCGTCGACCGCCTCCTCGCGCGGCGGACGGACCACGGTGCGGGCCCCGCACAGGATGCCCTGGACCGGGATCGCGTTGAGCCAGAGCCCGTTCGCCAGGAGCGAGGTCGAGACCATGGCCCCCCGGCCGGTGCGCTCGCGGTGGTACAGCGCGGCCATGATCGCCCCGAAGAGCGACATCCCCGTCGGATGGTCACCCATGCCCGGCAGCGACCGCGCGGGCGGCGAGTCGGGCGAGGGCCGCACCAGGTCCATCAGCCCGCTGCGGGCCCAGAGCGCGGTGCTGTCGAACCCGGGCCGGGCCGCCTCCGCGCCGGTCTCGCCGTAGGCGGTGATCGAGGCGTAGATCAGGCGCGGGTTGAGCGGCGCGAGGTCCTCCCAGCGCACGCCGAGACGGGCGCGCCCGTCGAGCGGCACGTTGGTCACGAACACGTCGGCCCCGGCGATCAAGCGGTGGAGCACCCGCTGCCCGGCCTCGGCGCGCAGGTCGAGGGCGAGGCCGCGCTTGCTGCGATTGTCGACGATCCAGGGGAAGTTGTAGGGGCTGGGCGGGTAGCCCGCGTTGCGCAGCCGGTAGGTGTCGCCCGCCGGCGGCTCGACCTTGATCACCTGGGCGCCGAGGTCCGCCATCACGGTGGCGGCCACCGGCCCCGCGATGAAGCTGGCCGCGTCGATCACCCGGATGCCGTCGAGGAGCCTCATCGCTCCGCGACGGAGGCGTCGGCCTCGGCCGCGTTCCGGAGCAGGGCCGCCCCGCGATAGATGCCGTGCACGAACTTGCTGTAGGGCATCACCACGAACAGGGCCAGCACGCAGCCCAGGTGGATCGCCAGCAGCGTGCCCATCGCGGATGTCGCGCGGAGGCCCAGCAGGACCAGGCCGGTGACCGCGGTCAGCCAGATCAGCAGGACGAACGCGAACTCGGTGCCGAGCAGGCGCGGGGCGCCGGGCTCCGGGTCGGCGACGATCTTGAGCCAGAGCATGCCCGCGGCGCCGACGGTCATGCCGAGGCCGCCGATCGCCCCGAGCAGCACCGGCAGGCTGGTCGGCGGGAACGGAGACAGCCGGCCCAGCACGTGCTCGTAGAACGCGGCGGCGGTGGTGGAGGCGAAGCAGAGCGCGAAGCCGTAGAACAGCGCGTGGTGGAGCCAGCGGCGGCTCTGGGAGAATCCCTCGTCGCGATCGTTGCAGCCGTCGCCGCCGCCCCCCAGGTACCGCAGCGAGGCGACGTCGCGCAGGGCCTGCCCCCACGCGGCCGGGCCCGGGAAGGGCCCGGAGGCGGTCCCGCGCCAGAAGCGCACCGCGCCCATCACGAGGGCCAGGATCGAGAACGTGAACGTCACCGACGCCACCGACACCATCGCCCACGCCGGGATCACCAGGTAGAAGGCCCCGGGCGCGGTGTGCACGCCGTAGAGCACCGCCGGGTCCCGCAGCACCGCGGTGAGGAGGAGCAGCAGCGCGATGCCGAGGGCGGTGGCGAGCGCGACCACCGTGCCGTTGCGCCGGAAGAGCCCGGCCAGGAAGCCGGGCCACGCGTAGGTCTCCCACGTCTCCGCCCGCACGTCGGTCAGGGTGCGC
>Ga0207650_10002028_pt1 | contig 14186 bp, 13 predicted proteins | sample KBSS63metaG_FD_184325 | JGI IMG/M metagenome (GOLD analysis project Ga0207650, IMG submission 184325) | Switchgrass rhizosphere microbial communities from Kellogg Biological Station, Michigan, USA - KBS S6-3 metaG (SPAdes) (version 2) | ecosystem: Host-associated > Plants > Roots > Rhizosphere...
ATAGCCACCCAGTCATCTTATTTAGTGCTTGTCTTTCTTCGCAATAGTATACTGGCATTGGTTTGCATGTCTGCCGTGAAGTTCACCTGGTAGGTTTTATCGCCATCACGAATTATTAATAGTCCGGTATTCGGTGGAATACTTCCAAGATTTTCAGCAACCAGCAATAATCTTATTTCAGTCATGCCGCCAACATAAATTTTCTGTTTCGTGGCCACGGAAGTAAGCTTTGAATTGGTTATTATAGGCTGCTCATTCAGATAAACAGAAATGGAGTCACCATCAACAACGCCATTATCATAAAAAGATAATTGTAAACTATCCGATGCGATATCTACTGATTGCTGCACACGCTCCTTTCGTTGAGTGTATGTAGCCGCTGCAGGTTTACTATTTTGCGATGTAAGTGTTTTTGAAGAGCTGGATTCCGTTTCAGATTCAATTTTGCTTTTATCCCTTTTCGATTTGATTTCAGGCACTACAGGGTTTTGCTCATTCTTTGTATTGATAGCAACTGTATTTTGATCAGGCGAAGCTTTGGTTTGAACAACCGCAGGTTGCTTGTCAGGTTTTGTTTTTGATATTTCGTCTTTTTGTTTTGTTTTTGTTTCTGCAATTGATTCCGTTGTTACATAATTTTCATTAGGCATCAAATTCAATTCTTTCAGGTGGGCAAATAAGGTAGACCGGGAACTATCACTGGATTTGCTCGCTGCTACAGAACCTGGAACGGCATAATAAAATTTGGTTTTATTGGTTTTCCATCTTCCATTTATCGATACCAGGCTATCCTGGCCATTAAAAGGAATCGTAACTATTCGATTAACATGTTTGGCGGGTGATTCCGGAAAATTATTGGCAATCATCTTGTCATCTTCAACGATAAGGGAATCACCAATAATTTTTGCTTTGATTTTCCTGATGCCGTAGTAAAATGTATCATTAACAACAAATGTTACATAGGAATAACCCATAATCTTTCCCCGGTATTCTGCCAGGGCCAGTTCGTATTGCTGAACCATTTTTGTGGAATCGTTGTATAATGTACCCTTATAAAAACCACCTACTTTTTTTTGCGCAGAAATACAGGTACAGATCATTACTGTTAGTGCAAGAACAGAAAGGTTTTTCATACTGGTTGCGGTTTAGTTAGCTGCAATGCATTTTTAGGCGTTACAGCATCACAATGGATTTTAGTTAATAAGGTAGATATATTCTCCCGATTGTGCAAACCCTTTAAATATCGTTTGTCATAATAACGAAGCAGGATACTAAATGCCTCCCTTACATTTCCTTCTTCTAAAAGCTCCATTGTTATTTTTGCATCCAGGCCTCCAAGTCTTTGGCTAATACGCCTGGTGGAATCAATTAATTTTTCCTTTTCACATTCCCCGTATTCTTCAACAATGTGGTTTAATCTTTCTTCAAATGGAATTTCCAGAAAAACTATCGGCGATTTTCTCATTACTTCCCATAAAGTATTGGGAAGATTAAGATCACCTATGCGCTGACTTTCATCTTCAAGCCAGAGTGTCCCCGTGGAAAGACCTGGGCTCAAAACTTTCTCATTTAACTCAACACTCAATAAATTTTCAAACATTTCTTGTGAAGGCTGTGGCGGCATTTTAAAGCTACCAAAGGCCGAACCCTTATGTGATGCTAATTTTTCAAGATCTATAACAATCTCCCCGTGTTTTGCCAATTCGTTCAGCACCTCTGTTTTTCCTGAACCAGTATATCCTCCTAAAACTTTAAGCTCAACCGGTTGCTCAAATGTTTCCAAAACATGATTCCGGAATGCTTTATACCCGCGGGCTAACGTGTAAACCTGGAAACCATAAAGATCCAGTAACCATGCAATAGCTGCGCTTCGCATACCACCTCTCCAACAATAAATAAACACCTCTAATTTAACAGCACTGGTGCTATCTGGCCTCCCAAGCATTTCTTCAACATCTTCCACCATTTTTTTCATCTTCGGCGAAAAAAAATCCAACCCTGTTCTTATTGCATCTTCCCGGCTTTTTTGCTTATAGGTAGTTCCGACAATTTTTCTTTCCTCATCAGTAAATAAAGGAAAACTCGTAGCAGATGGTATATGTGCATGTCCATATTCTCCCGGAGAACGTACATCCAGTATCAGTTTACCTTTTGATGCCTGCAAAAATTCTTTTATGCGAAGTCTTTGTATAGTCACAGTCACAAAAATATCCCTGATGAATGTAAGCAAAAAATGCTGCCGGCTAAGGAAGCATTTTTATCAAACTAATACAAGTACTATTTCGAAGTATCTTTTTTAATTTATTATCGTCAGCATCACATTTTAGCTATGTCGGAGTTAGGCCGACGCTTTATGTTAGGAGTCTTTTTTATCCATTCATTGAAGCCAAAAATTCTTCATTGCTCTTAGTTCCTCTCATTCGCTTGAGAAGTTCACTCATGGCTTCTTCTGTATTCATATCGTTTAAATATACGCGAAGCAAGTTCATCCTTTGCAGCACTTCTCTCTCCAATAAAAGATCATCACGCCGGGTTGAAGAAGCAACCAGGTCAATAGCCGGGAAGACCCTTCTGTTGGCCAAACGACGGTCCAGCTGCAATTCCATGTTACCGGTTCCTTTGAACTCTTCAAAGATCACTTCATCCATCTTAGAACCTGTATCAATTAAGGCTGTTGCGAGAATAGTTAATGAGCCACCGTTTTCAATCTTCCTGGCAGCACCAAAAAATTGCTTTGGTTTTTGCATGGCATTGGCTTCCACACCACCCGACAATACTTTACCTGATGCAGGCGATACCGTGTTATGCGCTCTTGCTAAACGTGTAATAGAATCTAAGAGGATAATTACGTCGTGTCCACACTCTACCAGGCGCTTTGCCTTTTGAAGTGCTATTGTAGAAACTTTTACGTGCTTTTCTGCCGGTTCATCAAAAGTTGAAGCAATCACTTCCGCCTTTACACTTCGCTCCATATCCGTGACCTCCTCGGGTCTTTCATCAACCAATACTACCATCAAATAACAATCAGGATGGTTTTTTGCAATGGCATTGGCCACTGCTTTCAATAGCATGGTTTTACCTGTTTTGGGCTGGGAAACAATCAATCCACGTTGGCCTTTACCAATTGGGGTAAAGAGGTCTATCATTCTTGTTGAATAGTTATCCGGTCCATCGAACAAATTCAATTTTTCATGGGGGAACAAAGGCGTCAAATAATCAAATGGTACACGGTCACGAACTTCTTCAGGACTTTTTCCATTGATTGTTTCAACCTTTAATAGCGCAAAATATTTTTCACCTTCTTTGGGAGGACGTACAGATCCGTAAACAGTATCACCTGTTTTTAATCCGAATAATTTTATTTGTGAAGGAGAAACATAAATATCATCCGGAGAAGACAAATAGTTGTAATCAGACGAGCGAAGGAAACCATAACCATCCGGCATCATTTCCAGAACACCTTCGGCTAAAATGATCCCGTCGAATTCAATGTTGAAGTTTTCCCGTTTAGGTTGAGGGAAAAATTTGCTGATTTGGGTACCTCTTTCGGGAGCCGGCAAAGGCTGTCCAGTTTCATCAGTTTCATCAGATTCGTCAGATCCTGTGGATTCGTCTTCTTCAGCAACCATCGGTAATTCTCTCTCCGAGTCCTCATTTGAGCTTTGTTGAGGAGCAGCTATTGATTCGTCGTCATTGCGTTTCTTTCCTTTTTTGGCTTTGTCATCTTTTTTGGGCGCTGCTTTTTTAACCGGTCGTTTGCTTTCAACAACAATGGGAGCAGAAGGTTCTTCCACTATTGCTTCTTCTGTTGTATTAGCAGTAGAGGCCTTTACAATACGTTTGCGTTGTCTTTGTTTGGATGCGCCATCGGATTTTTGTTCGCTACTCATAACGGCTTGTTTGTCGAGGATTTTATAGATTAGGTCTTGTTTTCCTAACTTTTTGGCGTTGTCGACTTTAAGGTCTTCAGCAATGTCCAGAAGTTCGGGAACAAGCATGTCGTTCAACTGCAGAATGTCGTACATAAAACTATTGTTTACTAATTGAGAAGACCCAGCTGCTTATTTTATCTGATTAATTAATGATTGGAATTGAAAAAAATACCGGTTGTGGGTAATTAAGGTATGAGCTCTCAACAGTTTCCGATGCAAGTATACAGCTAAAATGATAAAACCAAAAATTTTTATGGGTGTTCCTGTTCTCGTTTAACAACTAGTTAGCGCCGAATATGTTGATGACTGTGGCTTACTATTGAAATATAAGGAATTCGGCCAGTTTACTGTTTAGTGATGTTATTGATTCCTGAACATCCGGGCACTGGCATACAAGATAAATCTCGCAACTATAGGCAGAAAAAACCATTAGAGTTGGAACTCCTGGGCTGATCTTACAGTTTGCCCGGATCTTTTAAAATTAAAAGCATAAGTATTGGCAGCTGTATTAATATAAGTAAGAATCAAAATGATAATTTGATATGAACGAGAAGGGACACTATTTCACAAAAACAAACCGAATAGGAGGTTAAGTAACAGTGGCTAAAACAGATGACAATCATGGAATCTTATCTTTGCCACCCTCATTTATATTGACATGTTTAACAATCGAACAAAAATTAAAGACCTATTGAGCTGGCAACCGCAGGGGCAGAAAGTAACGGTAATGGGATGGGTAAGAACATTTCGTAACAACCAGTTTGTTGCTATGAACGATGGTTCCACTAATAATAACCTGCAAGTTGTTCTTGAATTGGGAAAATTTGATGATGAAGTTTTGAATAGAATCACCACAAGTGCTTCACTGAAAATCACCGGCAATCTTGTAGAGTCTTTAGGTAAAGGCCAGAAGGTAGAATTGAAAGCCACTTCAGTCGAAATTCTTGGAGATAGCGATCCCGAAAAATATCCGCTGCAACCAAAAAAACATAGCCTTGAGTTTTTAAGAGAAATAGCCCACCTGCGTTTTCGAACCAACACATTCGGAGCTGTATTTCGCGTTCGTCATTCATTGGCATTTGCTGTCCACAAATTTTTTAATGATAAAGGATTCGTATATATACACACACCTATCGTCACTGCAAGTGATGCGGAAGGTGCTGGGGAAATGTTTAGAGTTACAACTTTACCTTTAGATAATCCTCCACGCAGGGATGATGGCACAATTGATTTTTCCCAGGATTTCTTTGGCCGCGTAACCAACTTAACCGTTAGCGGGCAATTGGAAGGAGAGCTGGGTGCTACTGCGTTTGGAGACATCTACACTTTTGGTCCAACCTTTCGTGCGGAGAATTCAAACACGGCGAGGCACCTGGCAGAATTTTGGATGATTGAACCTGAGATGGCTTTTTATGACATTGAAGACAATGCAAACCTTGCCGAGGAGTTTATTCAATACATCATCCGCCATACCATGGAGAACAATGCTGAAGACCTGGAGTTTTTACGTCAGCGTTTGTTAGATGAAGAAAAACAAAAGCCACAAAACGAAAGAAGCGAACTGGATTTAATTCAAAAGCTTCAGTTTGTCATTGAAAATAAATTTGAACGTATCACTTACTCCGATGCCATAGACATTTTAATACAATCACCGGCCTATAAAAAGAAAAAATTCCAGTATGACGTAAAATGGGGAATTGATTTGCAAAGTGAACATGAACGCTACCTGGTTGAAAAACATTTCAAAAAGCCCGTAATCGTTACCAACTATCCAAAAGAAATTAAAGCATTTTACATGCGCCAAAACGATGATGGAAAAACAGTGGCAGCTATGGATATTTTGGCTCCAGGCATTGGCGAAATTGTTGGCGGTTCTCAACGTGAGGAACGATATGATAAACTCGTTAACCGAATGAAAGAAATGCATGTGCCAGCCGAGGAACTATGGTGGTATTTGGATACCCGCAGATTCGGCACCGTTCCCCATGCAGGATTTGGCTTAGGCTTTGAACGGATGGTTCAGTTTGTAACGGGAATGGGAAACATAAGAGACGTAATTGCCTTTCCAAGAACACCAAAAAATGCGGAATTTTAAAACTGGTTATACGTTGAGTTGTTTACATCGCAATTGTGAGTTAATGCTATTAAGTTGCCTTGCAGTGGAACTCTCAAATTAATTTTCACAAAGACACATAATTGGGACTGATATTTTTTTCAACAATTCTTTAGTATGCGTTTTAAAGAATAACCTCTCTACAAGGTTATGTTTCCGAGGGAGAATAATTAAAAGATCGATGTTGTTGTTTTCTATATACATCTCAATACCATGAGAAAATTCATTATCAAAAATGGTTGAGTAATTGGAATTCAATTCTGAAACTAATTTTGTTGCTTCCAGTGAAGCACCCTTTTCCTGTTTAACATGAATAATATGCAAGCTGAATTTTAGTTGGTTTTTTACTGCCTTGATTTGCTGAATGCAAACAGTTTCAATATCTGCATCTATGGCAAGCGCTGCGTTGCTTAATTGGTGGTTTTGAAACCGGTCTGGAACAACAATTACCGGGTAGGTTATATGGCGAATTATGGAAAATGAAGTACTGCCAAATAAAAATTCTTCAACTCCTGAAGCTCCATGTTTTCCTACAACAATAAGAACGGGATTTATCTTTTTACAAACATCACGTAGTTCATTAATCACATCTCCCATGCGGCTTTCTGTGTGTATTTCCAAACCACTAAAACTTGTTTTCAATAAATCCTTTGCTCTGGACAAACCATTATCTGCATTATTTTTCAGTTCATCCGTTGATACCATTAACAGAGGTACCTCATTCATACCAACAGGAATTTGATACACGTGCAATAATAGTATTGAACAGTTGATGTTGTTTGCCAGATTGCCTGCATAAAGCATGGCGTTTTCTGCAGATGCAGAAAAATCGGTTGCTACCACAATCGTTTTCATGTTGAAAATGTACTAATAAATACCGTTTTGAAACATGATGTTTATGGAATCCGGACTGAAGTTCGTCATAGGAAAAACAATAGTATGGACATGCAAGCCGTAGATCCAAAAAGAACCAAACATACCGTTCACCCAGCCGTTCGAATCGATATGACCCCAATGGTTGACCTGGGTTTTTTGTTAATCACCTTTTTTATTTTTACCACAACCATTTCAGAACCTACAACCATAAAACTATATATGCCGCGGGACGGCGATCCGCTACCAATCGGAGACAGCAAGGTCTTAACCGTTTTATTGGGAAACAATAATAGAGTGTATGCCTACGAAGGATCATTTGAAAAGGCTTTGAAGGAAAACAAACTCATTTCAACCAATTATGATGAAGCCGGCGGTATTGGCAATCTTATTCGACAAAAACAAATGCGATTTCTGCAATTAAATCCGGCAAATGACAAAGCTGATCTTTTATACCTTATCAAGCCTACAAGGCATTGCACTTACAAGAATGTAATTGATGCCCTGGACGAAGCCACTATAAACGGGGTAAAAAAATACATGATCGCAGATGCTTCTGGCGACGAAAATCAGGTTTTCAGGGAGTGAGTTTTTAAGTAGGAAAAAATTCTTTGCTCAATATTTTGTCTCAGGTTCATGTAAAAAAGATTAATATCCCCTATATGATAATTCTTAGAGCGATAAAACACGGAGCCTGGAAATTTTGGTCTGTTTACCCATAAAACACCGTCATGTATTTGTGCATCAGTTGTGTTTTTAACTATTTTGGAAAAATCTTTCAATACACTGCCTTTGTTATGTTTTGAATCCATATGTTCTGAGTTTGTAGTCCAGGATAATGGATTGGTCACCTCTGACTTTATTTTTTCTTTCTTTACATATTCTGGTAGATAGTCCACCTTGAATGTTCTCCATCCGCAAAAGCAATTCGTTTGCAGGGAGTCTTTACATACTTCAATTTTTTCGAAACTGTTTTTAGGAATCGGCCATCCAACAATATAGGCGACCACTAATCTTTCCTGTAAAGGTTTCGCTTCAAAAAATTCTGTAAGCAATCGTTCTATCATCATTCCACCCTGACTGTGTCCCGCAATGATAATAGGGCGGTTTTCATTGTAATTACTGAGATAAAATTCAAATGCTCTTTTTACATCGGCGTATGCAGTGTCAAATGCGGCTTTTGTTTGATCGTTATCGGTAAAAAATGCTGAGAAATGCGCCTGCCTATACCTGGGAGCAAAAATTCTACAATGCTTATTAAAGACCGATGCCTGGTAAAGTATAGAAGAATAATCTGTCTTCGCGTTTATGTAAGCATCGTTTATATCAGCGTTCCATTTTTGGCGGTTGCCTGTGTAAGTGGTTGGATGAATGAAAAATACGTCCGCTAATGAATCGTTTTTATCAATTGTCAATAGCTCCGGAAGACTATCAGACGGGTCCTTTTTCCAAGGATGTGCAGCCCAGTAATCAAGACTTGTATAGTTTGGAAAAATTGATTTTTCAGGGAATTGATAGTTCTGCTCAAAAGCATAATATTTCTCAGCGCACCCTGAAATGACTCCAATGCAAAAGAAAATCAGGATAATTCTAATCATAAAATGTCAACGTCCCGAATATAAAGTTATTCGATCTGGTTGCCATCGTTTTCTTTCCGTTTGTACATACTATCGTCCGCTTAAAAATAGTTTTGTAACTAACACCGTCATGCTATCATTTGAGAATCAATATTATCAACTTCAAACACAGTACTTGCAAACAATATTACCATAAAAAACTTAGTACTATGTGTAGCACAGTACCAAACAACACCATATCTTTGTTCCTAAATCAATTATATGGACCGGCAAATTTTCAATTTTTTACTCCTCATACTGTTACTTTCCGGGTGTAATCAGCTTAATGCTCAAGCCACAAAGCCAGATAGTTTATTTAGGCAGATATCGCACATGGATAGCGTTCTGTTTAAGGCGTTTAATGAGCGGGACGTTGAAACTTTCAAAAGGTTATTTACCACAGACCTGGAGTTTTACCATGACAAGGGAGGACTTACTGATTATGAATATTCCATTCAAAGTTTGAAGAACACGGCTGCCCGACACGATGGTTTGAGGAGAGAGCTAGTGCCTGGAACTCTTGAAGTATATCCCATCAAAGACTATGGCGCTATACAAATTGGCACTCACCGGTTTTGTCACATGGAAAATGGTATACAGGATTGCGGGACTTTCAAATTCGTGCATATCTGGAAAAAGATTGGCGATGAATGGAAGATCACCAGAGTGGTCAGTTATGATCATTAAAACTAAAATTTCATAAATAAAACAAAATGAATATTGAGAATACACAGAGCCAGATGCGGAAAGGAATTTTGGAGTTCTGTATTCTATCCATTATTCGCCGGGGTGAAGCGTACCCAAGTGATATAGTGGAAGAAATGAAGGCCGCCAATTTACAGATTCTTGAAGGAACGCTGTATCCCCTGCTTACCCGCCTTAAAAATTCTGAAATGCTTACTTACCGATGGGTAGAAAGTAATTCCGGCCCGCCCCGCAAATATTTCTCACTAACCCAAAAGGGAGAAGCTTTTTACGGAGAGCTTGAACAAACCTGGCTAGAATTATCCAACGGTGTAAATGCCTTAACCAACAACAAAGAACACAATTCCTAAAACTTCAACCAAAGCATTATACAATGAAAAAGATCATTAATATAAACTTATCAGGCAGAGTGATTCCAATAGAGGATTCTGCATACGAAAGTTTACAACGATATATTGAAAGCCTCCGGCGTTATTTTGCCAATGAGGAGGGCCGTGATGAGATAATTAATGACATTGAAAGTCGGATTGCCGAATTAATGAACGATAAAGTTCGCCGTGGTTCAGCCGCTGTTACTGATGCGGACATTGAAGAGATCATCATGTCAATGGGGCGGGTAGAGGATTTTGAAAGGACCGATGCCGAAGAAAAAGCGTTTTCTGCTTCTGGCCAGGCTTCAACAGGCTACTCACAAACACAATCAGAACAAAGAAAGCCTAAGGGACGGTTGTATCGCGACGGTTCAGACAAATTCCTTGGTGGTGTTTGTGCCGGCATTGCCAATTACATGAATGTTGATCCGGCCATTGTTCGCTTAATATTTGCCATTATCACTTTTGGTGGATTTGGAACAGGTATAATAATCTATCTCGCATTATGGATCATTTTGCCCGTAAAGGATCTTGATACTTATGTCGGTAAAAGACTTTTTCGCAATCCGGATGATAAAGTAATATCCGGCGTTGCGGGAGGTTTAGCTGCTTACTTTAACAAACCCTCATGGGCTTTCCGGTTAATTTTTGCTGCACCTCTGTTATTGAATATTTTGTTTGGTGTGTTGAATGGTATTTTCTTCATGTGGCAGCGTGATATTTTCCCGAACATTTTCATTGGTTCATTCTCTGGCACATTTGTCCTCGCTTATATTATTCTTTGGATTGTTCTTCCTGAAGCTAGAAGTGCCTTTGAAAAAATGGAAATGCGTGGTGAAAAAGTAGATGTTAACCGAATCAAGCAAAATGTACAGGAAGGCATGGGTGATTTCAAAAACCGCATGCAAAGCTGGGGCGAAGAAGTAAAAACATCTGCACAAAAAATGAGTAGCCGGGCACAGGAGTTTGCCCGTACTCAGGGCGCAGATTTTGCTTCTGATTTGAAACAAAGCTCCCAACCTGCAGGCAGGGGATGTCTTCACGCGATTGCTGTCATTATTAAAGCCTTTTTCATTTTCGTTGCCGGATGTATCACGTTGGCTTTATTTGCCGGGTTGATGGCAATATTATTTGGGGGAATAGCCTGGTGGCCAATCAATAATTTTCTCTGGACTTCGTCGCTACAAAAGGGGCTGGCATGGGGTACATTAATATTTTTCATTGGAGTCCCAATTATCGGTTTTATGACCTGGCTAATCAGGAGAGTGGTTAGGGTGCGTTCACACAGCCGTTATCTTGGATGGATCTTCGGGGGACTTTGGACATTTGGCTGGATTTGCGCTATCGCCTTTGCCATTAGCATTGCAAAAGACATGAGAGAGTATGAAAGAATCAGCACTGATATAGCCCTGCAACAACCGGTAAATGACCGTCTCATAGTAAATGTAAATGAACCAGAGATTCACTATAGCGGGGGCTTTGGATGGTTACGCCATGATAATACAGGTTGGGATATAACAGACGATACCCTGAAATATAACAACGTCAAATTTAGAATTAGTAAAAGCGAAGATTCAATTTACCATGCAACGCTATTTAAATACAGCTTTGGAAGCAATTTAAAGGACGCACAAACCCGTGCAGAAAAGATTCTTTTTAATGTTTCGGCCACAGATAGTGTAATCAACTTTGGAAGCGGATTAAGTATCCATCGTACAAGCAAGTTTCGTGGCCAGGGAATTATAATGGAAATACAGGTTCCTGTTGGCAAAAAAATTCATTTCGATGAGTCTTTAATCCATGCTTATAATCCATGGGTTGTCAGAAGGGGAGGCAAAGATTACCGGTATTGGAATCGTCGTTATGGTTATGACAACGACTGGGATTACGATAATTATTTTGATTGGGATGCAAATGTGGATTATGTAATGGGCAGTGACGGAAAATTAATTAAGGCGGATAGGGTTGTTATGGATTCCACCGGTGTATATGAAAAGAAAGCTGAAAAAAACAGGCTAAAAGAATTAGAGGAAAAGGAAAGAAAAAACGAAAAGGAAAGACAGGAAATAGAAAGAGAGAAAGAAAGACTGAGAATAGAGCGACAAAGAACTGATAGCAATTCAACAGGATATAAAAAAAGTCAGAATAAAGAATCTGAGCTTGCTTCACTAAATCTTTTTACACCAATAATCATATAGGTAAACTCGGTTGAAGTTGGAATCCCGCAAGTGCGGGAGCAAACGGCTCTCAAATCTTTGAGAGCCTCTTTTTTGTCTGTTGGCGTAAGTAATGTTGCTGGGATTATAACATTCATCGATTTCATACGATTTTAAGTTCTATAGGACAGTTTTATTCCCCGTAAATCCTACATATCCTTTCCAAGCCGGTTCAGACAACTTATTTTTGCCATCCAAATTCGATACATGAAAAGTACACCTTTCACCAAAAAACATATTGAACTGGGCGCAAAGATGGCAGAATTTGCAGGTTATAATATGCCCATCAGTTATTCGGGGATTAACGAGGAACACCAAACAGTACGAAGAAATGCAGGTGTATTTGATGTTAGCCACATGGGAGAATTTATTCTAAAAGGTGAAAATGCATTGGATCTTATCCAGAGAATCACTACTAACGATGCATCTAAACTTACAGCTGGTAAGGCGCAATACAGCTGTATGCCAAATGAAAATGCAGGTATTATCGATGACCTGTTGGTTTATTGTATTGAAGAAAATAACGTGTACATGATTGTAGTAAATGCCAGTAATATTGAAAAGGACTGGAACTGGATGCAAAAACACAATACCAGGAATGTTGAGATGCATAACATTTCTGACGACACCTGTTTGCTTGCCGTACAGGGGCCGAATGCTACAAAAATGTTACAATCTCTTACAGAAATGGATATTCTAAATTTGAAATATTACACTTTTGTGAAAGGAAAATTTGCTGGTGTCGATAATGTATTGGTAAGTGCCACAGGTTACACCGGAGCTGGTGGAGTAGAAATTTATTTTAAAAATGAGGAGGACCATGCTGAAAAAATCTGGAATAAAATTTTTGAAGTGGGAACCGCGCAGGGATTAAAGCCAATAGGATTGGCAGCAAGGGATACGCTTCGGCTGGAAATGGGATATTGCTTATATGGAAATGATATTGACGATTCCACATCACCGTTAGAAGCTGGACTGGGCTGGATTACTAAATTCACCAAATATTTTACGGCAAAAGAAATTTTGCAGAAGCAGAAGGAAGAAGGAGTCAAAAGAAAGCTGGTGGGTTTCGAAATGGTAGATCGTGGTATTCCAAGACATAATTATGAAATATGCAATGCAGAAGGAAAGCAGGTTGGGTACGTTACATCCGGAACCCAGTCGCCAAGCCTAAATAAAGCTATCGGAATGGGATATGTGGAAATTTCGGATTCTGCTATTGATTCTACTATCCACATTAAAATTCGGGATAAATTAATGCAAGCTAAAATTGTGAAAATTCCTTTTAATTGATTTGATATATACTTAAGTAATTGGTCTAACGTTTTCATTGAAAATTTAATGCCGTTTATTCATTTGACAACATTCATTGCCGCACCACAGGAACGTGTGTTTGACCTAAGCCGGAGTGTTGCGCTGCATAAAGCTTCCATGAAAGATCACGATGAAAGGATTGTTGACGGTACTATGAGTGGATTGATGAACTTAAATGATACCGTTACCTGGACTGCCAAACATTTATTCAAACAAAGAAGATTAAAAATCAGGATCAGCAAAATTCAGCGTCCTGAATATTTTACTGATGAGCAGGAAGCAGGTGATTTTAAACTAATGAAGCACGAACATTATTTTAAGCCCATTGAAAATGGTACAATTATGATTGACCAATTCCATTTTGAAACGGTCGGATTAATGGGAAAACTGGTTACTAAATTTTATCTCGAAAAATATTTGACACAACTGTTAAAGCAGCGTAATAAAATGATTAAAGAAGTGGCAGAAGGCAATATGTGGAAACAATATTTAAGCTAATGAACAAACCAAGTTTATATACTGTTTTATCCCCGGCTTTGTTGCATCTCTATGATGTTAATAATACAATTGTTGTTGTAATTGATGTATTGCGCGCAACTTCAACCATCGCAACAGCATTGTACAATGGCGCAAAAGAAATTATTCCTGTAGACAGCGTACAACGATGCATTCAACTCGGGAAAGAACTGGAATGTGTTACGGCTGGCGAAAGAGATGGACAGGTGGCTCCCGGACTGCAATATGGTAACTCTTCTTTTGAATATCCAAGAGAATTTATTGAAGGAAAGACCCTGGTACTTACCACAACAAATGGCACCAAGCTTTTGCATATGGCTTTAGCAAAAGGTGCCACTGAAATTATAACCGGTGCTTTTTTAAACCTCTCTGCAGTTTGCAATCATTTGGCGCAATTGAACAGGAATGTGATCCTGGCCTGCGCTGGTTGGAAAGACCGCGTGAATATGGAGGACACCATATTTGCCGGAGCTGTTGTGTCAATCGTTGAGCAACATTTTTCCATTAATTGTGATTCATCGCGTATTGCT
>Ga0207650_10002029_pt1 | contig 14183 bp, 10 predicted proteins | sample KBSS63metaG_FD_184325 | JGI IMG/M metagenome (GOLD analysis project Ga0207650, IMG submission 184325) | Switchgrass rhizosphere microbial communities from Kellogg Biological Station, Michigan, USA - KBS S6-3 metaG (SPAdes) (version 2) | ecosystem: Host-associated > Plants > Roots > Rhizosphere...
TGGCCGGTGACGTGAAAGACGTGCTGCTGCTGGACGTCAGCCCGCTGACCCTGGGTATCGAAACCATGGGCGGCGTGATGACTGCGCTGATCGAGAAAAACACCACGATTCCTACCAAGAAATCCCAGGTGTTCTCGACGGCTGATGACAACCAGGGCGCTGTGACCATCCACGTGCTGCAAGGTGAGCGTAAGCAGGCTGCGCAGAACAAGTCCCTGGGCAAGTTCGACTTGGCCGAGATTCCACCGGCTCCACGTGGCGTGCCGCAAATCGAAGTGACCTTCGACATCGATGCCAACGGCATCCTGCACGTCGGCGCGAAAGACAAGGCGACCGGCAAAGAGCAGAAGATCACCATCAAGGCCAACTCCGGTCTGTCTGATGAAGAAATTCAACAGATGATTCGTGATGCTGAAGCCAACGCCGAAGCGGATGCCAAGTTCGCAGAGCTGGCCGGTGCGCGTAACCAGGGTGATGCGCTTGTTCACTCGACGCGCAAAATGGTTGCGGATGCTGGCGACAAAGTGACCGCTGAAGAGAAGGCCGCGATTGAAGCTGCCGTGGTTGCCCTGGAAGCTGCCATCAAGGGCGACGACAAGGCCGCCATCGAGGCCAAGGTCGAGGAGCTGTCGAAAGTCTCCGCGCCGGTTGCCCAAAAGATGTACGCCGAGCAAGGCCAGCCGGCTGAAGGTGCTGCGCAGCAAGCAGAGCCTGAAGCCAAGCATGATGACGTTGTCGATGCTGAGTTTGAAGAAGTCAAAGACCACAAGTAAGTTGGTCGCCCGGTTGACCGCTGTCCAGCGGTGACTGGTAGGATGTCGCCGCGCGGGAGCTTGCTCCCGCGTTGGTGTGTCTGGGGTATGCGAATTTTTACAGCGTGCGACAACGTTCGGATGCTGGCGGTGTGATCGGGAATGCTCCTGCTTTCCGAGCAATAAATACCGCTTTTTTGGCCGGGTCCCTGGCTAAAAGCAGTAATGTCCAGGATCGTTGAATTGACGTGAGTTGGGTCCGGGCCTGTATTGGGGCTCAACGAGTTTGGCGAGGCTCAGGAGGGTCTGGCTGAACGTCCTTAAGAGTGCAAAGACTTATGGCAAAGCGTGACTATTACGAAGTATTGGGTGTGGAGCGTGGCTCCAGCGAGGCGGACCTGAAAAAGGCTTACCGTCGCCTGGCGATGAAGCATCACCCAGACCGTAATCCGGATAGCAAAGAATCCGAAGAAATGTTCAAGGAGGCCAACGAGGCCTACGAATGCCTGTCTGATCCCAACAAACGTGCGGCCTACGACCAGTATGGTCATGCTGGTGTCGATCCAAGCATGGGCGGCGGCGGTGCCGGTTTTGGTGGTCAGAATTTCTCCGATATTTTTGGCGATGTATTCAGCGACTTCTTCGGCGGTGGTCGAGGTGGTCAGCGTGGTGGCGCCCAGCGTGGCAGCGACTTGCGCTACACCCTTGAGCTGAACCTGGAAGAAGCCGTGCGCGGTACCAGCGTCAATATCCGTGTGCCGACGCTGGTGAACTGCAAGCCGTGCGACGGTTCGGGTGCCAAAAAAGGCTCCGCGCCGATTACGTGTCCGACCTGTGGCGGTATTGGCCAGGTGCGGATGCAGCAGGGCTTCTTCTCGGTGCAGCAGACCTGCCCGCGCTGCCATGGCCAGGGCAAGATCATTTCCGATCCGTGCGACTCCTGCCACGGCGAAGGTCGTGTCGAAGAGTACAAGACGTTGTCGGTGAAAGTGCCGGCCGGCGTGGATACCGGGGATCGTATTCGTCTGTCGGGCGAAGGCGAGGCGGGTGCTCAGGGTGGCCCAACGGGCGACCTGTACGTGGTGATCAATGTGCGCGAGCATTCGATCTTCCAGCGCGACGGCAAGCACCTATTCTGTGAAGTGCCAATCAGCTTTGTCGATGCGGCCTTGGGTGGCGAGCTGGAGATCCCGACTCTTGATGGTCGCGTGAAGCTCAAGATCCCTGAGGGGACGCAGACCGGCAAGCAGTTCCGTATTCGCGGCAAGGGTGTTGCCCCGGTGCGTGGCGGCGGTGCTGGCGACCTGATGTGTCGGGTGGCGGTGGAGACACCGGTCAATCTGAATCGCCGTCAACGCGAGCTGCTTGAGGAGTTTCGCAGTTCGCTGGAAGGCGACGACACCCATTCGCCGAAAACCACTGGCTTCTTCGAAGGCGTGAAGCGCTTCTTCGGCGACCTGTAAGGAAGTGAGTATGCGACGTATAGCCGTAATGGGTGCCGCCGGGCGCATGGGCAAAACATTGGTCGAGGCGGTGCAGCAGCGCTCGCCGGCCTCGGGGCTGACAGCGGCCATTGTTCGCCCTGGCAGCACGTTGATCGGTGCGGACGCCGGTGAGTTGGCCTCGTTGGGTCGTATCGGGGTGTCGATGTCCGGCAGTCTTGAGCAGGTGGTTGAGGAGTTCGACGTACTGATCGATTTCACCTTGCCCGACGTCATGCTCAAAAATCTTGCATTCTGCCGCAAGGCAGGCAAGGCCATGGTCATTGGTACCACCGGCTTGACGGCTGAGCAAAAGCAATTGCTGGTGGAGGCGGGCAAGGATATCCCTGTCGTCTTCGCCGCCAACTTCAGTGTCGGCGTGAACCTGTCGCTCAAGTTGCTGGATATGGCGGCTCGTGTGCTTGGGGATGAAGCGGATATCGAGATCATCGAAACTCATCACCGTCACAAGATCGATGCCCCGTCCGGGACTGCGCTGCGTATGGGAGAAGCGATTGCCGATGCGCTGGGTCGCGACCTGTCGAAGGTGGCGGTGTACGGTCGTGAAGGTCATACCGGCGCACGTGCGCGTGACACCATTGGTTTTGCAACCGTTCGCGGTGGTGATGTGGTGGGTGACCATACCGTGCTGTTCGCCACAGAAGGCGAGCGGCTGGAAATCACTCATAAGGCCTCCAGTCGCATGACATTTGCCAAGGGCGCGGTGCGTGCGGCGCTCTGGTTGGAAGGTCGCGAACCTGGCCTGTACGACATGCGCGATGTGCTGGATTTGCACTAATCAGTAGCTAAAACAGGGCCTCGGGATTATCCTGAGGCCCCGTTTTTACCCGCTAAGCGACGCCCTGTCGCATTCTCCTGCCTTTTAGGCTCTTTAGCGGTGGACCAAAAAACCCTTTTTCTGTAAGCTACAGCTTTAGTGTGTCCACTAAAAGCGCGCAGAATAATTCAGTGAAGAAGCGGGGTGACGTGTCCATACGTCACTCCGCTTTTTTACAACCTGCGATCGCCCTTTCAGGCTTTATTTACGGGAGGTCTTCTTGACTAAGCCAGCCATACTCGCCCTTGCTGATGGCAGCATTTTTCGCGGCGAAGCCATTGGAGCCGACGGTCAGACCGTTGGAGAGGTGGTGTTTAACACCGCCATGACCGGCTATCAGGAAATCCTTACCGATCCTTCCTACGCCCAACAGATTGTTACCCTGACCTATCCGCACATCGGCAACACCGGTACTACGCCGGAAGACGTCGAGTCTGATCGTGTCTGGTCGGCCGGCCTGGTGATCCGTGACTTGCCGCTGGTTGCAAGCAACTGGCGTAACACGATGTCGCTGTCGGACTACCTGAAAGCCAACAACGTTGTGGCGATTGCCGGTATCGATACGCGCCGCCTCACGCGCATCCTGCGTGAAAAAGGCTCGCAGAACGGCTGCATCATGGTCGGCGACGATATTTCCGAAGAGGCGGCGATTGCCGCGGCGCAAGGCTTCCCTGGCCTGAAAGGCATGGACCTGGCGAAAGTCGTCAGCACCAAGGAACAGTACGAGTGGCGCTCCACCGTCTGGGATCTGAAGACTGACAGCCACGCGACCATCGAGTCCGCGGACCTGCCTTACCACGTTGTCGCTTATGACTACGGTGTGAAGTACAACATCCTGCGCATGCTGGTCGAGCGTGGCTGTCGCGTTACCGTGGTGCCGGCGCAAACGCCTGCCAGCGACGTACTGGCCCTGCAGCCGGACGGTGTGTTCCTGTCCAACGGGCCGGGTGACCCGGAACCTTGCGACTATGCCATCCAGGCAATCAAGGAAGTGCTGGAGACCGAGATTCCGGTATTCGGTATCTGCCTCGGCCACCAGTTGCTGGCCCTGGCCTCCGGCGCCAAAACCCTGAAAATGGGTCACGGCCATCATGGTGCCAACCATCCCGTGCAAGACCTGGATACCGGCGTTGTAATGATCACCAGCCAGAACCACGGTTTTGCGGTGGATGAGGCGACTTTGCCGGGCAACGTCCGCGCCATTCACAAGTCGCTGTTCGACGGCTCCCTGCAAGGCATCGAGCGCACCGACAAGAGCGCGTTCAGCTTCCAGGGCCACCCTGAAGCCAGCCCGGGCCCGAACGACGTCGCGCCGCTGTTCGACCGTTTCATCAATGAGATGGCCAAGCGACGCTGAGTGAGCGGCCTGCGGGCGGCCCCGAACCTCGGTGGCCCCCGCTGGCTCTTCAAAGATTGTTCAAGACGGCTTGCCGACTGACCTGCGGATTTGAGTGACAAACCCATGCCAAAACGTACAGACATAAAAAGCATCCTGATTCTCGGCGCTGGCCCGATTGTGATCGGCCAGGCCTGCGAATTCGACTACTCCGGCGCCCAGGCCTGTAAAGCCCTGCGCGAAGAGGGCTACCGCGTCATCCTGGTGAACTCCAACCCGGCCACCATCATGACCGACCCGGACATGGCCGACGCCACCTACATCGAACCGATCAAATGGCAGACCGTTGCCAAGATCATCGAAAAAGAGCGCCCGGACGCGTTGTTGCCAACCATGGGTGGCCAGACTGCCCTGAACTGCGCCCTGGACCTGGAGCGCGAAGGCGTCCTGGAGAAGTTTGGCGTAGAGATGATCGGCGCCAACGCCGATACCATCGACAAAGCTGAAGACCGTTCGCGTTTCGACAAAGCCATGAAGTCCATCGGCCTTGACTGCCCGCGTTCCGGCATCGCCCACAGCATGGAAGAGGCCAACGCGGTTCTCGAAAAACTGGGCTTCCCGTGCATTATCCGTCCGTCCTTCACCATGGGCGGCACCGGCGGTGGCATTGCTTACAACCGTGAAGAGTTCGAAGAAATCTGCGCCCGTGGTCTGGATCTGTCGCCGACCAAAGAGCTGCTGATCGACGAGTCCCTGATCGGCTGGAAAGAGTATGAGATGGAGGTTGTCCGCGACAAAAAGGACAACTGCATCATCGTCTGCTCCATCGAAAACTTCGACCCGATGGGTGTGCACACCGGCGATTCGATCACCGTTGCTCCGGCGCAGACCCTGACGGACAAGGAATACCAGATCATGCGTAACGCCTCGCTGGCGGTATTGCGTGAGATCGGCGTTGAAACCGGTGGTTCCAACGTTCAGTTTGGCATCTGCCCGGATACCGGCCGCATGGTCGTGATCGAGATGAACCCGCGTGTATCGCGTTCTTCGGCGCTTGCCTCGAAAGCTACTGGCTTCCCGATTGCGCGTATCGCTGCCAAGCTGGCTATCGGCTATACCCTGGACGAGCTGCAAAACGAAATCACGGGCGGCGCTACGCCGGCCTCTTTCGAGCCGTCCATCGACTACGTTGTGACCAAGCTGCCGCGCTTTGCCTTCGAGAAATTCGCCAAGGCTGACGCGCGCCTGACCACCCAGATGAAGTCTGTGGGTGAAGTCATGGCCATCGGCCGCACTTTCCAGGAATCCCTGCAGAAAGCCCTGCGTGGCCTGGAAGTGGGCGTTTGCGGTCTGGACGAGAAGCTTGACCTGAGCAACCCGGAGAGCATGAGCGTGCTCAAGCGCGAGCTGACCGTGCCGGGTGCCGAGCGTATCTGGTACGTGGCTGACGCCTTCCGTGCGGGCATGACCGTCGAAGATATCTTTGGCATGAACATGATTGACCCTTGGTTCCTGGTGCAGATCGAAGATCTGATCAAGGAAGAAGAGAAGGTCAAGACCCTAGGTCTGTCGTCTATCGACCGCGACCTGATGTTCCGCCTCAAGCGCAAAGGCTTCTCCGACCAGCGCCTGGCCAAATTGCTGGGTGTGACCGAGAAAAACCTGCGCACGCATCGCCATAAGCTGGATATCTTTCCGGTCTACAAGCGCGTTGACACCTGCGCCGCCGAATTTGCCACCGACACTGCGTACCTTTACTCCACCTACGAGGAAGAGTGCGAAGCCGCACCGTCGGGCCGCGACAAGATCATTATCCTGGGCGGCGGTCCGAACCGTATCGGCCAGGGCATCGAGTTCGACTATTGCTGCGTACACGCCGCGCTTGCGCTGCGCGAAGACGGGTACGAGACCATCATGGTCAACTGCAACCCGGAAACTGTTTCAACTGACTACGACACGTCCGACCGTTTGTATTTCGAGCCGGTAACGCTGGAAGACGTGCTGGAAATCTGTCGCGTCGAGAAGCCTAAAGGCGTGATCGTCCAGTATGGCGGCCAGACACCGCTGAAACTGGCGCGTGCCCTTGAGGCCGCCGGCGTGCCGATCATCGGTACCAGCCCGGATGCAATCGACCGTGCCGAAGACCGTGAGCGCTTCCAGCAGATGGTTGAGCGCCTGAACCTGCGTCAGCCGCCGAACGCCACCGTGCGCAGCGAAGACGAAGCCATCCGTGCAGCCAGCAAGATCGGCTACCCGTTGGTGGTGCGCCCGTCCTACGTACTGGGCGGTCGTGCGATGGAAATCGTCTACGAGGAAGAAGAGCTCAAGCGTTACCTGCGTGATGCGGTGAAAGTATCCAACGACAGCCCGGTGCTGCTGGATCACTTCCTCAACTGTGCTATCGAAATGGACGTAGATGCGGTCTGCGACGGTACCGACGTGGTGATCGGCGCGATCATGCAGCACATCGAGCAGGCCGGTGTTCACTCCGGTGACTCCGCGTGCTCGCTGCCACCTTACTCGCTGCCGCTGCATATCCAGGACGAGATGCGTGAACAGGTCAAGAAGATGGCGCTGGAGTTGGGCGTGGTCGGCCTGATGAACGTACAGTTGGCGCTGCAAGGCGAAGACATCTACGTCATCGAAGTCAACCCGCGCGCTTCGCGTACCGTGCCGTTCGTTTCCAAGTGCATCGGTGTGTCCCTGGCCATGATCGCTGCCCGCGTGATGGCTGGTAAGACCTTGAAGGAAATCGGCTTCACCAAGGAAATCATCCCGAACTTCTACAGCGTGAAAGAGGCGGTGTTCCCATTCGCCAAATTCCCTGGCGTGGACCCGATCCTGGGCCCAGAGATGAAGTCCACCGGTGAAGTGATGGGCGTGGGCGATACCTTTGGCGAGGCGTTCGCCAAGGCTCAGATGGGCGCAAGCGAAGTGCTGCCGACCGGCGGTACCGCGTTCATCAGCGTGCGTGATGACGACAAGCCACTGGTTGCAGGTGTGGCGCGTGATCTGATCAACTTGGGCTTCGAAGTCGTCGCCACTGCCGGGACCGCCAAGCTGATCGAAGCTGCCGGCCTGAAAGTGCGTCGCGTGAACAAGGTAACGGAAGGCCGTCCGCATGTGGTCGACATGATCAAGAATGACGAAGTCACCCTGATCATCAACACCACCGAAGGTCGCCAGTCGATCGCGGACTCCTACTCCATTCGTCGTAACGCCCTGCAGCACAAGATTTACTGCACCACCACCATTGCTGCTGGCGAAGCTATCTGCGAAGCGCTCAAGTTCGGTCCGGAAAAGACCGTGCGTCGCTTGCAGGATCTACACGCAGGATTGAAGGCATGACCAAATACCCAATGACAGTCCAGGGCTTCAAGGCGCTGGAAGAGGAGCACGCTCATCTGACCAAGGTCGTACGTCCAAAGCTGAGCCAGGACATCGGTACGGCCCGCGAGCTGGGTGACTTAAAGGAAAACGCCGAATACCACGCTGCTCGCGAGCAGCAAGGTATGGTCGAGGCGCGGATCCGTGACATCGAAGGCCGCCTGCAAAATTCGGTGGTGATTGATGTGACGACCATTCCTCGCACCGGCAAGGTGATTTTCGGTACTACCGTGGAAATCGCCAACGTTGAGACTGACGAAAGCGTTGTCTACCACATCGTTGGAGAGGATGAAGCTGACTTCAAGCTCGGCAAGATCTCTGTGGGTTCACCGCTGGCCCGCGCCTTGATTGCCAAGGAAGAGGGTGATGTGGTGGCCGTCAAGACGCCTGGCGGCGTGATCGAGTACGAGATCGTTGAAGTTCGTCACATCTGAAAGGCGGCGCCCGCTTCGTGCGGGCGCCATGCTTTGGCAGCTTGTCCAGATGTTGTGGGTGGGCGGCCTTTGGCTGCTGCACATCGGTGTATTGCCGGCGCTGGGTCTGATAGGCCTGGCTCCGCTGCTCATCGATGAAATCGATGGATTGCTGAGCGGGTTGCTGGTGGGTTTTTCGGCGGCGTGCGTGACGATCCAGGCATTGGTGCTGGTCAAGGCTGAAGGCTTGGGGAGTTTGTGGCGGGATATTCGCGGCCAACTGCTGTTGATGGCGCTGTATGCATGCGCATTGTTTTGCGTATTGCATGTGTGGGTGCCGGAAGCGTTGCGCTGGCAGTTATTCAGCTATCTTGTGCTAGGGTTCTCTGGCTTGGTGCTGATTATGCAGCCTGCACCGGGGTGGAGTGGCGGGGCGCGCGAAGCACGCCCTTGACCCTTTTCATCACTTGAAGCGATGGACGTTCGACAATTGCTTATTGGCGCTGAAATTCTTGCGATACAGCAGCGCCATCTTGCCGATGACTTGAACCAAGTCTGCCTTGCCCACCTTGCACAGTTCTGCAACGGCGGCCAGGCGCGCTTCGCGATCAAGGATATTGACCTTGATCTTGATCAGTTCATGATCATTGAGTGCGCGTTCAAATTCGGCTAACACACCTTCAGTCAAACCGTTGTCTGCCACAATCAGAACTGGTTTCAGATGGTGGCCAATGGATTTGTACTGTTTCTTCTGCTCTTGAGTGAGCGGCATAATCTGACCCCTGCGTCTGATCTTGTAAAAAGCGGCGGCCAGTTTACCCGAGCGAGTCCGGGACCGCCCAGTTAATCACGACCCGTTTTATTTTCGAGGTGGCCCGTGGCCCGTTCCAAAACCAGCCTTAAGTGGCTACAAGAGCATTTCAACGATCCTTACGTCAAAAAGGCGCAAAAGGATGGTTACCGTTCCCGGGCCAGCTACAAGCTGCTGGAGCTGCAGGACAAGGACAAATTGTTTCGCCCCGGCATGAGCGTGATAGACCTGGGCGCTGCGCCGGGTGGCTGGTCCCAGGTGGCCAGTCGTCTGATTGGTGGGCAAGGTCGGTTGATCGCTTCCGATATCCTGGAGATGGACAGCATCCCCGATGTGACCTTCGTGCACGGCGATTTTACCCAGGATGCCGTTCTGGCCGAGATCCTGGAGGCTGTGGGAAATTCACAGGTTGACCTTGTGATTTCCGACATGGCCCCCAATATGAGTGGATTACCGGCTGTTGATATGCCGCGAGCCATGTTCCTTTGCGAGCTGGCGCTGGACCTGGCCGGGCGGGTATTGCGTCCGGGTGGGGATTTCCTGGTCAAGGTCTTCCAAGGGGAAGGCTTCGACGAATATCACAAGAACATCCGCAAGCTGTTCGACAAGGTTCAGATGCGTAAGCCGGACTCTTCCCGAGACCGCTCGCGCGAGCAATACCTGTTGGCGCGGGGGTACCGCGGCATCGAAGGTGCCGCCAGTGATGAGCGTCTTTGAAGGTTTGAAGGGAGTCGATAGGTTTTTTTATATCGCTTTCGTCACGAAGCTTTACGAATATTGTGTAGTCAAAGTTTCACAAAGGGTTACAGACGGCGCCTGCCAGAGTTGTAGGTAATGTAGTAAGTTAGGCCGGTGAATATCATGCGAAGCACGCGCCAGTAGCGGAGCTTGCTTCAGAGGGTAGTTAATTGAACGATATGGCAAAGAATCTGATCCTGTGGTTGATCATCGCGGCTGTCCTTGTGACGGTGATGAACAACTTCTCCAGCCCTAACGAGCCACAGACCCTCAACTATTCCGACTTCATCCAGCAAGTCAAGGATGGCAAGGTAGAGCGCGTGACGGTCGATGGCGCGGTTATCACCGGCAAGCGCAACGATGGCGATGGCTTCAAGACCATTCGCCCGAATATCCCAGACAATGGCTTGATCGGCGACCTGGTGGATAACCACGTGGTTGTCGAGGGCAAGCAGCCTGAGCAGCAGAGCATCTGGACTCAACTGCTTGTAGCCAGCTTTCCTATCCTGGTGATTATTGCTGTGTTCATGTTCTTCATGCGCCAGATGCAAGGCGGTGCTGGAGGCAAGGGCGGGCCGATGAGCTTTGGCAAGAGTAAGGCGCGCCTGCTCTCCGAAGATCAGGTAAAGACTACCCTGGCGGACGTTGCCGGTTGCGACGAAGCCAAGGAGGAAGTCGGCGAACTGGTCGAGTTCCTGCGCGATCCAGGCAAGTTCCAGCGTCTGGGCGGTCGTATTCCCCGTGGCGTACTGATGGTTGGACCTCCGGGTACCGGTAAAACCTTGCTGGCCAAGGCGATTGCCGGCGAGGCCAAGGTGCCGTTCTTCACTATTTCCGGTTCTGACTTCGTAGAAATGTTTGTCGGTGTGGGCGCCAGCCGTGTTCGCGATATGTTCGAGCAGGCCAAGAAGCATGCTCCCTGCATCATTTTTATCGACGAAATCGATGCCGTAGGTCGCCATCGTGGCGCCGGCATGGGTGGCGGTCATGATGAGCGTGAGCAGACTCTCAACCAGTTGCTGGTCGAGATGGATGGCTTCGAAATGAATGACGGCATCATCGTTATTGCCGCAACCAACCGACCAGACGTACTGGACCCGGCGTTGCTGCGTCCAGGCCGTTTCGACCGGCAGGTCGTGGTGGGCTTGCCAGATATTCGTGGGCGTGAGCAGATTTTGAAAGTGCACATGCGCAAAGTGCCAATGGGTGATGACGTAGCCCCAGCGGTGATTGCGCGGGGTACGCCAGGCTTCTCTGGTGCTGACCTGGCCAACCTGGTGAACGAAGCGTCGCTGTTTGCTGCCCGTACCGGCAAGCGCATCGTTGAGATGAAGGAGTTCGAGCTGGCTAAAGACAAGATCATGATGGGCGCTGAGCGTAAATCCATGGTCATGTCTGAAAAAGAGAAGCAGAACACTGCTTATCATGAGGCGGGTCATGCCATTGTCGGTCGCGTAGTGCCTGAGCACGATCCGGTCTACAAAGTGTCGATCATTCCTCGTGGTCGGGCGCTGGGTGTCACCATGTTTCTGCCGGAAGAAGATCGTTACAGCCTCTCCAAGCGTGCGCTGATCAGCCAAATCTGTTCTTTGTATGGCGGTCGTATCGCTGAAGAGATGACCTTGGGTTTCGACGGCGTAACCACCGGCGCTTCCAACGACATCATGCGGGCCAGTCAGATTGCACGAAATATGGTGACGAAATGGGGCTTGTCGGAAAAGCTGGGCCCTCTGATGTATGCTGAGGAAGAAGGTGAAGTGTTCTTGGGGCGTGGCGGTGGCGGTCAGAGTGCCAGCTTCTCCGGTGAAACAGCCAAGCTGATCGACTCCGAAGTGCGCAGCATCATTGACCAGTGCTATGGCACGGCCAAGCAGATCCTGACCGATAACCGCGACAAGCTGGACGCAATGGCTGATGCGCTGATGAAGTACGAAACCATAGATGCCGATCAGATCGATGACATCATGGCGGGTCGCGAGCCTCGTGAGCCTCGCGATTGGGAAGGCGGTTCGGGCACTTCTGGCACCCCGCCAGTCGTTCAGAATGAGCGGCCTGAAACCCCTATCGGCGGCCCGGCAGCTGATCACTAAGGTTTGAAATGACTTCTGTGTTGTCCTCCACCCGGTTGCCTTGCGGCAACCGGGTTCTTGATTTGGCCCATACGCATGTCATGGGCATTCTCAATGTAACCCCCGATTCCTTTTCCGATGGTGGCCGCTTCAGCCAGTTGGATGCCGCGTTGCGTCATGCCGAGGCGATGATGAACGCTGGCGCGACCTTGATTGATGTCGGTGGTGAGTCCACCCGGCCGGGCGCTCGCGTAGTTTCTCCTGTGGAGGAGCTTGAGCGAGTGGCTCCAATAGTAGAGCTTATCGCCCGTGAGCTGGATGTGATCATCTCGGTTGATACATCGACGCCTGCCGTGATGCACGAAACGGCGCGTCTGGGGGCGGGGCTGATCAATGATGTGCGTTCCCTTCAGCGTGACGGCGCCTTGGATGCGGCTGCGGCTACCGGCTTGCCCGTGTGCCTTATGCATATGCTGGGAGAGCCCGGCAATATGCAGGACAGTCCGCACTATGATGATCTCGTTGGTGAAGTAAGTGGGTTTCTTGCTGAAAGGATGACTCAATGTGCCAGCGTAGGAATTGCGCCGGAGAAAATCATCCTTGATCCCGGATTTGGTTTCGCCAAGACCCTGCAACATAACTTAAGCCTGTTCAAGCATATGGAATCCCTGCATGCCCTTGGTCGGCCTTTGTTGGTCGGTGTTTCGCGCAAGAGCATGATAGGGCTCGCGTTGAATCGCCCGGTGGGTGAGCGGCTGTACGGTGGTCTTGCACTGGCAGCGCTTGCGATGACCAAGGGCGCGCGTATTTTGCGTGTACATGACGTCGCCGAAACCGTGGATGTGGTGCGCATGCTTGCCGCAGTAGAATCAGCCGAATAAGAATGATGGAGCACTTATGACTAAAAAATACTTTGGCACCGACGGTATCCGTGGTCGGGTCGGCGAATTTCCGATTACTCCTGATTTTATGCTCAAGCTGGGTTGGGCGGCAGGCATGGCGTTCCGCAGCATGGGCGCTTGCCGCATCCTGGTGGGCAAGGACACCCGAATTTCGGGATACATGTTTGAGTCCGCGCTGGAGGCTGGTCTGTCTGCCGCAGGTGCTGATGTGATGTTGCTGGGGCCAATGCCGACACCGGCGATCGCTTACCTGACGCGTACCTTTCACGCTGAAGCCGGTATCGTGATCAGCGCCTCGCACAACCCTCATGATGACAATGGCATCAAGTTCTTCTCGGGGCAGGGCACCAAGCTGCCGGACGAAATCGAGCTGATGATCGAAGAGCTGCTGGATGCGCCGATGACGGTGGTTGAGTCCAGTAAATTGGGCAAGGTGTCGCGTATTAATGACGCGTCCGGCCGCTATATCGAATTCTGCAAGAGCAGTGTGCCAACCAGCACCAACTTCGCAGGCCTGAAAGTCGTGGTGGACTGTGCTCATGGCGCCACCTACAAAGTGGCGCCAAGCGTATTCAGAGAATTGGGTGCGGATGTGACGGTGCTGTCGGCCCAGCCAAACGGGTTGAACATCAACGAAAACTGCGGTTCCACCCATATGGAGCAGTTGCAGGCAGCCGTGCTTGCTGAGCATGCCGATCTGGGTATCGCCTTCGATGGTGACGGTGATCGTGTCTTGATGGTCGATCATACGGGTGCAGTGGTCGATGGTGACGACCTGTTGTTTATCATTGCTCGCGATTTGCATGAGCGTAACAAGCTGCAAGGTGGTGTCGTCGGGACGCTGATGAGCAATCTCGGTCTCGAGTTGGCGCTGGCAGACCTGGGTATTCCCTTTGTGCGCGCCAATGTCGGTGACCGTTATGTCATTGCCGAACTGTTGGAGCGTAGCTGGCAAGTAGGTGGTGAGAACTCCGGGCATGTCGTGTGCTTCCAGCACACCACCACGGGCGATGCGATTATTGCGGCATTGCAGGTGTTGCTGGCCTTGCGTCGTCGAGACGAGAGCCTGGCCCAGGCGCGTCAGGCGCTGCGTAAATGCCCTCAAGTCTTGCTTAATGTGCGTTTTGCGGGCGGTGAAAACCCGATTGAGCACCCAGCTGTCAAAGAAGCGTGCGAGCGTGTGACCCTGGCAATGGCGGGGCGTGGCCGGGTGCTGTTGCGCAAGTCCGGCACAGAGCCTTTGGTGCGCGTTATGGTCGAGGGTGACGATGAAATACAGGTTCGTGGCCATGCCGAAGACTTGGCAAAACTAGTAACTGAAGTTTGCGTCTGAATTCGGCTTGCCAGTGATGATGTGGTTGGGTAACATCTGCGCCCACTTTGACCGACGAGGTACAGCATGCGTCGCACTATGGTAGCTGGTAACTGGAAGATGCACGGTACCCGCGCCAGTGTC
>Ga0207650_10002030_pt1 | contig 14177 bp, 14 predicted proteins | sample KBSS63metaG_FD_184325 | JGI IMG/M metagenome (GOLD analysis project Ga0207650, IMG submission 184325) | Switchgrass rhizosphere microbial communities from Kellogg Biological Station, Michigan, USA - KBS S6-3 metaG (SPAdes) (version 2) | ecosystem: Host-associated > Plants > Roots > Rhizosphere...
GCGCGAGGAGGCGCATGACTGTCAGAGAGGTCACTGACGAGTGTGGGTGGTTTCCGCCAGGCCGTCAACATCGTGCAGACTCGTGCAGGCCCTCTGGCGTCTATCTGGGTAGACTCTGTTGCGCGGAGGATTCGATGCGCATGCTGTTCGTCCTCGTTCCGCTGCTCATGGGCCCGGCACTTCTTGCCGGGCAATCGGCGCCGCCTGCCGCCGCGGACCAGCGACCGCGGTTTGACGCCGCGTCCGTGAAACCCAATCGTTCGCCGCAGGCGGGTATCAACAATCAATTCTCTCCGGGCCGATTCGCTTACGTGAACACGCCGCTTGAAGTGTTCATCTACAACGCGTACGGCGTTCGGTCGGATCGAGTGGTGGGGATGCCGGACTGGGCACGACAGGATAAGTTCGACATCACGGCGACGCACAGCCCGGAGTACCGATCCTTCAGTCAGCAGCAGAACCAGATGCTGCAGCGACTACTCGAGGAGCGGTTCTCGCTGCGGATACATCGCGAGACGCGTGAGATGCCGGTGTATGAACTCGTCAAGGCGCGCACGGATGATCAACTCGGTCCGCAGCTCCGCGTTGCGACGCTCGATTGCTCTCCCGCCGCTACCGCCAACAGATCGCAGTGCGGTTTGCGCATCAACACCGGTCTCATCGACGGCAAGTCAGTGGACTGGCGCATCCTGGTCGGTCAACTGCCAAACGAGGTGGGACGGGCGGTGATCGACAAGACGGGCTTGCAAGGCCCGTTCGAACTGAAGCTCGAATGGACGCCGGATCCGTCGGTGATGAGATCAGCAGATACAGTCGCCGCCGCAACCACCGCGGCCCCGACGCCGGGCGACCGCGTCACCATCTTCACCGCCCTGCAGGAACAGCTCGGCTTGCGCCTGCAACCGTCGCGCGCCGCGCTCGAGGTGCTCGTCATCGAGCGGCTGGAGAGACCGACGCCGGATTAGACTGAGGGATCCGGGATCAGGGATCAGGGATCCGGGATCGGGAGCCGGAAGTCGTACCTGGAACGTCTAAGAAACATGGGGATCGTGGTGTTTGCAGTGATGCTGATGGCTGCCAGCCAGACCAGCGTGCCTCCCGATCCACCACCGACGGCGGAACTGCCCGTATCCCTCGAGCGCATCCGGGAGGGGCTCCAGCACCCCACGTTGAAGATCCCACCGATCGATCCCACACCTGTGTTCCGCGCCAGCATCGAAGGCGAAGCGCCGTTCGACAACCCGCTGCAGGGGATGCGCCGCGATCTGGCCGAGAATCCCACCGGTGTTGGCGGACGACTTGGCGGGTTCGACGTGCTCGGTGCCGTGATGGGGATCGTGAAGTCGATCAAGTCGGCCTACCGCGCTCACAGCGAAGCCGAAATCCGGAAGGAAGTGCAGGCGGCGCTGGACGCATTCTGCGCCGAGCACGACTGCTCGGTCCTCGAAGGTCCGCCGCCAATGGAAGGAATCGTGCTGCCGCGCAAGCGGCCGACGCAGTAGGGGCCGACCCTAAGGCCGGCCCCAACTACCAACTACCAACTACCAACTACCAACTAGTTGGTTCCCGTCGGCGGCTTCATCAACCGCGCCCAGCGCGCGCTGAAGAACGCGAGCTTCTCAGCCGGCACCGTCGCCTCGGCCTGGACGGTATCGCCCAGCACAATCACCTTGTCCTTCGACATGTCCTTGTACTGCGGCCAGGCTGGCAGCCCCGCACCATTCGGATCGCCCTTGCTGATGAAGTTCACCCAGTACGACGACATCTGATCACCGAGCTTCTTGTCGACGTCGTTCCACTCGAGCGGTCCGTTGCTGTACGCGTGGTTGAACACGTAGGAGATCTCCGCCGTGTGGGACGCGCCGTTCGGCTGCGGCTGACCATTACGCAGCGGCACACGCGTGAAGAAGTAGGCGTAGCCCTTCTTCCCCTTCTTCGCCTGCAGCGCCGCTGAGTGGCGCATGTTCCAGTTGATCTCGTCGTTCTGCGCCGCCGCGTTCATCAGCGGCACATCTTCATCCTTCGTGACCGGATACAGTTTCAGGAAGGTGTCCGCGAGATCTCCGTACTGCGTCTTCGCGCGAGCGATGTAGGCCTCAACCGCAGCGCCCGGCGCGGGGGGCGCTGCCGCGGCGCCGCCGCGTCCGCCACCGCGACCACCGCCGCCGAAGAAGGTGTTCTCGTCCTTGTTGGATCCGGCGAGCAGATCCACGTCGTTCTGCTTGCCGTTGGCAAACGTGATCGACAGATCTTCAGGGAAGATGTAGCCGTCGATCACCATTCCCGACTGGACGGTCAGATTCGGCAACTCCGCGAACGGCTTGGCCCGCAGTTCGGCAATCGACTTCACACCGGCCGTTTCCAGCGCCTTTGCGCCGTTCCCCTGCGCCTGCTCGGTCGTCGTCATGCGGGCCATCTGCAGCCCCATCCAGCCACCGCTCTCGAGAATCGCACGGCCAAACAGCCCCTTGGCCTGCGGCGATCCGACGAGCGCACCGACCATGATGGCGCCCGCTGACTCACCGGCAATCGTGACGTTGTTCGGGTCGCCGCCGAATGCGCTGATGTTCCTCTTGATCCACTGCAACGCGCCGATTGCGTCCATCACGCCGTAATTAACGGAACCGCTGTGACCCGCTTCTTTCGCCAACTCGGGATGCGCAAGGAAGCCGAACTGACCGAGCCGGTAGTTCATCGTGACGATCACGGCGCCCTTCGACGCGAGATCTTCACCGTCGTACCAGGCCTGGCCGCCTGATCCGCCGGTAAAGCCGCCGCCGTAGATCCACATCATCACGGGGCGCCGAGCGTTCGCATTAGCGGCATTTGTCCAGACGTTCACGGTGAGGCAGTCTTCGCTCGCTGGAGGCTGCCGTGGCGGAGCGGGTGGCGCTGCAGGCGCCGCCTGGGGTGCTGCAGCACCTGGGGCCGCTCCTGGCGCTGCGCCTGGTGCGCCGCCGCGTCCCGGTGCACCGCCGCCGCGGCCACCGCGGCCGGCGCCCGGCACGTTCGCAATGCACGACGGGCCGAACGCGTCGGCCTTGAACACGCTGTCCCACTTCGCGGCGGGCTGCGGCGCCTTCCAGCGGTTCTCGCCCACCGGCGGAGCCGCGAACGGAATGCCCTTGAAGATGCGCACGTCCGAATGGACCGTGCCGGTGACGCCCTGGAGCAGGCCGGTGTCGATCTTCACCTGCTCTGGAACCATGGCGAAGGTGCCCGACACCGCAAGGATGACAGCCGCGAGCACAGCAAAGAATGCCAGTCGTTTCATAAGAGCCCTCGAAAGTTACAAGTGAGGTCAGATCCTCGGTGACCCCGGTGTGTCGTTCTGAATACGCCCTGCGTTCTTACTTTGTTGACGACGCTTTCTCAGCCGCGCGCGAAATACTCAGCATGTTCCGCATCGCGTAGTTTCCCTCGTGGCATGCGTACTCGAACATGCCGTACACCGGCTCACGCTTCCACGGGAACGACAACGTCCACGGCTGTGTCCAGGTGCCGGGGTCGTCGATGGTCGCCGTGTACTGCAAGGTGTTGGCGTCCATCATGGTGAACCGCTCGGTGATCGTGATCCGGTCGCTGGTGCGGCCGCCACCGTTGCCACCAGCGCTGGTCAGCCCATTGAGGTTCTTTGTCACGACGACCAGCGTGTTGCCCTCCCAGTGCCCGCGCGCATCGCCCATATAGCTCTTGATGCTGTCCGACACATGGGGACGCCCATCGAGCGGCACCACACGCGCCTCGTGAATCATCTCGTTGCGGATGACGACGAAGCCAGGCCCCTGCACGATTTCATTGCCGTTGTTGTAGATGACCGGCAGGATCGAGCCGAGCACCCCGCGCGTGATGCAGCGGTCGTAGAGACTGCGATCGAGATACGTGTCGGCTTCGCGTCCTTGCAACCGTTCGCGCTGAACGCGCTGCGCCGCCTGTTGGTCTGCCTGCCGCTTCTGCCCCTCGGCAGACAGCGGCGGCTGTCGTCCGTCCGGCGGATCGACGATGAGCGATATCTGGCGCGACGGCTTCCCGGTCTCCTGCCAATGCGGCTGCGGCGATGTCGGGCACCGGATGGCGCAGTTGGGATTGATCTCCGCGGTGAAGACATCAATCTCCGCGACGAGCGAGGCTTCTTCGTCCTTGATGTCCCTGGCGCGCTGTGCGAACTCTGCGTCGGTGTAAACGTTCCGGGTCCCATATCGGGCCGGACGCTGCAGCGGTACGCCAACCGTGTCGACGCCTGGCCAGAACCCCTGAATGTCCGGGTCGCCCCATGGGGTTTTCGGCTGGACAAATCCGGCAGGCTGCTGCGGAAGTGGAGGCGCGGGGCCGAGGACACGCGGTGCTTCGACAGCGGCAGCGCCGCCGCCACGGCCACCACCACGGCCCTGCGCGGACGCCACCACGGGAATCGACAACAACACGACGATGAGGACGACGAGGCCTCTGGACATAGGCGTCTCCACTGGAGCGCGCCTATTCTACGCCCGCGGGCGGGATCCGGAACCGGGATGCGGGATCCAGGAGCCGGACTCCCGATCCGGATCCCGGTTCCCGGATCCCCGATCCTGGTTCGCTACTGCCTTCCGATCGACTCCCCGGAAACGATGACCTCGACACGACGGTTCTGCTGGCGGCCAGACGCCGTGCCGTTGGTGGCAACGGGACGGCTTTCGCCGAAACCGACCGCCGAGACGATCGACTTCCCGATGCCTTGATCGCCGAGGTATGCGCGAACCGATTCGGCGCGCCGTTCGGAGAGCCGCAGATTGTAGTCCTCGGCCCCGGTACTGTCCGCGTGGCCTTCGATCTCGATCTTCAGATCGGGGTGTGAACCGAGGATGCCGGCAATGCGCGCGAGCTTTTCACGCGCCCCTGGCTTGAGCGTCGCCTTGTCGACGTCGAACAGCACGTCCGAGAGATTCACGATGAGCCCCCGGGCCGTCTCCCGTGTCTCGAGGATCAGATTCAGCTGCTGCCGCAACTGCTCGCGGGCGGCATCACGATCCTTCTCCGCCTGCTCTCTCGCCAGTCGCGCTGCCGAGGCTTCCCTCGCGTTCTGCTCCGCAAGTCGACGCGCCTCGTCCGCCTGCGCCTGTGCTGCTGCTCGCGCCGCGTCCGCGTCAGCCCTCGCCTTCTCGAGATCGGCCTTGGCTTGTTCCGCCGCGAGCCGGTCACGTTCAGCTGCCGAGCGCGCTGCATCCGCCTCGGCGCGCTGACGCTCCGCGAGGGCACGCTCCCGGTCAACCCTCAGCCGCTCGTCTTCGACCTGACGCCGGCGATCTTCCTCGGCCCGCAGCCTGGCGCGGATTTCCTCTTCGCGCTGCAAAGCGATGCGCTGCTGGTTCGCCTGGAACTCCTCCTCCTGTCGATCCAGCGCGATCAGGCGCGCGTCTTCGGCCGTCTGCGCCGCCTGTCGCGCCGGTTGCTGAACCTGATTCCCCTTCTTTCCCTTTTCACGCGCGGTCTCCGCTTCGCGGAGCAGCGCCGCCGCCTTGTTGAATGTCTCGGACGCGTAGCGATCCGCGCCAGCAATGTGCGCAAGCTCCACCGCGTTGCGTGCCTGCGCCAGATCGAGCGGCGCGCCCGGCTCGAGCGGCTTGACCTTCAGGGTCGACGGGTCGTGATTCATCAGGTACGAGCCGCGCTTGAGCAGCTGGTACTTCGCCTCGAGCGTTTCGATCCGGCCTTTCGTCTTCTCGAACCCGGACTCGCGAACGAGGTTTTCCATCACCACGACATCACTGGGCTGCGAAACCGCGAAATACGGTTCAGCGGTCACGACCAGTGCGAACGCCTGCAGCTCTGTCGTTACCTGGAGGCGGCCGTCATTGCCGTTGACCTGCAACTCGCCGAGGTTCGTGGCGCGCCCTTCCGGCGTGATCGCCCAGAGCACGTATGTGAAGTATTCGCGGCCGTAGCGTTGTGGCCCATCGAGGTGATCAAAACGTGCGTCGATTTTGATGTACCCCTTTTCCCCTTCGACCGACGCCCAGCCATTGGCCTTCGGCATCAAGGTTGTGCCGCCGAAGTTGATCCGCGTGTCGCCCGAGCGCGGGCGGTAGTTGATCGCCGGCACCGTGCGGCCGACAACGGTGACGCGGAATAGCGGTATGTCGCCCTGCGGCGTCGCTACGGTCTGCTGCGTGGGGTTGGGCGCCGCCTGGGCGGACGCCGTCGCCGCATGGGCGGCGCCGACCACGACCGTAAGCAGAAAAGCTGTCGCGACTCGCTGAACCATTGAGGGACCTCCGCCCATCAGCGGAGCAAAGCGTCAGCCAACTGATCGCAGCTGGTCCGGCTAAAGCCGGACACTACGCCGCATCTGCTGGTCCGGCTAAAGCCGGGCAGTGCGCGCATCTGAACGTTTCGTCAGGAAAACGTAACGTTGCCTTCCCGAAACGGCTGCGATAGACTCCGGCCCGATTTGCTCCATTTTTTCCTCAGTGGCTCCGAAGTGCGGAGCCGGTTCCACGGTGTGCAAACCTTCGCTTACAGAAGCCCTATATCTCTACAGTTCGACTCCGAGGAGAGCACGTATGAAACGGTTGTGTGGACTGATCGCGGTCGCGGCGTTCGTCGCTGCTGGTTGTAACAAGGCCCCGGAGCCAGCGGCTCCCGCGGCAGCTGCTTTTACCCCCACGGCGCATGGCAGCCTCAAGCAGTTGATGCGGGCGATTCCGTTCCCGGCGTCGAACATCATCTTCGACGCGCAGACGAACGATCCCGGTAAACCCGTCAAGGCGGGCGACGCTTCCGGCAATGCGAGCGCGCAGTACGGCGGGATCGCCGAGTATGCCGGCTGGAATGCCGTCGAGAACGCCGGCGTTGCACTCCAGGAAACGGCGAATCTGATCATGATCCCGGGCCGCAAGTGCGGCAACGGTCAGCCGGTGCCCAACGATCAGGCCGACTTCAAACAGTGGGCGGCAGACTTGGCGACGGTGGGCGCCGAGGTGACGGCATTCGCACAAAAGAAGACGTACAACGAGGATGCCGTTGGCGAACTCACCGGCAAGGTATCCGACGCCTGTCAGCACTGCCACGACAAGTACCGCAACACGCCGAAAGAGCCGGACGACCGCTGCATGGTCGGGGGCGCGGCGCCAGCGGCAGCGAAGTAACGGCGGGGCTGATTGATTCACATCGCTCTCGGCGACTACTTCGCCCCGCTGCTGAACCTCGCGAACTACGTGTCGGAGCTCCCGACCAGCGTCCAGCTGCGCGAGTCGCAGTACGTGATGCCGTGGGTGTTCGTGCTGCACGTCATCAGCATGTGCATGTTCGCGGGGACGATTCTCATGATGGACCTGCGACTCCTCGGCGTCGGCCATATGCAGACGCCGTTCTCGCAGGTGCAGCGACGTCTATTCCCATGGCAGATGTTCGCGATGGTCTTCTCCTCCGCGACCGGGCTGGCACTTGTCTGGGGTAACCCGCTGAACTACGTCGCCAACATCATCTTCTGGGTGAAGATGCTGGCCATGGCTGTGGCGGGCCTGAACGCGCTGGCCTTCCACTTCATCACGGAATACACGCTGGTCGACTGGGATTCCGGGCAGACGCCACCGTCGGCGGCCAAGCTCGCCGGCTGGCTCAGTATCTTCCTGTGGGCGAACGTGATCCTCTCCGGCCGCCTTATCCCGTACGCAATCACCTGGTTCCGGAGCTAGGCGGATGGAACAGTATTTCATCGACATTGCCTCGTGGCCTGTCAGCAGGGCGATCAACGAATCGTCGTGGATCTTCCCGCTCGTACAGGCGTTTCATCTGGTCGCGCTGGGGTTCCTGGCCGGGTCGATTCTGATGGTCGATCTGCGGCTGCTTGGGAAGGGCTTCTCGCAGCAACCGATCGCACGTGTGGCCCGCGACGCGCGGCCGTGGCTCCTGGCCAGCCTCGTGGCCATGGTGGTGACGGGCGTCCCGCAGTTCATGTCTCTCGCCACCAAGGAATACGAGAGCCCGTACTTCCGTTGGAAGATGATGTTCCTGGTGGGCGCCCTCATCTGGACGTTCACGGTGAAGAAGGTGGTGGCGTACTCGCCAGAGGGGCGTTTCGGCGGCGCCCTCACCAAGCTGGTGGGACTGGTGTCCATTGCGCTCTGGACCTGCGTCGCGGTGAACGGTCGCCTCATCGGATTCTTCTCATGAACCGCACTGCCATCGTCCTTGCGGCGATCGTGACGTTCGGCATCGCGATCGCCAGCCTGCTCCTTGCTGAGAATCTGATCCTTCCGCTGTCGGTCATGAAAGAACGAGCCGGCGGAATGCCCTGGTACATCACCTGGGCGTTGGTGTGGTCGAGCGTTGCGTGCTCCGTCGCGCTGGGTGGGTTTCTCCTGGCTGCCCTTCGCCGGAAGTAGGACACATACCGCACCTCATGGACGACGATCGCGTCCCACCGGCGGCCGACCCGCGCGCCCCGGGGGCAGACGATGTCGTCCAACTCGACTTTCCGGAGTGCGAAATCTGGATTCGCGCCTCGTCGTCCATGGAGCGCAACTGGCGCGCGCACTCATGTGCGAAAGAGCCGTGGACCGCGGATTGGCTACGCAGTGCCGTCGAGCCCAACGACGTGCTCTACGACATCGGTGCCAACGTCGGAACGTTTTCGTTGGTGGCCGCCAGGCACTCTCAGGCCCGCGTGTTCGCCTTCGAACCCGGCTATTCGAGCTTCTCGCGGCTGTGCGACAACATCCAGCTGAACGGGTGCCAGCACATGATCGTGCCAGTCCCAATCCCGCTGACCGATACCAACGGGGTCTTCGGCTTCAAATATCGCAGTATCGATCCCGGGCAGAGCCGTCACCGGCTGAAGCCTGCGGCCTGGCGGTTCCGTGGCCTGACGCCGGCAGCCGCTCGCTACGAGCAGCCGATGCTGGCAATGACTCTCGATGATGTCGTCGCGACGTTTCGATTGCCCGAGCCACACCATCTGAAGATCGATGTGGACGGCGCCGAGGAGCGGGTGCTTGCCGGCGCACGGCGGACGCTCAAGTCGTCCGCGCTGCGAAGTGTGCTCATCGAGGCCGACAACACGAAATGGTCGGCGATCGTGAAACAGCTCGAAACGGCCGGCCTTTCACTCGAGCGACGGATCACCCGCGACACGAAGAAGTCCGATGCACCCGCGTACGGGCTGTTTATCAGACCCAGCCGTACGAAGCGGGACCATCTCTTTGCCTGGTGGCCCCGGCCTCGCACCGCAGGCGTGTGATGAACGACCTCACCACCGGATCGCTGACGCGGCACCTGCTCAAGACCACCAGCTACATGCTGGTGACGATGCTGTTTCAGACGCTGTACGTGCTGGTGGATCTCTACTGGGTCGGCCGTCTCGGCACCGAGGCGGTCGCGGCAGTCGGCATCAGCGGCAATCTGCTCTTCGTCGTGCTCGCTGCCACTCAGATGCTCGGCGTCGGCACCACGACGTTCGTCGCGCATGCGGTGGGGCGGCGCGATCAGGACCGTGCGAATCTGATTTTCAACCAGGCGCTCGTGCTCTCCACCATCGTCGGCATCCTCTTCCTGACGCTGGCGATGGCCCTGATGCGCAGCTACGCGACCGCGCTCAGCGCCGATGCGTTGACGCGAGAGTTCTCGGTGCAATACCTCGCGTGGTTCATCCCGTCCCAGGCGCTGTCGTTTCCGTTCGTCGCCATGGGCGCCGCGCTGCGAGGCACCGGAAATTTCCGCCCCGGGATGATTGTCCAGACCGCGACGGTCATCCTCAACATCGTGCTCGCCCCGGTGCTCATCTTCGGATGGGGGCCGGCGCCCGAAATGGGCGTCGCCGGCGCGGCGCTGGCGACGTTTCTGGCCATCGCCATCGGCACGGTGTGGATGACGATGTATTTCCTGCCCGACAGTGCGTACATCACATTTCACCGCCAGGGGTGGAAGCCACGATTCGATCTGTGGGTGGGGATGCTGAAGATCGGTCTACCGGCCGGCGCCGAGTTCGCCCTCATGGCCGTGTACCTCGTCCTCGTCTATTCCGTGTCGCGACCGTTCGGCGCCTCGGCGCAAGCTGGCTTCGGCATCGGGCTGCGGGTCGTGCAAGCGTGTTTCCTCCCCGTAGTTGCGCTCGGCTTCGCGGTGAGCCCCGTGGCCGGGCAGAACTTCGGCGCGCGACAGGCCGAGCGCGTGAAGCAGACCTTCCGGACGGCGGCGACGATCGCGGGCACGGCCATGCTGCTGCTCGCAGCGCTCGTCTGGCTGGCTGGTGATCGCATGGTGGAAATCTTCTCTGCCGATCCGGCCGTGATCGCTGTGGGCGACGAATATCTCCACGTTGTCGCATGGAACTTCGTCGCGTCGGGCGTCATCTTCGTCAGCTCGAGCATGTTTCAGGCGATGGGCAACACGATACCGTCCCTGATAACGTCGGCATCTCGAATTGTGATCATCGCGATACCTGTCCTGCTGCTGGCCAACGCCAAAGGCTTCGCGCTGATCTGGGTGTGGTACATCTCCGTCGCCGCCGTCTTCATTCAGCTCGCCATGAACCTGCTCCTCCTCCGGCGCGAGTTCCGCACGCGGCTCGCATTCGCGCAAGGATCTGACGTCGCCGCTCAGACTGCATTCGTCGCTGTTCCATCATCTGAAGCGTGAACCGCTGAGCCCTCGACCCTGCTGAGGGCCTGCAACCTGACCCCGAGGCCTCTGCGGCACCCCAATTGCCTGCCTGATAGTCCGGGAGGCTAGAAATCCATGGAGGCTGAACGGCGGGACATCAAAGGTCGCGCGGCTGTGGTGCAGCGGGTCATCGACGGAATCGTGCAGAACCCGAGCGTCACACTCACGGTTAATACCCTGCAACAGTGGCTTGGCGTGCCTGTCGACGCCGCCACGCGGATCCTCGAAAGGCTCGCCTCGTCCGGGCTCGTCCGCGAGGTGCAGAAGGGCGTGTGGGCGCGGGGAAGCTGGCCTGGCGCTCAGCGGGAGTGGTATTAGAAGTCCCAAATCCCTCCTTCAAGTTCCAAATCGCACCCTTCCGGACCCGATCCCACCGGTTGAGCCGATAGAATGTCTGGCTTGACCTTCTCTTCAGACACCAGGGCCTGGCTGTTCGTCCGCGGGACAGACTCCGTTCGCATCGTCATCGACGGGACGTCGGTGGGCGTCTACGGACCGGGCAGTCGATTCAGCCACTCACGGTTCGGTGAGGCGATGGACGCCACGCTGCATCAGGCCGCTGTGGAGCAGGCGCTCGTCCTGGACGGGTGGACCCTCGAACACTTCACAACCGATCGCCGCACACACGCGATGGAGGTCGTGAACGAGGAACGACGACAGACCTCGTTGCGTCTGGTGCATCCGCGGCGTTAGTTGGGAGTCGGCTGGTCGACTATCCAACTTGACTGCCGTATTAATTCGTGCACAATGCTGAACATCGCTTCTGCTTGTCGCGCCGTAGCTTCAGCGGAGGCAACGCGCTCTCATCTCAACTCGCACACACGACGATTCAAGGCCCGTTGACGTCCGCGCTTTGCGCGCGACATGTGAGTTGTGTATCTGGTGACTGATCAAGGCTTGTGATCCAACCTCAGAGCTTGCGAGCGGCGGCGCCCTCGTCCGACGGTCTGGCCAGCTGGTATACCCCCGGCCTCGTCGATGGGTTTGGCGATCGGTTGTTGATGTTCGACAACACCGAGACCGAATCGCTGGAACTGCTTCGTTTCTACCCCTCGCTCACCGCGATCGCCGGCTTCGAGGACGCGCTGCACGAGCGCGTTCGCCAGGTTGGCCGCATCCCCGATCATGCGTTTCCGCTGATTGTCGCGGTCGAGCGGCTCGAAGGCGACGGAGCGCTGGCGCTGGTGTCGACACACACACCGGGAAAGCGCCTGTCGGCGATTTTCGACAGGCCTGGTCCCCGGCGGGGGCTCAATCCCGCCTTCGTCACCGGCATCGTCACCCAGGTGATTCAGGCGCTGACAGTGCTGCAGTCGAAGGGCGACGGCATCGCCCACAGCGCACTGACACCGGATCGGGTTGTCGTCAACACTGGCGGACGCATCTCTGTCGTCGAACACGTGCTGGGCCTGGCGTTGCGCCAGCTCAACCTGTCGGCGTCACAGTTGTGGCGGGAGTTCGGATTGGTCGCGGCGCCGGAACCAGGCGGCGAGGTACGCCTCGACGCGCGAACCGATGTGTTCCAACTCGGAGTGCTCGCGCTCGAGATGCTCCTCGGCCGACGTCTGTCGCCGCTCGATCTCAAAGATCGCCTGCCGGATCTCCTCGAACAGTGGAGCGCCGCGGCGACGCGCGCGGGATTGGCCAGCGATAAGTTGCGAGTCTGGCTCGATCGAGCGCTGCAGCTGGAGCCCCGAAGCTACACGAACGCCGCCGACGCCTACGCCGATCTTCGCGACATGCCGTCGGAATCGACGGCGTCCGCATTCGACTCGCTGCCGATGGCCGATGTCGAGCCTATCGGCAACCGTTCACTTCAACCCGCTGCACTGGCGGCTGGACAGGATTCACCGATGGCCACTTCACCCATGGCGAACGGTTCCGTCCCGGAAGAATTTGAAATACCCAATGCGGTAGCTGCCAACACAGCAGCCAGCACTCCACAGGCGGTGCGGCCCGCGCTGGTGCCGGATCCGCGACTGGCAGATGTGTTTGCTTCCGAAGTGAAGGCAACGGCTCCAGTCGCGCCTGCCGCGAAGACCGTCATACCGCCGCCGGCGATAAAGAACGGCGCAAAGAACGCCACAGCCAGCGCAATAACAAGCACACCCCCGCGCAAGATGGCGTTCAAGGCGCCTCGTGTTTCACCGTGGATCGCCGTAGCCCTCGGGGTCGTCGCGGTACTCGAGGGCGTCGTCATTGCGGCGCTGCTGATGCGGCAGCCAGCAAGCGCAGCGACCGCGGTTCCCTCTCCAATCCCCGACACTGCCCCGCAGATCGCTACTCCTCCGCCCGTCGCGCCGGCAGTTGCAACGGTTCAGACGGTCGTGTCTCCAGCTGCGGCATCCGACGATCCAATCAAGGCGGCACAAAGCAAGCAGCGGTCTGGTGGCGTGCGTCTGAATACGCCGATCGACTTGAGCGTGCTCCAGGGAGAGAAGGTGCTGGGACAAACGGCAGCAGGACCGATTATCGCTGCGGCGGGTACGTATCAACTGGATCTGGTGAACACGGCACTCGGCGTCAAAATTCGGCAGTCGGTCACGTTCCGTCAGGGCGAGATTACGAAGCTCGATGTCTTGATTCCGCCCGGCAAGCTCAGTCTCAACGCGCAGCCATGGGCGAACGTGTCGGTCGACGGCCAGGCCCGCGGGGAAACGCCGCTGGCCAACCTGAGCGTGCCGGTCGGCGAGCATGAGGTCGTTTTCCGACACCCGGATCTGGGAGAGAAACGGGTGACCGTCACCGTGCGCGCGGATCAACCAGCGCGCGCGAGCGTGGCCTTCGATCGCTGATCAGGGCTACTGTTCGGAGGGTGACGCTGTCGATGTGTTGGCAGCGCCTGAAGACACCACGCTGCTGAGCACCGGCGTCCCGGACGGGACCTCTCCGGCGTCAGACGATTCCGCTGAAACCATCACGCCAACCACCGCCCGCGGTATCGTCGGCGTCTGCTGGACGAGCGTCGCGCTTCCGTCCGGTTGCACGGTCAGCGTTCCGGCCTTCACCGGTGTGGTGCGGGTCAGCAACCAGGCCTGATACGTGGCATTTGCCGGCAACGACGGCAGCCGCCATCCATTGACGACAATGCCGCGTGATCGGCTGAAGAGCCCCTGACCCGACGCGCCATCCGCACCGGACAGGCTGAAGCGGATCAGGTCCGGAGCCGCAGCCACATCAGCGATCCGCTGCGCGCGCTGCGTCACCTCCCGCATCTCCGCATACTGCCTCGCGGCGGTCTGGCGCGCGGCTTCGGTCTCCTTCGCGGCGTCGTTCATAGCGACGTCGAGCCTGCGTTCGGCGACATAGGCGCGCTCCGAAGCCTCTTTGATCTGCGATTGCAGGCGCCATCCAAACACAATGACCAGGACGACAACGACGCCGACCACGGCAGCGGCGAGGGCCCGCCTGGGCAGAAGACCGTTCGCCCCGGGAACACCGCCTTGTTCCGACGAGGACGCGGCGGGAAGCTCGTGCATCGACGCCACCGGCGGGTAATCGATTGTGCGGGTGAAATCGCCGGGCGCGCGCGTCCCGTC
>Ga0207650_10002034_pt1 | contig 14160 bp, 11 predicted proteins | sample KBSS63metaG_FD_184325 | JGI IMG/M metagenome (GOLD analysis project Ga0207650, IMG submission 184325) | Switchgrass rhizosphere microbial communities from Kellogg Biological Station, Michigan, USA - KBS S6-3 metaG (SPAdes) (version 2) | ecosystem: Host-associated > Plants > Roots > Rhizosphere...
ATGTGGCGCGGATACGGCGCCTTGTGGCGAAAGCCGCCGGGCGCGTCGATCGTGCCGAGCACGCTCATCAGCACCGCCAGCGCGCGCACGGTCTGAAAGCCGTTCGAGTGCGCCGCCAGGCCGCGCATCGCGTGGAACGCGACCGGACGCGCCTTCGTCGTCGCGTGCCGGTGCCCCCAGGCGTCGGTCCAGGCGATCGGCAGCTCGAACGCCTGCTGCAGCGACGTCTCGCCGAGCTCGCGCGCGAGCTTCCTGATGCGATCGGCGTCGATGCCAGTGATCGTCGCTGCCCACTCCGGCGTGCAAGGCGCGACACGATCGCGCAGGAGCTGGAACGACGGCGCGACCCGGGCGCCGTCGGCGAGCGTGTAGTGGCCCTCGAGCGCGAGGTCGGTGCCCTCGGCGATGCCTTCGGGGTACGCCGCCTTGATCGTGCCCGACGCCTTGTCGAACACGAGCTTGTTGTGCGGCTCGCGGCCGTCGCCCGGCGGCCCCTTCACCGGGTCGGGGTCGTGCGCGAACATGCCTTCGCGCTCGCCTTCGTCGAGCACCACGAGCTGCGGCGCGTTGGTGTAGCGCTTCAGGAAGGCGTGATCGACCAGGTCGCTCGCGATCAGCTCGTGCAGCAGCGCCATGAAGAGCGCGCCGTCGGTGCCCGGGCGGATCGGGATCCACTCGTCGGCGATCGCCGAGTAGCCGGTGCGCACCGGGTTGATCGAGATGAAGCGGCCGCCGCGGCGCTTGAAGTCGCCGATCGCGATCTTGAGCGGATTCGAGTGGTGGTCCTCGGCCGTGCCGATCATGACGAACAGCTTGGCGCGCTCGAGGTCGGGGCCGCCGAACTCCCAGAAGCTGCCGCCGATCGTGTAGATCATCCCCGCGGCCATGTTGACCGAGCAGAAGCCGCCGTGCGCCGCGTAGTTGGGCGTTCCGAACTGGCGTGCGAACAGACCCGTCAGCGCCTGCATCTGGTCGCGCCCGGTGAAGAGCGCGAACTTCCTCGGGTCGGTGGCGCGGATCGTGGCGAGCCTTTCTTCGAGGATCGCGAACGCGCGCTGCCACGAAATCGGCTCGAACTCGCCGGCGCCGCGCTCGCTGCCGGGCTTGCGCAGCAACGGCCGGGTCAGCCGCGCCGGCGATTCCTGCTTCATGATCCCGGCCGAGCCCTTGGCGCAGATCACGCCCTTGTTGATCGGGTGGTTCGGGTTTCCGTCGATGTAGCGCAGCTTGCCGTCGCGCAGATGAACGCGGATGCCGCAACGGCAGGCGCACATGTAGCACGTTGTCGTCTTCGTCTCGCGCCTTGCGCCCGGCGCGGGATCCGCCGCGGGGTCATGCAGCGGTTCCTTCGAAAAGAGCCTGAAGACAGCGTGCCGCATCCGTTGAATATAGTGTGCCCGCGCTCGGCGACGACAACGAGCGTGCGGAGGCTGCCATGCTGAATCGATCGCGACGCGAGACTCTCGCGCTCCTGGCTCTCGGTGCCTCGGCGGTCGCCTGGCCGCTGCGAGCGCACGGCGACACCGCTGCCCTGCGCAGCTGGCCGCTTGCCACGCGCCAGCGCACCGGCATCCACGACGTTGCGCCCGCGCCCGACGGCGGCGTCTGGTTCTCGGCGCAGCGCAGTGGTCACCTCGGCTGGTTCGACCCGGCGAGCGGCAAGGTCGAGCTCGTCGCCCTCGGCGGCGGCTCGTCGCCGCACGGTGTCATCCAGGGGCCGGACAAGGCCGCCTGGCTTACCGACGGCGGCCAGAACGCGATCGTTCGTGTCGGCTGGCCGGACCGTGCGGTGCGCGCCTTCCCGTTGCCCGCCGGAACCCGCTACGCGAACCTGAACACGGCGGCGTTCGATGGCGACGGCGACCTCTGGTTCACCGGCCAGAGCGGCTTCGTCGGCAAGGTCGAGACCAAGACTGGCACCGTGACGGTCAAGGAGTCGCCGCGCGGCTCGGGCCCTTACGGCATCTGCACGACACCCGGCGGCGACGTCTGGTGGTGCTCGCTCGCCGGCTCGTTCATCGCCCGCATCGATCGCAAGACCGGCGACTCGCAGGTGGTCGAGCCGCCGACGCCACGCCAGGGCGCGCGCCGGGTCTGGAGCGACAGCCAGGGCCGGATCTGGGTCAGCGAATGGCTGAGCGGCAACGTCTCGATGCACGACCCCGCCAAGTCGACCTGGCGCACGTGGAAAGTGCCGGGCGACAGCGCCAAGCCCTACGCAGTCTATGTCGACGATCGCGACAAGGTCTGGCTGAGCGACTTCGGCAGCAACGCGATCTTCAGCTTCGACGCGAACACCGAGAAGTTCACGCGCATCGCGCTGGCGAACGAAGGCGCTGCGGTGCGCCAGATCCTCGGCCGTGCCGGCGAGGTCTGGCTGCCGGAAAGCGGCACCGAGCACATCTCGGTGATTCGCACCGCCTGACACGGGTGCCGGCGCGATGGACGACGCGTATCGCTCGCGCCGGCGTCGGCCGAGCGAGCCGGGTCAGCGCTGGCCGCTGTGCATCCGGCCGAGCGCAATCGCGAGCGCGGCCGCGCCGAGCCCTTTGACGAGGTCCGGGTGCTCGGCATAGAACTCACCCGCGCGATCCAGGATTGAGGGGTCCTTCTTCTCGGCGTGCTCGGCGATCACGGCCGCGTCCTGCGGCGAGATCGACGACGCCTGCTCGGGGGTGATCGTTGCAGGTGCATTGCCGCCGCCGGCGCCACCGAGGACGCGGCCGAGCACGCCGCCCGCGATCGAGGCCAGCCCACCCGCGCCGACCGACTGGATGATCTGGTTGAGGATGCCGGCGCGCTGCTGCGGATCGGAGCGGCCGAACAGGTCGCCGATCATCTGTCCGAACGGCGGCGTCGAGTCGGAGCGAAACGCCGCGGCGACGCCGTTGCCGAGATCGCGCGAGTTGCTCTGGCGGGCAACCTGGTCGAAGTGGTCTTCGACACCGTCGGCCGGCGCGCGCGCCGGGTCGCTGTATTGCTGGAGGATGTCGAGGAGTCCCATGCTGCTTCCTTTGCGGTGACGCGGCGCTGCCGGCGAATTCGAATCCGACGATAAGCAGGCACAGCGGGCTTCGGCTGTAGGCCGGCGCCGCCCGTGCGCGCCGGTCGAACCCGCTTCAGGGGCCGTCGAGGAGGCGCAGCGTCGCCGGATCGGCGTTGGCGTCGAAGAACCGACCGAGCGCGGCTGCGAAAGGCGAGTTCGGGAAAGCGACGCCGGCGAAGCGCTCGCTCTCGCCTGCAACGACGCCGAACAAGGTCATCGACGAGCGGAACTTCAGGTCGTCGGGCGAGCCGAGGATGGCGTTCGCCGTCGCTTGGTGCGGCGCGGCGAGCATCAGACGAGTGCACTCGACCAGTCGCGCCCCGAGCAGCGGGTGATCGAGGTAGGCGACGGCCTCGGCGCGCGAAGCGATGCCATAGCGATGCGCCATCGCGCTCTGACCGAGGCCGCGCAGCTGCGGGAGCACGAACCACATCCAGTGGCTGCGCTTGCGGCCCGCCGCGAGCTCGTCGCGCGCCTGCGCATAGACGCCGGCCTGCGCCTCCACGAAGCGACGCAGGTCGTGCGGATCGGCGCGATCAACGTCCATCGCGCGCTCTGCTCAGCGCTGCGGCATGTCCTTGGCGCCGTAGCCGAGGCTCACCGTCGCATCGGCGGGAATCGGCGGCATGGTCGCGTTCCACGCCTCCCAGTCGGCGCGCAGCGCCGCCAGGCGCTCCGGCTCGCGTGCGCCGCGGTTGGCGCGCTCGCGCTCGTCGGCGTCGAGATCGAACAGGTAGTCGTGGCCGTCGACGCACAGGTACTTCCACGCGCCGCGCCGCAACGCGCGCTGACCGCGGTGGTTCATGCGCCAGTGCAGCGGCCGATCGAACGAACGCGCCGGATCGTCGAGCACCTCGAGCAGCGAGACGCCGTCGAGCGGGAAGCGCGGGTCGGCGGCGACGCCGGCGGCGGCGAGCATCGTCGCCGTCCAGTCCATCGTCATGCACAGCTGGTCGCTGAGCCGGCCGGCACCGATGCGCGCCGGCCAGCGTGCGATCCAGGGCACCCGGATGCCGCCTTCGGTGAGGTCCATCTTTCCGCCCACCAGGGGCCAGCTGTCGCTGAAGCGCTCGCCGCCGTTGTCGCTCGTGAAGACGACCAGCGTGTCGTCGGCGACGCCGCGCGCGGCCAGCACGTCGAGGATCCAGCCGATGCCTTCGTCCATGTGGCCGATCATGCGGCGATAGGTGTGGATGTTGCCGCCGTCCAGGTGGAACAGGTTGTCCTTCACCTCGTCGGCGAGGCCGGCGTCGTCGCGCGTCTCCCACGGCCAGTGCGGCGCGGTGTAGTGGACGCTGAGGAAGAACGGCGCGCCGTCGCCGGTCGCGGCGCGCTCGATGAAGTCGACGGCACGGCGCGAGATCAGGTCGGTGAGGTAGCCCTCCTCGCGATGCTCGGCCTCGCCCTGGAACAGGTCGTGCGCGCCGCGGAAGTCGCAGTGGCTGAAGTAGTCGACGCCGCCCGACATCGGCCCGAAGAACTCGTCGTAGCCCGAGCGCAGCGGCCCGAACGCGGGCGGGTAGCCGAGGTGCCACTTGCCGGCGAGCGCGGTGCGGTAGCCGGCCGTCCTGAGCAGTGAGGGCAAGGTCGGATGCTCGGGCGGCAGGCCGAGCGTCGTGCTGCCGCGGCTCCTGCTGCTGATCGGCTCCTCGGCAGCGCCGCGCAACCGGTACTGGTAGCGACCTGTCATGAGCGCGAAACGCGTCGGCGAGCACACCGGTGAATTGGCGTAACCCTGGCGGAAGCGGATGCCTTCTGCCGCCATCCGGTCGAGCACCGGCGAGACCGGGACGCGACCGCCGTAGCAGCCGAGGTCGGCGAAGCCGAGGTCGTCGGCGACGATGAAGACGATGTTGGGACGGCGCATGGCGTGGGCCGAAGACTACTGAGAGCGACGCCGGGATTGCATCGCCGCCTCGAGCGCGCTGCGCGACCGCGTCAGCGCTGCCGCCGGGTCGCGCCTCGCCAGCGCCACGCCCGCGCGGGCCGCTCCCTCCGCCCCGACGTTGGCACGCGACCCATGAGCGTGGGCATAGACCCAAGTGAACTCCGCGCCGAACAGGAAGATCTGCGCCGAGTAGTACATCCACACGAGCAGGACGACGAGCGAGCCCGCCGCGCCGAAGCCGGAGGCGAAGGTGCTCCGCCCCAGGTACAGGCCGATCAGCGACTTGCCGATCGCGAACAGCAGGGCCGTCACGGCGGCGCCGATCCAGACGTCGCGCCAGCCGATGCGCACGCGCGGGATGATCTTGTAGATCATCGCGAAGGTCAGCGTCACGAAGGCGAAGCTGACGACGAAGTTCAGCCCCTCGGCGAGGATGACCCAGCTGCCGAACACCGGCGCCGAGAACTTGCCGAGGGCGGCGACCGCGGCGCTCGCGACCAGCGAGAGGATCAGCAGGAAGCCGATGCCGAGCACCATGCCGAACGAGAGCAGGCGGGCGCGAACGAGCGCCCAGACGCCGCCACTGCCGGCTCGGCCGGGTGCGCGCCAGATCCGGTCGAGCGCGTTCTGCAATTCGCCGAACACCGAGATCGCGCCGACGCCGAGGAGGACGGCGCCGACGATCGTTCCGAGCACGCCCTGCGCCGGCCTGTTGACGCTTTGCAGCAGCGCCTGCGCCGCCGCCGCGCCTTCATCGCCCATCAGCTCGCGCAGCTCCGTGAAGATGTGGCCGCGCGCCGCGTCGGGGCCGAAGACGAGGCCGGCGATCGAGATCACGATCAGCAGCAGCGGCGCGATCGAGAACAGCGTGTAGTAGGCGAGCGCCGCGCCCATGCTCGGGGCGTAGTCGTCGATCCAGGCGCTGACGGCTTGTCGGCAGAGCGCGTACAGCGAGGCGAGCGTCATGGTGTCAACCCGGGCTCCGTCGGGGAGGGAACGCCCTATGATCGCCCGTCAGGTCAGGCGAGCGCGGCTCCGTGGTCGCCGGCCCTTCAACCGCAGGAGACACAACCATGATCGTTCGCCGCATCGCCATCGCATCGATTCTCGCCGCCGGCGCCCTCGCCATCGCCGGCTGCGGCATGATGAACAAGGCCCAGGGTGTCATGACCGTGCCGCTCTCCGGCCAGAACGAAGTGCCGCCCAACCTCAGCGGCGGCTCGGGCACCGGCAAGGTCGAGCTCGACGGCAACGTCATCAAGTGGAACGTCTCGTACTCCGGCATGACCGGACCGGTCACCGCCGGCCACTTCCACGGCCCAGCCCAGCCCGGCGCGAATGCCGGCGTCGTCGTGCCGTTCGCAGGCCCGCTTGCCAGCCCGATCATCGGCTCGGCGACGCTGACGCCGGCCCAGGTCGACCAGGTCAAGCAAGGGCTCTGGTACATCAACCTGCACACCGCCGCCAACCCGGGCGGGGAGCTGCGCGGCCAGGTCAAGTGACCTCGGCGGGCTTCGGCCCGCTGACGTGGTGCTGAGCAAAGCGCAGGATCGCTCTGGCCCTCGCCAAGGCGCCGCCGGTCAAGCCGACCGCGGCGCCTTCGCTTTTTCCTCTTCGCGCAGGCGCAGCACTCGGCGCTGCACCTTGCCGGTCGTCGTCATCGGCAAGGCGTCGATGAACTCGATCTCCTTCGGGTACTCGTAAGGCGCGAGCTTGCCGCGGACGTGCGCCTGCAGCTCGGCGACTAGCTCGCCCGAGGCGACGAATCCCGGCGCCAGGACGACGAAGGCCTTGACCAGCGCGCCGCGCTCGGCGTCGGGCTTGGGCACCACCGCTGCGTTGGCGACCGCGGCGTGCTTGACGAGGCAGTTCTCGATCTCGCTCGGGCCGATGCGGTAACCGGCGGCCTTGAAGACGTCGTCGCTGCGGCCCTGGTACCAGAGGTAGCCGTCTGCGTCCATGGTCGCGGTGTCGCCGGTGCGGCACCAGCTGTTGTCGCGGTCGCCAGTGAATTTGTCGCGCGTCGCATCGTCGCGCTTCCAGTAGCCGAGGAAGAAGATCGGATCGCGCTCGCCGTGGATGTCGCGCCGGTGCAGGGCGACGTCGCCCGGCGTGCCGCGCGGGCACTCGTTGCCGTCGTCGTCGATCACCGCGACGCGATGGCCTGGGTAAGGCCGCCCCATGCTGCCGGCGCGCGCCGGCCAGCGCACGGCGCAGTTGCCGACGATGTAGTTGATCTCGGTCTGGCCGAACATCTCGTTCGGGACGACGCCGAGGGCGTCTCGACACCAGGCGAAGACGGCGTCCCCGACCGCCTCGCCGGCGCTCATGATGGCGCGCAGCGAGAGCGAGAAGCGCTCGCGCGGCGCCGGCACCGCCTTCATCATCGCCTTCAGCGCGGTCGGAAAGAGGAAGGTGTGGGTGACGCGATGGCGCGCCATCACCTCGAACGCGAGCTCGGGCGAAAAGCGGTGCTGCAGGGCGACGATCTCGCGGCCGAAGTAGAGCGTCGGCAAGAGCGCGTCCATGAGGCCCCCGGTCCACGCCCAGTCTGCGGGAGACCAGAACACGGCGTCGTCCTGCGGGAACCAGTTCTGGCTGCAGACGAAGCCCGGCAGGTTGCCGATCAGGGCGCGGTGCGGGATCAGCGTTCCCTTCGGCGGCCCGGTCGTGCCGCTGGTGTAGATGAGGACCGCGGCATCGTCGGCCTTGGTCTTCGCGGCGACGAACCGGCTGCTCTCTGCCGCGAGCGCCGGCGTCCAGTCGACGTCGCCCTGCCCTGCCGCCGTGCCGACGGTGATCACCGTCGCCAGCTTCGGGCAGAGCGGACGCGCCGCGACGAAGTTGGCGATGCCGCTCTCGTCGACGATCGCCAGGCGCGCCTCGCTGTCGTTGATGCGGTACTCGAGCGCGTCGGGGCCGAACAGCATCGACAGCGGCATCGCGACCGCGCCGAGGCGATACAGCGCGATGTGCGCGACCGCGGTCTCGAAGCGCTGCGGCAGGACGAGCGCGACGCGATCGCCGCGGCCGACGCCGAGCTTGCGCAGCGCGGCGGCAAGCCGGTCGGCGTCGCGGTCGAGCTCGCCGTAGCTGAAGTCGGTGCGCCTGCCGTCCTCGGCCTCGAAGCGGATCGCGACCGCGCCGGGCCGCTCCTTCGCCCAGCGCGTGCAGCACACGTCGGCGATGTTGAAGTCGGCCGGCACGCGCCAGCGAAAGCCGGCGTGCAGCTCGGCGTAGCGATCGACGCGATCAGCCACGCGGCGGATCGGCGAACGCGGCCAGCGCCGGGCCGGCGATGCGGCAGATCCGCCAGTCGGGCATGACGGTCGCGCCCATGCGCTGGTAGAACCGGATCGCGCCTTCGTTCCAGTCGAGGACGCTCCATTCGAAGCGACCGCAGCCACGCGACGCGGCGAGTCGGGCGAGGTGCTCGAGAAGCGCCTGACCGATGCCCTGGCCGCGCTCGGCCGGCTCGACGAACAGGTCTTCGAGATAAAGGCCTGGACGGGCCAGGAAGGTCGAGAAGTTGGTGAAGAAGAGCGCGAACGCGACCACCCGGCCGGTGCGCTCGGCGACCAGCGCCTCGGCGACCGGCCGATCGCCGAACAGATGCGGCGCGAGCGACTCGGGAGTGACCTGCACAAGATGGGTCAGCTTCTCGAACTCGGCCAGTCCATGGATGAGGCGGACGATGGACGCGACGTCTTCGCGAACCGCCGGGCGAATCGTGAAGGCGTCGCTAGTGCGCGACGACGTCGAAGTGTCTGCGGGCATGGCACGGATTCTGTCATCGGGCGGCGCAGCGCCGCCCTGCGTCTCGCGACCCTCCTCGCCTGTCACCGCGCCGACAGCCGACCCGCCACGCGCCGCTTACAGTGACGCGATGAGCACTGAGCCCTATCACCCGCGCCGGCCCGCGCGCAGCTTCTTCGTGACGGCACGCGGCCTGCGCCAGCACCTGCTCGAATGGGGCGACCCGTCGCTGACCCGAGACGACCGGCCGACCCTCGTCATGCTGCACGGTTGGATGGACGTCGCGGCGTCGTTCCAGTTCGTCGTCGACGCCCTGGCCGAGGATCGCCACGTGCTCGCGCTCGACTGGCGCGGCTTCGGTGCGAGCGACATCCCCGCGGCCGACACTTACTTCTTCCCGGAGTACCTCGGCGACCTCGAGCTCGTCCTCGACGAGCTGTTCGGCCTGGCGCGCGCGCCGATCGACCTGCTCGGCCACAGCATGGGCGGCAACGTCGCCATGCTCTATGCCGGCACTCGGCCCGAGAAGGTGCGCCGCCTGGTCAACCTCGAAGGCTTCGGCATGCCGCGATCGAAGCCCTCGCACGCGCCGGGCCGGATGGCGAAGTGGCTCGACGAGCTAAAGACGCCGACGCAACTGCGCCCGTACGCCGACCTCGGCGCGGTCGCCAATCGGCTGACGAAGACCAACCCTCTGCTGCGCGCCGACCGCGCCTCCTGGCTCGCCGGCCAGTGGTCGGGGCCGACCGGCAACGGCGACGAGCGCGCCCTCCTCGCCGACGCCAACCACAAGCGGATGAGCCCGCTCAACGCTCAGGTCGACGACTGGCTTGAGTTCTACAAGCGGATCACGGCGCCGCTGCTCTGGATCGAAGGCGACCGGAGCGATGTCAGCGTCTGGTGGGGCAACCGCTACACCAAGGCCGAGTTCCACGAGCGGCTGAACGTCGTCGCCGACGCGCAGCGCCACGTCGTCGGCCCGGCCGGCCACATGCTCCACCACGACCGCCCAGAGGACATCGCCAGGCTGCTCGAAGCGTTCCTGTCAGAATCGCGCCCTCCACGAATCGAGCCGAGCTAGAGCCCACCATGGACGTCGAACACATCAATGCCATCGGCAACCGCCTGGCCGACCTGACGAAGCGCACGGTCGACCTCCGGGGGTATCTTTGACTACGACCGCAAAGCACTGCGGCTGAACGAGGTCAACGCCGCTCTCGAGAACCCGAACGTCTGGAACGAGCCGAAGCGCGCCCAGGAGCTCGGCCGCGAGAAGCGCACCCTCGACACGGTCGTCACGACGATCGACCACCTGACGACGAACCTCGCCGACAACAGCGAGCTCTACGAGATGTCGAAGGAGGAGGCCGACTTCGACGGCCTGGTCGCCATCGACGCCGACGCCGCCAGGCTCGAGGCGACGATCGCCGAGCTCGAGTTCCGGCGCATGTTCAACAACCCGCTCGATCCGAGCAACTGCTTCATCGACATCCAGGCCGGTGCGGGCGGCACGGAGGCGTGCGACTGGGCGGCGATGCTGCTGCGCCAGTACCTCAAGTACTGCGAGCGAAAGGGCTTCAAGACCGAGGTGATGGAGGAGACCGCCGGCGACGTCGCCGGCATCCGCAGCGCCACCATCAAGGTAGAGGGCGAATACGCGTTCGGCCTGTTGCGCACCGAGACCGGCGTGCACCGGCTGGTTCGCAAGAGCCCGTTCGATTCCGCCGGCGGCCGCCACACGAGCTTCGCGAGCCTGTTCGTCTATCCCGAGGTCGACGACTCAATCGAGATCGACATCAACCCGGCCGACGTTCGCACCGACACCTTCCGTGCCTCGGGCGCGGGCGGCCAGCACATCAACAAGACCGACTCGGCGGTGCGCCTGACGCACATCCCGACCGGCATCGTCGTGCAGTGCCAGAACGACCGCTCGCAGCACCGGAACCGCGACGAGGCATGGCAAATGCTGCGCTCGCGCCTGTACGAGCACGAGCTGCGCATCCGCATGGCCGCGCAGCAGAAGCTCGAGGACACCAAGACCGATGTCGGCTGGGGCCACCAGATCAGGAGCTACGTCCTCGACCAGAGCCGGATCAAGGACCTGCGCACCAACGTAGAGATCAGCAACACCCAGAAGGTGCTCGACGGCGACCTCGATCCGTTCATCGAGGCGAGCCTGAAGCAAGGCGTGTGAGCCGCGACATGACCAGAACAGACATCCGGAGAGAGCCCCATGCGTGAAGGCACCGCCCCCCTGATCCGCCGCGAGGATTACGCGGCGCCGCCTTTCTGGATCAGGAAGGTCGACCTGACGTTCGATCTCGATCCGGCGAAGACGCTGGTCATCAGCCGGATGCAGGTCGAGCGCAACCGCGACGTTTCGGCCGGGCCGCTCAAGCTGCACGGCGAGGACCTCACGCTGACGCGCTGCTTGGTCGACGGCAAGTCGGTGTCGTTTCGCCACGAGGACGGCTGCCTGGTCATCGACAACCTGCCCGAAGGCAGCTTCTCGCTCGAGATCAGGAACACCTGCGCGCCCGAGAAGAACACCCGCCTGTCGGGCCTCTACACCTCGGGCGGCGGCTTCTTCACGCAATGCGAGGCCGAAGGCTTTCGCCGCATCACCTTCTACCTCGACCGGCCCGACGTGATGGCCGAATACAGCGTTCTGATCCGCGCCAGCAAGGCGGCGTATCCGGTGTTGCTGTCGAACGGCAACCTCGTCGAGCAGGGCGACCTCGACAACGGCCGCCACTTCGCGCGCTGGCACGACCCCTTTCCGAAGCCGAGCTACCTGTTCGCGCTGGTCGCCGCGGACCTGGTCGCGCGCGAGCAGCACATCCGCTCGCGCTCGGGCAAGGACCACGTGCTCCAGGTCTACGTCCGCCGCGGCGACCTCGACAAGACCGAGCATGCGATGAACTCGCTGGTCGCCTCGGTCGTGTGGGACGAGGCGCGCTTCGGCCTGCCGCTCGACCTCGAGCGCTTCATGATCGTCGCCGTCCATGACTACAACATGGGCGCGATGGAGAACAAGGGCCTCAACATCTTCAACACCAAGTACGTGCTGGCGAGCGCGGCGACGGCGACCGACAACGACTTCTCGGCGATCGAATCCGTCGTCGGCCACGAGTACTTCCACAACTGGACCGGCAACCGGATCACCTGCCGCGACTGGTTCCAGCTGAGCCTGAAGGAAGGCCTGACGGTCTTTCGCGACCAGGAGTTCAGCATGGACATGGCCGCCAGCGCGAGCGCGCGCGCGACCGTGCGAATCGCCAACGTGAGGCGCCTGCGCCAGGTTCAGTTCCCGGAGGACGCCGGGCCGATGGCGCATCCGGTCCGGCCCGACAGCTACGTCGAGATCAACAACTTCTACACCTCGACCGTCTACGAGAAGGGCGCCGAGGTCGTCCGCATGATGCAGACGCTGGTCGGCCGCGAAGGCTTCGCGCGCGGCATGACGCTGTACTTCGAGCGCCACGACGGGCATGCGGTCACCTGCGACGAATTCGCGCAGGCGATCGCCGATGCCAATCCGCAGAGCGAGCTGGCGCGGCTGCTGGCGCAGTTCAAGCGCTGGTACGCGCAGTCGGGAACGCCGAAGGTGACGGCGCGCGGCCGCTACGACGCGCCGTCGCGCACCTACACGCTGGGCCTCGAGCAATCGTCGAACGACGCCGCGAACGAGCCGTTCGTCATTCCGTTGGCGATGGGCCTGGTCGGTCGCGACGGGCAGGCGCTGCCGCTGCGCTTGGAGGACGAGGCCGAGGGCGCGACGGCGACCTCGCGCGTGCTCGTCCTCAGCGAGGCGCGCTCGTTCTTCACCTTCGTCGGCGTCGACCAGCCGCCGGTGCTGTCGCTGCTGCGCGGCTTCTCGGCGCCGGTCGTTCTCGTCGACGGCCTCAACGACGCCGACCTGCTGGTGCTCCTGCGCCACGACGGCGACCCGTTCAATCGCTGGGAGGCCGGCCAGCGGATCGCCCTGAATCGCCTGCTCGCGGCGGTGCGCAGCGGCGAGCCGGTGCTCCTCGACGCCGGCTTCATCGACGCGATGCGCGAGGTGCTGCACCACCCGACGCTCGACGCGGCCTTCAAGGAGCTCGTCCTGACGTTGCCTAGCGAGGCCTACCTCGCCGAACAGCTCGCCGTCGTCGACCCGGCGAAGATCCACGCTGCGCGCGAAGAGATGAAGCGAAGCCTCGCGCGCGAGCTGAGAGCCGACTGGGAGTGGGCGTTCGAATCGCATCAGGTGATCGGCGGCTACTCGCCGGACCCGATCTCGTCGGGACGGCGCGCGCTCGCCAACCTGGGCCTGCTCATGCTTTGCCTCGACGCGGCCGAGCGCGGCGATCCGGTCTGGCCGGGCCGCGCCTACCAGCGCTTCAAGGATGCATCGAACATGACCGAGCGCCAGGGCGCGCTGGTCGCCCTCGTGTTCTCGGGGTCGAGCCTCGCCGACGCCGCCCTCGAAAGCTTCTATGCGACGTTCGAAGGCGATCCGCTCGTCGTCGACAAGTGGTTCTCGCTGCAGGCGACCGCGCCCGAGCAAGGCGACCGGGTGTTCGAGCGGGTCCGGCGGCTGATGCGCCACCCGGCCTTCAGCGTCGCCAACCCGAACCGTGCGCGCAGCGTGATCGGCGCCTTCTGCCTCGCCAACCCGGGGAGCTTTCACCGCGCCGATGGCGCCGGCTACGCGTTCTGGGCCGACCGCGTCCTTGAGCTCGACGCGCTCAACCCGCAGCTGGCATCGAAGATCGCGCGCTCGCTCGACCGCTGGACCCAGCTCGCCGAGCCCTACCGGCAGGCCGCCCGCGCTGCCATCGCCCGGGTCGCCGCGAACCCGAAGCTTTCCACCGACGTGAGCGAGATCGTCTCGCGCGCGCTCTCCGCCGGCTGAGGTACGCCATGGCATCGACGAAGAACAGAAAGAACGCGTTCTACGCGCAGTCGGGCGGCGTCACCGCCGTCATCAACGCGTCGGCGTGCGGCGTGATCGAGACGGCGCGCGCGCACCGGGACGTCATCGGCAACGTCTACGCGGGCAGGAACGGCATCATCGGCGCGCTCACCGAGGAGCTCATCGACACCGGCAAGGAGTCGGCGGCGGCGATCCGCGCGCTGCGCACGACGCCCGCCGGCGCGTTCGGCTCGTGTCGCTACAAGCTGAAGTCGCTCGACAAAAACCGGCGCGAGTACGAGCGCCTGATCGAGGTCTTCCGCGCTCACGACATCGCCTGGTTCTTCTACAACGGCGGCGGCGACTCGGCCGACACCTGCTTCAAGGTCAGCCAGCTGTCGCAGTCGATGGGCTATCCGCTGCAGGCGATCCACGTGCCGAAGACGGTCGACAACGACCTGCCGATCACCGACTGCTGCCCGGGCTTCGGCTCGGTCGCCAAGTACGTCGCGGTGTCGGCGCTCGAGGCGTCGTTCGACGTCCGCTCGATGGCGCGCACCTCGACCAAGG